>Ga0265338_10000022_pt1 | contig 308414 bp, 335 predicted proteins | sample 42126metaG_FD_193579 | JGI IMG/M metagenome (GOLD analysis project Ga0265338, IMG submission 193579) | Rhizosphere microbial communities from Carex aquatilis grown in University of Washington, Seatle, WA, United States - 4-21-26 metaG | ecosystem: Host-associated > Plants > Roots >... | reverse complement strand
ATCGCTTGCTTGAGCAGGCGGTCGTGACTCCACCCATTACATACGACGATGTAGTGGTTCGGAAATCACGCCGTAAAGGTCAACAGCTTCCACAATGCGAAAATGTGGAGCTAAATGGATAGCCCTTGTTTTTATACAGTATTTAAGGCCGTAAAATGGAGCCGCTTTGGGAGTACCGCTGGGCGTACTGGAACGAATTTGCCAACCGATTCGAGCAGACGCCGTTGTGGATGACCGAGGACGAGGCGCGCACGGACTGGCACGCTTACGACGACCAACGGTCATACCGGATCGAGCACACGCGCCGTGACCGCAATCGATCAAGCGGCCCCGCCGTCGAGCCGCCCACCGCCGACGTCGACTGGACACGCGAGCGGCGCGTGCGCGCCGAACGCTCCCGTTTCGGTCTGCCGCCTTTCGTCACCCCACTGTACGCGGAACTGCGCCGCATTTGGAGCGAGCACCCCCACGAGGATGTTCGCCGGCTCGCGCTGGAGATTCAGACCGGGCGGTATGCAATCGCCGAACTCGAAGCGGTCGCCTCAGAAGAGTATTGGTACATGCGAAAGGATGGCGCGACGATCGACGATGCCCGAAGATCGCTCGCGCGCATCCGGAGGCGCCTACAACGGGAGATGGCGCGCATCGGTCCGATCACTGGCGATCGCCGATGAGGCACGTCACGACACCGCGTCGCCCGGGGGCTTCGCCGCTGCCTTTGCCGTTCGCGGCGGCGCGGGCTGCGCAACGGCTTGCATCGCCTCAGCTGGGAACAGGTTGAGAAACGAACGGGCCTCATCGGTAGATCGAGCCGCGAGCCAGCTGGAGTATTCGCCGGGCGGCACGATCACGACCGAACGCTTCTCGTCGCCTGGCTTATGGAACTGCCTCATGAGCGGATGATGGTCAGCGTTGACCGTAAGCATCGTGAACGACCACGCTTTCCCTTCTGGCTCGTTCCATTCCCGCCAGAGGCCAGCGACGGCAAACGGTGCGCCGTCTGCCATGCCGATGCGCCATCGCACTGCCTTGCCGGTTTCATAGTTCGGTTCGTAGAACGCTTCGCACGGAATCAACGCGAGCTGCAGCTTTTTCCACGCACCGCTAAAACTGCGCCGCTCCCTAACCGTCTCCGCCCGCGCATTCATCGTATCGAATGCCCGCACGCCATCGGGAATGTGCTTGCGCGGAACCATCCCGAACGTCGCAAGATCTGCACGTCTCTCGCCTTCAACGCGACGAATGATCGGCGCGGCGTAATCCTTGTAGATCTCGTCTCGCCAGGGGCTTTCGGGCGGCTCAATACCGTAGTGCCTGAAAAGGTAGTCGCGGCGTGCGGCTGCATAGTTCGTGCACATAGGAAGCTCCAGAGGGCGAACGTTCATCATAGCCAGATTCGTCGCACACCCACCTGAAAAGCCTTGTCACTATAAACATTTTTGTTTATAGTGACTCCATGTTCAACAACACGGGGGAACGGTGAAACAGAGTGAGTTCAAGAGGTGGTTAGCTGAACAGGGCGCGGTCTTCAAGGAAGGTTCGAATCACACAAAGGTCTACCTGAACGGCAAGCAAACCACCCTTCCGAGGCACCCAGGTAGCGAGTTGAAAGAAGGAACCCGGAAAGCGATCTTGAAGCAGCTAGGACTGAAGTGAGAGAGCCCCGAAAGGGGCTTTCTCTGCACCGTTTCTCAAAGCATCTATGGAGAATCAACATGTTACGTTATCCAGGGCGGTTTGAGCCGGACGACGGTCACGGTTTTGTAGTGACGTTTCGCGACGTGCCCGAGGCTATCACGCAGGGCGATACGCTGGACGAGGCCCGCACTATGGCCGCCGATGCATTGCTTACGGCGATGGACTTCTATTTCGAAGACAAGCGCCCTGTCCCCGCCCCCTCGAAGGCAAAGAAGGACGAGGAACTGGTCTCGTTGCCGGCGACCGTCTCGGCAAAGGTACTTTTGCTCAACGAGATGGTCACGCAGAAAGTTGCGCCAGCAGAGTTGGCGCGGCGCCTTGGTACGAGCCCTCAGGCCGTCAACCGCATCGTCGATATTCACCATGCGACGAAGATCGACAAGATTGCCGAAGCCGTCGAAGCCCTCGGGCGGCATCTGGAGCTTGCGGTAATTTGACTCGCCGGTATCGGGAACGCCTGCCGGACAGGTGCAGGGCTCGTGTGCGACAGCACGAACCCCGCACCTGGCTACCCATGGCGCGCTAGAACAACCCGGCCGGCTGCGCGGCATCATCCCAGTTGAAGATGATCACCTCCTTACGCGCAGCCTCGCGGCCACCGCCCCCGACTGTGTAGCGGATGTCGACGGTTTCGATATGGAACCCGCCGAACACGCGCCGTACGTCGGGATGATCGTTGAGGCTGATGATTGCCTTGCCCTTGATCGTCCGCAGGCGTGCTGCCATCGCTTCGTATTCGCCAAACGGGAACGGCACGCCGTAGCCCTCCGTCTGCCAGTAGGGAGGATCGAGATAGAAAAGCGTGTGCGGCCTGTCATAGCGGTCTATACACGCCTTCCAGTCGAGATGCTCGACATAGGTGCCCGCGAGCCGCAGATGCGCTGCCGAGAGATTCTCCTCAAGGCGCAGAAGGTTGAGCCCCGGCGGCGTGGTTGTCGCGGTCCCAAACGTCTGCCCCTCGACCTTGCCCCCAAAGCAATTTTGCTGGAGGTAATAGAATCGCGCGGCCCGCTGAATATCCGTCAGGGTTTCAGGAACCGTTTCCTTGAGCCATTCGAACACCTGTCGGCTCGTCAGCGCCCACTTGAACTGGCGCACGAATTCTTCGAGGTGGTGCTGCACGACGCGGTACAAATTCACGAGATCGCCGTTCACGTCGTTGATGACCTCGACCTTGGCCGGCGGACGCATGAAATACAGCGCCGCCCCGCCGGCAAATACCTCGACGTAGCAGTCGTGGGCCGGGAAACGCGGAATCAGATGGTCGGCTAGGCGACGCTTGCCACCGATCCAGGGAATGATGGGTTGAGCCATAGTGATTGCCAAATCTGGAAATATCGTTAGAATTCGGCCCGCCCTCCGGAGGGTTACAGGGCCCTGGCTGATTCACTGGCTATCTCAGTGGAAAGGCGACCGGGACGAATGCGTCAACATTCCCCCGGCCGCCCTGTTCTTCACGCCCAATGGGCAAAATTACTTTGTCGCCGCGCCACACCGGTCGCGCCGAGTTTCTACAACGCCGCAATCACCCGCTCGATGAAGTGATCCTCGACGTTAGTCACGGGGATGGCCGGCTTGCCGATTGCCACGAGCCGCGCTGGATGTTGCCAGGGATGTAGCAGGCGCGGCACGAGCGGCACGACGTCGTAGCCGTTTCGATAGAGGTTCACCTGCACACCGTGCCCCTGCAGCAACTCGGCGAGCACGCTATCGGCGCTCACGCGCGGCGGCTCGAACGCGTAGACCTCGCGCGGCGCCCGGCCTACCTGGCACAGCGCTGCGGCAAACAGGATCGCGAGCGCCGCGCCCTCGCTGTGCCCGACCGTGACGGCCGGCGTCGGCAGCTTGAATAGCGCATCCCGGATCGAGCTAAAGGCCCGCCAGAACCCCGCATGTAGTGCGCCGAGTCCCGGCACGACCTCAACCCTTACGTCGAGATCCGCGAGCCAGCACGGAAGGTTGTTCGTGCCGGGGAACGCGACCACATCGCCATCGACGATCGCTCGCGCAGCGCTCGATTCCTCACCAATCAGCGGCGGCGTGGAATAGGCACGCTGCGCGAGCAGCGCATAGTCGCGCGGCGTCATTGCAACGGCGCACCAGCGAGCGGCGTCGATGCGGGCGCCGGGATCGATGCGGCAGCCGGAACAGAGGCGGTTGCGGTCGCCATCGCCGTATTAGCCGCGCAGAAGACTCCATTCGCGACCGCAGCAGTGGCGACCGTCGGATTGACGGTTCCGACAGCGCTAAGCCCTGGCTGAACAACTCTGCAGCCATCGACGACAACTGTAGTAACCGTGTTGAGCGTCGTGCCAACATTGGACAACGTCGCGTCGGCTTGGGATTGTTGTGCGGCCGAGCATGCGCCGAGCGCGAGCGTGGCAATACCTGCCGCGAGCGGCATGAGCTTCTTCATGGTGAGATCCTTCGGGGGTGATGCCGCGGGCGCGGCGGGAGAATTTAAGAAATTGCAGCGCGGATTGTTAAACTTGCTCGCCGAAGATTGCCCCCACGAGAAGCGAGGAGATCATCAACATGACGCAAAGAATTAAGGAAAGGGTTTCGTCGGGTATCGGAAAAACTTGGGCTGCCACGAGAATTCCTGCCATGCATAGACATGTGATTTCCATGGCTATCCGCAAGCGCCTTTTTCTCGCGGCAGCTGTACTAAAGACGCTACGGTCCTTGTTGTCATTCAGCTTCATATCGGCAATTTTTCTTTTCTCCAAAAAACCCTGGCAAGGGTTTTCGATTTACACCGTTGTGGCGCTACTCACGATTGCATATCAGGCGCTGCTATATGGAACTACGCTGCGAGACTCGTATATCGAAAATCGCAAATCGCCAAACGATGTCGCCTGATCTCCTTTCAGTGACGATATTTCACGCAGGCGGGCAAAGAACATCAGAAGCGCCAACGGGCGCCGAGCTTGACGGACGTTCCCGCGCCGCTCTTCTTGACCGTGACGCTCAGACGCGTCGACGGCGGAATCTCGGCGTAGGCCACGCAGCAGGAGACGTCGTAGGTGTTCGGGTTCACGATGGGCAGCACCTGAACGTGCTCGACGATCGTGCAGCCGGCCAGTGCGGCGGCGAGTGCGAGTGCAATAGTCCGCGTCATTGCGGCTGCGGGATGACCGGCCCTTGCGCTGCAGGCTGCAGCGCGTCCGCAGCAAACACGGCCGGCGCATCGACCGCCGCGCGCGGCGGTGCCGTCAACGGCTGAAACGCCTCACCAGCGACGAGCTGCGCCGCCACAGGCGCTGACGTACCCGATGCCGCCTGGTGTCCGAAGAACGCGGAGACGAGGCCGACAGCGATGGTGATCAGCGCACCGATCTGGTTGATGAACGGATCGATCGGCGTGCGACCGAGAAAGACGAAGGCCGACCACAGGATCATGAGCAGCAGCACGAAGAGCGCCGCGAGTGTGGCGACGATGATTTTCAATCGAACGGTCATGCAGTCCTCCATAAGAAAAAGCCGCGCGCGGCGGCAAAATAAAAGCCGCCCGAGGGCGGCTTCGTTACGGTCATCTGATCGATATTCGATCGGCTAGGCGGTCGGCATGACGTCAGTACGCATCGCCGAGCACAGGCGCACAGCGCGATCGCCTACCTCACCGAACCACTCCGAGTTCTTCATCTCGTCTGCAGCGGTACCGAAGTTGTCCGTCTGCATTGCCGCGAGCGTCATTTTGAATTCGAGAAGCCGGGCTATGCCGAGGTTGAAGCACATATTTGCGATGACGCGCTGACGCACTTCGCTCAACGTGCGCCACCACGACAAATGCATGTCGAGCTGGTGCAAAGTGTCGGCCACGTCGTCTGCGAGCAGTTGCATGATCTGTGCGTCGGAGAGCGGATAGGTCCAGCCGGCCGGAAGCGGCCACGCGTCGAGGTTGTGGCCGACACCGGTTGTCGTCTTCGGCGGCTTGCCCGTGTCCTTGTACGGCCAGCGGCGCACCGCCTCGTCGCGTCGCAGCTCGGCGTAAAGCAATGCCAGATTCATTCACCTCCCCTGCGTCCGCGGTTCTTGATGAGATAGAACGCCTGCAGGCAGATGTATCCCGCCGTCAGCAGCGCTACCCACCAGTTGATGTCATGGCTTTCCAGCCAGAGCCAGAAATTGCCGCCCAGCGCTGGCGCTGCCTTCGCAACGCTCGCAGCAAAGTCACTTCGGTCCATCGGGTCTCCGGAAATAAAAAAGGCCGCCCGAAGGCAGCCTGATTACGAAACGTATTGATGAGCTTTTGCGGGTCGCGGCAACTATTCCCAGGTGATTGCCTGCACGGCGTCAATCGTCGTCGCGGCGTCGATCTGCGCTGCGAGCTGCTGGTTCTTCGTCAGGCATGCGAGGATCGCCGCCTTGCCGTCCGCGCCGGCCCGTTGAATCTGCGCAGCCGTGTGCGGAACGTAGGCCCAAACTCCGTCCGGGGCCGCACACCAGAATGGTGTCGCCCAGTCCGCGGCGTTGCCGGGAAGAAGCGACGCGACGACCGATGCATTCAGGTTCTGCTGATCGGTCGGTTTGGCTGGGTAGGTGTGTGATGGGCCGAGTGCGGACGACTCAAAGCCTGCGAGGATTGCGTCCTGGCAGGCTTGCGAAACAATGACCTTCTGCGCTGCCTTCGCACCGTCGAGTTCCGGGCCGGGAATCGCACGCACTTCCCATGCGTTGCCTGTCCAATACGCAGCCTGACCATCCGCAGCGGGCGGCGGCTCAAAATCAGTTCCCGGCGGAACCGGCGCATATTCATCTGAAATCTCGAACGGCCCCGCATACGCGAAGTCGGCATCCCATTTGTAGATCGTGGTCATTTCACAGCCCCGTCTTGATATAAGTTGGAATGCCCTGCGCATTTGTCAAAAGCGGCACGGCGAACTGCGTGGCGACGTTATACGCATACGCTGTCAAAGTCGCCGCAATGCTGCTGCCGTTCACCACCGCAACGAACACACCGTTCCCGTAAGTGACCGAACTCCAACTCCCGCTTACTGGCAACGCTCTCTGCGTCCACGTAATGCCGTCCGGCGAGGTGGCAGCGATGCTGCCGCTGTTCACCACCGCAACGAACACACCGTTCCCGTAAGTGACCGAACTCCAACCCCCGCTTACTGGCAACGCTCTCTGCGTCCACGTAATGCCGTCCGGCGAGGTGGCAGCGATGCTGCCGCCGTTCATCACCGCAACGAACACTCCGTTCCCGTAAGTGACTGAACTCCAGCTCCCGCTTACTGGCAACGCTCTCTGCGTCCACGTAATGCCATCCTGCGAGGTGGCAGCTATTGCGCTTGCGCTGTTCGACACGGCGACAAACACACCGTTACCGTAGGTAACTGAAAACCAGTACGCGGTCGTTGGCAACGTTCTCTGTATCCACGTAATGCCGTCCGGCGAGGTGGCCGCGAAGTTGCTGCCGTTCCATACCGTAACGAACACACCGTTCCCGTAAGTGACCGAACTCCAGCTCCCGCTTACTGGCAACGCTCTCTGCGTCCACGTAATGCCGTCCGGCGAGGTGGCAGCGATGCTGCCGCCGTTCATCACCGCAACGAACACTCCGTTCCCGTAAGTGACTGAACTCCAGCTCCCGCTTACTGGCAACGCTCTCTGCGTCCACGTAATGCCGTCCAGCGAGGTGGCAGTGATGTTGCTGCTGCTCACCACCGCAACGAACACACCGTTCCCGTAAGTGACCGAACTCCAGTACGCGTTTGTTGGCAACGTTCTCTGTGTCCACGGCGCGCCGGGATTCGACAATATCCCAAGTTTTGCAAACAGCACCGCATAATTCGATTGCAAATAAACGGAGCCATCGCATTTAAGCCATGCCGGGGATGCGGGCGCATTAGCCGTCGTGATCGTATCTCCAGTGTTGAAGACAGTCGGCAACTGCGCGGCCGGAACCAGGCCGTTGGGGTCGAGTGCAGCGACGCCGCTCGGGACGCCAATTCCCAGCCACTTGACTCCGGATGCATCCGGTTTGACTTGCAGAGGAGCGTTGGCGTGGCCAGCCAATGCTGGCAAGCCAGCTGCCGACTGCGCAGCCGCTGCGTAAATCTGGGCGTTTGCCGCCGAAGCGGCCGCATTGTTAGCCTGCGTCGTCGCGTCGTCAACATGCGTTGATGCCGTATTGACGAGCGAGTTGCCCCGAGCGACGAACCAGTTCACGACGTTGACGATCTGCGTAAACATCGGCAGCAAGCGCGTGCGAAATCCGCCGTTTGCGAGGCCGGTGGTCGGGCTACTGTCGTCCGTGACGGTCGAGCCGTCGCCACCGATTTCCGGCGGGAAAGTTACTGTGTTCACCATCAGGTTAGCTCCTCGATCGTGATCGGATTGCTGAAGTTGTTCAGGAAAACCGCCGTCGCGGGCGAAAGATCCGTGAGATGCCCAAGAAACGAAAAGCGAAGCAGGTTGTACGGGTCAGCGACATCCCATGCGACCAGCACCTCGCCATCCGTGCCAAGCACGCGGTGCATCTCGAAGACCTTTCCCCACGCCTCGTCAGGCGACAGGAAGTCGAGGGAGAATTTTTCTGTTCGGCGCGGCGATTTCCGGTCGAAGTAGGGAGTGCCGCCGAGCGAGCGCTGCATTGTGGTGTCCGTGCTCCACCCTGCCGTTGCGCCGTAGCTCATGTTGTAGGCCGGCTGCCAGCTCGTCGAGATGAAGGGCCGACCGAACTGCAGGTAGCCGTCCGGATTCGCTGCGTCGCGGAACTCGAAATGCAGGTAGCGCGCAAGATAGATCCGGTCGAGCCTAAAAATCAGCAGGGCCGGATAACCGGCCCTGTCCGCTTCCGAGATGGTGCCCTCCCACCAGTTGTCGTCCTCCCACTCCAGCATGTCCGGTGTGTAGATCACCGGCCACGCCCTCATCCAGCCCGAGTCGTAATCGCTTGTCGAAAACGTCGCGTCATTTGACAGGCGCACACGCCATGTCGCCTGCGTCGTGAGGTTGTGATTCACGATCGCCACGATCTGCTGTCTCGTCGGGCTTTTCAGGTCTACCGTGAATTGCGTGTTCGCAGCCGATAGGTCAGTCGTGCGCGCAACGCGCGCGAGCCGCCGATCCTGCAAAGCCGGCAGGGCAATCTGCCATGCCCCGCCGGACAGCACTGCCCCATCGATCAGGTTTGGCCACGCGAGCAGCACGTTTGCCATATCACCCCCACAAAGTCACTTTGGCCGTTTCCGTATCGGCGCCGACGTCGAGCCCGATGACGATGAACAGTCGGCCGGTCAGCGAGTAGCGTGGCCACGAAATTGCGACTACCGCGCCGAGGTCGGCGGCGCCGAGTTCCGAAAGCGGAATCTCGATCGCGAGCGTCTTCCGCCGCACGCCATACAGCGCCCGGCGACGATCGGCCTCGGCGGCGGCATCCGCCTGATTGACCAGCGCGGTTTCGAACGTGAGTTCGTCGGACGACGGCCACGCCGTCTTGATCGTCGAATCCTCGGATGCCGCCTGCCGGTAATCGAGCGCGAGCCACGCGACGCGATCGGTCGACACGCTCGTCGCGAGCTGCGTCTGCGTGGTGTAGTTATGCGCGTACTGGACAATCACGCCCCACGACGGGATGCCGGCCGCCTGCACGTCGACAGACGTAATCTGGAATTGATCCCATGTCGTCGATGGCGCCCCGCCCGGCGCTTCGAGTTGCGTGACGCGTAACTGGTTGAACAGGTCGAATCCGTACCACGCGCCCACGCTGTTCGCGAGCAGATCGAGCAGCTGCTGCGGCGTCGCATCGCCATCGGCCCACACGCCAACGACAGCCGGATTAGCTGCGTTCAGTGCTGCGATGTCCGCCGCGCTGATGTCGGCCGCGGGGATGCCCGCATCGAGCGCGATCTGCTGGACCAGCGACGCCGCGCGCGTCTCCGTCGTCGAAGCGTCGGCAGTCACCTGACCGGCGGGCGAGCCCCCGAGGCGGAAGTAGCCCTCGAAGCATCGGAAGTGCCCTGATGGAGGCTCGGTCGACTGCAGCGTCGCGAGATCGGCGTAATCCGCATCGCGCGTGAGTTGCACGCCGCTGTCGTACACCATCGAGATCGCACACGCCTGGTCGGACACCTGATAAATGAGCTTCGAGGTGTTGACGGCCTTCGCCGGCACGTTGAGCACGCTTCCGTATATACGCGGCTTGTACTGGTCCTTCAGGTCGCTCGCCACGCCTTCGAGCCCGTCCGGCAGCACGTTCGATCCCGCATATTTAGGCCGGTCGAGCGTGATGCCGAATACCGCGAGCCGGTCGCGGATCTGGAACTTGATCACGTCGTCCGACACCTGAATGTCGTCGAGCACGCCGCACATCACGACGGTCCAGCTGCTGAACGGCGTGCCGATGGTGCCACGCCGAACCGTGAACGGCCGCCCGTCGAGCGCGTAATCGGTGAGCAGCGCGTCGAGGCCGCCGTCTGCGTTCACCAGATCAATCGATCCGGGCGTCGCGCGCGACGCACCGTACGTCGCCGCGCCATCGAACAACGTGCGAGCGAGCGACGGGGAATCTTCGATACGTGGATCAAAAAACGCGTTGCCGGGCGTGTCGCCGGGCGTGGTCGTGAAACCCTCGCTCGCAAAGCGAAGCGTCTGCGCCTCGCCCGTCGACAACTGCCACGCGCTGATTTCTACTGCGATGGTCATCGTTGTTTTGCTCCTGGTATCCGTGCGGTAGCGCTGCCTGACTTCGCAATCTTCAGCGCCTTGTTTTGCGTCGCCTGCGATTGCGTGTGCTGCTTCGCGCCCTGTTCGAGTTGAGCTGCCACGCCTTGCTGCTGCGACTGCTCGAGATTGCGGACCTCGGCGCGCAGCGCGCGAATTTCCTGAATCAGCGCTTCCGTGTTCTGCGCCCCGAAATCCGACCAGCTTGCACCGAGCATCCGCGACAACTTCTGGTTGTTCTTCGACGTAATCACCGCCTCGCCCTTGTGAAGCTCAGCGCGATAGCCGTCGAACGGAATGTAGTCGGCGCCGCCCGCGTGCGATCCGTTGACCGTCGACGCCTTGATCGCAGCCAGCACGTCAGACTCGCTCATCGAACCCGATGTCAGGGCGCCGAGATACTTCGTATAGCTCGCGTTGTCAGGTGCATAACCCGTCGCTGCTTCGTAAGCGTCGACCACGAACGTTGCGTTCTGGTTGTTCGCCGCCGTCGTGATCGAACCCAGCACCTGCGATTGGGTCATCGAGCCGGACGATAGCTGTCCGTACCAGTAGTTGTAGCCATCCGTCTCTGGTGTCCGCCCCAGGATCTGCTGATACGCCTGGTTGATGAACTCGCTTGTTGGATCGTCCGCATTAATGGTTGCGGGAGCCGATCCGGCAGATGGCGCTGCCGGCATGCTGGCAGCGGCGCGCGCTGCAAAATACTGAAGCAGAGCCTCCGAAAGCGACATCGTGGTCTGGTTGATGCTGAGAATGCCCTGCACCATCTGGTTCGTCGCATTCAGCTGCTGCTCGGCCACGCTCAACTGCTGCTGACCCGCCGCGATGTTCTGGTCGAGCGAGGACTGGACCTCGTTGTAGTCGTCGACATACGCCTGCGAACTCGCGTTGTATGCTCTCGACGCGTTGAGGAAGTCCTGGGCAACCTGAGGAAGATTGCCCTGTGCTGTCGCGTCTCCCGACGCTGCTGCTGCGGACGTTTGCTCGAACAGCTGCTTTTCCTGCAGGTACTTGTCCTGCGGGGAAAGCGTCGACAGGTCGCCGAGAGCCAGCGACTGTTTCAGGTTCGTCAGCGACGTAATGAACTGCTTGATCGAATCGATATTCGACTGGATCGCCTGAACCTGATTGTCATAGGCCGTTTGAACCGCACCAAGAGCGGTCTGTAACGCCTGGTTCGCAGTTTGGCGGCTCTGCTGCATCGTCTGCAGTTCCGCCTGCGCGGCCTGCTGCGCCGCCTGCGTCATGGTGTTGAACGCCGGCGCGAGCGCGAGCATCTGCACGTACAACTGCTGCCCGGCCGTCGTCGTCAGGTCAATTCCCTCAACCGCCTGCCTGAACTGCTCGTTCGTCGTAACGCCGACCATGCCAAGCGCGGCGAGTTGATCGGTTACCGCCTTCGCCTGGTCGGCCGCCTGCTGCGATGCCGGAACGAAATTCTGGTAGAAGTACGACGCGTTCGTGTTGAACTGGTCGATACCACCCGAGAGGTTGATCACCGAGAGCTGGGCGTCGGTCGACACCTTCTTGAGGTTGTCGAAGTCCGCTCCCATCTTCTGGATCGAATCGAACAGCGACTTCAGCTCGTTCAGGACGCTTTCAATCTGCGTCACCTGATCCGAACTCAACGTCGAGGTGTCGAACTGCTTCAGATAGTCCGCATACGGCTTGTCGAGATTGGCATCCTGCAGGCTCTTGATGATCGAGCGCTGAAGCTGCAGGCTGAAGTCGTTCAGGACCGTCGTCGGGTCCTTCACGCCACCCAGATCCTGATGGCCCGCGCCGTTCTGGTTAGGGTCATCCTGGAATCCCGCGACAACGAACGAGTTACCCTTCTTCGGGCTGATCTCATATCCCGCCGTGTACGTTCCGAGGCCATCGATGGAGCCGCCCAGCTGCGTCGCCATCGACTGGATCGTCTGGTACGTCGAGTTGATCTGCTGCGTGACCTGATCGGAAGCAATGTCCCCACCAGACGGCGCGCTGATCTTCGTATCGGTCGTCCCATCGCTGGTATAGACCGAGCCATAGCGTGTTTCGCCACCGCCGATCAGGGAACCAAGCGCCGCGCCGATTACCATGCCTGCGACGGCTCCGATGGGGCCAGCGAATGAGCCTAGCTCGGCACCAATGGCCGTGCCGGCGAGTGCGCTCGACGCACCCAATGCCAGGCCACCCATCGCGCCAAGCGAACCGCCGAGGCTGGAGTAGCCCTTGTTACCGAACAGTGCACCGCCGGCCAGACCACCGAGCAGCCCGGCACCTCCGTACATCAGCCCCGCGCTCGACCCCAGTGTGCCACCCAGGCCGAGGCCATCAGTGGCCGCTGGCATCGCGAAGCTGTAGGCGTTGGAGCCGAGCGACGCCGCGTAACCGGCCGATGAAGACGCGACATCCGCACCGATGCCGGCACCCAACCCTCCCAGTGTCGCGCCTCCGGCGCTCAACGCGCTTGTCGTAGCGCCTGCAATCGCAGACGAGCCCAATGCGGTCGATGCGCCGCCATAGCCCTGAATCCACCCCATGACCGTGTTGTAACCATTCGACAGGTTGTTGTACGTGCCGTACGGGTTGGAAAGCAGGCTCGAAATGCTGCCCGAGCCAGAACTGCTCGTGCCCGAAAGCGCATCCTGAACACCCTGACCGCTCACGATGCCGGCGAGCTGCGCGATGACCTTCACGACAAACGGCTTGGCGAGGTCCTGATAGAGTGCGTCCGCAACCGTCGTCTTGAAGGTGTTTTCGAGCGCCTTGGTGAAGCTCGACCAGCTCGCCTTGCCATTGGTAAGCATCTGCAGGAAGCCGTCGTGGAAATCGCTGTCAAGCTGGCTGACGGTCTTCTTCCACTGGTCAATCACGGGCTTGTTTTGCTGGTCGGCATACCACTGGTCGTACTGCTCGATCAGCTTCTTTTGCGCCTCGGTGCCGTCGCCCGCGTTGGCGATCAGGTCCGTCCACTTCTTCGAGTCGATCGCGAGCAGTGCCGCCGCACGGTCCTTCTCGTCGAGAATGCTGTTAGCCGCGAACTTCTCGTTTTCCTGCTGCAGCTGCGTTGCAGCCGCAAGCGCATCACGCTGCGCCTGGAGACTGCCGACGACCTTCGCACGGGCGTCCGCCTCGTTCATCAGGTCTTTTTGCTGCTGCTCGGACAGCGGATGCCCGTCACGCTGCGCCTTCGCGATCGTGTCGCGCGCCTGCGCCTCATATTGCAGCTGCGTCGCCATGATCTTGCGCGCTTCACCCTCCGTGCCGTAGAGGGCGAGGTCCTGATTGAGCGCCGCCTGCTCGGTTTGCGCCGAGGCGTTCCACTTGTCGACCTGGGCGTTGTAATCCTTCTGCGCCTCGGCCGCGCGGGTCTTTGCGTCGATCTCCTTTTCGACGGCGGAAAGTTGCTTTGCGTAGCCAAGCTGCTCCTTCAGCTGGGCGTCCGAGACCTTGCCGATACGATCCTTTTGCGCGAGGCCGAGCTGCTGCTCGATTTGCAGCACCTTCTTGTCGCCATCGCTGATCTTGTTCTGCGCGAGGCCGTACTGGTCGAGCAGTGCGAGCTGCTGCTCTTTTGCAGCGATCTGCGCTTTCAGGTCCGCAATATCGCGGTTGTTCGTCTGATCGGCGTGAGAGACCGCACTCTTGTCGGTGTAGCGTTTGTTGATGTCGGTGACGAGCTGGTCATACGTGCCGCCGGACACGGACCAGCCGCTGTCGTCGCTGCCCGATACCTTGACGCCCTTAAGCAGTTCGGAATCCGGGTTCCCCTTGTACAGGTTGATGAACTTCGCCTTAGTCTGGTCGAGTTCCTGCTTCTTCGCGTACGCCTTGTCGAACGAATGAAGAGCGCTGTCGAGGCTCGATGCAGCCGAGATCGCGGCCTTTTGCTCGGCATCCGCCTGCGACTTCGCGAAGGCGGCGGAGGCGGCGCTATCCGCCTGCATCTGCAGCGCCATCGCGTCTGCGTCATCCTGCGCGGTGTACACGTTGTTCGGGTTTTCCCACGACGACGTGATGCCACCGCTATCCGAGCGCTTGCGCTTGTCGGCAATAGCCTGCAGCTTTTGCTCGGGAGTCGAATCGCGCCCGATGTCCTTGAGCGCATCCCACGTGTCGCTGATTGCCCCCTTCACCCCGCGCCACGCCTGCTCGACGTAGCCGAGCTTTTCCTGCGCCGTGTCCGCAAAGTGCTGGTGAAGCAGAGTCAGGTTCTCCATGAGAGCCTGCTCGGTCTGGCCGGCCTCCTCAAGCGTCTTGATGCGCTCGTAGTCGGCCTCGTTCATGTAGTTGAGCTGCTGGTTATGCTCAACGGCCCACTTCGTCACACCCTCGGGCATCTTCGCGTAATCGGCCGCGACCTTGTCGAGACTTTCGCCCGACAGCGTCGAGAACTGGACGATATCCTCGCCCGCGAGTGTGAGGGCCGCGCCCGTGAACTGCCCGGTCGACACGAGTTCCTGCAGAGCCTCGCGCGCGGTGCCCATACTCTTGCCGGTGCCGTCTGCGATCGTGCGGGCCATGACGGCGAAACCCGCCTCGGTAACGCCCGCCGCGTTACCCGTCAACGTCAGCGACTTCGTCAGGGCATCGGACTCGCGCGCCCCCGCAATCGCTGCAGCAGCAACCGTGGCAAGTGCCGCAGCACCGGCCGCTGCTGCGACGCCCAATCCGCTGAGTGCAGCAGCGCCGATATTCGAATGCTCGGCAAGCACAGTGAACGAACCGACCAGATTTTTCCAGTTCCCCTGCAGGGCTTCATGGCCCATCACAACCAGTTCACGTCGTGCGACCTGCGTGTTGAGCCCGAGCCCCTCCATGCCGTGCCCGGCCTTCTCGATCTGCTCGATGAAGCCCGCAGCCTGCGCCGTCACGCCGAGCTGTTCGGCCCGGTAAGCAGCGATCTGCGTTTTCGTCATGCCGACCGTCGCCGCCTGATCCTTGAGGTCCTGCAGGAACTTCGTCGCGGCGCGATCGGTCATCGTGAGCGACGCCGCAGCACTCTGTGCCGGCGCAGTGATCGAGCCGACACTGGTTCCGAGCTGCTGCATCGCGGTACCGGCCTGCGCAACGCCATCGGTCCTGATGCGGATAACGAGATCGGCGAGAGCTGTAGCGGACATACTTCACCTGAAATAAAAAGGACCGCTCAACGACGAGCGGCCCGCATGGCTTCGACTTCTATCACCGCGCTTTCCATCAGCTGAAGCGCAGCGAACGTTTCAGCACGTTCCTTCTTCCTGACGCCGGTCAGGCGAAACACGGACTCGACCGCTGTGTAGTCGAGTCCGAGCCGGATCGGCGGCCCCATCGCTAGCGGGAGCCAGCGCCACTGACGGCCGAGTGAGAGGAACAGGAGCACAACCGGCCAGTTCTCCTCCCACACCTCGAAGTCGTGATCGTCGCGACGCGCGTCCGCAGCTTCCAGATCATCCGTGGCTGCACCGAATGCCCGCATGGCGGCGAGCATGTCGCTGTCAATGGCGAATTCATCCTCACGCCAGCCGATCCAGTGCTTCGCGGCGTCAGTCAGTTTTTTACCTTGCCCAGCTTGATGCTTTCCCAGAATGCCTCGCGAAGCGCGAAGCGCGCCTCGGGGATATTGAACAGGGCGTCGCGATTCATGGCGTTGAATTCCAGCGGCTGTTTGTCGGAGCCGACAAGGTCAGTTCCCCAGCCAACGAGAACGGCGGACATGAGATCTTCGAACGTGAGGTTTTCCGTCTCGAACAGTTGGGTGGCCTCCGTCTGCGACAGGCGCTTGAAAAATGCACTGAACGTCGACTTTTCCTTCTTGCCGGTTTCGCCGTTCGTTTCCACGGTGACCGGGTACTTGTAGCTGTCCGACTGAGAGACGCAGAACATGGGTTCGACTCCTGAAATAAAAAAGCCCGCGCGGAGCGGGCGATGTACTACAGTTGAGATAGACTGGGCCGCGCAGAGCGCGGCCCAGTTTGTTACGTCAGCGTGATCACCAGTTCGTCGTTGCCGACCTTCGGTACGAGCGTGAGCGTCGTCTGCATCATCACGATGCCGTTGTCATCGGAGTACTGCGGATCGGACAGCTGCACGCTCGGCGAATCGATCTTGACAATGCTGCCGGCGATCGTGCCGTGCGTGATCGTCAGCGGCGCAAGCGTCGCCGTGAGCGTCGCATTCCACCAGTCCTTCGATGCGACCGTGCCGAGTTCAAACGTCGCGCTGCCCGTCGCCTTCCGGTCGGTCAGCTCGCCCCCCTTGCCGCCGATCAGGTTGCGATAGTTGAGCTGGTTCGCGACATCGAGCGAGAACGCAGACAGCTTGCCGGTGTAACCGTGGAGGCTCCATTCGGGCGTGTAGTCCGCGCCGACGGCTTGTGGCGTGATGAACGAACTGAAATCGATGCCGGCCGGTGGCGCTGCATCCTGCACGGGCTCGTAGTTGCCCAAGAAGTGGAATTTCAGCGTCGGGACGTTCTTCGGCGTCAGGTCCAGCGACACCGTGCCGACCGCGTCGACGAGCTGGTGTCGCAGACCGTCGAGGAAGTACTGGATCGTCACGCGCTCCGGGTCCGTCGAAATCGGCGCGTACACGACGCTCGTGCCGTCCGTCACGGTCACCGAGAACGCGCATGCACGAATCAGCGGATCCCACGGCGGTGCCTTGCCGACCTCGCCCGAGCCGGTCAGCGCGACCTCGAAATCCAGCTCCTGATGCCAGCTGGTGACTAGATTCTGCGTGTTGCCAAGCCACGGCCGGATAAAGTCGAGCGCAGCCGTTTCGGTCGAGATCGGCTTCGACGTGATGTTTTTGACGTTCATCGCTGCCGTGCCATCGAGCACGGCAGCCGTGCCGCGCTCGGCCTGAATGCCGGCGAGCACGAGGGATTTGCGAGTAAGAAAAGTCACTTTGCGTTCACTCCGTTATCGGACGCGACGTTCGCGGCGGGCGCGGGCGTCGCACTGGTTGCGGGGATCGACGGCGGCTGCCCGGCCATTGCAGCCGTTGCGACAGGCGCGGCGGGCGGCGAGCCGGCTTCTTTCGGCGGCACCAGTGCCGGCGCAGGAGCGGCCGATGCGCGACTGCGCGTCCCGGTCGACGGGTCATAGTGATAGACGCCGGCCTGACCAGCGAACTGGTCAGACGTGATCGTCTGGACAAGGGTTTTCACGAAGGCTCCTATCGGGACAGGTCGTCCCGCATGGATCGGTAGTGGATGACATAGTGCGACGTGCACAGGCACAGCGTGTCGTTCTGCGAAACGAAGACCGGTGGATCGTCGCTTTCTTCCATTTGCGATACGTCGATCAGGTTCAGCCCGGTGAGAGCCATCACGATCGGGTGCGCCACTTCAAGCACTTCATCGGCGACACGGTCAGGTTCGAGGTCGCGCGTCACGATCGTCACTAGCAATTCGACCCACCGGTCGGTGTAGCCCGTCATGGCCTCCTTCATCTGGCCACCGCCGCGATGCGGCACGATCACGGCACGGTCGTTCATGCCCATTGCGCGCAGTACCGAGCGGTCGACCGTGGCCAGCGCCGTGAGGTCCGCATTCGCCTGAAACTGCGCGAGCAGGGTGTCGATATAGACCTGCCGAAGGGTTTTCATGGCGGCATCTTCTGCAGTTCAGCAGTGGCGTTCAGTCCGGTCTTGTCCGGTTCCGGATCGGCGACGACGCGGTATTGCGTGCCGTCGATCACCAGCATCGAACCACGCTGCAGGCTCGCGTCGGCGCGACGGTATGTGATCGACAGTTCCAGGGTGCGCGCCGCGCCATCGAACACATCGGCGGCACCCTGACGGAAGTCGACCACGATGTCGTACGGGTCGCCCGACGCGGGCTGGAACGTTGCCGTATCGAACATGCCCTCGTCTTCGAAGATGTTCCACATGTCATCGAAGACGTTGTCGAGCGGCTTCAATCCGGCAACGTGTCGACGAGGCGAACGATGGCTTTCGGACGCGTCGGCAGATGGATCGGGTTGGACTGGGCTTCGAGCGCGACACCCTTGCCGAAACGCATGATTTCCTGCTTCGCGTAATACGGCAGACCGGGCGTGTTGACCGTCTCCATGTAATCGGCCGGTGCGAAGCGGCTGATCAGCAGTTCCGGCACGTCCTGCGGCACAAGCAACGCCTCCTCGTCGTCGATGAAGCCGACACCGTTCATGCGCCCCTTGTAGCGCTCCCACGTGATGCCACCGAAATCGAAGGTATCGGTGGGGTCACCGCGCAGTTGCGCGGCCTGCTGCGTATTCAGGTACGTGCTCGTCACGGACTTGTGCGTGATCAGCTTTTTCCAGAAGTTCCGGCCGCACAGCGCCCGCACGCCGCTCCAGGTCGTATTACCCATCGCGTCTTCGACGATTTCCGTCGCTGCGAGCGACGGATTGCGCAGATCGGCCTCGGTGGTAAATTTCATCGCGACGACGCTTTGCTGGATCCCGAACTGCTGCAGGATGTCGACGAGCACCTTCGTGCCGTCGGCGTCGATGATCTGACCTTTCAGGGCGCCGACGCGTTGCCACTCGTGCGTTGCGTCAAGCTGCCGGCGCATCTTGTTCAGGCGCCGGTTCACCACGTCCTGCATCACCTGCAGCTCGGTGGTCGTGCCGAAGGCACGCACGCCCTGAATCTCGTCCGCGCCGATATACGCAACCTGCGGCAGATGCACCGTCGAGAACGAGATCATCACGCGCTTGTCGCCGGTGACCACCTGGCCTTCCGCCCCACGTTCGCCTGCAGCGACAAGCGCGAGCGTGTCACCGTCCTTCTCGATCTGCACCGAGGTCGACTGGATGCCGTCTTCCTCGAAAAGGCCGAGTGCGCCGATGCGACCGGGCACGGCCGGCGACTCGTTGATCGATGCCGTGAGACTCTCGACCGAGAACTCATCGGCGTTCATGATTCCGATGTCAGCCATCTGTTTTCACTCCACAAACGAAAGCGGGCTGCATGGTCAACGCCATGTCGGCCCGCTCGGGAAATAAAAAAGGCTGCCGTGAGGCAGCCACTCTCTGTTGAAGCACGCCAGCACCGCTGGCGCTATGTCAGCGCACGATGATGTAGCTCGCAGCGAGATCCGCAGCAGCCGTCTCGTCGAAGCCGGTAAGCTGCGCCTGGGCGACCTCGGACAGACGCACCGTGGCCACCGCCGCGCGCGCGGCCACACTGGCCGGGATGGCCGCGTACAGCACGGCGTGTGCCGGCGCAGTCGCGGCGTCCGCCGTCAAATACGGCGAGTACACGTCGTTTGCGCCTTTCGTGAGCAACTGGCCAACGGGCAGCGCGTCACCTGCCGCGACCGTGATCTGGTCGCGCGAGATGCGCCCGGGGCCTTCGGACAGGATGTAGCCTCCGGTATGGAGGGATTCGGTAACGACCGGCATCGATCAGCTCCTTTTCATCTGGATGGATTGGACGGATTGGCGACGGCTGGCATAGATGCTCGCCGAGGACAGGCCAGCCGCCGCCCCGGTGCTTTCGGCTTGCGGCCGCTGATGGGTGCTAATCGGCGCAGCGGCCTGCGCCGTCACGCGATCAAAGAGGCGCGCACGCACCTGCTCGACGTTCAGGCCGGACGACACGTACTCGGCAGTTGCTTCGGGCAGCTTCGCAGCCACGCACAGGCCCGCGATCTCGCGCGCCGAGCTGATCCGCGCGTCGACCGACGCCTGGTCCTTCAGGCCGCACGACATGATGATCGGCTCCGCGAGGTTGCTCACACCTGCACTACGGCACATCGTGAACACGTGCGTGGCCAGCATCGTCGCATCGACGGGCGTCGTGGAAACAGGTGCCAGCGGCGGATCCTCGTTCGCGGCACCGGCCGGCGGCGTCACGGTCGTCTGGGTCGTCGAGGTCGTCGCCGCCGACGCGTCCGCTTCCTCAATCATTTCGATGAACGCCTGCGGTGCTCCCTGATAGCGCGCGAGACGGCCGACCGCGTTGATCGAGGCAGCGAGTCGTACAGGCTGCTCGATCTCGTCCGCGAAGCCAAGCTCCTTTGCCTCGCTGGCCGTCATCCACGTCGTGTCCTTCATCATCTGCTGGATGGCTTCGGGCGTCTGGCCAGTACGGCTCGCGTAGGCCGCAACCACCGAATCGCGCATCTTGTCCATCATGTCCGCCGCGCCGCGCAGATCATCCGAGGTGCCGACGGCGACCGTCGACAGTTCGTGGATCATCAGCATTGCGTTCTCCGGCATCACGATCGTGTCGCCAGCCATCAGCGGAATCGTCGCGGCCGAAGCGGCGATGCTGTCGACGCGCGTGACGACCTTGCCCGCATATCGACGCAGCGCGTTGTATATCGCGAATGCGTCGGTCACATCGCCGCCGGGTGAATTGATAGCGACGAGCACCTGCGAGGCGTTGGCCGCCGCAGCATCGAGCTGCGCGATAAAATCCTTCGCGGTAACGCCCCAGAACCCGATCTCGTCGTAGATCCGCACCTCGGCCACAACGCCCGAATCCGTCTGCAGCGCGGTAATCGCGTACCAGTTTCCTCTTTTCATTGATCATCCTGTGACTCGGTTGCAGCTGACTGCTGCGTGGTTGAACCAGCGGCCGGCGGGCGGACGCCAGAAGAAAGGCCAAGTGACTTTTCGCGCTTCTCATCGGCCTCCCGCTCCCGGTCGACCGCGTCCGGCAACTGCCCACGGGCCAGGACGACCGATGAGCGGCTACGGAATCCGTATTGCACTTCGAGGCCACGTGCCTGCACGTCCTGCACCGGATGGACGTAGTCCCAACCGTGCGGAACCCACTGGACGCGTCGATAGAGCCTCCGGTTACGCTGATAGTCCGTGGCCGGCAATTCGCCGGCGAGCACTGCCGCGTCGAGGAACCCTGACCACGTGCGGCGGCAATACTGGTGAATGAACGTCGTCCACAGCAGCTGCTCGATCGAGCGGCGAAACTCGTTCAGGATCACGCGCAGCGCCCGGTCGCTCACGCCGCGCAGGTCGCCCGACAGCAGTTCGTACGGCAGACCCGCCGCAGCTGCAGAGGCCATCAGTTGCTGACGCATGAAGTCGGCGTAGTTGTCGCCCGCATCGGGCGGGTCGGACCACGTAACCTGGTCGCCGGGATTGAGTTCCTGCATCGTTCCCGGTTCGATCGACGCGGCCGGCTGTCTGCCGTTATGGCCAGGCGTGAGCAGGTTGCCCAGTTCGTCCGTCTGCACCGCAGGTAAACCCGTCTCAGGGAGTGCGGGCGTGACGAAACCGGCAAAGAGATTCGCCGCCTCCTGACGAACCAGCACTGCATCGTCGAAGCTGTCGAGTGTCTTCAGGCGCAGCAGAATGGTCGCGAGTACCGTTATGCCGCGCACCTGCCCCGCCCGGTCGACCTGGTACAGGTGAATGATCTGATCGGCTGGCACCCGTCGCTGCACGAGCCCCACGCCGGGCTGCACCCGGCCATCGCCGGGATGCCGGTTCCACAGGTAATACGCAACCCGGCGCCCGACCTTGTCGAACTCGACGCCACAGATGATCTCGTTGCCGTTCGGCAGCATCTCGCTGCGCTCGACCGGCAGAAAATCCGACTCGATCGCCTGCAACTGAAGGGGTACCGTCAGGCCATCCGATGGAAGACGTGGACGGAATCGCACCAGACCTTCGCCGTCGCCAAACATCGCGCGCGCGGCGAGCGTCTGCAGCCCATATACGTCCATGCGATCGTCCGCATCCGCCTCGACTGACCAGTCGTCCCACAGCTCTGTGAGCTGCTGCCGAACGCTGGGGTCAGGGTGCTGCGGATACGGCCGGATGCCGGTGCCGATCGCAGACGATACGAGGCTCGCGATGGTCTTTTTCGCCCACGGATCGTTACGCTGCGCGTCGCGCGAGCGGCTGCGCAGCGTGCGCAGGCCGCCGGCCGCCGCCGCGGTCGGACCGGCGCCGGACGTGCGCCAGTCCCGCGTGCGGCTCCCTGTGTTGCCAGCCGACTCATAGGCCATCGCGCGCGGCGGCAAAACGAAGCCGCGCGATTTCAATGCCGGAAAGGCGCGTGCGCTCATCGCGCCCCCTTGCCGGCCGAACGCAGCAGCGTCGCGCGCGGGCGCCCGGCCGAGCCGGTGGCAGCCACCAGCTCGCGTTGAATCTCGCGCTTGGCCGTCAACAGCTCGTCGAGCGTGCGGAACTTCACGAGGCGGTCTGCGTACCGGACCTCCAGCGAACCGCGCGCGATTGCCCGGTCGATGCGGTCCAGATCCGATTGCGTATATGCCATGTCATCGCCTTCTGCTGAGATACTTCGATCGCACAACCGTCCGCGGTGCAGGCTGCGGCCGTTGTTGCACGGTCGCAACTGGACGCTGCGCAGGAGGAGGCGGCGCTACCGGCGGAACAGCAGGCACAGGCTCGCCAGCCTCGACCGCCGGCTGCAGCGCGGCCACCAATGGCGCCGCGTCACCGGAAGGAAGTGCGGTAATCACCGGCACGGTCTCGAACAGGCCGCCCTGCTGCATGCGGGCCTGTTCCACCATCCAGTGCGCTTCCGTGAAAAGATGCGTCTTGAGACTGCGTGCTGCGTGGAGCGCATACACTTCGCAGTCCAGCGCTTCGTTGCGGGCACCGGCCTTTTTCGTCCACACCTGACGGCCGCCGCGCCGGCCGGGCATCTTGACCTCGGCGGTCAGTTGCTTCAGATAGTCATCGCGTACCGCGCGATACCAGTGCATGCGCCCAGGGCCATCGCCGTCCAGCTTCATGCGATTGCCGAGGATCAGATCCTTCGCCCGGCCCACGCCCGCCGGGAACACCTTCAGACCGTATTTCGTGGCCTTTGTGTTGTCCTGGTTCGCATCAACCGACTTGTCCGATGGAGCGCGGAATATCTCTGCGCCCGCATCCTTCGCGCCCTTGATCGCCATGATCGGGATGCCGTTTGCACGCGCTGCGCGAACATACCGATACACCGCATCCGATGTAGAGCCGTCGCCTGAGTCGATTGACGCCGCGCGCATGCGCAGCGCTGCGCCCGTTTCGTGCCGATAGGCCGCCGTCAGCATGGTTGTGAGAGCACCCCATACGCCGCCGACGAGCGGATTCGCTCCCTGCTCAAGTACGTTGCCGTGGATTTCATCCCACACCACAAGCCAGCTTTCCTCGCCCCGCCCCCACGCGCGCACGAGCACCGAAAGACGGTCGTGCTGCACGTCGATACCGACGGTCAGCAGCAAGCCGCCGAACGGCACGCCGAATGCGTTGTAGTCGAGCGCGCGTTGCGCAAGCGCCTCCAGCTCCGGCAGACCGGTCTTCACCTTGTACGGACGCCCTTCCGTGTTGTTCACGAACGAGCGCATCTTCGCGTCATCGCCTTGCTTCAACGCATGCATGGCGACGAGATATTTGCGGACGAGCACCGTCATGCGTGAGCCCGGGAACCCGGAGACAAGCTCGCAGATACGAAAGCCTGCTACACCCGGCGCATGCGCCGTAGCAACCCACCCGAAGTTTTCGAGACGCGAAGTCTGCAGCACCGCGCGGAACTTCTTCGAGTCGTTCCAGATCGAGCCGCAATGCGGGCAAACATAGTGCGCGGTCTCCGGCTGCGCCCGGCCAAACACTTCGTGCTCGACCGGCGCCTCGCTCGACCAACGCACGTTCTCGAAAGCCAGTTCGTGTCGCTCACCGCAGTCTGGACACTTCACCAGATAGACGCGTTGATCGGATGCCTGATAAGCCTGATGGATCCGCGAGAAGCCATCGATCGTCGGCGTGCCGCCCAAAATTACTTTGCGTCGACGATCCGAATACGACTTCGTCCGCTCTTCGAGCAGTGTTATCGAGTCGCCCTGATCCTTGACGTTCTCATTCGTGTCGTCGGGCTCTTCGACTATCACGACCGGTGCCGACGTCGACTTCACGTCGTCCGGTGCATTGGACGTGACGAGCTTCAGATAGCCGCGCGGGAACGCCTTGTGATTCCACAGGTTGTCCGTGTCGCGCTTCTTCGAGACAGGAATAATCTCGCTCAACACAGGCGTCGCCTCGATCGCGGGTTTGAGCTTTTCCTTATAGAAGCTCTGCGCCGTCTTCAGCTTTGGGAACAGCACGATCATCGGGCATGGATCGGTGTGAATCCGCTTACCGATGTAATTCATCATGACGCCGTCCGTCCACGCGATCTGGGCCGACTTCTCGCCTACCACCTTCTGGATCGTCGGGTCGTCGAGCGCCGCGTGCATGCCCAAGACCCAGGGCGTCAGCTCCGGGTTATAGCGGCCCTCCTTCGCAGAACTCTTCGCCGACAGGCGACGAAAGAGCCTGGACCACTCCGTCGTCCCCATCCGTAGCGGTGGCGTCAGCCGGGCGCGCAGTCGCGCGAGCAGTGCGTTCACCGCCTGCGTCGTGTCCAGATAGCTCGGCGAGAGCGTTGACGAAATATTCATTGACCAGGTCCACGTCGACGTCGATCCCATACAGCGTGCGAATGTCGTCGACGATCTTTTCGGGCAGTGCCAGCAGTTCGGCGCGGAACGCATCGACCAACTGGCCGTAAGCCGCTTCGAGTTGAGCAGCGTTCACGAGCTGGTTCCGCTTCTCAGCCAGCTCAAGCAGCTTTAGTTCGCGCGTGATGCGCTCGGTCATCGCGCGCTCGGCCACGAGATCGATGCCGTTTTCGCTGCGGTTGCCGGCAGCGAGGCCGCGCAGATGATCGATGTACGCCAGTCGGATTGCTTCCATTGATGCGGTACGCCAGTCGATTTCGAGCCGGTTCATCTGGCCGGAGACAGCCTGTTGACTGATCCCAAGGTGAGCCGCAATGTCGGCTTGTGTTGGCATATGTACAACCCCCTGGCCTGCGTCGTTAGTACAAAAAGTACGGGGTTCGAATTACCCGTGTTCGCCCTCGCCTCCAGGGGCCCCCGACCACCGGGCCGGGCGTGTCCACCCTGCTACCAGGCACTCCCCAACGCGATCGCGAGGGCCTTCTCCATCTCGGGCGCTGCGATATCGTCGAAGACCCGTTCGGCTGTCTCGTAGAACGGGAAGCGCTCGCTGTACTGCGGCGCCGCTTTGGCCTCGATCAGCACCGGTTTCACATCCCATTGGCCGCGCCCGATTGGAGTGCGAATCCAGATACCGGGCGCCAGGTGCCGTGCCTTGTACAGACCGGCGATGAAGTAGCGCGGCTGTGGCCGTGGCCGAACCTTGCGCGGCCCGACCGCCTTGCCCTCGCGCCGGTTGCGCGATGTGGGTGTCTCGTTCGCGTAACGGTCGTTCTGGCCGGCGAGCTGGGAGAGGATCTTCGAGAACTGGCCGCGCACCATGTTGCCGTAAGCGTCGAGCTGCGCGCCCGTGCCGGGAACGAAGTAATTCGTCACGCCGAGCCGTTGCATGACCTCACTGATGCGACCGATATTCGACGACAGCGCTCGCTCGAACCGCTTCACCGATCGCGCCCCGCCGGACACTTCAGGCCCGAGGTATTTTGAGGCGGCGGTGCCCTTCGACGTCGCATCCTTGAAACGCACCTGCGCCTCAAGGTTTTGCTTCGTCGCGCGCCGCACATAAAGCGCATTCAACGTGTACGGCGTCGGCCTGTCGAACACGCGGCCCATCGTGTCGACGAGAGCCGCTTTGGTCTTGTCGGCAATGCTGTTCAATGCGAGCGAAGAGGCATACGGCAACTGTCGCGCGACTTCATCGGCAAGACGCTGCGACAGTTCACTCGTGTCGATCTCGATTGTCGTATTTGCCATTGCACGCTCGCGCGATGAGAACAGCACCAATGCAAAAAGCCCCGTGGCTTGCGCACACGAGGCTTTGGTATTCACGTTTCGTCGGGCCGAGCTGGGGCCAAACGAGTCCTTGCAGGCTTTTATCGGTATAGGTCGCGGCGCTCCCGCGATGCTGTACGTCTGCAAGGAAAGGGTTGCGGTACGACGCTGCGACCGCTCCAGGACGCCCAGTGATTGCGGTAAAGGACGACTGGGGCGGAGTATAGGATGAGCGTGCGCCAATATGCAAGTCCATCCTGCTAACGCCTCACGAGTTGCTGCCGCATCGTGTCCTCGGCCCGACCGTCGACGGCGTCGAGCATGGCAAGCACCCCGTGGAACAGCGGCGCCCAGTTGGTCCGGTAATGGCCCAGCGAGACACCGAGGGCCTGTGCGCGCCCCGCGTCGTTTGGCTGGCGCCGCCCCGATCCACCGCAATCCGGACAGATCTGGCGGCCCGTGCGCCTGTCGCCCCACTCCACCTGAACACGGCCAAGCCCCAAACACTCGTCACAGCGTGCGCGCTCGCGCAGCACGAGCGGTCCGCAGCCATCGCGACGCGTCGCGAACGGTATCCGCTCTTCCGACACGGTGGTCCCGGCACCGTCGCACGCATCGCACCTTGCCCACGAATAGCGGCGCTCAGCAGTCCGCCCGATCGTCCCACGTGCATCGCAGCGTGGGCACGCGTCATCAACCCATTCGACGATCGCGCGGTGTGCGAACCGTTCAATGATGTCGGATTGCTCGCGCTCGACTACCTCGCCGCGCCGCTGCTGGAACCGCTGCGCGTTCGTCAGGCCCGTGAACTTCGACCGCGCGAACCGGCCCGGCTGACGGATTCGAGCGGCGAGCAACAGTGCCGCCCGATGCAGCCCGGAACGCTTCACGTCCTGCCCGTACTTCATGCGCCACAGCAAACGCCCAAGGTCGCTCGCGAACGCGAGCGCCGCCAAAGTGACTTTCGGATCAGCGACCGTTTCCCCGAGCTGACTGCGCACGCTCATCGCACTCCCGGCTTGCTCTTTCAGGCCGTCGATCATCTTCACCCCCTATTCCGTCCTACGTCCCACTTCGATAACGATGAAAAAAAATGTGTGTATGCCCCTGCGACGCGCGACATGCGCTCCCTCACGTCGCGCATGTCGCGGGAGCGTGCACAAGGCTATGGAAAGTGCATCGGCCAGTGGGACGCGGGACGGCCGGAACGGCGGGCTGTCGCATCCGGAGTCACGGCACGGCGCGCCGCATGGAACGCGACGGCGCGCTGACGCGTGCAAGATGGCGCGCTGTTACAGCGGTGCATCGTCGTCCTCAGGACGCGGTGCGGCTGGCGCGGATGCGGGTCGGATCGGCGGTACGGGCGGCCGCACGTAATACCATCGACGTGCGCCCTTCGTTTCCCGCTTACGCTCCCAGCCGAGCGCTTTCATCGCGGCGCCAATACGACGCTGATCCGGCTTCGTGATCTTCGACGCGGTTTCGATCTTCAGGCAGTCGAACGCGATGTCTTCCATCGTCACGCTGTCGCGCTGCAGGACGAATTCGGCAATCACCGACTCGAACATGTCGCCTTCGTAGCGGGCAGCCTGCTCGACCTCGAACATTGCCTTCTCGTCGTCCAGCACCTGCCACGGTGTCGGCAACTCGCCGCCCGCTTCCGCGTTCTCCGCAGCCCACTCGCTATACATCGAACAGGCTTCCGCCCAGAGCTGATCGCGATCGGATCGCAGCGATGCGAGTGCGATCCACGGCTGCACACGCACTGGCCAGTAGCGCCGGTTTCCGGTCTCATCCTTTAGGTACGCGTCAAGGTTCACCGTGCCGACCACGACGAACTGGCGTGGCACGCGGATCGCCCGCCGCGCATATTTCGGCCGGTAGACGTCGGCCTGCGTCGTGATCCAGCGCTTCGCCGCTGCAGAGTCGGACTTGTTCAGCGCGTCCAGCTCGGCCAGCTCGATTGCCCACTTGCCGCCGAGCACTTCAACCGCGTCCGCGTCGTTCAGGCTGATGTTGGCCTCCATCGACCATTCCTCGCCGAACAGCATCTTGATCGACCGCGATTTGCCTGCGCCCTGCGCGCCTTCGAGGATCAGCACGTTGTCCATCTTGCAGCCGGGCTCCATCACGCGGCCGACTGCGCCGAGCAGCCACTTGTAGCTCACGGCACGCGCATACGGCGAATCTTCGACGCCGAGGTAGTCGACCAGCCACGTACGTACGCGCGGCTTCTGGTCCCACTCCAGCTTGCGCAGATAGTCGCGCACGACGTGGTAGCTGTTGCGGCGTGCGACGGCCGCTACCGCATCGCAGATCACATCGCGTCGCGGCGTGATCGACCACGTGCGCCCGAACCAGTCGGTCAGCAGCACGTCGTCGTGTTCGAGCCATTCGCCGTCGGTGCCGCCCTCGTACGGCGGCGCCCTCAGCTTGCGCACCTTCTGCGAGAATTCCTCGTAGGCAAGCACGCCCTGCCACCGGTCACTGTGCGACAGGATGTCGATCACGTTGTCGAGGTCGGGTTTCAGCGCCCCGCGCTCGGTGCGTCGCAGCCGTTGCTCCCACGTGTACGCGCCGTTCTCGTGATCGTCGTCCATACCTCCCACCGATCCAGCGGCAGCGGACGTGGGGTTGGAAGCCAGCACGCGGCGGCGGCCGGCGTCGTCGATCGGCGACACGATACCCGCCTTCTCCAGCGCTTCGAGCAGCCGCGCGGCCCGGTTGTAGCCGATCTGCAGCGTGCGCTGCAGCTTCGAGGTCGACGCGCTGCGCGTCGCACGCACGTGCTCGACCGCCTTGTCATAGAGCGGGTCAACGATCGGCTCGACGGCGGCGAGATACCGCGCATGATCACTGCCGGCGTCCTTCGGGCTCAGCTCATACAGCAACGCTGTTTCGATCTGGGCCTTGACGACGTGCAACCCTTCGTCGACGTGCAGGTCATTGAAGTCGGTCAGCTTGCGCGTGCCGCGCGCCGCGAAGACCGGATAGACCACGCTCGCATTGCCGATGCGATCGGCCGCCTTGAAGGCGTGCGTCAGACCGGCATTCTCGAAGTGCTGCGCACGTTCCGGCATCACATCGTTGCCCCACGTGAGAACGAGCGACTGGACACCGTGGCCGTCCGTGTTCCATCGGCCGGCAACCCGGTACCACGTCTTGTGCGCCTCGACGAGTATCGGCTCACCGCCGATCTCGAACGCATCCGCATAACCAAACCGCTCCGCGAGGTGATCGCGCAAACGCTGCTCGATCGCCCAGTCATCGTCCGCGCAGATCATCACGTGAATGTCGGGATAGTGCGCACGAAGGTACTCGGCGCCGGGAAACATGTTGCCGGCGTCGAAGCAGATCACCACGGGCACAGCACCTTCGGTTGCCATGCGGATCGAGCGGGCTGTCGCGTAGCCTTCGGCAATCAACACGACTTTGCTGTCGTCGTTCAGCTCACCGAGCAGGTACAGGGCGCCCTTTTTCTCCATGCCCTTGTTGAAGCGCTTCGCACCGCTCGGTGTGATCTTCTGCAGGCCGACGAGACGGAAATTCTCGTCGTACCGGAACATCGGCACAAGCGTGTCGCCATCGGCCGCAAAGCGCACGCCTTCGGGCGTGATCTGCTTGCGCTCCAGGTATGCCGACAAGCCTTCATCGCTCGCTTCCTGCCACTGCTGCCGCGCTCGGTTCGCCGCGAGCTTCGCCGCGTGCTGCCGCTTGTTTTCCTGCTCGCGCGCGATCGCGTCCTGCCGGGCCTTAGTGGCCGCGACGTCTTCAGGCGACAGCGTTTCGCCCTGCCATTCGAACGCCTGAGCGCCGTTATCGTTGCCGGACCAGAAGCCAAAAGCGCCGGTATAGCCAATAACCTGACCGGCCTTCACGACCTCATGCAGCGAGTACCAGAATTTTTTCTTCGGACCATAGCGTTGCGGCTGGCCGTTGATGACGAGTTCGGCGGACGGCACAGGGTGGTCCGCCGCGATCAACTGCGCACGGATCTGGTCGAGTGTTGCCATTTTTTTTGCGGTCCTTTGTGAGGATCAGGGTGGATGATTGGATGACCTGAACGCTCCAGCTGACCACGGCGGACCGGTGGCATCGAACGCGACACGCGGCATCATCACCCTCGACGTACTGCCGACACGCCAGCGACACGCAGACCGTTCACGCAAAGCTGCTCATGCTGGCGTCGCTGGCGCATGAGAACGAAGCCGCGCCAAGCGCCTCGGCCCGCCGCGCAACCGTGGGATCCAACCGGTATGCGGTTGCGCAAGGCGTGCCGGTGCCGCAGCGACGTACTAGCACCGTTCAAAGTCACTTTTTTCTCCGGATACAGGTTTGCCGCGCAGGCGATGCCATTCGGCGGCCATGAGGGTGTCGAAGCGTGTGATCTGGTCGGCAGAAAGCGCCGTGGTGAGCGGTTCGGAATACGCCGGAGAATCGAGCGTGCCGACGAGCGCCGCCCGATATGCCTGCCGTTCGGTCTTCGTCGGGAGTGCCGCGCAGTGCAGAGCGGCCTCGTCGACGAACACGTCCAGCGCCTCAGCTTCACGCGCGGCGAGGCGCAGATACGCTGCGTGCGCAGGGAACGTCGACAGCAGATCCCGGACGAGTCGCTGCACAGTCTCGGGACTGTTGGCTGACTGCCATTTCAGGGCGCTCGCCGCGCACGTCAGCTGCTGCTCGATGCTGCAGGTCAGTCCGATTCCGGTGCGATACCGATTGCAACACGCCATGCCTGGCGCGAATCGGCTCACTGCGACTCCCGGCGTGAGGCGCGACGCGCGGCTCGGACAAGGCGGTCGAGCATGCGCTGACTGGCTCGTGCAGCAGCTGCAATGGCCTCCGCTTCAACCGGGGTAATCTTGCCGTCGGCAAGTGCCGCACGAACCTCATCGGCCACCTTACCCGTATGGCGAGCGAGATCGAGCGTATGAAGCGCGACGGTGTTCGCGCTGCCGGTTTCGGTGTCGTTTTCGATCGGCGCCGCGATCAGGTCGAAGCGTTCGTTGAGCGCATGCACGGCATTCAGTGCATCCGGACGACCGCGTTCCTGCATCCATTCGATCAGCAGCTCGAACATCTCCATCGACAGGCGGTGGTCGCCCTGTCCGGCCAGTCTCAAGCGCAGCGCCTCGCTGGTGATGCTTCGGCCGCGGCGATTCGTGAGGTACGCCGCAGCCTCAACCACTCCGCCGGACGTATCGCGGACCGACGTGTACAACACGTCGAGCCAATTCGCATTGCTATATCTGCGCGTCATTCAACACCCCGTTGTTGACTACGATGACGTTTCAGTCTGTGCAGCCCTGATCGCTGGCTCTACGATTCGGGCTGCGTTCTAACTACTGCTACTACCGTGCTGCGAACAAAAGAGAGTGCTCGCGCCCGTGCGAGAATGAAGCGGGGCCGGAAACCCCTTCACTAACCACACAAACGGAGCACTCATGAAACAAGCGAATCATCCCGACCAGCTTCACGGCCAACTCCTTGCGTATGGAGCGCTGTTTGCCACCCTCATTCATGCCATGGAGCCCGAGCAGCGGATATGGTGTGCAACCCAGCTTGCCGAAGACGCAACGCGTGCGAGAGAGCTGATGAAGAAGCAAAACGTTATTAGCGAGCTAACTTTCCACGGCTTTGACCAATCCATTAGCGGCATGATGGATATGCTCACTGACGGACAAACTTCTTGAAGCCTTCACGGAATTTTTCGGCCTTCCATAGATTCGCCGGTGGTTCACCCTGATGCTCGCCAAGCCACGGACGAATAAAGTCGAGGCCGCTGGGTGACAGAGGATGTTCAGTGTCGACTTCAGCAAAGGCGTCCAATATGACTCTCGCCCCAAGGCCCTTCGACGATTCGAATTGCAAGCTGAGCGCCGGACGGATCAGCCACAGCACGAACCGCGCATACAGTCGCTTCATTACTTCCTCCATCCGCGCCTTCGGGCGCTGGTTTGTTGAACAACCTAAAAGCAAGAACGGAATACCCATGAAAGCTGAACTCATACTGCGCTTTACACCGGAGGCCGCATCCGAGGTGCCTAGCGGTTACCAGCTTGGGAATTACGACACCTCAGGTGCTATTCCGGCCGTTGGCGACGACTACGCGATTGCAGGTGCGAACGAAACCATCGTATTTCGCGTAATCCGTCGACAGTTCGAGCACCGCTCTGGTATCGCCGAAGTCACTCTCGTCCTCGACAATTCTCCGGAGACGTACATTCGATCCGAATAACCAGGTCTGCGAGTGCCTTACGGCGCTCGTCGGCCGGACCAGGGGTTTCCGATTTGATGAGCCACGAGATAAAGCGGGCATACAGTTGCTTCATGACTTCCTCCGTCCGCGTCAGTGCGTAGCGCCGGCCGGCTCGCGGGAGTCGGTCGGTGCGGGATGCTCTTCGAAGTAGTCGTGTAGAGCCTGGACCGTGGATATGCGCGGGTCTCGGCTATGCCCCTGGGCGATATGCGTGAGAGTCGTGTAAGGCACCCCGCTTTCACGGGCGACCGTCGGCCAATCCCCGCGGCGACTCAGCAGCCGGTGCACGACCTTGGCCAACATCGAATTGCTTGATTGAGACATGACAGAGAAATGGTGATGAATCCGCCCGGATATTATCCGTTCTCGGATATATCGGCAAGTCCGAGCCCGTCGACATCTATCCGCTCACGGCAATCCGTGTTCGGCAAGATTGCCAGTATGAACAGACCTCTCAGCAAAATCGTCGCCGACAACGTGCTACGACTTATGAACGACAGCACGGAGTTGTCGCGCCAGGTACAACTCGCCAAAAAGGCAAAGCTCTCCCAAAGCTCAATTAATCGCCTGGTGGCCGGCGAAACCGATTGCCTGCTAATAACGGCACTTCAGGTAGCGAAATCGTTTGGCGTGTCGATCTATGAGCTAATTGAGGAGCCAAAGGCTCATCAAGCCGCCGAATTGAAATACGATCGCGACCGCTATTCCCGCCTGAGCGAGAGTGAGAAGGCGAGCATCGGTGCGTTCATCGAGTTCGTTATGGATAATCATGACCGGGGGATTCACGACACCGCTGTAACGAAACTCAATTTGCATAAATCGATCATTCCAGCGCCCGCCGAAAAAGCGGCGCGACAGAGCGCAATCGATACAAACCTATCGAACAATGCGCTCAACAACAAGAATGACGAACACCACACCAGAACACGCCCACGCCGCACGAAACGGGAAAGATAACGCCGGAAGAACCCACCTCCGACTGGTGAAAGCCCCCACCACTACGGAGAGCCCCGCCAAAGAGAATCACGTGGTGGCCCGCAAACTCTCTGTTCGCAACACAATACTCTCGCACCTTGACGACCCGGAAGCGGCGCCCGTAGCCGCGGCCTTCGTCACCCTTAGGCAGGACGGCGCCGTCGACATCATCGCAGCCGACATCGAGCCTGAATTTGCCGATGCAATTGCTGAGGGGCTTGACGCTCTTCATCAGCGCGTTCGCTGGCACAGCCAAATCAAGAAGCGCGACAACCCGCCGCACGGTTTCTATACGCTCGCCATCATCATTCCCGTAGCCCTTGCAATCGCGGCGTATATCAATCACATCAACTGGCTCGATTCTGTGATTACTCTCGCCGCAAGCCTCTTCGCACCAAGCGACGGCCGAGACGACTAGAAGCCTATCCGCGCACGAAAATTCGGTATAGCTTGGCGCCCGCTACGCTGGGTCACCGAGCTTCCTTTCGGGTGAAATATCCGACTACGGATTGACAAATCAGTATCCGTAGTCGGATACTCGCGCTCGTCTACATACGGAGACGACTATGCGAAACCTCGACATAAACACCGATAAACGGCACGGCTGGCTTCGCCATGAGCAGCAGCCACGCGTAACGCAGCAAACGCCCCAAAGCGACTTTGAGCAGTCGCCCTGCTACCGCATCTTCATCGCAATCGCCGTAATCGTGATCGGCATTCAGGTGTTCTCGCCGGACCCGGACGCACCCGTTGAGCACGCACCGAACACCGTCCAGACCGGCCACGTCCGGCCGATGGTCTGAGGGAGCCGACATGGAAAAGATCCTCGTCCAGCGGCTCGCCGAGCCCACTGACCGCATCGCTGCGCAGATCGGCGTCGCGATCGCGAGTTACCTGCGCATCGACAAAGGCGCCTGCGACTACGTATTCCTCCGCGCAGCATCGGCCAAAGACGTCGATGCCGGCTTCCTGCGCGGCATCGACACGCACGCTGTCGTCGTTGACGTCGAACTTGAAGTGCCGGTCGCCGTACAGGCTGAATTCGACCTTGTCATCACCGTCCGCACCGGCGACCCGGCATTCCAATCGTTCACGCACTGCTTTTGTTGCGGCGGCGTCTACGGTCGAGCGCCGCACGGGCAGTTCATCTCATGTGCGTGTGGCCATAACGCACCGACCGCACCGCGCCCGACCCATTCGCGAGAGCGACTGGGCGGCCTGCTGCAACGCCTCCTGAAGTACCGGCCGCTCGGCCGCCCCGCGTCTGCCTGACGAGGCCGGACAATGGCCGAGCGAATCCCCGTCACCGATGCAGACATCGTGCGGGAGCATCGCCTCCGCCATTTCCCCGGCCCCATCAGCGACGCGCTTACCAACCCTGCCACGCGAACCTGTCTCGCGGTCCTTGCCGGACTGCGAAAGCAACGCGAGCAGCCGGTGAGCGACAAGCTCATCGACAACAAGCGACGGGCCGCTGGCGATACGGAGTAATCCGCATGCCACGCAAAAAATTGCTTATGCCCTCCTCGGCGGTCGAACCGACACGCCGCGACACGATCGGTCTGCGCTCGATCGTGAAATACGACCCGCGCGCACCGCGCCCGTCGACGCCGGTTATGGTCGGCCCCTACCTCGTCGGTCGCCAGCCGCTGACCAACAGCATCTATACGGAGTACGTGATCCTCGACGGTCACGAGATCGTTCGCACGCAGATCAGCTACCCGAGCGAGGGCGACTGCCATTCGGCGATCACGCGGTACCGCATGGGACAGACTGCATGGGCCCCCGAAGCGACCACCAAGAAGACGGCGAAGCGTCGCGGTCGACCGCCTCTCAGGGAGGCCGCCTGATGCTCGCCCTGCTCATTGCCATCGCAACCTGCATGACGGCCTGGCTGCTTACCGGTCGTCAACCGAACCGCACGCTCGGCGCCGCACTCGGTCTGACCGATGCCGTGCTCTGGATCGTCGCGGGCATCACCGCCGGCAAGACGGCCGTCGTCCTCATCGCGACGTTCTGTGCCGCGTGCTTCCTGCGCCCGCTGTTGAAAGGGCGGTCCACGAGGCTTTCCGGTGGTGATCGCGGAGGTGCCGCATGAACGACAGGCGCACCCGCCCGCTCCAGCTCGACGAGCCGATCGCTACGGGCAACACGAAGGCTGCCGTCAAGACGGCCGGTGGCAAATCGGCCGACCTGTGGATGCTCCCCTACGACGCGCTTCACTACGATCCACGCGACAACGTTCGGCCACTCGATGTCGCCTGGGCCAAACACATCGGCAAGCTGATCGCCACCGAGGGATTCGACAAGAGCCAGCCGCTGCACTGCTATGTCCGCAAGGTCAACGGCGAGGACCATGTGTACGTCTGGAAAGGTCAGCACCGCTATCACGGCGCCGGCTTCGCCATCAAGGCAGGCATCGATGTCGGTCTCATCCCCGTCGTCATGCTGGACGCGAAGTCGGTCGATCGCGTCAATATGATCTTCGGCGGCCTGACGAGCAACGACAGCAAGCGCACGTCGCCGCTCGAACTCGCCGAGAAGATTGCCGAGCTGCGCGCCGTACATGGCGTCGACGTCAAGACGATCTGCATGCGACTAAACATCACCGACCAGACAGTCCGCGATGTTGCGCTGCTCGAGACGGCGCCTGCCGGATTGCACACGCTTGTGCGCGAAGGCACGGTCGCCGGCACGCTCGCGATCGAGGAAATCCGCCGGCACGGCCCCGAGAAAGCGCTGGAGCGGCTTCAGAAAAGCGCAGCAGAAGCGAAGGCCACAGGCAAAGCCAAGGTCACGAAGAAGCATCTGGCAAAGCCCGATACGGCGCCGGCGGCGAAGAAGATCAGTGATGCGAGCGCAAAGCAACTTTTGCAGGCACTCCAGTCCGTGCTGCACGACCCGATGTTCGGCAAACTCTCTCCCGGCACGATCTCGGGCGTGCACGCTGCAATCGGGCCGTTCTCGGATCTGCTCGATCTGCCTGAGAAGAAGCGGAAATACGCAGTTTCCAAACCGAACGAGCACGGCGTCTACGTCCGGCACGAGACGATCAAGGCACCGCTTTCGAAGCGTCTTCAGGCGCACCCCGCCGAGATTCATCTCGCTCAGGTCGAGATCGGGAAGTGGATCTCGTCGACTTCGTATCGCATGGGCACAGGAAGCGGTTCCAGCCCGTGTTCATGGCACGAGGGCGAACCGACGTATCCGACGCGCAGGCAAGCCATCCGAGGCGCCGTGCAGGAACTCACACGCCGTCTTGAAGACCCCCGCCTCGGCGAGAGCAAGGAAGCGCCCGGCGTTCGTGCATGGCTCGACAGGCAATGGGCGCAGCCTGATCCGGATTGGACTGAAGATCTCGCGAATGCTGCCCAACCCGCTGCGGCAGCGCGCGCCTCACAGCTTTGGCCCTATCCGGGCGAACCGTGGGAGGCGAAATGACCCCGCACCCGGCCTCTTCTACCCCGCGTCCGCTGTCGCGAAAGCGGGAAAGCGCTGACAAACGCCCGAGGCTCGTGCTTGCTGGCGCCGTTCCGGCGCAGCCTTCGGACGACAACGTCAACAGCAGCGGGCTTACGCCCGCAATCCAGAAGAAGGAAGGCCAGTCGGATACCCGACTGGCCAACCTCTCGCGCATCACCGCCCTGCGCGTCGAGATCCGTTCGCTAATCGAAGTAATCGCGCTAGCCGCTGACGTCGATTTGCTCGACCTCATGCGGGATGAGACAGGCAGCTATAGCCGGCACAAAGCCGCGCAGGAAGCACGCACGTGGGCCAGCGCCGCCGGCCTCACGCTCGAAACCGGCCTAATGCAGCTCGACCGCGCAATGCGCAGCGACGCGAAGTGAGGATGCATATGAACGAAAATATTCTGAAGCCGTGCCCGTTCTGTAGCGGCGCTGCGAAGCGCTTCGAGATCGCCGAAGGGGCCAATGCCGGCGGCGACGTGATCACTTGCGAAAAGTGTCTGTGCAGCTCGTGCGTCGAGTTCGGCGAAAAGACCGGCCTGGTTGATGCATGGAACAACCGTGCTGCTGGCCATACTGCATCACACCCCGTCGCGACGGCCGATCTCTCCGCAGCGCTCGCCGTGATTCAGTATGTGCTCGATAATCCGATCGACGGCATCGAATTCCTCGAACGCTGGAACGAGGGCGACTTTGAGGCGTGCCGCCGCGAGTGGCCTGATGCACCGGCCGATTGCTATATCGGCGCAGACCCCTTGCTTCCCGGAACGCAGCAGATGCTGGCCGCGCAGCCCGACGAGCGCGCGGCCCCGAAGCGCGCAGTCCAATTCCGCATCGACATTCAGGCCGACACCACGCAGGATCTCGCGGGCACGCTTTCGGATCTGGCCACCCGCGTCGACCGCGACGAGCTGTCGGGACACTCCATCAGCGGCGGATATAACTCCGGCTACGAGCATTGGCTGACGATCTCCGACCACCCGACGCACGACGAGTATGTCGCGCAGCTGAACGCCTATCTGGACACGCGGAGGAACGCCTGATGATCCCTCCGATGACCGATCCGCGTGGCAAATACTGGGACCAACCATCGCGAGACGATATTGCCGTCAACGGCACGCATGCAGTCATGAGCCGAAGCGCGCTCGAACGCCTGCCGGATTACTCACGATCGAAGCCGAGCGGCGTGTACCCCGGCAAGATGTGGAAGGCGATCACGAGGACCGGCGACGCCTATCTGTGCTGGTACGGAATCGTGGAAGGCCGTGACGACGTCTGCTCCAACAACAATCGGTTGATTCTCCTTTGCGAGTGACGATCATGAGAATTCCAATCGCCAATTTGCCCGGCCGATACGCACCGACGCTCATCAACGGGACCGTCCAGCACGTCCGAGACAAAGTTGCTTTGCAAGCCGATGCGGTCGCGTTGCTCCGCAAAAACGGCCCATTGCCGAAGAAGAAGATCATCACGGCGCTGCGTACTGTGAAATGGCTCGTCGACGAGGTGATGGAGACAGCCGAAGCCGACGGCAAGATTGAGCGTTTTCGGATGCGCAGCTCGCGCGGACGTATGGACGAGTTCTGGTGCGCGGCCGGCATGGCAACGGCGCATACGGTCGCTTACAACGGCAGCCTCACCTTGGCCGCGATGCAGGCGCATGCAATGACCTTGGCCACGGGGGTCGCCAAATGAAGCGCACTCCTCAACCGGCGCAAAACCTGGGCGCCCACGAGTTCCCGCTGGACGGTCTCCCGAACTGCGATATCAGCGCCGTGATTCACGAAGGTCTGACGGCCCATACCGGAGACGGACGGCCAGCTCGCCTTGCAGTTGTCGACGAGAACGGCAGGATCGTTGCGGCCGGCGACGACGTCGCGCGCCAGGCGTGGAATGCCGCGATCAACTCGTACCGTCAGTTCATGATCGGTATGGGTCACATCCGCGTGCACACCAAGCCCACGGGCATTACATCAAAATAGCTTTCCGCTTTAACGGGACGTCTCTTTAGTAGTCCCGTTCTCAGGTAGCACGCATGGGAGAAGCGCCGGCACTGGCCGGCGTTTTTTTGTATTTTGATTCAGCGTTTGATGTTCTCAACCAGGCATGCTGCATTGCGAAAATCGAGCATCGTGGGCGTCTGCGGGACATCTGACACGTTCCGACCCGGAGCCGCCGTTCATACTTGACCTACAGCAACGACCGCTTGTAATGCATAGCTGCCGCTTACCCGACCTGTTCAATGGCGCCGCGTCAGCTGATTACGGCCCGGCAATTCCAGGTTCAGCCGGCCTCCCTTTCCGGCAAACGCCGGCGTTCCTGACTTGAGTAACCGGCGTCAACAATGACCGATCAACGCATCGAGATTCACGATCGGCATCGCGGAGCGGGGTCACTCTCCGCCATTTCATCATGCCGGTATCGTTACGAGCTGTCGTCGGCAATATTTCCCCTGCGTTCCAGGAGGACAGGTAAGCGCCATCCGAAGTAAAGCGACGCAAGTCGGACCGTCACACAAACGAGCGTGGCCAACCAAGGCGTCCACCAGCTCATCCAACCTACATAGAAAAAACCTGTCTGGACAGCAGCGCCGAGCAGCGCCGCCGACGCATAGATCTCACGCTCGAGAATGGCCGGTACACGTGAAAGCACCACATCGCGCATGACACCTCCGCCAACGGCACTGACGATGCCGAGCAGTATCGCAAGCTCGGCACTGTGGCCATAGGCAAGTGACTTTTGGGCGCCTGATACCGCGAACAGCCCAAGGCCAATTGCATCGAAGAACAGTACTGGCTGGCGCAGACGTCGAACACGCGGATAGGCGAGGATCGCGATTGCTGATGCAAGCAGCGCAGTTGCCAGATAGCGCCAGTTCGAGAGCCCCGCGGGCGGCACCGCCCCGATACAGACGTCACGCACGATACCGCCGCCGCAGGCAACGATGAATGCGATGGAGGTGATGCCAAAAAGGTCCAGACGCCTTTGTCGCGCGGCGACGGCACCACTGATGGCGAAAGCGAACGTCCCAACCAGATCAAGCAGCGTATAGACAGTATGGGAGTTCACGCTTACTTTTGTTGTTCGCCGAACCAGGCACCCGCAGCACAAAGCATGGCTTCGAGGCCCGTGCGCAACGTGGGACTGAGCACAGGAGCAAATTTCGGTGAATGGTTGCTCGGAATCTCGTTGAGCTTCTTCTCTGCCACCGCCTTTCTGAACATCTCGGGATCGGTTCCCCCTACAAACCAGAACGCATACGGTACGCCCCATTCACGACCAAACACGCTGAAGTCCTCACTCGCCGCTGCAGGTTGCGTTTCATACGCGCGCTCGCCGAAGTGTGCTTTGAACGCTGCGAGCAGAAGTTGAGTCGTGGCGTCGTCGTTGACAGTGAGCGGATAGCTCGAAAGCGTCGTGAATTCGGGCTCTCGCGGCGCGTTCGATGCGGCGCATTCCGCGCAGCAGATGCGGCGGATCGCGCCCAGCATGTACTCGCGCACGTCGTCGTCAAAGGTGCGTATGTTGAGTTTGATCGTTGCGTCGTCGGGGATGATGTTCTCTTTGGTACCCGCCTGAAGCGCGCCAACGGTCAATACTGCGCTGTCGCGCGGTGAGATCTCGCGGGAGACGATCGTCTGCAGGCGCAGTGTTGTCGATGCCGCCATGATGACCGGATCGATCGATGTTTGCGGTTGCGACCCGTGCGATCCACGACCAAACAATTTGACCTTGAGGCTGTCGGCCGCCGAAAGGATCGTGCCGCTGCGGTATCCGACCGTGCCCGCTGCACCGACCATCACGTGCTGACCGAGGATCACATCCGGTTTCGGAAAGCGCGCGATCATGCCATCGTCAATCATGCTGCGCGCACCCCGCCCCACTTCTTCGCCGGGCTGAAAGACGGCCATCAGCGTGCCGGACCAGGCGTCGCGATGTTCGGCCATCAGCCTCGCCACGCCCATTAGCCAGGTCACGTGCATATCGTGCCCGCAGGAGTGGGCCACGCCGACTTCGTAGCCTTCTTCGTCTTTCGCCTTGACCGTGCTCACGTAGGGCAACCCGCTGGCCTCCGCCATCGGCAATGCGTCCATGTCGGCACGCAGCATGACCGTTGGGCCGTCGCCGTTTCGCAGGACAGCCACCACGCCCGTGACGCCTACTTGGCGCGTTACTTCGAAGCCGAATTTCTGCGCATAATCTCCGGCGATCTGAGCGGTCCGAACTTCCTGCATCGACAGTTCGGGATGTTGATGCAGATCCTTATAAATAGTCTCGAGTTCGGGCAGCAGGCTGTCGATCGCGCCTGCGATCGTCTTTATCAGTGTCGGCATAGACGACTCCTCGTTCACGTACCGGCCGCGAAGCACGCTACGCAGATGTGGGCTGTTCCTTGCTGCCATGCAAGCTTCGCGCAAGCTTGTCAAGCAGCTTTTCTAGCGATTTGCGCTCACTCGAAGTGAGCGCACTAACCAGTTCACCTTCCATTTCCATTCCGAGCGTTTCCGACGCCCGCGCTATCTCGAGACCATAGTCCGTTGCTCGTAGCGCGACGCTACGTCGGTCAACGGTATGGGCGTCGCGACTAATAAGGCCCCGCGCTTGAAGGTCAGCGAGGATTTTCGAAAGTAGTGTCTTTTCGATCAGCGCGCGCTGCGATACGTCTTTTGGTGTGATGTCAGGCTCAGTACACACGAGACGAAGAACGCGCAATGCGCGCACGTCGAGGTTCCACTGGTCACGGTACACCGCATTTGCCCTGCTGATCAGCAGCTCGCTGGTCAGATCAAGCCTGAAGGTCAGAAAGTCTGAGTACAAGAGTCGACTCCGATAGTGCCCGTCGATGGTCCGCTCAGGCAACAGGGCAATTATAGCCATATAGTTGAAAAATTCAACTATTTAAGAGGCGCGTTTCCCTCACGGAGACGGCCGTTGGGAAGACTTCAGCGGACGTTTGAGTGTCCGCTAAACCGCTGGTAGGAACGGCAGAAAGTGGCCGTTCAGCGCCCGACGAACTAACGCGATGATCGTCTCGGGAGTGCGTGCGATGCAAATGGCATAAGACGACCCTGATCCGACGGACGACCCAACGACGCCTTGATGGCAGTTACCCGGGGCGGCCATTCGCTTAGACGTGCCAGCGACGGCTGCCCGATGCGGATTCAACCAGTCCAACATGAAGGTCGAAGGCCTCCCACGGGTATCCGGGGGCTTATGCAGGGTAGTCGAGTCACCTTGATAGCCGCTATTACTCCGGCTCAACGACGGTACGGACCGGACAATTGTTGACAATAAATCGCGCAGCCTCTCGATGCGAGACATGCTCCCACGGGTCCCGATAATTCGAATAAAGCAGCGGTGTTCCTTTCCTGTCGATCAGTTTGACGGTCAATCGGAAAAGCGAGCCCTCAGGGTACTGGTCTCGCATACTGCGGCTGCACTCCACTCGGAGCGATGTGTCGCCACCTTGTCCGGGCAGCGGGCGAACTCGAAGGCTAGCCGAAGATGGCTCTCCATGAGGCCGGTAAGTCTCCACTATGATTTCCATGCTCACCCCGATATGGTGTGTTCGCGTTTCTGAATGGTCAGTTTCGGGGAAAACACCGTGTGAGGCCAGACTGATCTGTCTGACAAGATGTTCCATTGCTAAATTGGGTCAGGCCTGATCTTCTGTCCGTTGTTGACGTCGAGCCGTCGCTGTATCGCGTGAGCCCAGAGGCGTCGGTTTGAGAACTTTCGCCATTGCTGTACTGAGTCATTCCCCCAGCGTCGGTGATGGCCGACATGCCATCTGAGCATTGTGTTCTACCGAACGCGTCCATGAAGCACTGTTGCTGCGCGTATGAAGGTGCGCTTAAAACTACGAAGGCAGCGGCGGCGGCAAACATACGTTTCATATGAACGTCCAAATCTTGAAATGGTACGAGCGGTGTGCACAAGGGGCAGAGAATTCGTTGTATGTTAGGCGTTTGGCACGCGGCATCCAATCTTATTGACCCGGTCGATGCGCAGGCCCGTGCACAGGCACTTTTGCGCTCGCAGAACATGATTACTGAAGCCAGCTCCGTCACTGTCTCGACCGCAGCGAACAGCTCTGCCATTATCTCGGCCGCAGCGGGTATTACCGGCGTGCTGCTCGGCAGCGCGATCTCCGCTCTCAAGGAGTGGGTGGCACACCGTTCTCGGCGGAAGGTGGAGACAGCCTATCTCGCCGCCATCGTGGTTTCGCATCTGGACCGGTTCGCCAACGGATGCCTGGACGTCGCCCTTGATGACGGTACGGCGTATGGACAGCCCGCCGGCAAACAAGGCGAACATGAACCGACCGTAACGGCGCCTGATTTCCAGCCGTTAGACATCGATGTTGAGTGGAAGGTGCTGCCGCAGGATCTGATGTATGAAATCTTACGCGTGCCGGACCGGCGCGCGCAGATCCAGAACCACATCGCTGGTATCGCGGAGTTCGTCGCTACTCCGCCAGACCACATCGAATATTTTCAAGCGAGACAGCGGGACTATGCCGAACTTGGGCTGGACGTGTCCAATTTAGCACTACGTCTTCGAAAGTATGCGGGTATGCCTGTTGAAGAGAAGCGCCTCGATGAGTGGCGTGACAACGAACTGAAAAACGTGATTCAGAAAATCGATGAAGTGCAAGCCGCTGCCGAACGTCGAATCAGAGAACAGCACGAAAGTTTATCTTCCCCGCATTGAGGCAGCACAGCGGTTACGCGACGAGGACGTCGCATAGGACGAGCCATCCCCACTCTTTGTCATCGTTCGCGGCCAAGTAGACGGTGTCGGCGACCATCGCGTTCGGGAGAGAGGTCATGTTGGCGCCCTTCTTCCGTTTCGCAAGTCGTTTTCGTACGTGTGCAAGCCGTCGAGTTCGGGATTGAGGCACGTCCGGCGCTGCTGCGGTTTGACGAGCTGCTAACGATTGCGATCTGGGCAAAAGTTGCTCGCCTCAATTCGGACGACTGGTTGTGGAGCACACCTGACGTCGGAACGATCAGCCAGTCGAAGGACGAACGTCGTGTCTTGGCCGTCAGCGCACGCTGATCGTTGACCGTAGAGGCCAGAGGGACATCGCATCGCACAAGCGCAAGTCAACCACTGAACCCGAATATTCGACCTTTCTCTGCTCAATCAAAAGTCTATATTACGATGCCTTCGGGCACCCGAGGGAAACCATACCTACACGAAACTTTTGGGACATTTGGACACTGCAGATGCTTGGAAAGCCGAGAGTTTACAGCCATTTACGGTCCAGCGACCGAAAAACAGGCGTCCGGCTCCAGCGTTGACCGGCAGGCGAAGTATGCCAGCAGACGGACGGACGGGCACGATGTGCCGCTTGATGCGCCCCTTTCACTTTCATTGCGCGACGAAGACTTGTCGGGTTACCACGGGGCCCCACGTCAAACGCGCCGCCGCCGAACGATTGGAGGGGGTCAGCGTGCTGAGCGGTAAGATGACGGTCCCCTCATTCTTTCGGAAGTACAGCGATGCAAGTGCTGGTTGACGCAGATGCCTGCCCGGTTGTCGTGAAGGACATGCTTTTCCGCGCCGCGCGGCGGGCCGAAGTGTGCGTCACGCTGGTCGCCAACCAGTATTTGCGCACGCCTCCTTCCCGCTTTATCAAGGCATTGCAAGTGCCAGCAGGCATCGACGCTGCCGACGACCGCATTGTCGAACTGGCCATGAAGGGCGACCTCGTGATTACGGCGGACATCCCTCTCGCCGCCGCCGCATTGGAGAAAGGCTGCTATGTGCTCGACCCGCGCGGAAGCTGGTTTACCCCGGAGAATATCCAGGAGCGGCTGACGATGCGCGAGGTGATGGAGCAACTTCGCGGCTCAGGAGTCGCAACCGGCGGCCCGGCACCGTACGCGCCACGCGATAGCAACGCGTTCGCTGGGCAACTCGATCGATTCCTTGCTCGCCACCGCACGCCGCCGGGAGCGGGCGCTCAAAACCCGCCTCAAATCCACTGATCGTTCGCCACCGTGCGTTCGCTTGTAGCGCTATCCCCGGTATTCACCACACCGCGTGGCTCGATCAGCAGCACTTTCACCTCGGCATGTGCGCAGGGCTTGTGCTCGACGCCCTTCGGCACTACGGCCATCTGACCGGCGCGCAGCACGATCGAACCATCTCCCGATGGGCCGGCGCGAAAGTCGATACGCAATTCGCCGTCCAGCACGATGAAGGTCTCGTCGGTATCACTGTGTTTGTGCCAGACGAATTCGCCTTCGAGCTTGACGACCTTGAACTGGTAATCGTTCATTTCGGCGACTACGCGCGGCTGCCAGTAGCCGTCGATCAGTGCGATCTTGCCGGCCAGGTCGATGGCTTCGCATTGGCCGCGCGTAGCGGGCATCGTGTGGGAAGGCGTTGATGCGGACATCGTTCTCTCCGTTCGGGTGGGGATGCATCGTCGAGAATACACGTCCGCCAGAAGGGAGCGGATCATGCCGATCGATCGTTCGCGCCATATCGGCTGACCGCCGTCACACCAGCAGTTGCCGCGCCAGCGCTTCCCTCGCCTGCATCACCGTGTCCCGTTCGCCGGGATGGGGAGGCATCAACGAGAACACGGCTTCCGGCAAGACCGGCAACCGATGTTTCGAGCCGAGCCGCACGAGGCCGTCGCCACTGCGGCCACCGGCTTACGGATAAAACATGTTCGACACCCCGTAGCGTTATAAAGGCCCATACATCACGACGGACTGCGGCATGCGTGGACTTGCCCGAATGGCCAGTTTGCGGATGCATGACTGTGCGTGCCACACGGACACGGGTAGACTTGGGGCCCCTGCTCGCTTCCCTGTTCAATCACCGATGGCCGCGTGTCATACGCCGGGCATCACATGGAGACCGTCATGCGTACCAGTGCCCGCAACCATTTTTCCGGCAAGATCAGCGCGGTCAAGGCCGGCGCCGTCAACGACGAAGTCACGCTGCAGGCCGAGGGCGGCTTCGAGATCGTCTCGATCATCACGCACGGCAGCGTCGCGTCGCTCGGTCTCGCCGCCGGGAAGTCCGCCTTCGCGCTCGTGAAGGCATCGTCCGTGATCCTCATGGTGGACGGCGATGGGAGCAAGGTGTCCACGCGCAATGTCGTCGCGGGCACGGTCTCGTCGGTCACGAAGGGCGCGGTAAACGCGGAGGTCGTGATTGCGGCGCCGGGTGGCGCGCAGATCGCGGCCATTGTGACCAACGGCAGTGCCGATCGCCTGGGCCTTGCGGCCGGCAAGCCGGCCACGGCGCTCTTCAAGGCGTCGAGCGTGATCGTCGGCGTCGACGACTGACCGGCTGCGGCCGATGCCCCGCCTGCCTGCAAGCGCCATGAGTCGCAACGGTCGCGACGATCGCGACCCGGCCGCGCAGCCCGAGCCCCGCGATTTCGAGCGGCTTGCTGCAGCGCGCTGCGACGCGCTGACCGGCTCGCCAGCAGCGCCCCGCACGCCCGACGCCCGGCTCTTCGCATGGTTGGTCGCGGCTCGCGACGTGCGCGGCGAATTGCCGTTGCTCGGTCTGTCGCACGCGCAGCTCGAGGCGCTCGCCGCACGCCACTTCTCGCGCGCGGTGACGGAAGGCGCGCTGCGCACGCACGTTGTTACCGATGCCGCGCACGCTGCATTCGCCACGGCGATGCACGGCTTCCTCGTGTCCGAGGCCTCGCCGCAGGCCGACCCGGACGACGTGCGTCACCTCGCCGCGATCATCGCTCACGCGTGCCTGCGCCCCGACCATTTATGGCGCGATCTCGGCCTGCGCGCACGCGACGACGTAACGCGCATGCTGGAGCGCTTCTTTCCTGCGATCGTGGCGCGCAATGTCGAAGGTCTGCGCTGGAAGAAGCTGCTTGCGCTCGAACTCGCGCGGGCGTCGGGCACGACGCCCGGTCCTGCGCCCGGCTGCCCGGATTGCGAGGACTTCGGCTTCTGCTTTCCTTCCGGGCGTTAGCCAGTCGGCCCACGTCATCCGACCGTGTCCGGCACGCGGCATGCATCGTGTATGCTTGCGCGCATGACCAAACCCGTGAACGAGCGCACGCGAAGCCGCGCGCCAACGCCTGCAAAAAAAACCCATCGGCCCGAGGTTCGCTTTCGCATGCGCATCACCGAAGGCGACACGATCGCGCTCGGGCCCGGCAAGGTGTCGCTGCTCGAAGCCGTTCGTGAGCATGGTTCGATCTCGGCCGCCGCGCGCAGCATGAACATGTCGTACCGGCGCGCGTGGCTGCTGATGGATGAGCTAAACCGCGCGCTGGGGTCGCCGGCCACGGTGTCCGAGCACGGCGGACAAAGCGGCGGCGGCAGCACGCTCACGCCGGTGGGCGAGGCAATCATTCGCCTCTATCGCGGCATCGAGGCCCGCGCCGCAGCGGCATGCGCGCCCGAGATCGAGGCGCTCGTCAAGCTCATGAAGGCTTAGCGCGAGCGGAAATCCGCAGGCGTCAGCCGTGGCGCAGGCAGAAGCGCGATACGGGCACGGCGGCGAGTGTGTGCGTCGCGTTCGTGTGCAGCCGCATCATCAGTTCAACGAAGCTTGCGAGACTCGCCGTGCGCAGCGGGTGATACGTCACCTGATGCCTTTCGCACACGCGCTTGAGCATGTTCATCGAATCATGGTCGATGCAACACCGCGAGATCCGCACCCGCGAGCGACGCTGCCAGCAGCCCCTTGCGATCCTCTACGCCGCCGTCGTGCACGGTCAGTTCGCCTCCCGCCAATTCCACCCAGCGCCGGAGCGCTTGATTCGAGCCCGGCCGCCCGCCCACGTACACGATACGGCGGCCCTTGAGCGCATGCTGCGGGAGCGCGCGCCAGGCCTGCGCGTCTTCACCGGCTTGCATCGCAGCCTGCTCTATGGCGTGCACTTCGGCGCGCAGGGCGTCGATCAACGCGTGGGCTTCGTCGAGCTGTATGCGTAGCGTCTGGAGCACGGCGGCGTCGGCATTCGCGCGTTGCTCGGCGGCTTCGCGCCGGCTCGTTTGCAGTGCGAGCCGCGCGTCGCGTGCCGCGAGCGCTTCCTGCAGCGCTTCGAGTTGCGCGTGCCGCGGCGCCGCTTCGCGCGCCTGGCGCTGTGCCGCGGCTTGCGCTTCGAATGCGCTGCGCGCCGCGTCGCGCTCCCGGCTCATCTCATGCAGGCGCGCCTGCTGACGCTCGACCTTGGCCTGCAGACCGGCGTTCTCCGCTTCGAGCGCCACGAGGCGGCGCAAGTCGGCGCGATTGGCCGCGCCGACCAGGTGCGAGAGCATGTGCAGTTCGCCGAACGCGGTCTGGCGCACTTCCATCGTCGTGGACGGATGCGTCATCAGCGCCCAGTAGGCGGGCGGAATGTCGCCGTTCGCGAGCGCCTCCTGCCAGAGCGCGAACACGGACTCGACGTCGCGCGCATCGGCAAAGCGGCGGACCGCGCCCGCGTAGCGCGCGTCGAGCGCCTTTTGCAGCGCCTTTGCGCCCGCGCCGCCCTCCATCGCCAGTTCGACGGCGGCGTGATGAATGTCGAGATCGCTCGCGCTCCGGGCGTCGAGCGTGGTGAACTTCGGCACAAGTTTGCGTAGCTCGCGCGTGCCCAGACAGGTGCCGATGATGGAGCAATGCAGATGAACATCGAGTTCGGCGAGGCGCGTGCGTTGCCGCGCGCGGGCGGGTGCGGCCTGCGAGGGGCCGCAACAGCCGGCGCTCGCGTAGGCGCGCAGCATGGACTCGTCCGGAGACCCGTTGCCCGGCGTGCGGGCGAGGCGAAACGGCGGTGCGTGCATGGTGACCGCTGATCCGGTGCGGAACGCAGGGCGTCGATGCGCATGGCGCGGCCTGGCGTGGGTGCGTGCGGCGGCTGCGCCTCAACACGATTTGCCGCGCGACGATATCGAAATATAGAACGGGATATAACGCATTCGGCGTTGCACGCCGGAAGGGTTTAGTAGCACGTTCGCATCGCAAGCGGCCAGGCGATTCACCGGCTGCGCGGTTCAGGCGGTGGGTTCGCGCTCATGCGTATCCGCGACGGCCGCGACTGCGCGGCGATGAGCCGCATCTGCTACCTCGACCGTGTTCGCGTGCTGCCCTAGCACATGCTCGACGCCAAGCCCGACGAAGGCCGCGTCGAGCCGCCCCAACTCCGCTACGGCACGGCGCAGCGCCTCGGTGTCGACGCAGAACGCGTCGCTGAAGAGCGCGTCACGCGTCTTGTCGAGCCGGCGTGCATCGCGAATCGCTCTCCTCAGTTCGCGCTGCCGTGTGAAGCCGGCAAGCTCGACATGCCGCGAGAGCGCAGCGAGCAGCGGCTGCAGCGACGCGCCAGGCTGCACCGACTGGGCGGCGGTGCCGCGCGCGAGCAGGAGGTCAAAACGCTCGATGCTGTTGCGCAAACGCCGGAAGGCGTCGACCACGTCGCGGATCAGTTCGGCGCGCTCGTATCCCGACGCGGAACGCAGCGTGGTGATCGTGGACGCGAAACCGGCAGTGCTGACCGGCGACGCCGATGTTGCGCTCACGAGGCGCCGACTATTCGCCAATTTGCTCTCCCAATCAGATATTCATTCTAGCGTTGTATTTTATACGATATAACGAGAGGGGAATGCTGCGGTACTTCCGTTATGCGGTTTGAACCACGCCCTGCGCAATGAACCCAAAGACAGCTGGAGTGATATCAGGTGAGCACCGCTGATAAACAGGCAGTCGGAGAAACGTTCTCGGCCGACGCCATGGAGTATGCACGCGTGATGACCTGGAAGGCTGCCGGGCAAATCGCGGCCTCTATCGGGCCCGGTATGCGCAAACCGGGAGCCAACGCACGGGCGAAGTCGATCCTGCAGGCGTCGGGTATGGAACGACTCTGACACCCGATCATATTAGGTCTCCATATTTATAGCGGTCTGGACTCGTTACGCACGTGCTGGCGCTGAGTGTGCCGGAAATGCGCGTTCAATCCGGTTCGAGTTGCAGGCGAAAACGCCGGTCGGCAGGAATGGCCTTGTAGCGGTTCGTATACGCCTTGTCACGCGCGCCGCTGTGCGTGATCTCGGTAATCACTCGGCCAGCGCATTTAGTGCGGCATTCGGTCGCCAAGCCAGACTACCGACGACCGATATGCGCGTGAACAACGCGCATTCTGACCCCGTTGTACCGGAATACTGTCGGGCAAATGCGCCATTTGGCCGGGCCGTTGATTGAGTACGCGCGCCCCCCCGATTGCTTGTAGGCGGCAAGCCTGAACTGAAGAGCCGCGACCTCGACACCCTGATTCGACTGATTACATAGGGCTACTAATTTTCTCAAAGAATTAGATCATGAAAAAGCACCTCGTGGCTCTCGCTCTCGCTACCGCCCCTGCTCTTGTGTTTGCGGCGCCCAATACGATCAACTTCCAGGGTGAAGTCACCGACCAGACCTGCCGGGTCTCCGTCAACGGCAACCCGGGCGATCCGGCCGTGCTGCTGCCTACCGTTCAGGCCTCGGCCCTGACAACCGCGAACAGCACCGCCGGCCAGACCACCTTCACGGTGGCCGTGAGCAACTGTATGGCGCCGGTGTCGACCACGCAGGCGATCAACACCGTCTTCGTGGGCAACCTCGTGACCACCGCCGGCAATCTCAGCAACACCGGCACGACGACGAACGTGGCCCTGCAACTGCTCGATCCTGCTACGCCAGCTGCGCCGTTCAATCTGGCCACCGCCGGTGGTGTGCGTGCCACAGGCCTCGCGCTGCAAGACGGTGAGACGTCCGCGTCACACGACTTCGCCGTTCTGTACATCACCGAACAAGGCGGCGCGACCCCGGGATCAGTGCTGGGCAGCGTGCAGTACTCAGTCAGCTACGAGTAATTCACTGAAAATCAGGGCCTGGCCTCACTGGGCCGGCCTTGAAGGTTTTCACTTCGACGACGAAGGCTCTCGTCTTGTCAAACCGCAGATCGTCCTGAACCCTCGGCGACTGCGTAACCCCATTCAACTTGCCCTGTTCAGGCAGGTTTACCGACTTCCGGGCCAGTCGCGAAAAAGCGCCTCCTTGACAGGGCAGGCCCTGTGATTCTGAGATAATAATTTCCCCGCTGTGGGAGGACTCAGAATGACCAGAAAATGGCTTCAGTCACCTCTCCTCAGGGCAATCCTGGCGCTTGCAACCGTGTTGCAGGCGGGGTTCGCCAGCGCGGCCATCACCATGGCCGGCACCCGCGTGATCTACGATGCAAGGTCTCAGGGCGTGACCCTGACATTCAACAATCCCGACAGCGGCCCAAGCGTCATGCAGCTATGGGTAGATACTGGAAACGAGCAGTCCACGCCCGAGACAGCCGATGCGCCGTTCGTAGTCACCCCACCGATCTTTCGCATCGAACCAGGCGCGGGGCAGACGGTTCACCTGCTCTTTACGGGCAAGGGCATGCCGCAGGACCGCGAATCGGTTTTTTTCTGAACAGCCTGCAAATACCATCGCTGAATCTGGCCCATTCCAATCAGAACCAGATGCTGGTAATGGTGCGCAACCGGCTCAAAATCTTCTATCGTCCGCCAGGCATCGAAGGCAGCCCGCAGAGAGCCATCGAAAGGTTCAGCCTCCGGGTGAGCGGCAAGGACAAACAGGTCATCGTCAACAATGCGTAGGATTACTACATACGCGTCATGAACGGAAGTCTGGTATGCGGATCCCACACCGCGACGCTCAGGCCCGTGATGATTGCGCCTCGTTCCGAATCGATATTGAGCGTGCAAGGCAATTGCCCGCTCGACGCGGCGTCGATTCGCGCGACAGTCCGTTACATCGACGACCACGGTGGCATTCGCGACGCGGAATATCCAGTAACGATGCAAGGTACGCGGGGATATATGTGACGCGCGAACCGACAGCGCGGGGGTTCATGCGTGCGGAAAATCCTGCTGGCCGCGGCGGTTGTCCGTCGTCACCGCCACATTGGCGCTTGCCGTGACAACATGCCGGGTCGGTGCGGCTGCCGTAGACGAGTACGCGGCCGCATCCGGCAATGCGTCGGCCAGCAGCGCTGCTGCGAACCACGGTCCTGCAGCGAGTGCGTCCGCTGCCAACTCGCCCGCCGCCAATGCGCCCTCTACCACCGCCCTCACCGCTTACAACTTCGACAGCAGGCTACTGTGCTCGGCTCATCGCTCGGCGTAGCCAACATCGTGCGCTTCAACAAGATCAGCGCCATCGAACCTGGGTCATACCAGGTCGACGTCTTCGTCAACGGCACATTCTTCTCGCGCCCGTCCATCGATTTTCGCAGCACGGAAGGCAGTGCCGTCTATCACTGCCTGAGCGACGAACTGCTGACCGCAATGGGCGTGCTGCTGCCGGAACGAGGATTCGACGACGATATTCCCGATGAGGTATTGCCGGAATCGGAATCCTTTACGGAAAGGGGATTCGCGAAAGAACCGCGGTGGCCCCCCGCCGCGCTGTCCGCCGAATGCGTTGCGCCCGGCGAGCGCGTGCCCGGCGCCACCAGCGACATCGATCTGTCGCGCCTGCGTCTGGACGTCAGCGTGCCGCAAGCGATGATGAAGCGCGTGCCGCGTGGCTTCGTCGACCCGGCCAGCCTTGATCCTGGCCAGACGGCGGGGTACGTCAATTACGACACCAGCTTCAATCACCGACCTCAATCCCACCGCCTTCCAGGGCGACCTGACGGTGCAGGTGTTCGAGGCCAACGGGCAGGTCTCCACGTTCATGGTGCCGTTTTCGGCGGTTCCCGGCTCGCTTCGGCCAGGCCTCTCACGTTACAGCTTTACGGCAGGCGAAGTCCGGCAGATCCAGCGCATGCATACGCCGTTCGCCGAATTCACCTATGAACGAGGCTTGAGCAACTCGCTCACCGCCAACGGCGGCTTGCTCGTGTCCACCGATTACCAGTCGGCGCTCAGCGGCGTCGTATTGGGCACGCCACTCAGCGCATTCGGTCTCAGCGCCGCGTGGTCGAACACAATCGACGTCGGAGGCGGCCGCGTGAACGGCTGGAAGACATAGATCGTCCACAGCCATACGATCTCGCGGACCGCGACGACGTTCTCGTTTGCCGGTTATCGCTTTTCGACAAGCGGCTATCGGGATTTCGCGGATGCGCTCGGCACCCGCGCGTTCGCGGAGCACGGCGAAACCTTTACTTCACCCTCGTTTCAGCAACGCGACCAGTTCGTTGTGAACGTCAACCAGAATTTCGGCGGATACGGCCTGCTGTCGCTGTCGGCGTCGATCAACAGCTATTACGGTAACCGGTCCCGCGATACCCAGTACCAGCTCAGCTATCCAACCACTATGGGCGGATCGCCTGCAACCTGTCGTTCGTGCGCCAGCAGACGGGCTTCGCCTTCGGGCAAAACGTGCCGATCGGCGAGATCGCGCCGACGCCCCAGCAGATGCGCCTCGTCAATGCCGTGATGGCGACGGTCTCGATCCCGCTCGGCTCGGGGCCGCGTTCCCCCACGGTTTCGGGTGGGGTCACGAACACCGCCGACCAGGGCGCAACCTACCAGGCGTCCCTGAGCGGCATCGCCGATCAGACCCGGACGCTCAATTACGGCTTGTCCGTTTCCCGCGAAACGCAGAACGGCGCGACGAATTTCAGCGCAAACGTGCAGAAGAGCCTGCCGGTCATTACGGTCGGTGCAAACTACTCGAATGGCACGAACTTCTGGCAGGCGGGTGCGAATGCGCGCGGCGCGGCTGTTGCTCATGCTGGCGGGGTTACGTTCGGACAATATCTCGGCATGGTGCCGCACCAGCGGCAGCGCCAGTGCCAGCCGCACCGGAGACGCAGGGCGAGTAACGATATGCGCGATGCCTGGCGTACCCGCACATCGCAGCCGACGAAACCGGCGGCAATCGGGAGTGTGAGTCCATGAATAGTCGCCTGCTGAACGTCCGGAGGCGCTGGCGCAGCCGCGCGGCACTCGTTGCTGCGCCCGCTTTCGTGGCGGGACTCGTGGCGCCGGGATGCGCATCGGCCCAGTCGACGTATACCGGGTGCTGGAAAATCACCGGCACCACCTCCACCGCGAGTTCGTATCTCTACACGGACCCCGGATCCGTCGTGGCGAACTGGACCGGCTCGACCGACACGGCGGGACAAGGCGCGTTCCCGATGACCATTAACGTCAGCGTGCCCGCCCTCGTGCCGGACGGCACGCTGCTCGGCAGTGGCATTTCGCCGATCTACAACCTCGGCGCCAACGGCGTGGGGAGCTATAGCCCGGAGCAGATCCTGTTCCGGTGCTCCCGCAATGCCGACGGAACGATATACGAGTATTACGCGACCAACGGCGACTCCACCAACGCGGGGATGACTGACGTGAGCGCCCAATCCGGTATCCCGGGCACCTACCGGGCGTATTACGCGGGCGTCATTTCCCGGGTTACGAACATGGCCACCGGGGACGTTCTCACCCGCTACTGGCAGCCTCGATCGCGACAGCGAGGGATGGATCCTCGTGAAGGCGAAAAATTTCAGCCAGTACAAGCTGGAGTTGTTTCAGTGCACAGTCTGTCCTGCCGGCGGTACCAGCAGGACCGGAAGCTGGGCAGAAACGCAGCCACAAGGTTACGTCGCCTTCGTCGGCGGAGCTACCGGCAGCACCAATGTCATCCGGGGCAACCTGGCCGTCGGCGCCGACGCGGCAACGAACTACGGCGGCTGGTATGGCACCTGGCCCGGCGCGATCAACGCGTACGCCACGGTGATTGTGAGAAGAGCCGCCACCTGCGCCGTCACCAATACAACGCCGGTGGTGATATTCCCCCCGTCACCGCGGCTGAACTGAACCGGGGTGGGACGAGACAGGCGCCGGTCACGATCCAGATGCCATGCCAAAGCACGGCGCCTTCCGGCATGAGCGCCTTCGTAAGTGGAACGGCGGCGAGCCAGACTGCACTTGGCGTGCTGGTTCCACCAGCCAATGCGCAGAGCGCAGTGAACGCGGGTCTCACGACCTCGGGCACCGGCGTAACCTATCTGCTTTCGGACGGCTATGGCACGGACCCCGGCAACTGAAAGAAGAAATTTGGGGGCCTGGGGCCTTCCGAGCTACGCCGCTTGAGACAGCTTGAAGAGGAAAACGCGAAGCTGAAGCGGCTCGTGGCGGACCTGAGCCTGGACCAGGCCATGCCTTGCGGTCGTAGAGCTTGGCGAACGCCACCTTCGAGCAGGTGTCGACGAAGGTCTGCTGGTAGACGCGGCCCACGCCTTTAAGCGCGCCGACATAAAAGGTATCCTGGGCGCCGCAGTAGCCGGGGCATTCAGATTCGGATTCGGGGGCTGTCAGCCCCTTGAACCCCGGAACCCGCCATCTCATGCCGCAAGTTCGAACTTGAATTTCTTCCCAAGCGCAGCAGCGGCACTCGCCAGCATGGTCTTCGTCAGGTGCTGCGCCTTCATTTCCGACTCGATCTGCCATGCGATCACGCGCTTCATAGCCATGGCGGCGACCTCTTCGAGCATTGTTTCCTCGGCAAAGAAGTCATTGAAACTTCCACCCACAAGCTTGTTTGCCGTGATGCATTCTTTTCCCAGACAACCCTTTCTCGAACCATCCTGCTTCCTCGATCGCCCCTTCTTCAGCCGACGAAGCCTCTTGACCGAACGAGACGCTTCGGCGAGCGCGCTGTTGCGGGTGAAATCAAGCCGATCCGCCAAGTCACCCGTATGCCATATGGTGCGTCACTGCTTCGCCGGGTAGCCTCGGAATGGTCCGGCCGGATGCCGGACGCACAGCGCGTCCTTCTTGATCGCGCTCACTTATCGAACATATCGCCAACACACCACAAACATACGGCAAAGCCGTATAATCATTCCCGGCACGTTCATGCTTACAGTCATCGAAACGCCGACGTTTCAGCGGTACGCCACCGAGATCTGGAGCGACAGCGAGCGCGAGGCGTTTATTGCGTGGCTCGCCGATCACCCGTTCGCGGGCGACGTTATCCCGGGCACTGGAGGCCTACGCAAGGTGCGCTGGAGACGATTCGGATTCGGCAAGCGCGGAGGCACGCGCGTGATCTATTACAACGTGCTGGAGCAGGGCCACATCTGGCTGCTGATCGTGTACGCAAAGGCGAAATTCGACAACCTGCCGGTGGCATTTCTCAACCGGCTGCGCGACGAGGTGGGATATGGATAAGGAAATGGAACAGTTCCAGACGGACCTGCTCAAGTCCGTGGGGGAGATGAAGACGGGGCGTGCGGCGCGCACCACGCGCGTCGAGCCTACGGCAGCGGCGCTTGCGCGCGCGAAGGTGGGTCTTTCGCAGAGCGCCTTTGCGGCGCTGCTGGGCGTATCGACGCGCACCCTCCAGGACTGGGAGCAAGGCCGGCGCCAGCCGACCGGCGCCGCGCAGACGCTGCTGCGCGTCGCAGCCCTGCATCCCGAAGCATTGCGCGACCTGAAGACGGCCTGAACCGCATCCGAGGCAACACACCGGCTAGCTGCGTTGTCTCCCTGGCGCAGCCGGCCGGCGGTGTCTAACCGCGTCTGGTCGTCACTCAATGCGCGTCACTCAAAACGCGTCACTCAAAGCATCACTTCTTCTCGTCCTCGCTGCGCTCGGGCGCGCCCTGCGCCGGAGCCGAGGCCGGAGTAGCCGGCTTGAACGGGAAGCTGCTGAACATCGACTTCGCCTGGTTCTGCATCTGCTCCTGCATCTGTACGAACATGTTTTTCGACTGCTCGATGTAGCTCGTCATCATGCCCTGCATCATCGGCGCCTGCATGTTCATGAACTGCGACCAGACTTCGGGGTTCATCGTGTTGCCTTCGTAGAGGCTCTTCGACTGATCCGCGAGCTTGTTCTGGATGTCGATGAACGCCTGGATGTTCTTTTCCAGGTACGCGCCCATCATGCCCTGCATCGCATGCCCGTAGAAACGGATGATCTGCGACAGCATCGACGACGAGAACATCGGCAGGCCACCGCTCTCCTCTTCGAGGATGATCTGCAGCAGGATGCTGCGCGTTAGATCCTCGTTGGTCTTTGCATCGATGACCTTGAACTCCTCCTGATCGAGCACGAGCTGCTTCACGTCGGTCAACGTGATGTAGGTGCTCGTCTCCGTGTCGTACAGCCGACGGTTCGGATATTTCTTGATCAATCGTTCGGCGGTTTTCTTTGTAGTGGTCATATGTCGCCCTTGTTCGCCCGTCGCGCCCTCGCGCGCGGGCCTTGCCCGGTAGCGGCGCCTGCCCCGGTGTGCAGACAGGCGCGCTCCGTTGTGGATCCATGCGGTGCCGCACGCCTGAGAGGCCGTGCGGCGCGCAGGATCAGCCCATGTGCAACCCGCCGTTCAGCGAGAAGTCAGCACCGGTTGCGAAGCCCGACTCCTCGGATGCGAGCCACGCGACGATCGACGCGATTTCCTCGGGTGCGCCGAGGCGGCGCACGGGAATCGTCGCGACGATCTTCTCCAGCACGTCGGGACGGATCGACTTCACCATATCCGTGCCGATGTAGCCCGGCGAGACGGTGTTCACGGTCACGCCCTTGGTCGCCACTTCCTGCGCGAGCGCCATCGTGAAACCGTGAATGCCGGCCTTCGCCGTCGAATAGTTGGTCTGGCCGAACTGGCCTTTCTGCCCGTTTACCGACGAGATGTTGATGATACGGCCCCAGCCGCGTTCGACCATGCCGTCGATCACCTGCTTGGTGACGTTGAAGAGACTCGTGAGGTTCGTGTCGATCACGGAGGTCCAGTCTTCGCGCGTCATCTTGCGAAACACGACGTCGCGCGTGATGCCCGCGTTGTTGACCAGCACGTCGATCTCGCCGACCTCGGCCTTGACCTTGTCGAACGCGTCGCGCGTGGAATCCCAGTCGCCTACGTTGCCTTCCGAGGCGATGAAGTCGAAGCCGAGCGCCTTCTGGTCTTCGAGCCACTTCACGCGGCGCGGCGAATTCGGGCCGCAACCGGCGACCACGGTAAAGCGCTGCTTCGCGAGGCGCTGGCAGATGCCCGTTCCGATGCCGCCCATGCCGCCGGTTACATACGCAATACGCTGTGACATAAACCCAACTCCATTATCGTTTTCCGGAGCGCCGTACTACGGCGCCGGCCTCGCCCTTTGTTCTGTCCTGCCCGCGTTGCCGCGGTGGCGCGTGCCTGCCTGCTGTGTCTCCACCATGCGCCACCTTCAGCGCATACCGCCTGTTGTGCCGCCGTTGCCGGTGTTGCCGTTGCCGTTGCCGCTGCCGTTGGCTCTATAAATCCGCCATCGCGCAACGGCGCCGAAGCGGGCCGCCATGAGCCCGCTTCGTTCGTCACATTACGGACGCTCGAGCGCAAGCGCCACGCCCATGCCGCCGCCGATACACAGAGAGGCGAGACCGCGCTTCGAATCGCGGCGCTGCATTTCGTGCAGCAGCGTGACGAGAATCCGGCAGCCCGACGCGCCGATCGGGTGACCGATCGCGATGGCGCCGCCGTTCACGTTGATCTTCGACGTGTCCCAGCCCATCTGCTTGTTCACGGCGAGCGCCTGCGCGGCGAACGCTTCGTTGATCTCCATGAGATCGAGTTCCTGCGGCGTCCAGCCTGCGCGCTCGAGGCAGCGCTTCGACGCCGGCACCGGACCCATGCCCATGACCTTCGGATCGACGCCCGCGTTCGCATACGCCTTGATGCGCGCGAGCGGCTTCAGGCCCAGTTCTTCGGCCTTCTTCGCCGACATCACGACCACCGCAGCAGCGCCGTCGTTGATACCCGACGCGTTCGCGGCCGTCACCGTGCCTTCCTTCGAGAACGCCGGCTTCAGGCCCGCGAGCGCATCGACCGTGACGCCATGGCGCACGAATTCGTCGGTCTTGAAGAGGAGCGGCTCGCCCTTCCTTTGCGGAATCTCGACCGGCACGATTTCGTCGTCGAAGCGGCCCGCCTTCTGCGCGGCCTCGGCCTTGTTCTGCGACAGCGCCGCGAACGCGTCCTGCTCTTCGCGCGTAATGCCGTATTCCGTCGCGACGTTTTCCGCCGTCACGCCCATGTGGTACTGGTTGTACACGTCCCACAGGCCGTCGACGATCATGCTGTCGATCAGCTTCGCGTCACCCATGCGGAAGCCGTCGCGCGAGTTCGGCAGCACGTGCGGTGCGGCGCTCATGTTTTCCTGGCCACCTGCGACGACGATTTCCGCTTCGCCCGCGATGATCGCGTTCGCCGCGAGCATCACGGCCTTCAGGCCCGAGCCGCAGACCTTGTTGATCGTCATTGCCGGGATCGAGGACGGCAGGCCGGCCTTGATCGAAGCCTGGCGCGCGACGTTCTGCCCCGAGCCGGCCGTCAGCACCTGACCCAGGATTACTTCGCTGACCTGCTCCGGCTTGAGGCCCGCGCGCTCAAGCGCGGCCTTGATCACGATGGCGCCGAGATCCGGTGCCGCAATCTTTGCGAGCGAACCGCCGAATTTGCCCACCGCGGTACGCGCGGCCGATACGATCACGATGTCAGTCATTTTCAGTTCCTCCGGGCGACACGCCGTCGCGAGAGAGACGCCGCCCTGTCAAGTTAAAAACTCACTAAAAACCCACATTCGCAGCAAGGCGCGTCAGTCGCGCTGCTGCACGTAACGTCCCGGCGCCGGCTCGATGGCCGGAAATTCCGCCGATCCTGCCTGGGCGCGCGGCTTCACCTTCTTGCCGCCGAACTGGTCGAGCCACTCGGCCCACGTGGGCCACCAGCTGCCGGGATTCTCGGCAGCCTCGCTGAACCATGCGTCGGCATCGTCGGGCAGATGCTTCGCGTCGGTGTCGACGCGCCAGAAGCTGCGCTTGTTCTTCGATGCCGGGTTGATGACGCCCGCGATATGCCCCGACGCGCCCAGCACAAAACAAAGCGGTCCCGAGAGCAGCGGCACCGAGGCGTAAGCCGTGCGCCACGGCACGATGTGATCCTCGCGCGAGCCGTAGATGAAGGTCGGCACGTCGATGCGCGAGAGGTCGACCTCTTCGCCGCACACCGTGAGCGCACCGGGCTCGCTCAGCTTGTTCTCGAGGTACGTATTGCGCAGATACCACGCATACATCGGGCCGGGCAGACTCGTCGAGTCGCTGTTCCAGAACAGCAGATCGAACGGCGCGGGCGTGCGGCCCTTGAGGTAGTTATCGACGACGTAGTTCCACACCAGATCGTTCGGGCGCAGGAACGAAAACGTGTTTGCGAATTCGACGCCGCGCATGATGCCAGGCGTCGCGCCGTTCTTGCCGCCGATGGTCTGCTCGCGCATCTGCACGTGCGCCTCGTCGACGAACACGTCGAGCACGCCCGTATCCGAGAAGTCGAGCATCGCGGTCAGCAGCGTCATCGACGAAGCCGGGTGTTCGCCGCGCGCAGCCGCGACGGCGAGCGCCGTGGCGAGCATCGTGCCGCCGACACAGAAGCCGAGCGTGTTGATCTGTTCGCGGCCGCTGATGCTGCGCACCGTCTCTATCGCCTTGAGCACGCCGTCCTCGATGTAGTCGTCCCAGGACTTGTGCGCAATCGACGCATCGCCGTTGTGCCAGGACGTCAGGAATACCTGTTGCCCCTGTTCGAGCGCATACGCGACGAGCGAATTCTCGGGCTGCAGATCGAGGATATAGAACTTGTTGATGCACGGCGGCACGATCAGAAGCGGCCGCTCGCGCACGCTCGCCGTGCGCGGCTTGTACTGGATCAGCTGGAACAGTTCGTTCTCGAAGACGACCGAGCCTTCGGTCGTCGCGAGATTGCGGCCCACGACGAAACGCGATTCGTCGGTCTGCGAAATCTTGCCACGCGTGAGGTCGCCGAGCAGATTCATCACGCCCTGGCGCAGGCTCTCTCCGTGCGATTCGAGCAAGGTGTTCTGCGCGTCGGGATTGAGCGCGAGGAAGTTGCTGGGCGAAGTCGCCGCCGTCCACTGCTGCACGGCGAAGCGGATGCGCTCGCGCGTCTTCGGATCCGTGTCGATCGCGTCGACGAGTTCGTGCAGGTAGCGCGCGTTCAGCAGATACCAGGCCGCCGTGAAGGCATAGGCCGGCGTGGTTTTCCAGGCGTCCGAACTGAAGCGGCGGTCCTTGAGTTCAGGTGCTTTCGGCGCGGCATCCGTAGCCCCGCGCAGCAGTTCGAGCGCGTCGCGCGAATAGTCGGCCTGGAGTTGCTGAAGGCGCGCAGGCTCGAACGACGCGTTCGGGAGCTTGAACACGTCGAACGGCGCAGCGGTTCCCGCAGCCCCCGCGGCGCCATTCGCTGCGTGCGGCCACCAGCCGTTCGGCAACGGCGACTTCCCCGCGGCGCCCTGCGCCTGCTGCGCGGCGTTCATGGCGTTGCGCCAGGCCGAAGTCCACGCGTCGAGTATCTGCTGCATTCCGGCGGCATCCGGAGTGAATTGCTGCGCACCGCTACCTGAAGCGCCCGTACCCGGGGAATTCGTGGAACGTTGAGATGCCGTCATGCCTGCTTTTGACCGATGTGTCCCAAAGGACTGGTTGAGAGGCAGGTGGTCCGCACACGGGCGCGTATGCGTCGCGCGTCGTCACGTCCTGTCCCATAGGTGAAGGACATTCTTGCTCCCCACTGCAAAGCGTGTCAATGCTTGTGCCCGATTTTGCCGCACTGCGATATTTTTTTTATTATCGTTTTCCCGATGTAAGCGTTCGCCCGATCAATCCGGGTCAATGCACGCTCGCATGCAAAAGAAAAAGTGCCGCACGACCAAGTGCTTGCGACACGATCGCCGCCGCAGTCGCGCTGCTCGTCCGGAACGCCGGGTCGCGTTTCGCCGCGTTCGATGCAGCGCAGCAAAAACGGGGCCGGCGCGGCCGCGAAAAAGCGCTTCAAGGACGCCTCAAGGCGTCATCCAGACGAGCGCGGCCATACGGCCCGTGACGCGTTCCCGGCGATACGAGTAGAACCGGTCGCGTTGCGTGTATGTGCACAGGTCGCCGCCGCTGATCCGCTCGACGCCGAGCGCCGCAAGCCGCAGGCGCGCGAGCGCATTGAGATCCGCGAGATATTTGCCAGGAGCCTGGGGCCGCGCAACGAACGCCGCTGCAGTTGCGTCTCGTTGTTCGCCGTCGACAGCGAACGCGTGATTCATGAAAGCGTCACGGACGTCTGACCCCACCTCAAAAGCGCTCGGGCCGATAGCCGGACCCAGGTAGGCCTGGAGATCCTGCGTCGCGCAACCCGCGAGCGCGGCCACGCGCTGCGCCGTCTTTTCGATGACGCCTGCCGCAAGTCCGCGCCACCCAGCGTGCGCTGCGCCGACCGCCCGGCCCGCGCCGTCGCAGAGCAGCACCGGCATGCAGTCGGCGACCATCACCGTGCAGGCGACGCCAGGCCGATCCGTCACGCTGGCATCGGCGCTGAGAAGCTCGCCCGCGCGCGCGGCATCGAGCGCAGCAACGGCATCGACGACGCCCGCCCCATGCACCTGCTTGAGCCACGCGACCGGCACGCCCGCATATGCGATGAGGCGCGAGCGGTTCGTCTCGACATCGTCGAGATCGTCGCCCGAGAGGCGGCCCAGATTCAGCCCGCCCGGCAGTTCGCGCCCTGCGGCGCTTGCGCCTTCCGACATCCAGCGTCCGAACGGCGGCTCGCTGACGCCGCCGTCGCGCGTCGTGACGAGCGCGCGCACGTTCGGCGGAGCGCTCCACCCGGGATGCACCAGATCCGCGGCGGTCAGTTCAGGCGTAGTCGTCATGCGCGCGGGTCCTCGCTGCCTTCGTCGTCATCGTGCTCATCGTCGTAGTCTTCTTCGCCGCTGCCGATGACATAGCCTTCGTCGGTGTACGCACTGTCGAAAACTTCATCGTCGAAGCCGAGTTCTTCGCTCTCCCCGCCGAAACCGAGCGCTTCGATCAATGCATCCATGTCGTCCGGAACGTCGGCGCGCCATTGCATCGCGCGGCCCGTGACCGGATGAATGAGCCCGAGGCGCCACGCATGCAGCGCCTGGCGCGCAAAGCCGTCGGGCAGCGCCGCCACGGAGCGGCGTCCGCGAGCGCGCCCGTAGACCGGATCGCCGAGCAGCGGATGCCCGATATGCGCGCAATGCACGCGGATCTGGTGCGTGCGGCCCGTCTCCAGATCGCAATGGATCGCGCTGACCGGCTGACCGTGCCAGAGCGTCGAGTCGACGCGCCGGTAATGCGTGCGGGCGGGCTTGCCGGCCGCACCCCTCACGACCGCCATGCGCGTGCGCTCACGCGGATCGCGGCCGATCGGGGCGTCGATGGTGCCCTCGGCAGGCATGTTGCCCCACACGAGCGCCAGATAGCGGCGCTTGACCGTGCGCGCCTGCAACTGGCGCACGAGGTCGGTTTGCGCTTCGAGCGTGCGCGCGACGACCATCAGCCCCGACGTCTCCTTGTCGAGCCGGTGCACGATGCCCGCGCGCGGCAGGCCGGCGGCGCTTTCGCCGTAGCGGTGCAGGAGGCCGTTGAGGATCGTCCCGCTCCAGTTGCCCGCCGCGGGATGCACGACGAGCCCGGCGGGCTTGTTGATGACGAGGATCGCATCGTCCTCGTAGACGACGTCGAGCGGCACGGGCTCGGGCGTGAACGCGAGCTGCTCGGGCAGCAGGTCGGGCACGAGTTCGATCGTCGCGCCGAGCGGCACAGGCTGGCGTACCTTGGCCGGCGCGCCGTCCACGCGCACGCGCTGCTCCTCGATCCAGCCTTGCAGCCGGCTGCGTGAAAATTCGGGGAAGATTTTGGCGAGCACCTTGTCGAGCCGCTCGCCCGCGAGATCGTCGGGCACCTGCGCACGGCGCGGCGCCTCGTCGGCGCGCGCGCGGCCGGCCGAAGCGCCTGCGCGGGACGCGCCCGCATTCACGTCAAGGTCGTCGTCAAGCGAGTCTCCCGGCGCTGCGTCATTGGGCACTTCGCCCAGGCTATAATGGTCGATGCTGTTCTGGGCGCCGGGGGCGCCGCCTCCCGGAAGTACCGAACGGTTAACTGAGCGGGTCATTGAGTCTGGGTCACCTGGGACCTGAAGCTGAACTGGAAAATGCGAGCCTTGAACACGATTACGAAACTGGCCCAACATGCGATGGCCCGGAACGCGGCGCGTAAATCAAGCATCGCGTCGAAGATGACGGCGATCGCCAAGATCGGCAAAGTCGCCCGCCTCGCTGCGTGCGGCGCCGCGCTTGCCGTCGTGGCCGCCTGCCACGGCCTGCCGGAAAAAACCGACGAAACGGCAACGTGGAACAACAACAAATTATATACGGAGGCCCAGGACGCGCTCTCCGGTGGCGACTGGGGCAAGTGCGCGAAGTACTTCGAAGCGCTTCAGGGTCGCGACCCGTTCGGCCACTTCGCCCAGCAGGCGCAGATCAACGTGGCCTACTGCAACTGGAAGGACAACGAGAACGACGCCGCCGACCAGGCGATCAGCCGTTTCATCCAGTTGCACCCGGATCATCCTGACGTCGCCTACGCGTACTACCTCAAGGGCATGATCCACTTCAACGACGACCTCGGACTCTTCGGCCGTTTCTCCGGTCAGGACATGAGCGAGCGCGATCCGAAGTCGCTGCGCGAGTCGTACGACGCGTTCAAGGTCGTCGTCGACCGGTTCCCGCAAAGCAAGTACGCGCCCGATGCCGCGCAGCGCATGCGCTACATCGTGAACGCGCTGGCGTCGCACGAAGTCCACGCCGCCGACTACTACTACCGCCGCGGCGCGTACGTGGCCGCGATCAATCGCGCCCAGCTTGCGATCAAGGAATACCGCAGCGCACCGGCGATCGAGGACGCGCTCCACATCATGATCCTCTCGTACCAGAAGCTGGATCAGCCGCAGCTCGCCGACGACACCCGCCGCGTGCTCGCCGCCACCTTCCCCGACAGCCCGTACATCACCGGCCGCGCCCGCCCCGGCAAGGAAACCAAGTCGTGGTGGCAGATCTGGTGACCGCTTCCGCTTCGGCATGAAAAAAAGCCCCGCATTTGCGGGGCTTTTTTTTGCCGCGCGCCGCGCCGTGATTCAGGCACGGCGCTCCGTCGGGCTCAACCTGGCTCAGTCGCGCTCGAACAGCGCAATCGACTCCACATGCGACGTGTGCGGGAACATGTTCACGACGCCCGCGCCCTTGAGCCGGTAGCCGGCCTCGTGCACGAGCAGGCCGGCGTCGCGCGCGAGCGTCGCCGGATTGCACGACACGTAGACGATGCGCTTCGGCAGCGGGCCCTCGCCGCTCTGCGCGATATCCGCGAGCGCCTTCGACACCGCGAGCGCACCTTCGCGCGGCGGGTCGACGAGGAACTTGTCGAAGGCGCCCAGCGCGCGCATGTCGTCGGCGGTCACTTCGAACAGGTTGCGGCACGCAAACGAGGTATGGCCGTCCACGCCGTTCGCGCGCGCATTCTCGAGCGCGCGCGCCGTCAGTGTGTCGCTGCCTTCGATCCCCACGACTTCGCGCGCGAGCCGCGCGAGCGGCAGCGTGAAGTTGCCGATCCCGCAGAACAGATCGAGCACGCGATCGTCACGTTGCGGCGCGAGCAGGCGCAGCGCGCGGCCGACCAGCACGCGGTTGATCTGATGATTGACCTGCGTGAAGTCCGTCGGCTTGAACGGCATGCGGATGTCGAACTCGGGCAGCGTGTAGTCGAGCTGCGCATCGAGCGGATAAAACGGAATCACCGTATCCGGGCCCTTCGACTGCAGCCAGAACTGCACGTTGTATTCGTCCGCAAAGGTGCGCAGCAGCGCTTCGTCGGCGGCGGTGAGCGGCTCCAGAATGCGCAGCACGAGCGCCGTCACGCTCGACCCGACGGCCAGCTCGATCTGCGGCAGGCGATCGCGGATCGACAGCCCTTCGACGAGCTGGCGCAACGGCACGAGCATCGCCGAAACGTGCGGCGGCAGCACCTCGCAACTCGTCATGTCGGCGACGTAGCTGCTCTTCTTCTCGTGGAAACCGACCAGCACGCCGCCCTTCTTCGGCACGTTGCGCACGGTGAGGCGCGCGCGGTAGCGGTAGCCCCACGACGGGCCGTGGATCGGCCGGAACATCGATTCGGCGCGCACCTTCGACAGGTGCGCGAGATTGTCTTCGAGCACGCGCTGCTTGACCGCGATCTGCGCCCGCACGTCCAGATGTTGCATCGAGCAGCCGCCGCAGGTGCCGAAGAACTGGCATTGCGGCTTCGTGCGGATCGCGCTCTCGCGCAGCACGCTCACGACCTGCGCCTGCTCGAAGCTCGGCTTCTTGCGGTAGCTCGAATACGTGACGCGCTCACCGGGCAGCGCGCCCTCGACGAAGATCACCTTGCCGGGTTCGCCGTTCTCGGTGACGGTACGGCCGACGCCGCGCGCCTCCATGTCGAGCGACTCGATCTCCAGAATCGGGGCATGAAGCACCGACGCTTCCGCAGCGGCGCGCCGTTCGGCCCGGCGCTCGCGCTTCGTGCTCTTCTTGCGCCCGGCGGGTGCGGCTGCGGCGTCCTGTGCGGGCGCGGCGTGGACGAGGTCGGCTTGCAGGTCGACTTGAGGATCGGGGGCAGCTTGAGACACCAGCGGATTCCTGACAGACGGTGAGGTGAAATAGGGGCGAACGCGAGATTGTAGACGAAGTCCGCGCCGGCGCCCTCGATCGCCCGTACGGGCGCCCGCAACCCACGTTGTCGCATCCCCGGCGTTTTCGAACGCGTCCTGGCTACGGCGGGCCGCGCGCTCCGTACGATCAATGCTGCAACGCAATAGCTCCAGATCACACCGACGATCCGTTACCATGGCAGCCATCGTTTCGCTCGAACTTCTTCCGGTCCTGCTGATCGTATGCAGCGGCGTGGTCGCGCTCCTCGTGCCCTCGATCGGCTCTCTCGCGAGCCACGTCGCGGCGCACCGGCGTCTGGTGTTGCTGCTGTTCGGCGGGCTCGCCGCGCCGTTTGCGCTGCTGAGTCTGCTGTGGATCGCAGTGCACGTGCTCTTCGATTGAGGGAGACGGTACTCGCGCCGGTCTGGTGTGCGCTCAGGCGCGAAGGTACTTTCGGAGCGATCCGATGAAAAATCACGCGTGCCAGGGGTATTGATAACCCCCTACTCTCAACGCTGGAGTCGAATTGAGCAAGTCAATCCGCTGTGCGGCCGCCCTCGCGGCTCTCCTCGCCCTCGCCGCCTGTGCGTCGTCCCCAAAGCCCGACAGGATAATCGCGTCGGTCTCGCCGGGCCTGACGCAAACCGAACTCATGACGCGCATCGGACCGCCCGACCGCGTCTACGATTACGCGGGCAACGATTGTTTCCAGTATGCGCTCGGGGACAACGACGTGCCGCTCGCCGTCTATTTCGACGCACAAGGGCGCGTTGCCGCCTATACACGCGCGGCTTGCAAGGGACGCCTGCGGTAACCGCTGTTACGGCGGGTGTCCTGCCCGCCGCTGCCGCGCGGTCCGTCATTCGGCTACAGTGAAGCGATACCGCTTCGCTTCTCAATTGCCATGAAACTGGTCAGCTGGAACATACAGTGGGGCCGTGACGCGGCGGGCGTCGTCGATCTCGCACGCACGGTGCGCGAGGCGCGGCGGCTTGCCGACTTCGATGTGCTGTGCCTGCAGGAAGTCACACGCGGCTTTGGCGCGTTGCCGGGCGCTCCCGGCGACGATCAGTTCGCCGAACTGGCCGCGCTGCTGCCCGGCTTCATGATCATCGAGGGCATCGGCGCCGATCTTCCCGCCTTGCCGAACGCACCCGGTACACCCAACGCGCCGCGGCGCCGGTTCGGCAACGCCATCGCGAGCCGCCTGCCTGTCGCGCAGGTGATGCGCCACTTGCTGCCGTGGCCGGCCGATCCGGCCGCGCCGTCAATGCAGCGCGTGGCGCTCGAAGCCGTGCTCGACGCGCCGGATGGCGCGCTGCGCGTGCTCGTCACGCATCTGGAGTACTACTCGGTGCGTCAGCGTCTCGCACAGGTGGATGAACTGCGCCGCTTGCAGCACGAAGCCGCTCAACACGCGGCGCACCCTGCCCCCGCCGAAAACGACACGGGCCCGTTCGCCTCGACCGCGCGGCCCGCGAGCGCGATCGTCTGCGGCGATTTCAACAGCGCGTGGGGCAGCGACGCCTACACGCGCATGCTGGAGCCGATCGCGGATAGCCCAGCGTTCATCGACGCATGGACGGCACTGCACCCAGGCGCGACACCGCCGCCGACCGCGGGCGTCTACGACACCGTGCAATGGTCGTCGGGCCCGCTCGCGTGCGATTTCGTCTTCGTCACGCAAGATCTGCTTGGGCGGCTGGCGCGCTGCGAGATCGACAGCGCGACGCAGGCGTCGGACCATCAGCCGGTCGTGCTGGAACTGGCCTGAAACGAGCTCGCGGACGGTGCAAACCGCGCAGACCGTTCAGGCGCCGAACGCCGCAAGATATTCGGCCCAATGCTGTTCCGGTTCTATCGCAAGCGCGTTCTTGACGTGCGTGATCTCGTCGTCGTATTCGCGTTCGCTGAAGCCGCCGCGCATCAGTTGAAAGCGGCAATACAGCAGGTACGTATTGACGACGTCGGTCTCGCAGTAGTTGCGGATTTCCTCGATACGTCCCTGCTGGAACGCCGTCCACACCTGGCTGCCGTCCATGCCGAGCTTGCCCGGAAAGCCGCAGAGTTTCGCGAGCGCGTCGAGCGGCGCATTCGCGCGCGCCTGATACATCGCGAGCACGTCCATGAGGTCGGTATGACGCGAGTGATAGCGGCTGATGTAGTTGTTCCACTTGAAATCGCGGTCGTCCTCGCCGAGATCCCAGTAGCGCGACGCGCGGATGCCATGTACGAGCGCGCGATAGTGCAGCACGGGCAGATCGAAGCCGCCGCCGTTCCACGAGACGAGCTGCGGCGTGTACTTCTCGATCGTGCGGTAGAACGACTGGATCAGCGTCGCTTCGTTGTCCTCGGGCGTGCCGAGCGAGCGCACACGAAAACCCTGGCCATCGCGGAACACGCAGGAAATCGCCGCGACGCGCTGCAGATGATGCGGCAGGAAATCGCCGCCCGTTTTCTCGCGGCGCGCGGCGAACGCATGTTCGGCCACTTCGGCGTCGGAGAGCGAGGCGGGAAGATCGTCGAGACGGCGAATGCCGTCGACATCGGGAATCGTCTCGATGTCGAATACAAGTACAGGTGTCATTCGATTGAAGCGCGGCTAAGGCACAAAAATAAGGCGCGAAATTTACAGGACGGCGTCCTTGCGCACGCCGTTCGACGCGAAGAAGCGCTTCAGTCGCACCAGCGCTTCCTGCTGGATCTGCCGCACGCGCTCGCGCGTCAGGCCCATTTCGTCGGCGAGTTCTTCGAGCGTCGCCGGTTCGATGTGGTTCAGGCCGAAGCGGCGCTCGATCACATGACGATGCTTGTCGGACAGACGGCCGAGCCACGCACGCGTCAGCGTTTCCAGCTCGCGATGCTGGACTTCCGCATCGGGCGACTGGCTCTGATCGTCGGAGAGGAGATCGAGCAGGCTGCTCGCGGGATCGAGATCCAGCGGCGCGTCGAGCGAGGCCGTATGCTCGTTGAGTGCGAGGATGTCGGTGACCTCCTCGGTCGTCTTGCCCGTGAGGTAGGCGATGTCGTCGATGCTCGCGTCGCGCCGCTCGGACGCCGAATTGGCGTTCAGCGAATTCTTCTCCAGATGGCGCTTCGCGCGCAGCACCTGGTTCAGCTCGCGGATCACATGCACGGGCAGCCGCACCGTGCGCGCCTGGTTCATGATCGCGCGTTCGATGCTCTGGCGGATCCACCACGTCGCATAGGTCGAGAAGCGAAAGCCGCGCTGCGGATCGAATTTTTCGATCGCGTGCATGAGGCCGAGATTGCCCTCTTCGATCAGATCGAGCAGCGGCACGCCGCGGTTCAGATAGCCCTTCGCAATGCTGACCACGAGCCGCAGATTGCGCTCGATCATCACCTGGCGCGCCTCGAACTCGCCCGCCTTCGCGAGACGCGAATAGCGCTGCTCTTCCTCGACGGTGAGCAGCGGCTTCACGCTGATCCGGTTCAGATAATGCTGGATGGTGTCGGCCGTGAGTTCGGCCTGCAGGAGCGCGCGGAAATCGTCGGCGTCGGAAGCCGGTTCGGCGCTTTCGCGGCCGCCGCTCCCTTCTTCTTCGGACGGCGTTTCGCGCTCTTCGAATTCGCGCGCGTTGTCGAGTTCGGACAGCGCCTCGTCCTCGCCCGACGCAGCGCTGTCGTCCACCGAAACCGGGGTGGCCTGGCTGTCAGACTCGGTTTGCTGCAGACGGCGCTTCGATTTCGGCATAGTCGGCTCGCTTTATTGCGGCGGCAAGTACTTCAGTGGGTCGACGGGCTTGCCCTGACGGCGGACTTCGAAATGCAGCATCACGCGGCCTGAATCGCTATTGCCCATTTCTGCGATCTTCTGACCTTTGGTGACTGCATCTCCTTCTTTTACCATCAAAGCGCGGTTGTGTGCATACGCTGTCAAAAACGTGGCGTCATGCTTGATGATAATGAGATTGCCGTATCCGCGCAGCCCATTTCCGGCATAAACGACGCGCCCATCGGCAGCGGCGGTGACGGGATCGCCGGCCGCACCGCCAATATTGATGCCCTTGTTCTGCCCGTCGTCGAAGCTGTTGAGCAGCGGGCCGCGCACCGGCCAGCCCAGCGCGATGGCGCTGGACGGCGCCGCGGCGTCGCTCGCGCCGGCCAGCGGCTGCGGCGGCACCGGCGCACCCGTTGCGCCCGAACTATAGACCGGTGGCATGGCCGCGCCCGGCGGGATGTTCTGCACGTTGCCGCCCGGTATCGGCGCGGTGACCACGCCCGGCGTCGAGGCAGCGACGTTCGCACCCGGCGGCACGACGCGCAACAGCTGGTCCACTTCGATCTGGTTCGCGTTCGCGAGATTATTCCACGTTGCGATGTCGCGGTAGTTCTGGCCGTTCTCAAGCGCAATCCGATAAAGGTTGTCGCCCGGCTTCACGCGATAGTATCCCGGCGGCGGCGGACCGAGCGGCACCGCGGGCTGCGCGGCGGCAGTGCCGAGCGGCGCGGTGCGGTCAACCACGGGCGCCTGATCGAACCGCGTCGCGCAGGCCGTCAGCAGACAGAGCGCGATGACCGAGGCGCTGCGCTGCACTACGGTCAGGTCGACTTTCAGGCGGTTTCCTGGCATCACCATATTCATCGGTTTCAGATCACTCCGGATTTTAAGGGGACAAAGAAAACGCGATCAAGCCGCGATTCCCGCCATTGGGCAGGGCCCGTGCGCGCGACGAGCGTGAGCACCTGGGTCGCCCCGCCGCCCGCCTCCGCAAGCGACGCGACGGGCGCCACGAGCCGCCCGCCAATGGCCAGCTGTTCGAGCAGCGCCTGCGGCACGTCGAAGCCCGCGGCAGCGATCACGATCGCGTCGAACGGCGCCGCCGACGGCAATCCGAGCCGTCCGTCGCCGTAATGCAGGCGGATGTTCGGGATGCGCAGCGGACGAAGATTCGTCTTCGCACGCTCGTACAGCGGCTTGATGCGTTCAATCGAATAAACGTCGCGCGCGATGCGGCTCAGCACGGCGGCCTGATAGCCGCAGCCCGTGCCGATCTCCAGCACGCGCTCCAGCGTGCGCCCCGCACCCGCAAGTTCGAGCATGCGGGCGACGACCGACGGCTTCGAGATCGTCTGCTGATGACCGATCGGCAACGCCGCATCTTCGTAGGCCTGGGTCGCGAGACCCGGATCGACGAACATGTGGCGCGGCACGCCCGCGAGCGCCTGAAGCACGCGCGGATCGGTAATGCCGTTCGCACGCAGGCGTTCGACCATGCGTTCGCGAACGCGTTCCGAAGTCAGCGCGAGTGCGCCGCTGAGCGGCACGCCCGGTGCGCCCAGCGCCCCAGGGACCGCGGATGTCGGCGCACCATTCGCGCGCTGCGCTGCGCTGGAACGCGTCGAGGCGGAACGGTTCACGCCCGCCGCAGAAAGGTGCGCAGCGGCTTGCGCTGCACGCGGCGCGGCATCGCGCGTGGGCGCAGTCGACGCGCCGCCGGTCGGGCCACCGAGCGGAGCTATCGGGCTCTTCTGCCCCGCGCCGTGCGGCTGGCCTGGCTTGCCCGCACCGACTCCCCCGCTCGCGCGCGGCGCCGCCGGTCTGGCCGTGCCCTTCGCCGCGCCGGGCTTGCTCGCGCTGCCGAGCGGAGCACGCGCTTCGCCCTGGCGCTGATCGAGACCGTCGCGACGGCGCGGCTCGCGCACGAGGTCCGCGAGTCCAAGCGGAAAACGCTTCGTGCGTTCGCCGGTCATGAAGCGCTGCTGCCTTCGCGCACCCAGGCGTGCGTCTCAGACAACATCTGCGTGTGAGTCAGATCGAGTTGCAGCGGCGTGATCGACACGTTACCGTGCGACACCGCGTGAAAATCCGTGCCGTCGCTCGCGTCGCGCGCACTGCCCGACGGGCCGATCCAGTAGATCGGTTCGCCGCGCGGGTTGGTCTGCCTGATCACCGGCTGCGACGGATGGCGCTTGCCAAGACGCGTGACACGCCACTCGCCAATCTCTTCGTACGGCAGGTTCGGGATGTTGACGTTCAGGAGCGGATGCCCCTGCAGCGGATTCGCGAGGTAATGCGCCACGATGTCGGCCGCGACGCGCGCAGCGGAATCGAGATGTACCCAGTCCTTATCGACGAGCGAGAACGCGATGGCCGGCACGCCGAACATGATGCCCTCGGTTGCGGCGGCCACGGTGCCCGAGTACAGCGTGTCCTCGCCCATGTTCTGGCCGTTGTTGATGCCGGAGACCACGAGGTCGGGTTTGTGCTCGAGCATGCCGGTCAGTGCGATGTGGACCGAGTCGGTGGGCGTGCCGTTCACGTAGTAGAAACCGGTCGTCGCCGAGCGCAGCACCGACAGCGGCCGCCACAACGTGAGCGAGTTCGATGCGGCGCTGCAGTTCTGCTCCGGCGCCACCACCGTGACCTCGCCGAGCGGCTTGAGCGCTTCGTAGAGCGCAGCAAGGCCGGGGGCGAGATAACCGTCGTCGTTGCTGAGTAGTATTCGCATCAGCCGATTGTAACCGAGGATAGAAGGCAGGCGAACGACAGCCAGGGAAGCCCGCCTCGTGCGCGAGGCGCACATAAATCGCACGATCGTTTTGATCGGGAGCGGTTACCGTACACTGTCCGCAGGTCCGTTTTCATGAACGATTCGACAGAACCCGACAGAACCCAGGAGACACGATGCGCGCCATCCGCTGCAACCAGTACGGCCCACCCGATTCGCTCACGCTCGAAGAACTGTCCGACCTCACGCCAGGCGCGGGTCAGGTCGTGATCGACGTGAAAGCTGCCGCAGTCAATTTCCCCGACGTGCTCATCATCGAGAACAAGTACCAGATGAAGCCGCCACTGCCGTTCACGCCCGGCGCCGAGGTGGCCGGCGTCGTGCGTGCGGCGGGCGCGGACGCGAAGCTCGCGCCGGGCACGCGCGTGGTCGCCTACGTGGGCACGGGCGGTTTCGCCGAGCAGGCCGTGGCCGATGCGTCCGCTTGCGTACAACTGCCCGATAACGCCGATTTCGCCACGGCCGCCGCGTTCACGCTCGCGTACGGCACCTCGCATCACGCGGTGGTCGATCGCGCGGCGCTGCGTCCTGGCGAGACGATGCTCGTGCTCGGCGCCGCGGGCGGCGTGGGACTCGCGGCGGTCGAGATCGGCAAGGCGCTCGGCGCGCGCGTGATCGCGGCGGCGTCGAGCGAAGAAAAGCTGGAGGTCTGCCGGCGCTTCGGCGCGGATGCCACGATCAACTACAGCACCGAAGATCTGCGCGAGCGCATCAAGACGCTCACCGACGGCCAGGGCCCCGACGTCATCTACGATCCGGTCGGCGGCATCTATGCGGAACCGGCGTTCCGCAGCATCGGCTGGCGGGGTCGCTACCTCGTCGTGGGCTTCGCCAATGGCGAGATCCCGAAGCTGCCGCTCAACCTCGCGCTGCTCAAGGGTGCGAGCATCGTCGGCGTGTTCTGGGGCGATTTCGCGCGCCGCGAACCGCAGAACAATGCGGCTGCGTTCGCGCAGATGATCGGCTGGATCGGCGAGGGCAAGCTCAAGCCGTACGTGTCGAAGCGCTACACGCTCGCCGGGACCGCCCAGGCGCTCAAGGACATGGCGTCGCGCCGCGTGACGGGCAAGATCGTGATCGAACCGTGAGCGCTCGTTGCACGGCCCAGATGCAAGCGGCGCGCCCAAGGCGCGCCGTTTTTAATCGACGATACGCAACCGTGCGGCGTATCAAAGCTTCTCAATGTCCGCCGTCTTCGGCTGCCACTTCATCAGACGCTTTTCCGCGAGTCCGACGAGCGCATCGAGCAACAGCGCGAACGCCGTCAGCACGAGAATCCCGGCGAACACGGTATTGATGTCGAACGTGCCTTCCGCCTGCAGGATCAGATAGCCGACGCCGCTCGCCGAACCCAGATATTCGCCGACCACCGAGCCCACGAACGCGAGCCCCACCGACGTGTGCAGGCTCGAAAAGACCCAGCTCGTCGCGCTCGGCAGATAGACGTGACGCAGCAGTTGCTTGCGATTCGCACCGAGCATGCGCGCGTTCGCGAGCACGACCGGACTCACTTCCTTCACGCCCTGATAGACGTTGAAGAACACCACGAAGAACACGAGCGTGACGCCGAGCGCCACCTTCGACCAGATGCCGAGCCCGAACCACACGCCGAAGATCGGCGCGAGGATCACGCGCGGCATCGAGTTCGCGGCCTTGATGTAGGGATCGGAGAGCGCGCTCGCCATCGGCGCGAGCGCGAGCCACAGCCCGACGCCGAGGCCCGACACCGTGCCGATCGCGAATGCGAGCACGGTCTCGATCAGCGTGACCCACAGATGCAGCCAGATTTCGCCGCCCGTGAACCACGCCCAGATGCGCGCGAGGACCTTCTGCGGCTCGCCGAAGAAAAACGCGGCCTTGTCCGGATCGTCGAAATAGAACGGTGGCACGAGCGTCGGACTCGTCAGCACGTACCAGAGCGCGAAGCACGCGACGAGCAGCAGCCATTGCCACACGATGAGGTTGCCCCGGTTCGGGCGCAGCCGTTTCCACATGATGTTGTCTCCTCAGCTTTTCTGTTCGGGCGCGGCGCGCGTCAACCGGCTGCCAGTTGCTGCTGGTAGCCCTTGAGCACTTCCTCGCGCAGCACGCCCCAGATCTGCGCGTGCAGCTCGACGAATCGCGCATCCGAGCGCACTTCCGCGACGTCGCGCGGACGCGGCAGATCGATGACGAATTCGCCGATCGGATGCGTGCCCGGCCCCGCCGAAAGCACGACGACACGATCCGACATTGCAATCGCTTCATCGAGATCGTGCGTGATGAACAGCACGGCCTTGCGGCGCGCAGCCCAGAGGTCGAGCAGCTCGTTTTCCATGAGCTGGCGCGTCTGGATGTCGAGCGCGGAGAACGGCTCGTCCATGAGGATGATGTCGGGATCGAGGATCAGCGTCTGCGCCATCGCGACGCGCTTGCGCATGCCGCCCGAGAGCTGATGAGGAAAGCGGTCGCCGAATCCGCCGAGCCCCACGCGCTTGAGCCAGTCCTCGGCCTGCGCGCGCGCCTCGCTCGCCGGGACGCCGCGAAACGTAAGCCCTGCCATCACGTTTTCGAGCGCGCTGCGCCACGGCATCAACGCGTCGGACTGGAACATGTAGCCCGCGCGGCGGTTGAGGCCAAAAAGTCGCTCGCCGAACACGCTCACCGCGCCCTCGCCCGGCTCAAGCAGTCCGGCGCCCACGTTGAGCAGCGTGGACTTGCCGCAGCCGGTCGGCCCGACGACTGAGACGAACTCGCCTGGCGCGATTCGCAGCGTCGCGTTCGCGACGGCGGTATAGCGCTGCGAGCGGTCGTCGCGCGACGCGAAGGTGCAGGTGATGTTCTCGAATGCGAGTGCGGGTACGGTCATCGTCTTTCCGAAACTGCGCGGTTACAGAGAGTAGAAACGCCGCGGCGGGCGAGGCCCGGCGCGGCGCGATCACGACAGACTGCCGGCGTCAGATCTTGACGGTCGCGAGCGCCTTCGTCACGAAGTCGTTGGTCCACGTCTTCGAGAGATCGATGGGCTTGCCCTTCACGTTCGCGTCGAACGCCTGCAGCGTCTTGAGCGAAGTCGCGGGGCCGCCCGCCGGCATCAGGCCGTCCGGCGAAAGCGCCTCTTTCACGTGCTCCCACGACGCCAGGTACAGCGCGCGGTCGCCGAGCAGATAGCTCTCGGGCACCGTATCGATCAGTTGCGCGCCGGTCGCCGTCTGCAGCCACGTGAGCGCGCGCACCATCGCGTTCGTGAGCGCCTGCGTGGTGTTCGGATTCTTCGTGATGAACGCCTGCGACGCATAGAGACAACCCGCGGGCATGTCGCCGCCGAACACCGCGTGCGTATCGGCGAGCGTGCGCGTATCGGAAACGACGCGGATGTCGCCCGCGCGATCGAGCTTCGTCATCACCGGGTCGAGATTGGCGAGCGCGTCGATCTGGCCCGACTGCAGCGCGGCAACCGCGCCTGCACCGGCGCCGACGCCGATGAACGAGACGTCGTTCGCGGTGAGCCCAGCCTTCGCGAGCACGAAGCTCGCCATGATCGACGTCGACGAACCCGGCGCCGTGACGCCGATCTTCTTGCCCTTCAGGTCGGCGATCGACTTGTAGCCGGGCATCGCCTTCTTCGACACGGCGAGCACGATCTGTGGCGCACGGCCTTGCAGCACGAATTCGCGGAACGCCTGGTGCTGGGCCTGCAACAGGATGATGTGCTCGAACGCGCCCGACACGACATCGGCACTGCCGCCCACGGCGGCCTTCAGCGCCTGCGAGCCGCCCGCGAAGTCCGAGATCTCGACTTCGAGGCCCTCGTCCTTGAAGAAGTTGCGGCGCTCGGCAATGGTGAGCGGCAGGTAATAGAACAGATTCTTGCCGCCGACGGCGATCGAGACTTTCTTCGTCTCCAGTTGGCCCGGCTGCGCAAAAGCGAGCGACGGACCCGCGAGCGTGGCGCACGCGAACGCAGCCGTGCCGGCGAGGAAGGTTCTTCGTTGCATGTGCGAGTCTCCAGGGGTTGTTTTACTTTTGCGTCGCTTGGGCCGCGCCGGATTCGCTCAGGTCCATGCAACCTAGATGACCTGTTGTGCGCGCAACCGCCCTATTTGCTCCGCATCATAACCTAGCGCCTGCAGGACTCCATCGGTATGTTCACCCAGTTCCGGGCCGAGCCAGCGCGTGTCGCCGGGCGTGGCGGAGAGCTTCGGCGTGACCGCCGGCAGCGCGACGTCCACCTGCCCCTGCCATCGGAACTGCTGGATCATCTGGCGTGCCATGAACTGCGGATCCGCGAACATGTCGGCGACGCTGTAGATGCGGCCCGCCGGCACGTCAGCCGCGTTGAGCACCTCGAGCGCTTCGTCGATCGTGCGGGTCGCGAGCCATGCGGCAATCGCGCCGTCGATCTCCTGCGTGCGCGGCACGCGGCCGTCGTTATGCGCGAGATCGGGATCGTTGGCGAGGTCGTCGCGGTCAATGGCCTTCATGAGACGCTTGAAGATCGGATCGCTGTTGCCGCCGATCACGATGCTGCCGTCCCTGCACGGATAGGTGTTCGACGGCACGATGCCCGGCAGCGACGCACCGGTGCGCTCGCGCACCATGCCGTACACGCCGTACTCGGGCACGACACTCTCCATCATGTTGAAGACGGCCTCGTAGAGCGCGACGTCGACGATCTGCCCGCTACCGCCGTTCATGTTGCGATGATGCAGCGCCATGAGCGCGCCGATCACGCCGTGCAACGCGGCAATCGAATCGCCGATGGAAATGCCGATGCGCGGCGGCGGCAGATCGGGATAGCCGGTGATGTGGCGCAGGCCGCCCATCGACTCGGCGATCGCGCCGAAGCCCGGACGGTCGCGATACGGGCCGGTCTGGCCGTAGCCGGAGAGCCGCACCATCACGAGGCCGGGATTCTCCTTCGAGAGCACGTCGTAACCGAGCCCGAGTTTTTCGAGCAGGCCGGGCCGGAAGTTCTCGATGACGATGTCGGCTTCCTTCGCGAGGCGGCGAACGATCTCCTTGCCCTCCTCGGCCTTGAGGTTCACTGTCACCGACTTCTTGTTGCGCGCCTGCACGGCCCACCAGAGCGATGTGCCGCCCGCTTCCGGATAGAGCTTGCGCCATTTGCGCAGCGGATCGCCGCCCTTCGGGTCTTCGATCTTGATGACCTCGGCGCCGAACTCGCCGAGAAACCGCGCCGCGAACGGGCCCGCAATCAGCGTGCCGAGTTCGAGCACCTTCACGCCGGCGAGCGGCCATGCGGGACGCTCGCCTGACGCGAATCCGGGGGACATGGCTGCGCTCATAAGTCTCCTTTTGTCGATGCCAGTTAGCGCTTTAGCGCTTACTGGCATCCCATGCAAAGCTGTCGATGTCAGCTAGTGCTTTGGCACTTACCGACATCCCGTGCAAAGCTGTTCTTCGATGCACGCGGCGCGACGCTGCGCGCGGCGGCAGTATCGGCACGACATCGAGCGGACTACATCGAGCGGCGGTCGATCATCGCGCGGGCGATCGTGCCCGCGTCGACGTATTCGAGTTCGCCGCCGACCGGCACGCCGCGCGCGAGGCGCGTGACGGTCAGCCCGCGCGCCTTCAGCGCCTGGCCGAGGTAGTGCGCGGTGGCTTCGCCTTCGTTCGTGAAGTTGGTCGCGAGCACGACTTCCTTGACGACGCCGTCCGAGGCGCGCTTCACGAGGCGGTCAAAATGAATCTCTTTGGGGCCGATGCCGTCGAGCGGACTCAGATGTCCCATCAGCACGAAGTACAGGCCGTGCCAGGTCATGGTCTGTTCGAGCATGATCTGGTCGGCAGGGGTTTCGACGACGCACAGCAGCGTGGGATCGCGCTCTTCGTCGAGACATGTTTCGCATACCTGAGCTTCGGTGAACGTGTTGCACTTCTCGCAGTGCTTCAGGTGTCCGGTCGCATACATCAACGCGCGGCCGAGCTTTTCGGCGCCTTCGCGGTCGTGCTGCATCAGGTGATAGGCCATGCGCTGCGCCGACTTCGGCCCGACGCCGGGCAACACGCGCAGCGCTTCGACAAGGGCCGCCAGGGCGGAAGGTTGTTTCATGCGGATTCAGCGTGGCAAATCGGCGGGTCTTGCGGCCAGGTTTTCGCAGCGGCCGCGAATCGTGCGGGCGGCGCGCGCACATGCATGCACGACCGCCCGGTGAAAAACGGGCCGCGGCGCACAAGCGCCCGGCCCACGGTCACGGCATCAGAACGGCAGCTTGAAGCCCGGCGGCAGCGGCAGACCGGAGGTCATACCGCCCATCTTTTCCTGCGACGTGGCTTCGGCCTTGCGCACCGCGTCGTTGAACGCCGCGGCGACGAGGTCTTCGAGCATGTCCTTGTCGTCGGCGAGCAGACTCGGATCGATCGAGACGCGGCGCACGTCGTTGCGGCACGTCATCGTCACCTTGACGAGACCGGCGCCCGCCTGACCCTCGACCTCGATCTGGGCAAGCTGCTCCTGCATCTTCTTCATGTTTTCCTGCATCTGCTGGGCCTGCTTCATCAGCCCGGCGAGTTGGCCTTTCATCATGGTCGTGACTCCTTCTGGATCGTCTGTATTCGGAACAGCGCGCGGCGTGGCGCCTGCCGCGCGCGGCAAATCAATGGGCGGACTGGCTGCTGCCCGGCGCGGCATCCGGCGCGACCGGCCGGACCGAGCCCGGCACGATGCTCGCGCCGAAGTCGCGAATCAGTTGCTGGATGAACGGGTCCGCGCCGATCTCGCGCTCGGCCTCGCGCTGACGCTCCGCGCGCGAGGCGGCGTCGAGCGCGGCGGCCGTGCGGCGTGCGGGGCCCACTTCGACCGCGACGTCCACGGTTTTGCCGAGCCGCGCGGCCAGCGCCGCTTTCAGCTTCGCCACCTGCGAAGCTTCCGCGTACTGCGGCACCGGCACGCTCAGCTTGAGCAGCGCGCCGTCGAGCGCGGTCAGTTCGCTGTTGAACGCGAGCTGGTACGAGATGCCCTTGAGCGGCAGCGTCGCAGCGAGCGCGGGCCAGTCGCCCGCGAAGCCGATCGCGTCGAGCGGAATGCCCGGCGGCAGCTTGCTCACGTCCACGATGGCTGCGGCTGGCGGCGCGGCAGGTGTCGCGACGCGAGGCGGTTCGTTGTCGTAGGCCGGCATGAAGCCGTCGTCGGGAGCCGTGAAGTAGGCGTCGTCGGCGCCGAGCGGCACGTAGTCGTCGGGCGGAATGTCGTCCCACGGCGGAGCCGACGAGGCATCCTGCGCGGACGCCCCGCGTGCCGGCTGGCGTGCCTGCACTTCCTGCACAGCCGCAGCGCGGCGGGCGGGATCGGGTGTCGGCACTTTCACTTCGGCGCGCGGCGCGGCGGGTTTCGGTACGGCAGCGGGTGCCGTGGTCGACACGCCGGTAGCCGCGCGGGCGCCACGGTCGGCGGAAACTCGCATGCCCTTGCTGCGCAGCACGTCGAGCGCCGCGCTTGCGCCGCTGGCATCACCACGTGCGCCGGGGCTAGGCATCGCGGAGGCAGGCTCAATAGATGCGGCGGGACTGACTCGCGGCTCCGGTTCGGCCTGCGCGGGCGTTGCTGCTGCCACAGGCGCTTCGGCCGCGACTTCGCGTGCGGGCTCGATCGCGGGCTCAATTGCGGGCTCAATCGTATCGGCTTGCCCTTCGTCCGCCGATTCCCACGGCGGCACGACGCGCGCCCCAGCAGGCCTGGCTTCGCCGGCTGCAACGGCGACAGGCGCCGCTTCGGCGGCGATGCCGCTGGTATCCGGCGCAGCCCTGGAATGCTCCGCTTCCACCGAGCGTGTCTCTACGGTCGGCGCGACCTCGGCAACAGGCGCCCGCGCGGCAACCGCCGGAACGGCGCCAGCCGCAACGCTCGCCGCGGACGACGCCATCGCTGGCGTCGCCACCCTCGCCCTGGCACCCACGGCTGCGGGCTTCGACACCGGTGCACTGCCGGTACCGCCCGCGCCCGAGGAAAGCTCGAACGCGAGCATCCGCAGCAACGTCATCGTGAAGCCGGCGTATTCGTCGGGCGCGAGGCCCAGTTCGTTGCGGCCAAGCGTCGCGATCTGATAGAAGAGCTGGACCTGCTCAGGCGAGAGATCAGCGGCGAAGCGGCGCAAATCGGCCGCCTCGGGCCATTCGTCCTGCACCGATGCCGGCGCGAACTGCGCCCACGCGACACGGTGAAAGAGGCCCGCGAGATCCTGCAGCGCCGTCGAAAACGACAGGCTGCGCAACGCCATTTCATCGGCGATCGAGAGTACGGCCGCGCCGTCGCCCGCGACGAGCGCGTCGATCAGGCGGATCAGATAACTCTGATCGAGCGCGCCGAGCATGCCGCGCACGGCCTCCTCAGTCACTTGATTGGCCGAATAGGCGATCGCCTGGTCGGTCAGCGAGAGCGCATCGCGCATCGAGCCGTCGGCGGCGCGCGCGAGCAGACGCAGCGCCTGCGGTTCGAATTCGACCTTCTCTTCGCCGAGAATGTGCGTCAGATGCTCGACAATATTCGCCGCCGGCATCTGCTTCAGATTGAACTGCAAGCAGCGCGACAGGACCGTGACCGGAATCTTCTGCGGGTCGGTGGTCGCAAGGATGAACTTGACGTGCGGCGGCGGCTCTTCCAGCGTCTTCAGCATCGCGTTGAAGGCGTGGTTCGTGAGCATGTGCACTTCGTCGATCATGTAGACCTTGAAGCGCGCATCCACCGGCGCGTAGACCGCGCGATCGAGCAGCGCGGCCATTTCGTCGACGCCGCGATTGCTCGCCGCATCCATTTCCACATAGTCGACGAAGCGGCCTTCATCGATCTCCCGGCACGCACGGCAGACGCCGCACGGTTTCGACGTCACGCCGGTCTCGCAGTTGAGCGCCTTCGCGAAGATGCGCGACAGCGTCGTCTTGCCCACGCCGCGCGTGCCCGTGAAGAGGTACGCGTGATGCAGGCGGCCGCCATCGAGCGCATGCGTGAGCGCGCGCACCACGTGCTCCTGTCCGACGAGCGAAGCGAAGTCCTTCGGTCGCCACTTGCGTGCGAGAACTTGATAGGTCATCAGGAAATTGTATCAGCATCGCCCGCGTGCACCGATGATTCGGCAGGGCCCGAACGGATGCTTCGGAACGCCCCGGCATGCTGTGCGCGACCCTCGCCCGCCGAACGCAACCAGACGATGTCGCGTCGGCAAACGCACGATCGAAACCGTAGCGGCAGACAACCGCGCGCGGTACTGCGAAAAACAGGGGGAATGCTGCGGAGAGACAACAGGAAGAAAGTAGAAGGTGACGAGCCCGACCCTCGGCACTGGCGGAAAACGGCTGTGGCTGCTTCGTTCCCGACCTGACCAGGTTGACCGCCCCTCCATGCGAGGAGGCCCGTCACGTCGCATTCTAACATTGGTTGCGCTGCAATGCGACTGCTCCAGGCGAAAAGCCGTGCCGCGCGCCCCCTTGCAACGACGCATACTGCCTTTACATCGTGTGCATGAGCGTTGGAAAGCGGTCCCGAGGACTGCCGTCGATGCCGCCAGAAAAGCCCGCCGGACGAGGCCCAGGAGACTGAAACCCTGAGCCCGGTATGCGTACTATCACCGTCGGCAACGCATAGGGATTTAGGCTACACTGGCGTCGGCAATGGGCTGAACCGCTGGCCGTACGGCGTATTACGCCGCGCGCAATGGCCCCGCACGGGAGCCGCAGGAATCGGTCAGGCGGCCCCGGGTAAGTTTTCCGTTTTGGTGTATCGTGGCGAGCAATTTAGTCAGCCTCGAATTGAAAGAGGTATTCATACAATGAGCGAACAAATCAAGCACATCAGCGACGCATCGTTCGAACAGGACGTCGTGAAATCCGACAAACCGGTTCTTCTGGACTTCTGGGCCGAGTGGTGCGGCCCGTGCAAGATGATCGCGCCGATTCTCGATGAAGTCGCGAAGGACTACGGCGATCGCCTCCAGGTTGCGAAGATCAACGTCGACGAACATCAGTCGACGCCGGTGAAGTTCGGCGTGCGCGGCATCCCGACGCTGATTCTCTTCAAGAACGGCGCCGTCGCCGCACAGAAGGTCGGCGCGCTCTCGAAGTCGCAACTCACCGCGTTCCTGGACAGCCACCTGTAAAGCCCCTCGCCCGCCGCGCCGCGCGATTCGCATCGAGCGCGCATACTGCCGGCGGGTGCATTACGGTGCGTGTTGTCCACCGACAACACGCACCGCAAAAACATGCCGGATCGCCACACAGGCGGCTTCTGGCGTGTGCTATGCTAGAATTCATAAAGCGTCTACCCGACGCCGTATAAGTTTCAAAAGTCCCAAGCAAGTCCTAGAGCGATTCCGCTCGATTCTTCCCCCAGACCTCATTTCGTCGCAGTCCTCCCCGACGGGTTCTCCGTATGCATCTTTCCGAGCTTAAGTCTCTGCATGTCTCCGAATTGATCGAGATGGCCAATGGCCTCGAGATCGAAAGTGCGAACCGCCTGCGCAAGCAGGAACTGATGTTCGCGATTCTCAAAAAGCGCGCCAAGACGGGCGAAACGATCTTCGGTGACGGCACGCTCGAAGTGCTCCCGGACGGATTCGGTTTCCTGCGCTCGCCGGAAACCTCGTATCTCGCGAGCACCGACGACATCTACATCAGCCCGTCGCAGATCCGCCGCTTCAATTTGCACACCGGCGACACGATCGAAGGTGAAGTCCGCACGCCGAAGGACGGCGAGCGCTACTTCGCGCTCGTGAAGGTGGACAAGGTCAACGGCCAGCCGCCCGAGGCCTCGAAGCACAAGATCATGTTCGAGAACCTCACGCCGCTGCACCCGAACAAGGTGCTGCTGCTCGAGCGCGAGATGCGCGGCGAGGAGAACGTGACGGGCCGCATCATCGACATGATCGCGCCCATCGGCAAGGGTCAGCGCGGCCTGCTGGTCGCGTCGCCGAAGTCCGGCAAGACCGTGATGCTTCAGCACATCGCGCACGCGATCAAGCAGAACCATCCGGACGTGGTCCTGTTCGTGCTGCTCATCGACGAGCGCCCTGAAGAAGTGACGGAAATGCAGCGTTCGGTGGCGGGCGAAGTGATCGCGTCGACCTTCGACGAACCGGCCGCACGTCACGTGCAAGTGGCCGAAATGGTGATCGAGAAGGCCAAGCGCCTCGTCGAAATGAAGCACGACGTCGTGATCCTGCTCGACTCGATCACGCGTCTCGCGCGCGCCTACAACACCGTCGTGCCGGCCTCGGGCAAGGTGCTGACGGGCGGTGTCGACGCCAATGCGCTGCAGCGTCCAAAGCGCTTCTTCGGCGCCGCGCGCAACATCGAAGAAGGCGGCTCGCTCACGATCATCGGCACGGCGCTCATCGAAACCGGCAGCCGCATGGACGACGTGATCTACGAAGAGTTCAAGGGCACCGGCAACATGGAAGTGCACCTCGAGCGCCGTCTCGCCGAAAAGCGCGTCTATCCGTCGATCAACCTCAACAAGTCGGGCACGCGCCGCGAAGAGCTGCTCATCAAGCCGGACATCCTCCAGAAGATCTGGGTGCTGCGCAAGTTCATCCACGACATGGACGAGGTCGAGGCCATGGAATTCCTGCTCGACAAAATCCGCCAGACGAAGAGCAATTCCGAGTTCTTCGAGATGATGCGCCGCGGCGGTTAAGCCACGTCACCATCGCACCGGCATCGCCCCAAACGCCCGCTTCATGCGGGCGTTTTTGTTTGCGCGTTCGCTCGGACACGCACGGGTACGCCGCCACACAACATGTACGTTAACGTGCATGTTGTCTATAATGCGAGCCTGTTGTCACTGCTGCCGCTTCGCCGGCCAGCCGCCGATGTCCAAGGACTCCACCCCGCTGCTCACCGTCCGCGATGCAGCGCTCCGTCTGAACGTCACGCCGCGCACGCTCAAGTATTACGAGGAGCGCGGTCTCGTCACACCCACGCGCAGCGAAGGCCGCTACCGTCTCTACGACGAACGCGATCTGGAGCAGTTCGCGCGCATCCTGCGGCTGCGCTCGCTCGGCTTTTCGCTGCATGGCATCGCCGAGATGCTCAAACGGCCGCTCGAACCCGCCGACGACGGCCGCAAGCGCTACTCGCAGGATTCGCTCCGGCATATCGCCGATGCGCTGACGCAGCAGGTCGATACGCTCGACGCGCGCATCGCCGCCGTGCGCCGCGAGCTGAAGGAGGCGCAGACCGTGCGCGCCGAACTCGCGGACGACCTCGATTACCTGAAAAAGCGCCTCGCGGGCGTGCCGTACGAAACGCTGATCGACGAACGCCTCGCCGCGAAAAAGCACGGCAAAGCGGGCAACGGGGACGCGTCCGAATGAACACCGTCTCGTCCCGCGAACCGCTCTTCAGCGTCGAGCGTCTGCGTGGCGATTTCTTCCCGTGGGTGCTGGCATTCGCGACCGGCCTCGATTACTTCGACAACGCGATCTTTTCGTTTTTCGCGAGCTATATCGCCGGAGGCATCAACGCGTCGCCCGATGAACTGGTCTGGTCGTCGAGCGCCTACGCCGTCGCCGCCGTGCTCGGCATCCTGCAGCAGCAATGGTGGGTCGAGCGTATCGGCTACCGGCGCTACGTAAGCGGCTGCCTGCTGCTCTACGCTGTGGGCTCGGTGATCGCCGCGCTCTGCGAATCGTCGCTCCAGCTCGCCTTCGCGCGCGGCTTTCAGGGCTACTTCATCGGCCCGATGATGGGCACCTGCCGCATCCTTATCCAGACCTGTTTCACGCCGCAGCGGCGCCCTGTGGCGACACGTGCGTTCCTCACGCTGATCGTGCTGTCCAGCGCGCTTGCGCCGCTCGTGGGCGGGCTGGTGGTCGCGCGCTTCGACTGGCGCGCGCTCTTCGCCTGCACCGCGCCCGCGGGCGTGCTGTACGCCGTGCTGGCGTTCCTCGCCCTGCCCGACTCCGGGCACGTGCTGCCCGAGGAACGCGGCGAGTCGCATTTCTGGCCGTACATCATCTTCGCGTTCGCACAAGGCGCGCTCCAGATCGCGATGCAACAGGTGCGCTTCGAATTGTTCAGCACGTCGCCCGAACTGATCGTGCTCACGGTGGCCGGCGTCGGCTCGCTTGCGTGGTTCGTCTGGCAGCAGTGGCATCACCCGAAACCGCTCGTGCGACTGCATGCGCTGCGCGAGAAAACCTTCCAGGTCGGCCTGCTGCTCTACATGATCTATTACTATCAGAGCACCGCGCTCAGCTATCTGATCTCGCGCTTCCTCGAAGGCGGCCTCAACTATCCGATCGAAAACGCCGGGCGGCTCACCGGCATCACGTCGCTGATCTCGTCTTCCGCGCTCTTCCTGTACTTCCGTTACGCGAAGCGCTTGCCGCGCAAGAAGTGGATCATCGTGCCGGGTTTCGCGCTCGCGGCCTTCGTCTCGTACTGGATGACCCAGATGCCGCCCAACGTGAGCCAGTCGTGGCTCATCGCACCGCTGCTGCTGCGCGGCCTGCTGCTGCTCTTCATCGTGCTGCCGGTGGCCAACGTCACGTTCAGCATCTTCGCGATCGAGGAATTCACCCACGGCTACCGGCTCAAGAACATCTTCCGGCAATTGACGATTTCGTTCGCCACGGCCACTGTCATCATCGTCGAGCAACATCGGCTTGCGCTGCACCAGTCGCGCCTCGCGGAGTTCGTGAATCCGTTCAATCCGGCCTTCCAGAACACCCTTGCGACGCTCACGCACGGCTTCGAAAACCTCGGCCGCACGCCGGGCGAAGCGCACGGCCTCGCGATGGTCGAGGTGAGTCGCATGGTCGCGCAACAGGCGAGCTTCCTGAGTTCGCTCGACGGGTTTTATTTCCACATCGGCGTGGCCGTCTGCGGTGGTATCTTTGCGGCCTGGCAGAAACAGATCAACTGACCGCCTGACACGCCCCACTCCTTCACGACGCAACCCGGCGATGCTATCGAAACTGTCCCAGTGGTTCGGCGCGCGTCGCCGCGAAAAGGCGCTGCGCGCCCACGCGATCGACGATGCGCTCTGGCAGACCACGCTCGACGGCCTGCCGTTCCTCGCGCACCTGGACGCCGCCGATCTCGCGCGCCTGCGCGAACTGACGAGCCTCTTCATCGCTCAAAAGGAATTCTCGACCGCGCACGGTCTGGAACTGACCGACCGCATGATGGTGGCGATCGCCGCGCAGGCGTCGCTGCCGGTGCTGAACCTGTCGCTCGATCTATACCGCGGCTGGGTTGGCGTGATCGTGTACCCGGGCGAATTCGTGATCCGCAAAACCGTCGAGGACGAGGACGGCGTGGTCCACGAAGTCGAGCACGACGCGAGCGGCGAGGCGTGGGACGGCGGTCCGGTGATCCTCTCGTGGGAGGACGCACAGATGACCGACGGCACGGACGCGTACAACGTCGTGATCCACGAGTTCGCGCACAAGATCGACATGGCGAACGGCGAGACGGATGGCCATCCGCCCCATTACCGCCGCTGGCACACGCCGCTCGATGCGGCCGCATGGTCCGACGTCTTCGACAACGCCTACGACCAGTTCTGCGCAAAAGTCGACGCGGTTCCGCAGCGGCGCTGGGCGCGCTTCGAGCGCGAATCCCTGATCGATCCCTATGCGGCCGATCATCCGTCCGAGTTCTTCGCGATCTGCACCGAGGCGCTTTTCGTCCAGCCGAAGGCGTTCGAGGCCGAATACCCCGAGCTGTACCGGCTGCTGGCCCGCTATTACCGGCAAGATCCGGCGCGCGTCGGCGCACTGGCCGGTTTCGGCGAGCCGGACCTCAAAAATTCGCCAACCAGCTGATTTTCTGGCATAATTGCTTTTTTTCGACCTTGGGCAAGTGGCTCGCGCGATCAAGGCCGTGCGATTACGCTGCGGCACGCGGGTTGGCTACCGCCAGATTTAAGGAAAAACCATGAAAGAAGGCATTCACCCGAATTACCGCGAAGTGCTGTTCGTCGACGTTTCGAACGATTTCAGGTTCGTGACCCGCTCGACCATCCAGACGCGCGACACCGCCGAATTCAACGGCAAGACGTACCCGCTCGCCAAGATCGAAGTGTCGTCGGAATCGCATCCGTTCTACACGGGCACGCAAAAGATCATGGACACGGCCGGCCGTGTCGAGAAGTTCAACAAGAAGTTCGGCGCACGCGCCACGGGCAAGGTCACGAAGTAAGCTTCGCGAGACGCCTGAACCGGCCTTCGGGCCGGTCCCGGAGCAAAAAGGGCAGCGTTCGCTGCCCTTTTTTGTTGCTGCACCGTTTACAGCGCTTGATGCGGCACTTATCGCCGCGCTTTTTGCCGCACTCGCTGCCGCCCCGAGGGTGCGCATCGTGACGCGCCTGCGCCGGCCCGGCTAGAATGCCGGATGCTTCGGACCGGCCGGGTTTCGACGCCGCGACGCCAACGACGGATGCCTCGCGCTCCGGCATGGCCCAACTGGTGCGGCCCGGCTGACCAACCGCGCCGGCCGGTCCGCTCACCCGTTTCCCTAGTACTGAATGAAGCCAGCCATTCGACTGACCGCCTCCGCCACCAGCACCCTGCCGCGCTGGCTGCTGCTGACCATCTGTATCGTGTTCGCGTCATTTGGCCTCTTCGGCCGCGATCCGTGGAAGAACGAGGACGCAGCCGGCTTTGGCGTGATGTGGACCATGGCGGGCGGCACCTCCCGCGACTGGCTGCTGCCGAACCTCGTCGGCAAGTACATCACGGAAAACGGCCCGCTCGGCTACTGGCCCGGCGCGCTCTGCATCCGTCTCTTCGCGCCGTGGGTGGACGCGAGCAACGCGTCGCGCATCGCCACGGGCCTGCTCTTCTGTCTCGCGTGCGCGTTCGTCTGGTATAGCGCGTATCTGCTGGGCCGTCGCCCCGAAGTCCAGCCGTTCAAATACGCGTTCGGCGGCGAGCCCGAGCCGCGCGACTACGGCCGCACGCTCGGCGACGGCGCGCTCCTGATCCTGCTCGCCTGCTTCGGCCTCGCCGAGCGCGGCCACGAGACAACACCGCAACTCATGCAGTTCGCCGGCGTCGCGATGTTGCTCTACGGCATCGTGCGCGCCATCGACAAACCGATTCAGGGCGCGCTCTGGTGGGGGTTCGCACTCGGCATCCAGGCGCTGTCGAGCGGCCTCGTGGAAGTCGGAGCGCTACTCGTGGGCACGCTCGCCATGCTCGCCGCCGCACCCGGGACCCGCTCGCGCTGGCTGCTCCTCGCCGGGTTGCCGGTCGCGCTGATCGTCTCGCTGTCGTGGCCGATCGTCGCGCTGCATCTCTATCCCGACGACGCCGTGTGGTTCCTCAGCCAGTGGATCCAGTCGAGCGTCAACGCGTTCGCGGGGCCGCCGGGCGCGGTGCTGCGTTACGCCGCCAAGAACCTGCCGCTCTTCACGTGGCCCGCGTGGCCGCTCGCGCTCTGGGCCTGGTTCAGTTGGGCGGGCCTGCGCCGCGCGCCGCATGTCGCGATTCCGCTGTCGGTCATCGTGCCGCTTCTGATCCTCGTGGTCTTCCAGAGCCACGAGACGAACCGCCTCTTCATGATCGTGCTGCCCGCGCTGTCCGTGCTGGCCGCGTTTGCGCTGCCGACGCTCAAGCGCGGCGCGATCAACGCCATCGACTGGTTCGCCGTGCTGAGCTTCACGATCCTCAGCACGTTCGTGTGGCTGGTCTGGCTCGCGGGCATGACCGGCTTCCCGGCGCCGCTCGCGCGCAATCTCGCGCGCCTCGCACCGGGCTTCACGCCGCAGTTCAAGATTCTCTCGTTCGTGTGCGCCGTCGCCGTGACCCTCTGCTGGATGATGCTCGTGCAGTGGCGCGTCGCACGGCATCCGAAGGTGTTGTGGCGCAGCGTCGTGCTCTCGAGCGGCGGCACCACGCTCATGTGGGTCCTGCTGATGACGCTCTGGCTGCCCGTCGTCAACTACAGCCGAACCTATCGCGACGTCGCGCAGCAGATCGCCGCGCACCTGCCAGCCGATTACTCGTGCATCTCGCCGGTGCGGCTCGGCGATGCGCAAATCGCGACCTTCGCGTACTTCGGCAACATGCACTTCTCGTTCGACGACGACTGCGACGTGATCCTGCGCCAGGACACGCAGGATTACGGCGAACCGAGCGCGATGTCGAATTTCGTCTGGAAGCTGGTCTGGGAAGGCCGCCGCGCCGCCGACCGCGACGAGCGCTTCCGCCTGTACGTCCGCATCGACCGGCCGCATCCGCCCATCAAGCCCCACGTCTGGCGCAAGCGGCCGGACTGAGGGCCCGGTGGCCCGCGCAATGACCCCCGCAATGACTGGCACCGTCCGCGGCGACGTCCGCCGTATCGCCGGACTGGCCTGGCCGGTGCTGATCGGCCAGCTCGCGATCATCGCGTTCGGCGTGGCCGACACGGCGATGGTCGGCCGCTACTCGGCGCTCGATCTCGCGGCGCTCGGGCTCGGCGCATCGATTTACATTTCCGTCTATATCAGCCTCACGGGCGTGTTGACCGCGCTGCAACCGGTCGCCGCGCAGCTTTACGGCGCGCAGGACGATGCCGGGATCGGCGAGGAAGTGCGCCAGGCGTTCTGGCTCTCGCTCGTGCTGATGGTGATCGGCTGCGCGATCCTCTATTTTCCCGGCCCGCTGCTCGACCTCGCCCACGCACCCGAGGCGCTGCGCGAGCGCACCGTCGACTATCTGCAACTGCTCGCATACGGGCTGCCCGCGGGCTTGCTGTTTCGCGTTTACAGTTCGCTCGCCAATGCGGTCGGCCAGCCGCGGCTCGTGATGGTTTTGCAGGTGGGCGCGCTCGTGCTCAAAGTGCTGCTGAACCGCTGGCTCATCTTCGGCGGGCTCGGCGTGCCCGCTCTGGGCGGTCCCGGCTGCGCGCTCGCCAGCACGGTGCTCAACTGGGTCCTCGCCGTGCTCGCTGCACTCGCGATGACGAAGCTCGACGTGTTCGCGCCGTTCGGCATCTTCAGGCGCCTCTGCTGGCCGGACTGGAGACGCCAGGCCGAACTGCTCAAGCTCGGCATCCCGATGGGGCTCTCGTATCTGATCGAGGTGACCTCGTACACCTTCATGGCGATCTTCATCGCACGACTCGGCACGACGACGCTCGCGGGTCACCAGATCGCGGGCAATCTCGGCGCCGTGCTCTACATGACGCCGCTCTCCATCGGCGTCGCGACTTCGACGCTCGTCGCCCAGGCGCTCGGCGGCGACCGCCCCCACGAAGCGCGCACACTCGCGCGTCACGGCATCGCGACCGCCGCGACGATCGCGTGCTGCTTCGCACTCGCCGTCTTTGTGCTGCGGCCGCTCATCATCGGCGGCTATACGCCGGACCCCGCCGTCGTCACGGCCGCCATGCCGCTCGTGGCGATCGTCGCGTTCTATCACGTGTTCGACGCGCTGCAGGTCACGACGGCATTCGCGCTGCGCGCCTACAAGGTCGTCGTCGTGCCGACCGCGATCTATGCCGTCGCACTGTGGGGCGTCGGCCTCGGCGGCGGCTATGCGCTCGGCTTCGACGTGACCGGCACGGTGCCCGTATGGGCCACCGGCGCGCGCGGCTTCTGGATTGCGAACCTCGCGAGCCTCGCAATCGCGGGCGCCGGACTCATCGTCTATCTCTCGCGCGTGAGCCGGCGTTATCTGCACACGGACGCCGCCGTCGAGCACTAACCCTCCATCGTCAGGCTCCTGTGTCGAAGAAGGTCTTGAGCAGGCGGTCGACCTCCGCAGCGGCCTCCCTCTGCATCATGTGCCTCTTGCCCGCGATCACCTCGACGCGCACGCCCTGAGCCAAACCCTGCGCGTGACGCGCGGGGATGATCGGGTCGGCCTCGCCCCAGATCACAAGAACACGCGGTGCGAGCGTCGCCAGCGAATCGCGGAAGACTCCCTGCTGCACACCGCCCTCGAAAGTCTGCGCAGCAATCTTCCTGAGCGCATCCTGCACACCTTCGAGCCGCTTGTACTTCACGAGATCCTCGACCAGTTACCGCGTGACGAGCGCCGGATCGGCGAAGAGCTTCGTCACGGGCGCCTTCAGCGCGTTGCGGTTCATGCCCGCGACGAAGGCGTCGAGATACGCGCCGTCGATCTCCTCGCCGAGCCCCGCGCTCGCGATCGCAGTGAGCGACTCGACGCGCTCGGGCACGCGCCGCGCGACCGCCATCGCGACCGCGCCGCCGAGCGAATGCCCGACGAGATGCGCGCGCCCGATCTTCTGTGCGTCGAGAAAATCGATAACGCTCTGCGCAAGTTCGTCGAGGCTACCCGTTTCGACGGCCTTGCCCGACTCGCCGTGGCCCGGCAGATCGAGCGCCCAGACCGTGCGCTGCGCCGCGAGATCGGCGTGATTGAAGAGCCAGTTGTTGAGATCGCCGCCGAAGCCGTGGATCAGCACGATCGGCACGCCGTCGCCTTCCCCGAGCTTCAGATAGCGGATCGTGCGACCGCCGATTTGCGCCTTTTCGGGCTGCGGGCCCGCTTCGGCCTCGGCGGCCGTCTCCGGCACGAAGTCGCGCTGGAATCGGTGACGGCCGCGTCGATATCGGCGTCCGGGGTCTCAACGTCCGCCACGACGCCGAGCAGCGCGCCCACGGGCAGCGTATCGCCTTCCTGCGCGATCTGGCGTCTCAGCACGCCGTCGAACGCGCACTCGACACCCGGCGCGGTCTTGCCGCTTTCGACATCGACCAGTTCGTCGCCTTCGCCACCGTGTCCCCGGGCGACTTCAGCCAGCCGTTCACCTGCCCCTGCTCCATCGACAGGCCCCACTTGGGCATCGTGATCATGTGGATCGGCATGACTTCAGCTCCTTGCGGCGCGCACGGCTTCGGCGATCTGTTGAGCCGACGGGATGTACAGGTCTTCGAGTACGCCCGCGAACGGCATCGGCGTATGCGGCGCGGTGACCATGCCGACCGGCGCCTTCAGGTCGCAAAACGCGCGCGGCCCGACGAGCGCCGCGATGTCGGTTGCAATCGAGCAGCGCGGAGTCGCCTCGTCCACCACGACGACACGTCCCGTGCGGCGCGCCCTTTCGAGAATCGTCTCCTCGTCGAGCGGCGAGGTCGTGCGCGATATTCGCTTCGCCGAACGGGATCGGATAGGATTCCTCAGGCACGTCGCCTTCCATGCCGTACAGCAGCTTGTGCTCGCAGAAGATCACCGGATCGTTGTCGCGGATCGCCTCGATCAGAAGGCCCTTCGCGGCGTAGGGCGTCGCCGGGCACACGACCTTGAGGCCGGGAATGTGCGTGAACAGCGACGTGAGCATCTGCGAGTGCTGCGCCGCCGCGCGCAGACCCGGCGCCGCACATCGTGCGGATCACGACCGGCGTGACCGCCTTGCCGCCGAACATGTAGCGGAATTTCGCGGCCTGGTTGAAGATCTGGTCGAAGCAGACGCCCATGAAGTCGATGAACATCAGCTCCGCCACGGGCCGCAGGCCGCACGCCGCCGCGCCGACCGCCGTGCCGATAAAGCCGCCCTCCGAAAGCGGCGTGTCGAACACGCGCCCGGGAAACTCGCCGTAAAGGCCTTTCGTCACGCCGAGCACGCCGCCCCACGCGTCCTGCTCGCCGGGCGAGCCCGCGCCGCCCGCGTTGTCCTCGCCCATCACGATCACGCTCTCGTCGCGTGCCATCTCCTGGGCGAGCGCTTCGTTGATGGCCTGCGAATAGGCGATTTTCCGTGCCATTTCCGTCTCCTTGATCTGGAATCCTGATGACCTGTAGGCGGCTTGCGTCAGGGATACGACACGTACACATCGGTGAGCAGTTCTTCGCCGGTCGGCAGTGGCGCGGCCCTGGCCTTCGGCACCGCGTCGTCGATCAGTTGCTTCACGTCGGCATCCACCTTGCGCAGATCGTCGGCGCCCACGAGTTCGGCGCGCACCACGCGCGCCTCGAAACGCTTGAGACAATCCTTCTCTTCGCGTAGCTTCTGGACTTCGCCCGGCGCGCGATAGGTCTGCGCGTCGCCTTCGAAGTGGCCGAAATAGCGCGAGAGCTTCATCTCGACGAGCGTCGGGCCCCCGCCGTTGCGCGCACGAGCAATCGCTTAGCCAAGCGCCTCGTGGACGGCGAAGAAGTCGAAGCCATCGACGATCACACCGGGCATGCCGAAGCCGTTCGCGCGGTCGGCGATGTTGTCGGCGGCGACCGACCACGTCGACGAGGTCGCCTCCGCATAGCCGTTGTTCTCCGCGACGAAGATCACGGGCAGGCGCCAGACGGAAGCAAGGTTCATCGACTCGAAGATCACCCCCTGGTTTGACGCGCCGTCGCCGAAGAAGCACACGCCGACGCCGCCCGTCTTCCTCTGCTTCGCGGCAAGCGCCGCGCCGCACGTGAGCGGACCGCCCGCGCCGACGATGCCGTTCGCGCCGAGCATCCCCTTCGACAGATCGGCGATACGCATCGAGCCGCCTTTGCCGCGGCACGAACCGGTCGCGCGGCCGTAGATCTCGGCCATCATCTCGCGCACATCGACGCCCTTCGCGATGCAGTGGCCGTGACCGCGGTGCGTCGTAGCGACGTAATCCGCGTCGTTCAGATGCGTCATCGTGCCGACCGCCGACGCCTCCTCACCGGCATACAGATGCACGAATCCAGGGATCTCGCCGGTCGCGAACTCGACGTGCAAACGCTCCTCGAAGTCGCGGATCGTTCGCATCGAGCGATAGGCCGTCAGCAATTGCTCCTTGTTCAACTGCGTCGTAACGGACATGGTTGTCTCCTGTGATTACAGTCTGCCCTGTGAACTGCTTCTGACGACGGCTTCAGGCACAACCCGAAGCCGGCTTGCACCGGTTCGCCCGCTGCGGTGCGTGAAAACGATGCATGGATGCCGGGGCCTCCGTTCCCGGCATCGTCGAGTTACCGGTCACAAAACGTTGGCCGCGGCCTCTCGCAATAACTGATGCGACGCCGCATACCGCAGCGTGCTGCGTGACATCGACCGTGAGCGGACCGCCCCAGTCGAGCGACACTTCGTAGCGGTCGCCGCGCGCGGGCTCGATCTCGCGCTCGCCGTCGAACGCGAGCGTGCCGTGCCCCGCTTCGAGCGACAGCGCCATGCCGACTTCGAGCCGCTGGCAAGTCCGCATCGTGAGTCGCCCGATGCGGCCCCGCGCGTTAGGCGCCATGAGCGGCACGCCCGCCGCTTCGCCGTCGCGCGCGAATGCATCGCGGGACTCGACGGACCGCGCCATATCGACGAGATTTTCGATTCGTCGCATGTGCAGTTGCGCGACCTCGGACGCATCGAGGCGATCGCCGCGCTGCGGCTGCGCGCGAGCGGCGCGATGCTGTACGCGCGGATTCGTGCGCCGCTTGCGCGCAGCGGCTCAGGCACGCTCGATGGCGCAACGCCGTTGCGTCGCGAGCGCACCGACGCGCGCAACAAGCACGACACCCGTGACGACAGCAGCGCGCTCGGCCCCTTCCTGCGCAGCACCGATGCGCACGTCGCCGAAAACGCGCGCATCGCGCAGCGCGTCGCAGGCAAGCGTCTGTCGATCCTGCTGCCCGGCGGGACCGGCGCGGGCAAGGAGGTGTTCGCGCGCGCGATCCACGACGCCGGGCTGCGCCATAACCGGCCCTTCGTCGCGGTAAATTGCGGCGCGCTGCCCGAATCGTTGATCGAGAGCGAACTCTTCGGCTATGCGCCCGGTGCGTTCACGGGCGCCCGACGCCACGGCGCGCGCGGCAAGATTGCGCTCGCCGATGGCGGCACGCTTTTTCTCGACGAAATCGGCGACATGCCGCTCGCGCTGCAGACACGCCTGTTGCGCGTGCTCGCCGAGGGCGAAGTGCAGCCGCTCGGCAGCGAGACGCCCGTGCGCGTCGACCTCGAAGTGATCGGCGCGACGCACCGCGATCTCGCGCAAATGGCCGCACAAGGTGCGTTTCGCGAGGATCTCTACTACCGGCTTTGCGGCGCGGTGCTCACGTTGCCGCCGCTGCGCGAGCGGCGCGATATCGGCGCGCTGATTGAAACCGTTTTCGCTGAAGAAGCGCAGGCCGCCTGCCGTCCGCTCACACTCGACGGCGCGCTTCTGAAGCGCCTCACGGCCTACGCGTGGCCCGGCAATCTGCGTCAGCTGCGCAATGCGCTGCGCTATGCGTGCGCTGTTTGCGACACGGCGCTCGTCGATGCACAGCATCTGCCCGCCGATCTGGCTACGCAGTTATCGGCACGCGCAGGCACACCACTTCCGACCACGTCGGCCCAACTCGACCCGGCCGACGAACGCGAGCGCATCGTCGCCGCGCTGCACGCGCACCGCTGGCGCCCCGACGCCACGGCCGAAGCACTCGGCACCTCGCGCGCCACGCTGTACCGGCGCATCGCGAAGCTCGGTATCGTCGCGCCCCATCGCGTCTGAACGCCCTGCACCGAGGCCGCGCATCGTGGCATCCGTCATGCCGGATACACAGAACCATTAAATATTGTGCGGCACGATTTACTTGCCACAATCCGATCGGTATAAATCGACGCTTCCGGGCCACGGATATGCCAACTGTCCTATTCTTGTAGCGCAGCGACACCCGATGGATGCGTCGTCCGTTCCCGGCTCAAAAAATTTGCCCTCAATGGAGTGATTGCCATGCTGAAAAAGCTGCTGATGCTGTTCGTCGCTTTGGGACTGTCGATGTCCGCGCTGATCGCGAGCGCCGTGGAAGTGAACACCGCCGACGAAACCACGCTCGAATCCGTCAAGGGTATCGGCCCGGTCCACGCTAAAGCGATCCTCGACGAGCGCGCGAAAGGCGGGCCGTTCAAGGACGCCGACGATCTTGCGAACCGCGTCAAGGGCATCGGCCCGAAGTCGGTGCAGAACCTCGAAGCCGCCGGCCTCACGATCAACGGTTCCTCGGCGCCGCCGGCCGGCAAGCCCGCCGCGACGCCGAAGAGCAGCAAATCGGCCACGAGCGCGGCGCCCGCCGCCGCCGCTGCCACTACCGCCACGACGCCCAATCCGGCGACGGCGGCGCAGGCGCCCGCAGCAACGCCCGCGCCGCAGGCTGCATCCGCCGCGAAGGCAGGCAAGCCGAAGCACGCGAGCAAGAAGGACAAGGCCGCCGAAGCCGCGAGCGCACCCGAAGCCGGTTCCGCGGCCGCCGCGCCTGGCGCCGCTTCGGACAGCAAGGCGAAGAAGAACAAAAAGTCGAAGAAGAACAAGGCTGCATCCGACGCAGCCGCTTCGGGCGCCTGATTTCCGGCACCTGTTTTTTCGGCAGATTCCGGCCGAGGCGGCCTGCGCCGACGCCGATCCGCTACGCACACGGCGTACCCAACGTGCGCCGTCCGGTTTTCCGGCCACGTTCCCCGACGCGGTCATCACCCTGAGAGAATGTCATGAGCCTGTTAGATACCCTCGGTTCCCTGCTCGGTTCGTCGTCGCAGCAGCAAGGCGGCGGCCAAGCCCAGCTCGTCGCGGCGGCAATGGAATTCGTCAACAACCAGCCAGGCGGCCTGAACGGCCTCGTCCAGAAGTTCGAGCAAGGCGGCCTCGGCGACGTGATGCAGTCGTGGGTCGGCAATGGCGAAAATCAGGCGATTTCGCCCGATCAGCTGCACAACGTGCTCGGCTCCGACGCGGTTTCGGGGCTCGCGCAAAAGGTCGGCATGCAGCCGGATCAGTTGAGCGGCCTGCTCTCGCAGGTCCTGCCGCACGTGGTCAACGCGGCCACGCCGAACGGCCAGGTGCCCGCCGACGGCCAGATCGACACGGGCAACGTGCTCGGCGCGCTCGGCAGCCTCGCCTCGCTGTTCGGCGGCAACAAGCCGGCCTGAGCCCGTTTCGGACGGCTTCGCCTGCCAGCAGGCAGGCATGAAAAAAGGGCAACGGAATGACTCCGTTGCCCTTTTTGTTTGCCGCGTCGCACACCGTTCGATGCGCGACGCCTGGTGCCCGTTCGCGCTTAATGCACGACGCGTTCGAACACGAACTTGCCGCCGTGGATGTCGACCGGAATCACATCCTTCGGCCCGAACTTGCCCGCGAGAATCAGCTTGGCGACCGGATTCTCGATCTCCTGCTGGATCGCTCGCTTGAGCGGCCGCGCGCCGAACAGCGGGTCGTAGCCGACCTTGCCGATCTGGTCGAGCGCCTCGTCGGACACCACGAGTTCCATATCGAGCTTTTCAAGCCGCTCGCGCAGACGCTGCAACTGGATCTTCGCGATCGACTGGATGTTCTCGCGATCGAGTGCATGGAACACGACAACCTCGTCGATCCGGTTCAGGAACTCGGGGCGGAACTGCTGCTTCACTTCATTCCACACCGCGTCTTTCACGGCTTCCTGCGGCTCGCCCACCATCGCCTGGATCAGGTGAGAGCCGAGGTTCGACGTCATCACGATCACCGTATTCTTGAAGTCGACGGTACGGCCCTGGCCATCGGTCATGCGGCCGTCGTCGAGCACCTGCAGCAGCACGTTGAACACGTCCGGGTGCGCCTTCTCGACCTCGTCGAGCAGAATCACGCTATACGGCTTGCGGCGCACGGCCTCGGTCAGATAACCGCCTTCCTCATAGCCGACGTAGCCCGGCGGCGCGCCGATCAGCCGCGCGACGCTGTGCTTTTCCATGAACTCGCTCATGTCGATGCGGATCAGGTGATCCTCCGAATCGAACAGGAAGCCCGCGAGCGCCTTGCACAGCTCGGTCTTGCCGACGCCCGTCGGCCCGAGGAACAGGAACGAGCCATACGGCCGGTTCGGATCCGCGAGACCGGCGCGCGAACGCCGGATCGCATCGGCGACGGCGCTGATCGCCTCGTCCTGGCCGATCACGCGCTCATGCAACTTCTGCTCGATCTGCAGCAGCTTTTCGCGCTCGCCCTGCATCATGCGCGACACGGGGATGCCCGTCGAACGCGACACGACTTCCGCGATTTCCTCGGCGCCGACCTGCGTGCGCAACAGACGCGGACGCGTCGGGTTGTTCTGCTCGTTCGCCTCGGCCTGCGTGACCTGCTTCAGCTGCGCTTCAAGTTGCGGCAGCTTGCCGTACTGCAGTTCCGCGACCTTTTCGAGCTTGCCTTCGCGCTGAAGCTTTATGATCTCGGCGCGCGCGTGGTCGATTTCTTCCTTGATCTGCGCGCTGCCCTGCACCGCAGCCTTCTCGGCGGTCCAGATTTCTTCGAGATCCTTATATTCGAGGCTCAGTCTGTCGATCTCTTCCTCGATCAGTTGCAGACGCCGTTGCGACGCTTCGTCCTTCTCCTTCTTGACGGCTTCGCGCTCGATCTTCAACTGGATCAGACGACGGTCGAGCCTGTCCATCTCCTCGGGCTTCGAGTCGATTTCCATCTTGATCTTCGACGCGGCTTCGTCGATCAGATCGATGGCCTTGTCGGGCAGGAAGCGGTCGGTGATGTAGCGATGCGACAGCTCCGCCGCGGCGACAATGGCCGGGTCGGTGATCTCGACACCGTGGTGCAGCTCGTACTTCTCCTGCAGACCGCGCAGGATCGCGATGGTTGCCTCGACCGACGGCTCGTCGACGAGCACCTTCTGGAAGCGGCGTTCGAGCGCGGCATCCTTTTCGATGTACTTGCGATATTCGTCGAGCGTGGTCGCGCCGATGCAGTGCAGCTCGCCGCGCGACAGCGCCGGCTTGAGCATGTTGCCCGCGTCCATCGCGCCTTCGGCCTTGCCGGCGCCGACCATCGTGTGAATCTCGTCGATGAAGACGATGGTCTGCCCTTCGTCCTTCGCGATGTCGTTGAGCACGGACTTCAGGCGCTCCTCGAACTCGCCGCGATACTTCGCGCCCGCGAGCAGCGCCGCCATGTCGAGCGACAGCACGCGCTTGCCCTTGAGCGTCTCGGGCACTTCGCCGTTGACGATGCGCTGCGCGAGCCCTTCGACGATCGCCGTCTTGCCGACGCCCGGCTCGCCGATCAGCACCGGGTTGTTCTTCGTGCGGCGCTGGAGAATCTGGATCGAGCGGCGAATCTCATCGTCGCGGCCGATCACGGGATCGAGCTTGCCGGCGCGGGCGCGCTCGGTCAGGTCGACGGTGTACTTCTTGAGCGCCTCGCGCTGGCTTTCGGCGTCCTGGCTGTTGACCTGCGCGCCGCCGCGCACCGCGACGATCGCCGCTTCGAGCGCCTTGCGCGTCAGACCGTGCTTGCGCGCGAGCTGGCCCACGCTGCCCCGGTCGTCGGCGACGGCGAGCAGGAACATTTCGCTAGCGATATAGGTGTCGCCGAGCTTCTGCGCCTCCTTGTCCGCCTGATTGAGCAGGCCGGCGAGATCGCGGCCGATCTGCACGTTGCCGTCGGTGCCCTGCACCTGCGGCAGGCGGTTGATCGTATCGTTGAGCGCGTTCTGCAGAGCCTGGACCTGCACGCCCGCGCGCGACATCAGCGAGCGCGCGGAACCGTCCTGCTGCGCGACGAGCGCGGCCAGCAGGTGAACCGGTTCGATGTACTGGTTATCGTGTCCGACGGCAAGGCTTTGCGCGTCCGAAATGGCTTCCTGGAACTTGGTGGTGAGTTTGTCGATTCTCATTAGAACGAGACCTCCAGTTTCTTGACTGTCACCAAATCTGAGGCACAAAGCGCGAGTTTCAAGCGCTGATTACGTCATTTTTTCCGATTTATCGAATCGCTTGCGCGAAAGCGCCCCCCCCGAGCGCGCGATCTTGCGCCCGAATGTCACACGGGGACGTTACGCTGGAAAGTCAGGCCCGGGAAGCGGCGGGCTGACGTTAGCGGATCAACGGGTCGTTGACGCTCGCACGACGGGCCGCAGGACGCCGCCTTTCTCGCTGGTATTGGGGGTGATGAAGTTGATCGGTGCGAGGCCGAGCAGGCCCGCCAGCTCGACGGGCGGCTGCGCCAGTTCGCCGATGGTGTGGCTGTCGAGTTCGGCGAGGAACGCCGCACGCGCTGCCAACAGCGCGTGCTTGAGACGGCAATGGGGTTCGATGACGCAGGTGGGGCGCACGGTCGGGTCGTCGTTGAAACAGCCCACGAGCGCGAAGTCGTTCTCGGTGTTGCGCACGACATCGCCGACGGAAAGCGTGAGAGAATCCGGCGCGAGCCGCAGACCGCCATTGCGACCGCGGATCGTCTCCACCCAGCCCAGTTCGCCGAGGCGCTGCACGACTTTCATCAGATGGTTCTTCGAGACGCCGTAGGCGTCCGAAATTTCCTGGATCGTGGCGAGTTGGCCTCGGCGCAGGGCGAGGTAGAGCATCACGCGCAGCGAGTAATCAGTGTAGTCGGTCAGTTTCATGATCGGCAGCGGACACGGCTATGAAAGCCATACAATAACATGCAGCGCAAATGCACGTTTTATCGAGGTTGAGTAATATGGGCACTTCCGATCAAGCGGCGGCACGGCCCGCCCGACACGCCCGGCTTCACGATGACTCCAATTGACGCACCGGCCGCCCACACGCGGCACGCCGAACCCACCGAAGATAACATCCGCGACCTCGTGTACGGCTTCTACGATCGCGTTCGCGGCGATGCAATGCTCGGCCCCGTTTTCGAGGACGCGCTCGCAGGCCGCTGGGACGAGCATCTGCCGAAGATGTGCCGCTTCTGGGGCAGCCTCGTGCTCGGCAGCAAAACGTATCGAGGCAATGTGCAGCAGGCGCATATGCCGCTGAGCGGCATCGAGCCGCATCACTTTAGCCGCTGGCTCTATCTGTTCCTCGACACCGTCGAATCGCGCTATGAGCCCGCCGCGTCCGTCCGGTTCATGGAGCCTGCGCTCCGGATCGCACAGAGCCTGCAGTTGAGCCTCTACGGCTGGGATTACCCGGTTCCGGACGAACAACGCGCCCTGCTGGAGCGGATTGCTCCACGCCGGCATCCGGCCGGCGCGGGCCACGATCACGCGTAGTCCACGGGCTCGGACGGCACATCGCTTGCCGTCCGGCTGGTTAGGCACTCACAGCGAAAAACAGCAAAAATCGTCAACCGGTTGGCGAGCGTCAATCAAAGTGACGCCGAGGGCTAACTTCCCCCCTTCGCTGCGCCCCGCCGATTTGGCTGTTAGTTGCATTTCCACTCGTTGAAATCCATTTTACGGATTTCGTCAGGTGTCATCCCGCATGCATCCCGCGCGTATTGCGCTCGGTCAACCCCGCAGTCAACCCCGCAGTCAACCCTTTTCCGGCACCAGATTCCCCGAGACAATCCCCCAGCGCGCGAGCGCCGCGTCGTCGGTGACGCGCGCGTCCACCCAGCGGGCGCCGTGTTCCGTCTCTTCCTTCTTCCAGAACGGCGCCTCGGTCTTGAGGTAGTCCATCACGAATTCGCACGACGCGAACGCGTCGCCGCGATGCATCGAGGTCGTCGCCACGAGGACGATCTGATCGAGCGGCGCGAGCTTCCCCACCCGATGCACGACCAGCACCTCGATGCCCGGCCAGCGCCGCTGCGCCTCGGCGACGATGTTTTCGAGCGCCTTCTCGGTCATGCCCGGATAGTGCTCAAGCTCCATCGTCGCGACGGTGCTGCCTTCATTCAGATCGCGCACGGTACCGACGAAGCACGCCACCGCGCCGATCGCCGGGTTGCGCGCACGCAGTTGCGCGACTTCCGTCGTCAGGTCGAAATCTTCCGTTTGTACGCGCACGGGCATGGCGGCTCTCCTTTGCTCTTGCGCCTCAGCCGCCGGTCACCGGCGGGAAAAACGCCACCTCGCAGCCTTCGGTGATGCGCGTGCCCGGTTCCGTCATGACGTGGTTGCAGGCCATACGCAGCGCGCGACCGTCCGCCAGCGTCTCGGCCCACGCGCCGCCGCGCGCGCGCAGCCAGCCGCGCACGTCGCCGACCGTTGCGATGCCGTCGGGCACCGTCACCGATTCCTCGGCCACACCCAGCGCCTCGCGCACGCCAGCAAAAAATCTCAACTGGATCTTCATAAGGTCCCGCTCAGTACAGCAATTCAGTGAAAGGGATGAAGCGCACCGTCTCGCCCGCGCTGATCGCGTGATTCGGCGGATTGTCGATCAAGCCGTCGCCCCAGACCGTCGACGTCAGCACCGCCGAACTCTGGTTCGGGAACAGGTCGAGGCCGCCCGCCGGATTGACGCGCGCGCGCAGGAACTCGTTGCGGCGGTCAGCCTTCGCCTGCGTGAAATCGGCTCGCAGCGACAGCGCGCGCGGACTCACATGCGTCGCGCCTGCCAGGCGCAGCAGGAACGGCCGCACAAACAGCAAGAAGGTGACGAAACTCGACACCGGATTGCCGGGCAAGCCGATGAAGAACGCCTCTCCCGCCTCCGGCCCGCCGCGCCGCACGGTGCCGAAGGCGAGCGGCTTGCCGGGTTTCATCGCGATCTGCCACATCGCGAGCCGACCTTCGGCTTCGACGGCCGGCCTCACGTGATCCTCCTCGCCCATCGACACACCGCCCGAGGTCAGGATCAGATCGTGAGCGGCAGCCGCTTCGCGCAGCGTCTCGCGCGTGGCGTCGCGCTGATCCGGCACGATGCCGTAGTCGGTCACCTCGCAGCCGAGGTTGCGCAAGAGGCCGTTCAGCGTGAAGCGGCTCGAATTGTAGATCGCGCCAGGACGCAGCGGCTCGCCGGGCATCGTCAGTTCGTCGCCGGTGAAGAACACCGCAACCTTCACGCGGCGCGCCACCGTCAGCGTCGCACAGCCCACCGACGCCGCGAGCCCGAGCGCCTGCGGCGTGAGCCGCGTGCCCGCGGGCAGGATCACGGCGCCCTTCTTGATGTCCGCGCCCTGAGCCGTGATCCATTCGCCGGCTTTCGGCGTATGGACGAACATCACGTCGTCCTCGAAGGACTCGGTCTGCTCCTGCATCACCACGGCGTCCGCGCCGGGCGGCACCGTCGCGCCGGTGAAAATGCGCGCAGCGGTGCCCGCCGCCAGCGGCTGCGGCGCATGGCCCGCCGGAATGCGCTGCGAGACCTGCAAACGGCGGCTGCCCTGCACGAGATCGGCGACGCGCACCGCGTAGCCGTCCATCGCGCTCGTGTGCATCGGCGGCACGTCGAGCGGCGACACCACGTCGGCCGCGAGCACGCGGTTCAATGCGTCGAGCGTCGGGAGCGTTTCGGTTCGGCTCGCGTTGAGCGCAATCGGGCTCGCCGCGGCGAGCAGCGTCGCAAGCGCGTCGGCCGTGGAAAGCATCGGCGGGCGCGCGGCGGGAGCAGTAGTGGGGGAATTGGACATCGGCGAATCTGGGCCCTACCTGAGGTAACTTGAGCAACGAGCCTCGGGCCGCCAGCAACGGTTGGTATCCCGTCATTGTAACGGCGCAGACGCGGCGTTGCTCCGCGTCATCCGTCTGCCGCCGCTTCTACGTCGATTCCTTATTCCGCGCCGGTCCCGGTTCGCCTGGACCGGCGCGGCCGGAATCAGTCCGCCGTATGCACGGCGATGTAGTCCTTCACGCGCTGCGCGCTCGCCGGCAGGACCTCGAAACGCTGCGGCAGCGATTCGAGCCCCGCGAACGTCGCCGGACGCTCGGCCTCGCGATCGAGCGCCTCACGGATCGTCTCGCCGAACTTGATCGGCTGCGCGGTCTCCAGCACGATCATCGGGACGCCCGGCTGCAGATGCTCGCGCGCCACCTTCACGCCGTCGGCCGTGTGGGTGTCGACCATCGTGTTGTAGCGCGCGTAGACGTCGCGGATCGTCGCGATGCGGTCGTCGTGGCTGCTGCGCCCCGACACGAAACCGAACTGCGCAACGCGCGCGAAATCGCCGCTGGCCGCGAGGTCGAAGCCGCCCTTCTCCTCGACGTCGCGGAACAGTTGCGCGACGCGCGCCGGATCGCGGCCGAGCAGGTCGAAGACGAAGCGCTCGAAATTCGACGCCTTCGAGATGTCCATGCTCGGGCTGCTCGTGTGCCACGTCTCCGCCGAGGCGCGCACGCGGTAGATGCCGGTGCGGAAGAACTCGTCGAGCACGTCGTTCTCGTTGGTCGCGACGACGAGCTTTTCGATCGGCAGGCCCATCATGCGCGCGATGTGGCCCGCGCAGACGTTGCCGAAGTTGCCCGACGGCACCGTGAACGACACGCGCTCATCGTTGCTCTTCGTGGCCGCGAAATAGCCGGCGAAGTAGTAGACGACCTGCGCGACGACGCGCGCCCAGTTGATCGAGTTGACCGTGCCGATCTTGTGCTGCGCCTTGAACGCGTGATCGTTCGAGACGGCCTTCACGATGTCCTGGCAGTCGTCGAACACGCCTTCCACCGCGAGGTTGAAGATGTTCGGGTCCTGCAGGCTGAACATCTGCGCGGTCTGGAACGCGCTCATCTTCTTGTGCGGCGAAAGCATGAACACGCGCACGCCCTTCTTGCCGCGCATCGCGTATTCGGCGGCGCTGCCGGTGTCGCCCGACGTCGCGCCGAGAATGTTCAGCTGCTGGCCGGCCTTCGCGAGCGCGTACTCGAACAGGTTGCCGAGCAGCTGCATCGCCATGTCCTTGAACGCGAGCGTCGGGCCATTCGAGAGTTCGAGCAGCGACAACTGCGCGCCGCGCTCCTCGCCGAGCGACGTGAGCGGCGTGATCCGGGCCGCGTCTTCGCCGTGGCGCACGTTGCAGTACGTTGCGGCCGTGTAGGTGCGGCGCGTGATGTCGCGCAGGTCGTCGGCGGGAATGTCGTCGCAGAACTTCGAGAGGATCTCGAACGCGAGATCCGCGTACGCGAGGCCGCGCCAGCGCGCCAGTTCCTCCGCGCCGATACGCGGATACTGCGCCGGCAGGTACAGCCCGCCGTCGCGCGCGAGGCCGCCGAGCAGGATGTCCGAAAACGAGTGGTGTTCGCCGGCACCCGCGCCGCGCGTCGATACGTAATTCATTGCTGAGCCCTTAATTCAGACCTTCCATGCGCAGCTTCGTCACCGACGACTTCACGGTCGCAAGCTGCTCGATCTGCGCGATCGCCGCGTTCACGTTCTTTTCGACGGTGAGGTGCGTGATCAGGATGATGTCGGTTTCCGCCTTGCCTTGCGCGTCGATCTGCTCCGATTCCTTCTGCAGGAGCGCGTCGATCGAGATGCCGTTGTCGGCCAGGATGCGCGTGATGTTGGCCATCACGCCGGTCTGGTCGGCCACGCGCAGGCGCAGGTAGTAGCCGCTCGTGACTTCGTCGATCGGCAGGATCGGCGTGTTCGAGAGACTTTCCGGCTGGAACGCGAGATGCGGCACGCGATGCTCGGGATCGGCCGTGTGCAGGCGCGTGACGTCGACGAGATCGGCGACCACGGCCGAGGCCGTCGGCTCCGCGCCCGCGCCCTTGCCGTAGTAGAGCGTCGTGCCGACGGCGTCGCCGTGCACGACGACGGCGTTCATCGGGCCTTCGACGTTGGCGAGCAGGCGCTTGGCCGGAATCAGCGTGGGATGCGTGCGCAGCTCGATGCCCTGATCAGTGCGGCGCGCGATGCCGAGCAGCTTGATGCGATAGCCGAGTTCCTCGGCGTACTTGATGTCGATCGCGTCGAGCTTGCTGATGCCTTCCACGTAGGCCTTGCCGAACTGCACCGGCACGCCGAACGCGATCGCGCTCATGATCGTGACCTTGTGCGCGGCGTCCACGCCTTCGATGTCGAAGGTCGGATCGGCTTCCGCGTAACCGAGCTCCTGCGCGCCCTTCAGGGCGGTCGCGAAGTCGAGGCCGCGCTCGCGCATCTCCGAGAGGATGTAGTTGGTCGTGCCGTTGATGATGCCCGCGATGTACTGAATGCGGTTCGCCGTGAGCCCTTCGCGCAGCGCCTTGATGATGGGGATGCCGCCCGCCACCGCCGCCTCGAACGCGACCATCACGCCCTTTGCGCGCGCGGCTTCGAAGATCTCCGTGCCGTGGACCGCCAGCAGCGCCTTGTTCGCCGTGACGACGTGCTTGCCGTTGGCGATCGCGCGCAGCACGAGTTCCTTCGCGAGGCCCGTGCCGCCGATCATTTCGGCGACGATGTCGATCGACGGATCGTCGACGACCGCGTTGAAATCGGTCGTCAGGTCCACCGTGCCGGCATCGCTGCCGAGCGCCGCCGTGGCCTTGCCCGGGTTACGCACTGCGATGCGCGCCACCTCGATGCCGCGGCCGGCGCGGCGTTTGATTTCTTCCTGGTTGCGGCGCAGTACCGTGAAGGTGCCGCTGCCCACCGTGCCGAAGCCCAAGAGACCTACTTTGATCGGTTCCATCCAGCGTGTGTTCGTTTAAGTTTGTGAAAGGGAGTGCTGTCTCGTACGTCGCGTTCAGGTGCTGCTCAGGTGCTTCACGTGCCCTTGCTCATGCGGTAGCTGTCGAGGAAACGCGCGATGCGGTTGATCGAGTCGGTCAGATCGTCGACGTTCGGCAGGAACACCACGCGGAAGTGATCCGGCTGCTTCCAGTTGAAGCCCGTGCCCTGCACGAGCAGCACGCGCTCCTGCAGGAGCAGGTCGAGGATGAACTGCTGGTCGTTCTCGATCGGATAGAGCTTCGGGTCGAGACGGGGGAACATGTACAGCGCCGCCTCGGGTTTGACGCAACTCACGCCGGGAATCGCTGTGAGCATGTTGTACGCGAGTTCGCGCTGGCGATACAGGCGCCCGCCCGGCTGGATCAGGTCGTTGATGCTCTGGTAGCCGCCGAGCGCCGTCTGGATCGCGTACTGGCCCGGCACGTTCGCGCACAGGCGCATCGACGCCAGGATGCCGAGCCCTTCGGTGTAGTCCTTCGAGCGGCGGCGGTTCTCACCCGTCATGCCCGAGAGGAACATCCAGCCCGCGCGGTAGCCGCACGCGCGATAGCTCTTCGAGAGGCTGTTGAGCGTGACGGTGATCACATCTTCAGAAAGCGAGCCGAGCGCCGTGTGCGTCTTGCCGTCGTAGATGATCTTGTCGTAGACCTCGTCGGCGAAGAGGATCAGGCCGTGCTCGCGCGCGATCGCGACGAGGCCGCGCAGCAGGTCGTCCGAATACAGCGCGCCGGTCGGGTTGTTCGGGTTGATGACGACGATCGCGCGCGTGTTCGGCGTGATTTTCGCGCGGATGTCGTCGAGATCCGGCATCCAGGCGTTCGACTCGTCGCAGACGTAGTGGATCGGCGTGCCGCCCGAGAGGCTCACCGCGGCCGTCCACAGCGGATAGTCGGGCGCGGGCAGGAGCACCTCGTCGCCGTCGTTCAGGAGCGCCTGCATCGCCATCACGATCAGCTCGGATGCGCCGTTGCCGATGTAGATGTCGTCGAGTTCGACGCCCTTCACGCCCTTTTGCTGCGCGTAATGCATGATCGACTTGCGGGCGGCGAACACCCCCTTCGAGTCGGAATAGCCGGACGCCCCCGGCAGATTCAGGATCATGTCCTGAATGACCTCGTCGGGCGCGTCGAAGCCGAACGGGGCGAGGTTGCCAATGTTCAGCTTGATGATGCGATGGCCTTCTTCTTCGAGGCGCTTCGCATGTTCGAGCACCGGTCCGCGAATGTCGTAGCAGACATTCTGCAGCTTGTTGGATTTCAGGATCGGTTTCACGGCGAGCAGTCAGTTAAATGGGGAAAATCGGGTCGAACAATGCGTCGAACATCGCGCCGGCCAGACCGGGACTTCGGCGGGAGAAGACGCGGGGCCGCGGACGGCACTTCGAGTCCCGTCCAGGGGTTGCCTCGGCTTGGATTGCCCGGGATGCCAGGTACGTTGTCCGGCCAGTTTTTGGCCTCGCCCGGTTTGGCCCCGCCCGGTTTGGCCCCGGTTTGGCCTCTGCCGTCTGGCTTGTTACCTGGCGCATTGCGTGACATTAGCCTCGGCCTGCCTGTAGCTCGCCGGGTGATTGCGGAGCAGGCCGCACAGCTTGTGGCAGACGGCGCGCGAAGCGGGGGGCGCCGCAGCAACGGCTAAAAAGTTATAATTTAGCGGATATTGGCCGACTTCCGCAATGCGCAAGACGGCACGCCGGCCGCGCCCGACCTGCGAAAGCAACCAGTAACCAACCCGTAACAAGAGCTGCTGCGAGTCTGCGACAAGTCAACTGCAGGCCCGTTTCGAATCCGCCTCGAACCCGCCGCCAGCCTCCCGCGCCCGCCAGGATGCCCCCGGCAGCGCGCCGGCCAGGATGGCCCTCGCGGGCGCGAAGCTCACCGATCGGCGACTACCCGGAACATCGTTTTGAAACTACACCAGGACTCCAGCGGCGCACTGAACACCGTCACCAGTTACGGCGCCGGCTACGTCGAAATCAATCTCGAACGCCACGAAGGCAGCATCATCGTCATGCCCGACTCGCCGGTCGTCCCCTGGCCGGTCAATTCGTTCGACGGCCTCACCCCCGAGCTTTTTGAAATGCTGCTCGCGCCCGCGCCCGAAGTCGTCGTGTTCGGCAGCGGCGAGCGCCTGCGCTTTCCGCATCCGCGCCTGACCGCGGCGCTGTCGGCCAGGCGGATCGGCGTCGAAACAATGGATTTCACGGCCGCGTGCCGCACCTACAACATCCTGATGTCCGAAGGCCGCCGGGTTGCCGCCGCGCTCCTGATCGAACGCTGATCCATCTCGCACGTTAATCGCGCCTTAAGCCTCCAAAGGGCGCGATGACGTACACTTGCGCGCCGCGCGCCACCGAAGCGCCACCCGCGTATCAACATCGCGCCGCACCCCGAACACCCGAATCCGGAACCCCGAACGCAATAACAGGCAGGAAACGATGAACGAAACGCTTTCGAGGCCCCCGCTCAGTCGCGGCGCGATCCTGCTGCTGATCGTCGCGCTCGCCGTGATCTGGTTCGTGCCGCTCGGCTGGCGCCACCTGCTGCCGAGCGACGAAGGCCGCTACGCCGAAATGGCGCGCGAGATGCTCGCGAGCGGCGACTGGATCACACCGCGCTACAACGCCTACAAGTACTTCGAAAAACCGCCGCTGCAGACCTGGGCGAACGCGCTCACGTTCGCGTGGTTCGGCATCGGCGAATGGCAGGCGCGGCTCTACACGGCGCTCACGGGCTTCGCAGGCGTGCTGCTGATCGGCTACACGGGCACGCGCGTCTTCAACGCGGCGACCGGTTTCTTCGCGGCGCTCGTGCTGGCGACCGCGCCCTACTGGAACCTGATGGGCCACTTCAACACGCTCGACATGGCCCTGTCGTTCTGGATGCAGCTCACGCTCTGCGCGTTGCTGCTCGCGCAGCGGCCCGGCCTGCCCCGCGGCCAGGCGCGGCTGTGGATGTGGGTCTGCTGGGCGGCGATGGGGCTCGCGGTGCTCTCGAAGGGGCTGGTCGGCCTGATCCTGCCCGGCGGCGTGCTCGTGCTCTATACGTTCATCGCGCGCGACTGGGCGCTCTGGAAGCGCCTCTACCTCGTGAGCGGGCTGATCGTCTTCTTCGCGATTGTCTCGCCGTGGTTCATCCTCGTGCAGCAGCGCAATCCCGAGTTCTTCAACTTCTTCTTCGTCGTCCAGCAGTTCCGCCGCTACCTCACGCCCGAGCAGAATCGCCCCGGCCCGCTCTGGTACTTCATCCCGGTGATCCTCATCGGGTTCCTGCCGTGGCTCTCGGTGAGCGTGAAGAGCCTGCGCCACGCGCTCGCAACGCCGCGCCAGCCCAACGGCTTCGCCCCCGTCACGCTGATGCTCGTCTGGAGCGTCTTCATCTTCCTGTTCTTCAGCGTCTCGCACTCGAAGCTGGTTTCCTACGTGCTGCCGATCGCCCCGCCGCTCGCGCTCCTGATCGGCCTGTACCTGCCGCTGATGACCCGCGAGCAATGGCGCCGCCACCTCGTCGGCTACATGTTCCTGTGCCTCGCGCTCGTGCTCGGCTCGTTCGTCCTCACACGATTCGGCGACGCGCGCAATCCGAACGCGCTCTATCGCGAGTTCCAGGTGTGGGTGTTCGCCGCGGCGGCGGTCGGGTTCGTGGTGACGGCCTTCGGCCTGTGGCTGAACCGCGCGCCGCGCACGCCGGCCACGGGCGCGGCCGCACCGGCCGTCGCGCTCGGCACGGCCTGGCTGCTGCTCGCGACGATCGCGGGCACCGGCCACGACGTCTTCGGCAGGCTGAGTTCGGGCGCGCCGCTCGCGCCCGCCGTGCGCGCGGCCATCGCGAAACTGCCGCCCGACACGCCGTTCTATTCGGTGGGCGTGCTCGACCACACGCTGCCGTTCTACGTGCGCCACACGATGACGATGGTCGCGGTCACCGACGAACTCAAATTCGGCATCGACGAAGAACCGCAGAAATGGGTGCCGACCATCGACGATTGGAAAGCACGCTGGAAAGCCGCCCATTACGCGCTCGCGCTGATGCCGGTATGGCGCTACGACGAGCTGGCGGCGCTTGGTTTGCCGATGCAGGTGATCGCGCGCGACTCGCGGCGGGTGGTGGTCGAAAGGCCGCCGCAGCCATGAGCCCCGGGCGGCGGCGAGCGCGTCCAGGCGATAATTCCGCCTTTGCGCTTGCCGTTGCAACGTATCGCCACCACAGTCCGCCCTAATATCCGTCGAACGTTTCCTGCGATGAATCCGATCTCCCTCTTCTGCATTCTGGCCGGCGTCGGCCTGAATGCCTGCGCGCAACTGTTGCTGAAAGCCGGTGTCAATGCCGTTGGACACTTCGATTTCACCCGTGCGAACATTCTGCCCGTCGGCCTGAAACTCGCGACGCAGATCCCCATCCTCGGCGGGCTGGGCTGTTACGTGCTGAGCGTCGTTGTCTGGATCGTCGGGCTGTCGCGCGTCGACGTCTCGATCGCCTACCCGATGCTCTCGCTCGGCTACGTGGTGAACGCCTTCGCCGCGTGGTACCTGTTCGGCGAGGTGATGTCCGTGCAGCGGCTCATCGGCATCGGGATCATTCTGATCGGCGTGTTGGTGCTCGCGCGCAGCTAGAACCGGCCGGTTTGCACCCCATATAAGCGGTTTGCGAGGTTGCCGACGCATCCTTGCGCCCCGTCCCCCTCTTCACGAGCAAAGCACTCATGACCCAGTCCAACGTTGCGTTCCTGCCGTTCGTCAGACCCGAGATCGACGAAGAAACCATCCAGGGCGTCGCCGACGTGCTGCGCTCGGGCTGGATCACGACCGGCCCGCAGAACCAGGCGTTCGAGGCCGCGCTGTCCGAATTCTGCGGCGGCCGCCCCGTGCGGACCTTCAATTCGGGCACAGCGACGCTCGAGATCGGCCTGCGCATCGCGGGCGTCGGCGAGGGCGACGAGGTGATCACGACGCCGGCGTCGTGGGTCGCCACGAGCAACGTGGTCTACGAAGTCGGCGCGACGCCCGTGTTCGCCGACATCGACCCGCTCACGCGCAACATCGATCTCGACCGCCTCGAAGCCGCCATCACGCCGCGCACGAAGGCGATCATTCCCGTCTATCTCGCGGGATTGCCCGTCGACATGGACCGCCTCTACGCGATCGCCCGCCAGCACGGGCTGCGCGTGATCGAGGACGCCGCGCAGGCGTTCGGCTCGACGTGGAACGGCAAGCGCATCGGCGCGATCGGCGACATCGTCTCGTTCAGCTTCCACGCGAACAAGAACCTCACGTCGATCGAGGGCGGCGCGCTCGTCCTGAACAACGAAGCCGAGGCGGTGCTCGCCCAGAAGTACCGTCTGCAGGGGATCACCCGCACGGGCTTCGACGGCATGGACTGCGACGTGCTCGGCGGCAAGTACAATCTAACGGATGTCGCGGCACGCGTCGGCCTCGGCCAGCTCAAGCACATCGAGCGTTTCACCGAACAGCGGCGCAAGCTCGCGCGCGCCTACTTCGCGGCCTTCGAGGGCGGTACGGCCGTGAAGCTCGGCGTGGGCCTGCCGGTCGCGGACTTCGAGAACAGCAACTGGCACATGTTCCAGATCACGCTGCCGCTCGAAAAGCTCACGATCAGCCGCGCGGATTTCATGGCGCAACTGAAGGAGCGCGGCATCGGCTCGGGCGTGCACTACCCGGCGATCCACCTGTTCACGCTCTATCGCGAGCGCGGTTTCAAGGCGGGCATGTTCCCGCACGCGGAGCGGTTCGGCGCGAGCACCGTCACGCTGCCGCTCTTCACGCAGCTGACGAACGACGACGTGACACGCGTGTGCCGCGCGGTCAACGAAATCTGCGAGCAGTACCGGAAACTGAGCGCATAAAACTGAGCGCGAAAGGCTGAAGGCACGCGCCACGGCTCCAACGCGGGGGACAGGAAGCGGCACGGACGCTGGCGCCGCCGCGTGCCAGGCAACGCTCACCCGCGCAGCCGCCGGACGTGCCGAAGAACGCACCACGCGCACCACGAATACGGAAAACACGCACTCATGACTCAAACGGAACAACGCACCTTGACCCCGGAAGCGCCGGAAGTCTCGGTCATCATTCCGGTCTACAACGAGGAAGCCGGACTCGGCGCGCTCTGCGAGCGCCTGTATCCGGCGCTCGACAAGCTCGGCACGTCGTATGAAATCATCTTCATCAACGACGGCAGCCGCGACCGCTCGGCAGCCATGCTCGCCGCGCAGTTCCGCGTGCGCCCCGACACCACGCGCGTGATCCTGCTGAACGGCAACTACGGCCAGCACATGGCGATCCTCGCGGGCTTCGAGCAGTCACGCGGCCAGATCGTCATCACGCTCGACGCCGACCTGCAGAACCCGCCCGAGGAAATCGGCAAGCTCGTGTCCAAGATGCGCGAGGGTTTCGACTACGTCGGCACGATCCGCATGCAGCGCCAGGACAGCCTGTGGCGCCGCAAGGCGTCGCGGGCGATGAACCGCCTGCGCGAGCGCATCACACGCATCAAGATGACCGACCAGGGCTGCATGCTGCGCGCGTACAGCCGCCAGATCGTCGACACGATCAACCGCTGCGGCGAAATCAACACGTTCATCCCGGCGCTCGCGTACACGTTCGCGCAGAATCCGGTGGAAGTCGACGTCGCGCACGAAGAGCGCTTCGCGGGCGAATCGAAGTACTCGCTCTACAGCCTCATTCGCCTGAACTTCGACCTCGTGACCGGTTTCTCGGTCGTGCCGCTGCAATGGTTGTCGTTCATCGGCGTGATTCTTTCGCTCGGCTCGGCGGGCCTGTTCGTCCTGCTGCTGGTCCGCCGCTTCATCATCGGCGCGGAAGTGCAAGGCGTGTTCACGCTGTTCGCCATCACGTTCTTCCTGCTCGGCGTGATCATCTTCGCGCTCGGACTGCTCGGCGAATACATCGGCCGCATCTACCAGCAGGTGCGCGCGCGTCCGCGCTATCTCGTGCAGACGATCCTCGAACAGCGCAACGGCGAAGCCGTCATGCAAGCGCCGCTTCAGGACGTCGTGCAGCCTGCGCAATCCACCCAGCCTGTACAACCTGCCTCGCTCGACCAGGGAGCGCCCAAATGAAACCGCGCGCCGTCGTCTTCGCCTATCACAACGTCGGAGTACGCTGCCTGCAGGTGCTGCTCGCGGGCGGCGTCGACGTCGCGCTCGTCGTCACGCACGAGGACAGCCCGACCGAGAACATCTGGTTCGGCAGCGTGAAGTCGGTGGCCGAAGAGCACGGCATCGACGTGATCACGCCCGCCGATCCGAAGAGCGCCGAGCTGCGCGCGGCCGTCACGGCGGCGCAGCCGGACTTCATCTTCTCGTTCTACTACCGGCACATGCTGCCGGCCGACCTGCTCGCACTCGCCGGGCGCGGCGCTTACAACATGCACGGCTCGCTGCTGCCGAAGTACCGGGGCCGCGTGCCGACGAACTGGGCCGTGCTGCGCGGCGAGACCGAAACCGGCGCGACGCTGCATGAAATGGCCGCGAAGCCCGACGCGGGCGCGATCGTCGCGCAGACACCGGTACCGATCCTGCCCGACGACACCGCGGCGCAGGTCTTCGACAAGGTCACGGTCGCCGCCGAGCAAACGCTCTGGCGCGTGCTGCCCGCGCTCATCGCGGGCGAAGCGCCGCATCTGCCGAACGATCTCGCGCAGGGCAGCTACTTCGGCGGCCGCAAACCGGAAGACGGCCGCATCGATTTCAGCCAGAGCGCGCTGCAGGTCTATAACCTGATCCGCGCGGTCGCCCCGCCCTATCCCGGCGCGTTCGCCGACATCGCCGGCGAGCGCTTCGTGATCGCCCGCGCGCGCCTCGCGCGGCCGGGCACGGCACCCGCGACGCTGGCCGCATTGCCCGCCGGCATCCACGTAAGCGATAATGCGCTCTTCGCCGTCTGCGGCGACGGCCGCGCCGTCGCGATCCACGAACTACGGCACGTCTCATCGGCCGGCGACGGTCACGAAGCCGTCGTCACGGCCGCCAGATTCGCCGAACTCACTTCATCTGCTTCCCGTCCATGAAAACCGAAGGTTTTGCTAAAAAAGTCCTGATCCTGGGTGTGAATGGCTTCATCGGCCACCACCTCTCCAAGCGCATCCTCGAAACCACGAACTGGGAAGTGTTCGGGATGGACATGCAGACCGACCGCCTCGGCGATCTCATCAAGCATGAGCGGATGCACTTCTTCGAAGGCGACATCACGATCAACAAGGAGTGGGTCGAGTATCACGTCAAGAAGTGCGACGTGATCCTGCCGCTCGTCGCGATCGCCACGCCCGCCACCTACGTGCAGCAGCCGCTGCGCGTGTTCGAACTCGACTTCGAGGCGAACCTGCCGATCGTGCGTTCGGCCGTCAAGTACGGCAAACACCTCGTGTTCCCGTCGACCTCCGAGGTCTACGGCATGAGCACCGACGAGCAGTTCGATCCGGACGCCTCGCCGCTCATCTACGGCCCGATCAACAAGCCGCGCTGGATCTACGCATGCTCGAAGCAGCTCATGGACCGCGTGATCTGGGGCTACGGCATGGAAGGCCTGAACTTCACGCTGTTCCGTCCGTTCAACTGGATCGGGCCGGGCCTCGACACGATCTACACGCCGAAGGAAGGTTCGTCGCGCGTCGTGACGCAGTTCCTCGGCCACATCGTGCGCGGAGAGAACATCAGCCTCGTCGATGGCGGCGCGCAAAAGCGCGCGTTCACCGACATCGGTGACGGCATCGACGCGCTCATGAAGATCATCGAGAACAAGAACGGCGTCGCGTCGGGCAAGATTTACAACATCGGCAACCCGACCAACAACTTCTCGGTGCGCGAACTCGCGCACAAGATGCTCGCGCTCGCGGCCGAATATCCGGAATACACGGAAACGGCGAAGAAGGTGCAGCTCGTCGAAACGTCGTCGGGCGCGTACTACGGTGCGGGCTATCAGGACGTACAGAACCGCGTGCCGAAGATCGACAACACGATGCAGGAACTCGGCTGGGCGCCGAAGGCGTCCTTCGACGACGCCCTGCGCAAGATCTTCGAAGCGTACCGCGGCCATGTCGGCGAGGCCCGCGCGCTCGTCGAACAGCAGCAGTAACGCGCACGCTCCTGGCAACTGGGTGGTAACTGAGGACCTGGCAACTTGGCCCGCATCGTCCTGAAAATCGACGTCGACACGCTGCGCGGCACACGCGAAGGCGTGCCGAATCTCGCGCGCATCTTCGACCGCTACAAGGCGCGCGCGACGTTTCTCTTCAGCCTCGGCCCGGACCACACGGGCTGGGCGCTGCGCCGCGTATTCCGGCCGGGCTTCCTGAAGAAGGTCTCGCGCACGTCCGTCGTCGAGCACTACGGCGTGAAGCAGCTGATGTACGGCGTGCTGCTGCCGGGTCCGGACATCGGCGTGCGCGCGGCGGCCGACATGCGCGCGATCCACGAGGCTGGCTTCGAGTGCGGCATTCACACGTGGGATCACGTCTACTGGCAGGACAACGTGCGCAGCCGTGACGGCGACTGGACCGCGCGCGAGATGCGCAAGAGCTACGAGCGCTTCGCGCAGATCTTCGGCATGCCGCCCGTCACGCACGGCGCAGCGGGCTGGCAGATGAACGAAGCGGCCTTCGAGCAGATCGACGCCTGGGGCATGCACTATGCGTCCGATGGACGCGGACACTCGCCCTATCTGCCGGTCGTGAATGGCCGCACGCTCAACCACGTGCAGATGCCGACGACTCTGCCCACGCTCGACGAAGTGCTCGGCGTGGACGGCGTCGATACGGACACGGTCGCCGCATGGATGCTCAAGCGCACGGAGAACAATCGGCATGACCAGGTCTTCACGCTGCACGCGGAACTCGAAGGCCAGAAGCTGGCTCCCGTCTTCGAGCAGCTGCTCGCGGGCTGGCGCGCGCAAGGCCATACATTTGCCACGATGGGCGACTACCATGCGACGCTGGACCGCGAAACGCTGCCATCGTACCCTGTCACCTGGGGCGAGATCGCCGGCCGCTCCGGCCAGTTGATCGTCCAGCCCGACTGAATCCGACCAAATCCGCCGCCCGCGTGCAGGCGCACGCGGAGCGCGCGCCGCTCCGGCGATGCGGCGCGCGCATCGGCAGACGACAATTCGACAATAAAAACAGGAGAATTCCGTGCCTGTCGCACTCGACCAACCCGTTCCCGACTTCACCGCACCGGCTACCGGCGGCGACTTCACGCTTTCGAGCCTCAAGGGCAGTAAGGTGCTCCTGTACTTTTATCCGAAGGACAACACACCGGGCTGCACGACCGAAGGATTGCAGTTCCGCGACCTCGATCCGAAGTTCAGACGCGCGGGCGCGCAGATCGTCGGCGTGTCGCGCGACAGCGTGCGCTCGCACGACAACTTCAAGGCCAGGCTTGAACTGCCGTTTACCTTGGTATCGGACGCCGATGAAGCGCTGTGCACGCTCTTCGACGTCATCAAATTGAAGAAAATGTATGGCAAACAGGTGCGTGGAATTGAACGCTCCACCTTCCTCATCGACGCCGCCGGCGTGCTTCGCCGCGAGTGGCGCGGCATCAAGGTACCAGGCCATGTCGACGAGGTTCTGGAGGCTGTACAAGCGCTTTGATGCGCGTTATATTGGGCCGTAATGAGTGCCTGTCCACCCCATTTTTCGTCGCGTTGCGACCCAGGTGCAGCCGGTCATCCGATGACCGGTCACGCACATCCGGGGCGCCGCCACATCACCGCAGTCGAGCCGCTTGCCTCGGTATCCGGGGCGGCGGCTTTTTTGTTTGCTTGTTTGTTTACTGTCCCGCCATTGCCGCGCCGGAACACCTTACGGTCACGCGGCTTAGTCAAGGAGGCGATCGAAAACCAGGCGAACCGGCATTTCCAGACCTGAGCGCGCACCCTGCGCGACAGCAGACGACGCCTACCCGGCGCCGCCTGCACCGCCAGCAAGCGCACCCTACTCGACCACTCGACCCGAATTTTCGAGGGACACCATGCCTTTGCCTACCCCCCCCAGCAAGCTCGGCAACCTGCTGCCGCCCGAAGAATTCAAGGCGCGCGCGCGCGCCACGCGCAGCACCCGCAAGGCGGCAAGCGAGCACGACGCGACCGACGTCACCGAATACGGTCCCGCGAACGTCGCCGAGCCGATGATGCCAGCCGCGAATGCCGCCACCACGCTGCGCACCGTGCCGTTGCCATCCGGCAGCGCGGAGCTGGCCGCCCTCGAACCCGTGACGCCCGCGCCCGCCAGGAAACGCAAGCAGCAAGCGAAGCAAACGGCTGCGCTGCTCACGCCGCTCGAAGCGCGCACCGAAACGCAAGCACCCGTTGCACGCAGCGGCAAGCAGCCCGCCGCGAAGCCGGGCGCGACCGCCGAGTCCGCCACGCGCGGCACCGCGAAGAAACGTCTGCATCCGGAAGAAAGCAGCGAAGTGCGCAAGCTCTTCGTGCTCGACACGAACGTGCTGATGCACGATCCGACCTGCCTTTTCCGCTTCGAGGAACACGACGTCTATCTGCCGATGATGACGCTCGAGGAACTCGACAATCACAAGAAAGGCATGTCCGAAGTGGCGCGCAACGCGCGTCAGGTAAGCCGCACGCTCGACCAGCTCGTCGCGAACGCGGACCCGATCTCGGAAGGCATTTCGCTCGCGCGTCTCGGCAGCCGCGAAGCGCTCGGCCGTCTGTACTTCCAGACCACGCTCACGCACATCGATCCCGTCGACGGCCTGCCCGAAGGCAAGGCGGACAACCAGATCCTCGGCGTCGTGCGCGCGCTGCAGCGCGACCGGCCGGAACGCCTCGTCGTGCTGGTGTCGAAAGACATCAACATGCGGATCAAGGCGCACGCGCTCGGTCTGCCCGCCGAAGACTACTTCAACGACCAGGTTCTCGAAGACAAGGACCTGCTGTACTCGGGCATCCGCGCACTGACGCAGGACTTCTGGACGAAGCACGCGAAGGGCATGGAGTCCTGGCAGGACACCAAGACCGGCACGACCTACTATCGCGTGACGGGTCCCGAGTGCGCATCGATGCTCGTGAACGAGTTCGTCTACCTGGAGCCGCAAAACGGCGAGCCGGCGTTCCACGCGATCGTGCGCGAACTCAACGGCAAGACGGCGCTCCTGCAGACGCTGCGCGACTACGGCCACCACAAGAACAACGTGTGGGGCATCACGGCGCGCAATCGCGAGCAGAACTTCGCGCTCAACCTGCTGATGAACCCCGAGATCGACTTCGTCACGCTGCTCGGCCAGGCGGGTACGGGCAAGACGCTCGTCGCACTCGCGGCGGGCCTCGCCCAGGTGCTTGACGACAAGCGCTACAACGAGATCATCGTGACGCGCGCGACGGTGCCGGTCGGCGAAGACATCGGCTTTTTGCCGGGCACGGAAGAAGAAAAGATGCAGCCGTGGATGGGCGCCTTCGACGACAACCTCGAAGTGCTCCAGAAGACCGATGATGCAGCGGGCGAATGGGGCCGCGCGGCCACCCAGGAGCTGATCCGCTCGCGGCTGAAGGTGAAGAGCATGAACTTCATGCGCGGACGCACGTTCGTCGACAAGTACCTCATCATCGACGAAGCGCAGAACCTCACGCCGAAGCAGATGAAGACGCTCGTCACGCGCGCGGGTCCGGGCACGAAGATCGTGTGCCTCGGCAATATCGCGCAGATCGATACGCCTTATCTGACGGAAGGCAGTTCGGGTCTCACTTATGTCGTCGACCGCTTCAAGGGCTGGGCGCATAGCGGCCACGTGACGCTCGCGCGCGGCGAGCGTTCGCGGCTCGCCGATTACGCGTCGGACATCCTCTAGGCGCACTGCTCAAGCCGTTCTCAAGGGCCGTATCCGGGTCGCCGGATACGGCCCTTTCTTATGTCAGGCGTTCCGGCGAAGCAACAGTTAGCGCCCAAACCTCATGTAATTTATCAAGAATTCTTGCGAGCGCCCCGCCACACGGGCTACCATCGCCGCATCACCAGCTACCACCCGCGACGGGCGCCCTCGCCCGTCCGAGCGTTTCATGCGCCGACTCTGGCTTCCCTTACTGATCGTGGTCTTTCTCGCGGCGTGTTCGAGCACACCGGATAAAGTCACGCGCAGCGGTAGCTCGTCGACGGCGTCCAACACCCTTCGCACGCGCCCGCCCGGCTTCCCGAATTTCGTCGATCACAGCATCGGCCGCGAAGAAATTTCGATCCAGGCGATGGGGCTCGTCGGCATCCCGTATCGTTGGGGCGGCAATACGCCCGACAGCGGCTTCGATTGCAGCGGCCTCGTCAAATATGTGCTTGCGCGCTCGGCCTCGGTGGAACTGCCTCGCACGACCGCCGAGATGAGCGGGCGCGGCCAGTCCATCGACCCCGACGAGATCGCCGCCGGCGACCTGGTGTTCTTCAATACGACCGGGCGGCCGCATTCGCACGTCGGCATCTACGTCGGCAATCTGCGCTTCGTGAATGCGCCCTCGACGGGCGGGACGGTGCGGCTCGACTATCTGACGAACTCTTACTGGGCGAGGCGCTTCGACGGCATACGCCGCATGGCGCCGGCCAAACGCACGCCGGTGCCGTTCGATACGCCGACGTGGGAAGCGTCCGCGCCGACGCAACGCACGCCCGCCGTGGCGGCGGCTGTGAATCAGGTGAATCAGAATCGACCGATGCCCGCTGCGCCGCCTGCACCGGCGTACGCTGCTGCGCCACCGGCGCCCACTTCTGCACAGGTGGACGCATTTGAACCGCCGCCCGCCGCCCTCAGCGCGGCGCAAACGCAGGCGCGCGACGCCAGGGCGGTGGTGCCGCCTGTCGTACCATCGGCTTCGATCGCGACTGCCGGCATCAGTGGCGGCGTCGCACCCGGCTCGGCTGCCGCTGCAAGCATGCCGCCTCTTCCGAATCAGCCTGACGCAATCGATGCCGCCGCGGACGCCTTCGAGCCACCCCCGCCCGCCGCCATTACCGCCGCACGCCAGGCTGCGCTGGCCGGATCGGTCGCGGTCGCACCGACGGCGGATCCGGCCCGGTCCGCGCAGTTCATGCGCGCCTCCACCGGCAGCGCCGCGCAGCGCGCACCGACGCAAACGAACGACGACCCGATCGCCCGCTTCGCGAACAGCGCTTTCTGATTTTCCGCACGTCCCGGCGCCAGCGCCCCTGGCCGGATGGCCAGCACGGTGTTCGCGGCCCGCTGCGTCTGCTATCGTTTTGGTACTTTTTCGCAGCGAGGCAGCAATGGATCTCGGACTCAGCAACAAGGTGGTACTGGTGACGGGCGGCAGCAAAGGCATTGGGCTCGCTTGCGCCCGCGCGTTCGCGAAAGAAGGCGCGAGGGTCGCGATCGTATCGCGCGACCCGGCCAATCTCGCCCGCGCGCGCGAGCAACTCGCGAGCGAGGGACTGCATATTCATCTCACGCGCGCCGACCTGCACGAACCGCACAGCGCGGCAGACGTGATCGAAGACGTCTCGACCACGGTAGGCCCGATCGACGTTCTCATCAACAGCGCGGGCGCAGCGCGCCGCTACGATCCGGAAACGCTCGACGCCGACGCCTTCAAGGCCGCCATGGAGGCCAAGTACTTTCCGTATATCTATCCGCAGCAGGAAGTGCTTCGGCGAATGGTGGAACGCGTGAAGGCCGGCGAAACGGCCGAACCGGGCACGATCATCAACATCATCGGCATGGGCGGCAAGTCCGCGAGCGACATCCATATCGCGGGCGGCGCTGCCAATGCCGCGCTCATGCTCTCGACGGTCGGGCTCGCACACTATCACGCGCGCTACGGCATCCGCATCAACGCGATCAACCCGGGCTCGACGCTCACGGAGCGCCTGCAGGAAGCGTTGAAACTGGAAGCGCAACGAGAGGGCGTGGACGAAGCGGCAGCGCTCGCGCGCGGCGAGGCGAAGGTGCCGCTCGGCCGTTACGCGAAGCCCGAGGAAATTGCAGACGTTGCGCTATTTCTGGCGAGCCGCCGCGCCAGCTATGTGACGGGAGCGCTCATCCCGATGGACGGCGGGGCCGCGCCGATCATCTGACCAACACCGCCCGCCACTCAACTCGCTTGAAAAGCCGACCCGGCGCCGCCCACAGCAGCACCGGGCGCCGTATTACATGAGACGGTGGCCAATCCACCAGCCCGCGCCGGCGAGCGCCGCCGACGCCGGAATCGTCAAAATCCACGCCCAGACGATGTTGCCTGCCACGCCCCAGCGCACGGCCGAGAGCTTCCGCGTGGCGCCCACACCGACGATCGCGCCGGTGATCGTGTGCGTCGTCGAGACGGGGATGCCGAGCCACGAAGCGCTGAACAGTGTGATCGCCCCGCCCGTTTCCGCGCAGAAGCCGCCGACCGGCTTGAGCTTCGTGATCTTCTGCCCCATCGTCCGGACGATCCGCCAGCCGCCGAACAGCGTGCCCATGCCCATCGACAGGTAGCAGCCGCCGATGACCCAGATCGGCGGCGCGTCGGCGGTGACCGAGGCGTAGCCGGTGGCGATCAGCAGCATCCAGATGATGCCGATGGTCTTCTGCGCGTCGTTGCCGCCGTGGCCGAGGCTATAGAGGCTCGCGGAAATAATCTGCAGGCGCCGGAATCGCCGGTCCACCTTGCTTGGCGGCGTGCGGAAATAGAGCCACGACACGAGCAGCATGAAGAACGAGCCGAGGATGAAGCCAAGCAGCGGCGAGATGAAGATGAACGCGACGGTCTTCATGAGGCCGTCGAAGTTCAGCGAGTGCCAGCCTGACTTCGCGAGCGCAGCCCCCACGAGGCCGCCGATCAGCGCATGCGACGAACTGGACGGAATCCCGTAGTGCCAGGTCAACACGTTCCAGCCGATCGCGCCGACCAGCGCGCCGAACACGACGTAGTGGTCGACGATGGCGGGGTCGATGGTGCCCTTGCCCACCGTCTGCGCCACCTTCAGGTGGAAGATGAAATAGGCGATGACGTTGAACATGGCCGCGAAGGCCACTGCCTGCTGCGGCTTGAGCACGCCCGTCGACACGACCGTGGCGATCGAGTTCGCCGCGTCGTGAAAACCGTTCATGAAGTCGAAGACGAGCGAGATGGCCACGAGCGACGCGACCACCCAGATGGCGAGTTGTATCGATTGCATCGCGGCGGACTCAGGCGTTTTCCAGCACGATGCCTTCGATGATGTTCGCCACATCCTCGCACTTGTCGGTGACCGCTTCGAGCAATTCGTAGATCGCCTTCAGCTTGATCAGCGTCTTGACATTGTCTTCCTCGCGGAAGAGCTTCGACATCGCCGAACGCAGCAGCCGGTCCGCGTCGGACTCGAGCCGGTCGATCTCTTCGCACGCCTTCAGAATCTCGCGCGCCCGCTTCATGTCGGACAGCAACGCAACCGCGGCCTCGACGTGCCCGACGCATTCAGTGCAGACGTGCGCAAGCTGGGTCGCTTCGGCCGGCACCGATTGCACGTCGTAGAGCGAAATGGCCGTGGCGACGTCTTCCATCAGGTCGAGCACGTCGTCCATCGTCGAAATCAGCTTGTGAATCTCATCGCGGTCCAGCGGCGTAATGAAGGTCTTGTGCAGCAGGTCGATCGCTTCGTGGGTCAGCTTGTCGGCAGCCTTCTCGGCAGCCTGGACGTTCTGCTTGTGGACTTCTGCGTCGCCCAGGTTGTCCATCAGAAGCTCAAGCTCCCGGCTTGCAGAAACAAGGCACTTTGCGTGCTCATTGAAAATTTCGAAAAACTTGCCCTCGGTGGGCATGAATCGACCGAACATTGGAATCCCGGAAATTGGTCTCGGATCACCGTTACAAGGCAGCGGGCTATCCGTCAAATGACGGATAGCCCGCTGTCACAAAACCGCAATATTGTAACGTCCGGGAGGGGTGCCCGCACTTGTTGGCGGACAGACGTACGACATTTGCGCCACGCAGGGTGCAAATGTGCTCAGAGAGGCTTACTCGCCGTGGAAGGTCTGCGCCCCGGCAAAATTATCGAATTTCGTGTATTGGCCGTGGAACGTAAGGCGAACGGGCCCGATCGGACCGTTACGCTGCTTGCCGATGATGATCTCGGCGGTGCCTTTATCCGGGCTGTCGGGGTTGTACACTTCGTCGCGGTAAATAAACAGGATCACATCCGCGTCCTGTTCGATGGCGCCCGATTCGCGCAAATCCGACATCACAGGTCGCTTGTTCGGACGCTGTTCGAGACCCCGGTTCAGCTGCGAGAGCGCGATCACCGGCACGTCGAGTTCCTTGGCGAGACTCTTGAGCGAACGCGAGATTTCGGAAATTTCCGTCGCGCGGTTCTCGCCCGTCGAGGACCCGCTCATCAGTTGCAGGTAGTCGACGATGATAAGCCCGAGCTTGCCGCATTGCCGCGACAGGCGCCGCGCGCGCGAGCGCAGTTCCATCGGGTTCAGGCCACCGGTTTCGTCGATGAAGATCTGCGCCTCGCTCATTTTCTGCACGGCGTGCGTGAGCTTTGGCCAGTCTTCGTCGGTGAGGCGCCCTGTTCGCATGCGGTGCTGATCCAACCGCCCCACGGAGCCGAGCATACGCATGATGAGCTGCGTGCCCGGCATTTCCATCGAGAACACCGCCACGGGCAATCCGTATTCCACGGCCACGTACTCGCCGATGTTCATCGAGAGCGCGGTTTTACCCATCGACGGGCGCCCCGCCACGATGATCAGCTCGCCGCCGTGCATGCCCGACGTCATGCGGTCGAGGTCCATGAAGCCGGTCGGCGTACCGGTCACGTCGCTCGGGTTGGCCGTGTGATAGAGCGTGTCGATGCGCTCCACAACCTGCGTGAGCAGCGGCCCGATTTCGAGGAAGCCCTGCGTGCCGCGCGCGCCGTCCTCGGCGATCGAGAACACCTTCGCCTCGGCCTCGTCGAGCAGCTGGCGCACTTCCTTGCCCTGCGGATTGAACGCGTCCGCCGAGATTTCGTCGGCCACCGAGACGAGGCGCCGCAGCACCGCACGGTCGCGCACGATTTCGGCGTAGCGGCGGATATTCGCGGCGCTCGGCGTGTTCTGCGCGAGCGCGTTCAGATACGCGAGGCCGCCGACATCGTCCGCCTTGCCCGAGGTGCCCAGCGCCTCGTACACCGTCACCACGTCGGCCGGGCGCGTGCCCGAGATCAGGCGACCGATATGCTCGAAGATGACGCGGTGATCGTAGCGATAGAAGTCGCTTTGGGAGAGAAAGTCGGCAATCCGGTCCCAGGCAGCGTTGTCGAGCAACAGGCCGCCGAGCACCGATTGCTCGGCCTCGATCGAATGCGGAGGGACTTTCAGCGACTCGAGTTGGGGATCGTTCGGAGCGTTCATGGAGGGCAATTATCGGACAAGCCGCCGGTCTGGAACAAGCGGCAAAACTGCAAAACGAGTATGACCGGCCGCATAACAAAAAAGGCAGAAGCCATTGGCTCCTGCCTTTTCCAGAACTTCAGAACAACAGCGGCGCTCAAGCAGCCCGGACGGGCCGCCTCCACGCTCAGGCGTGCTCGCCCAGCACCGACACCGTGACGTCGACGAGGACGTCCGTGTGCAGCGAAACCTGCACCGGGTGGTCGCCCACCATCTTCAGCGGGCCTTCCGGCAGGCGCACTTGCGCCTTTTCCACTGCGAAGCCTTGCTTCGTCAGCGCGGCGGCAATGTCGGCGTTCGTGACCGAGCCGAACAGACGGCCGTCCACGCCGGCCTTCTGGCCGATCTGGACGGTCAGGCCGTTCAGCTTCTCGCCTTCTGCCTGAGCGGCTGCCAGCTTTTCAGCGGCGGTCTTTTCGAGTTCGGCGCGGCGAACTTCGAATTCGGCGATTGCGTCCTTCGTGGCGCGGCGAGCCTTCTTGTTCGGGATCAGGAAGTTACGGGCGTAACCGTCCTTCACCTTGACGATGTCGCCGAGGTTGCCCAGGTTGACGACTTTTTCGAGAAGAATGATCTGCATTCGGATGCTCCTTGTAGCGTCGTCTTATTAGGCCTTGTGCTGGTCGGTGTACGGCATCAGCGCGAGGAAACGTGCGCGCTTGATGGCCGTGTCCAGCTGACGCTGATAGTGGGCCTTGGTACCCGTCAGACGCGCCGGCGTGATCTTGCCGTTCTCGCCGATGAAGTCCTTCAGCGTATCGATGTCCTTGTAGTCGATCTGCTCGACGTTTGCAGCCGTGAAGCGGCAGAACTTCTTGCGCTTGAAGAGCGGGTTTTGCTGTTGACGACGCTTGTCGAATTTCTTACCAGTCGGGCGGGGCATGATTAGTCCTTTCCTGTACCTTGCATTTCGGTGATGTGAAACACCAGGGTTCGCGCGTTGCGGTGCTTTTTCGCGAGGAAGCCGGTGAAGAGCGTCTCGACGCCCATCGCGCAGCCTTCCAGCTTGCCGCAGGCTTCGCCCGCGGCCACCGCGTCCATCGTGAGTTCCACGACGCGGGAGATACCGGCCTCGACGACTTCCGTGCGGTGATGCAACGTGCAGCTTGCGATCGGAACGCCGGCGGGGGTATACCGCACCGGTTCGCGCTCGACGACGCTGGCCGTGAGTTGCAGCCTGTTCACGCGATGTTGTCTAAGGCGTAGCTCGAATCCTGGTGGCTTGTGTAATTAAGCCTGCGCTTCGGTCGGCTGGGCAGCCGCCTTCTTGGCTTCTTCGCGCTGCACTTCCTTCATCATCGGCGACGGGCCGGTTTCGGCCTTCTTCATCTTGACGATCAGGTGACGCAGCACTGCGTCGTTGAACTTGAACGCGTGCTCCAGCTCGTCGAGCGTGGTCTGATCGCATTCGATGTTCATGCAGACGTAGTGAGCCTTTGCGAGTTTCTCGATCATGTAGGCCAGTTGACGACGGCCCCAGTCTTCGATGCGGTGGATCTGGCCACCGTGCGACGTGATCGTGCCCTTGTAACGCTCGATCATCGCGGGCACTTGCTCGCTTTGATCGGGGTGCACGATGAAAACGATTTCGTAATGACGCATGTGTCACTCCTTGTGGATTAAAGCCACCCGGGCGTCGAACCGGTGCGGCAAGTGAGAAGCCGAAGATTGTAACGCGACGAGACTGCTCGCGCAACTTAAATCGTTCGGCGGCGCGGTGAATCGGGCGTGTTTTCAATAACTTGCGTGGCGCTCCGGGTTCGTTCAGCCGTCTTGCAGGCGCGCGTCGAGTGCCGCCCGCAGGCCCGTGAGCACGGCCGGTTCGCCATCGGTGACGGCCCACCACGTCATGCCGTCTGCTTCCCAGCGCGCAAGCGCGTAGCCGTCGCGGGTGAGCGGCGGCGCGCTCGCCGTCACGGCGGGCCCCGTGGCGCCGGGCGGGAACACATAGAGATCGACCACGTGTTTGCGATAGTGATAGACGAGCACCGCCACGCGTTCGCGTCCCACATAGTCAAGCCGTCCGCCGACGAGCGGAAAGCCCGCCGACGCGAGATCCTCGACCGGCGGCGCGTAGTCGATCTTCCCGTTGAACCAGGGCTTGACCGTGTGCTTGTCGGTCGAGATCACATCGAGATCGCGTCCCGAGATCTGCGCGCGGACGTGGCTCGACTCAAGTTCATCGACGAATTCGCCGCCTGCCGCCGGACGGCGCAGGTTCAGCGCCGCCGCGATCCCAAGCGCGCAGAGCACGAGCAGCGCGCCCGCCAGCCAGCTGAATGCCGCCGACGGAGCACCCGTCCCGGTTCCGCCACCCAGGCCGAATCCGCCGAAGCGCGGCCATAAGCGCGGCCACGGCAACCCGCCCCAGCCGGCCTTGTGCGCAGGCCGCGCGCTGGCGTCCCGCGCGAAAGCGGGCGCCCCGGATGCGACCGGCGGCAAAGCCGCAGCAATGCGTGCACTGAGCCCCTCGGGCGCGCGGTAATACGTCGCGGATTTCGCTGCCTTCGAAATCGCCTGCACGGCCTGCGCTTCGCGGCGGCATGCCGCGCAGCCGGCCAGATGCTCGCGCATGCGCCATTCATCGGCAGCGGAAAGTTCGCGGTCGACGCTCGCGTCGACGAGCGGGCGCGCTTCGTCACAGTTCATCGGGCGCCTCCGTAGTGCGGCCGCCGACGCGCGGCTCAAGTCCGCCGTCGACGGCCGGTTCCACACGGTCCCGGCCGTCGGTCCCCCGGACGGATGGTCTCCTTGTCTGACTGCTCACCCCATCGCCTGCGCTGTTGCTCGTTGCTTGCCGTGCTTGATCGGTTTGAGGCGCTTCGCAAGCGTGATCGGTTTGTTTCGGCGCTTGTCCCCGAGTTTGCCCCTGTTGAGCCGCCAGCAGCACCGCGAGGCGTCGGCGTCCGCGCGCGAGCCGCGACATCACGGTCCCGACCGGCACGTCCGCGATCGCAGCGATCTCGCGGTAGCTCAAATCCTCCATCTCGCGCAGCACCAGCACTTCGCGATACTCCACCGGCAGACGTTGCAGCGCCTCGTGCACGCCGCGCGCGTCCTCCGCGCGGATCGCGAGCGTTTCCGGGTCCGCGCTCGCCGTCTCCCAGCCTTCGGGCGGCGCGTCGTCGCGCAGCTCGTCGAAGGGCGTGACCGCTTCCGACGTCGAGCGCCGCCGCCACTCGTCGTACCAGACGCGCCGCACGATCGTCAGAAGCCAGGGGCGCGCCAGATCGCCGTGAAACGTATCGAAGAAACGGAACGCCCGCAGGAACGCCTCCTGGGCGATGTCCTCGGCGTCGCCCGGATTGCGGCAGAGCCAGCGTGCGAGGTTGTAGGCCGCATCGAGATGCGGCAGCGCAATCGCCTGAAAACGGCGGCTGCGCGCAGCCTCATCGCTTTCGTCCGGCTCGATCCCGTCGTTCGCGCTTGCGCCCACGCTCGCCCCTCGCGCCCCTTTCGCGGCGTCCGTCGTCCTGCGAACCGCCGCGGTTCCGCTTCCACTAACAGCCCTGTCCGCAATACCAGCGCTGCGCTCAGTGTATTCCCGCCGAAATGGTCCGCGAGCGAAAAATAAATCGGGAATGCACAGCGCGTTCGCGCGGTAAGACAGTCACATCCGCTCGACAGGAGGCCCCCATGCCCACCACCCTGAACCGGCGCGACTTCATGCGCCTCGCCGCGCTCGGCGGCGGCGTCGCGTTCGCGTCGGCGTTGCCCGGCTGGGCCGCGCAGCGCGACGCCGACTTCTACTTCGTCCAGCTTTCCGACGCGCACTGGGGCTTCGAGGGCCCAGCCGTCAATCCGGACGCCAAAGGCACGCTGCCGAAGGCGATCGCCGCGGTCAACGCGCTGCCTTCGCCGCCCGACTTCGTGATGTTCACGGGCGACCTCACGCACACGACCGACGACCCGAACGTGCGCCGCACGCGCATGCGCGAGTTCCAGTCGATCGTCGCAGGGTTGAAGGTGAAGCCGCTCCATCTGATGCCCGGCGAGCACGACGCGAGCCTCGACAACGGCGAGGCGTACCGCGAACTGTTCGGCCCGACGCACTACACGTTCGACCATCGCGGCGTGCATTTCGTGGTGCTCGACAACGTGTCCGATCCCACGGGCCGCGTCGGCGACGCGCAGATCGCCTGGCTCACCGACGACCTCTCGCACCAGAGCGCCGACGCCCGCATCGTCGTCTTCACGCACCGTCCGCTATTCGACCTCGCGCCGCAATGGGACTGGGCGACGCGCGACGGCGCCGCCGTAATCGACGTGCTGCAGAAGCACCCGTACGTCACCGTGTTCTACGGCCACATCCACCAGGAGCATCACACGATGACCGGCGCGATCGCGCACCACGCCGCACGCTCGCTGATGTTCCCGCTGCCCGCGCCGGGTTCGCAGGCGCAGCGGCTGCCGGTGCCGTGGGATGCGTCGGCGCCCTACAAGGGACTCGGCTGGCGCAGCGTCGAAGTCGATGGCGCTCCGCAGGCGTACGCCCTGACCGAAATGCCGATCCGCAATATCACCTGAATCATCTGAGTCACAAGAGCACGAAACCCGCATCGAGGAGGCCACCATGTTCATCCACCCGGGCACCTCCGCACGCCGACGCGTGCTGCTGGCCGCCGCAGCCAGCGCGGCGACCCTGTTGCGCGTCGATGCGCGCGCCGCGCCGCCGCGCGTCATCAGGGTCCACGCACGGCGCTTCGTCTTTACGCCGAACCGCATTTCCCTCGCGCCGCACGAGCGCGTGGTGTTCGAACTCACGTCCGAGGACGCGCTGATGGGCTTCTCGATCCCGCAGTTCGGCGTGCGCGCGGACGTGCCGCCCGGCACCGTGGTTCACCTCGCCGCCGAAGCGAGCGATGCGGGCACGGTGCAGTTCCTCTGCGACATCTTCTGCGGTTCGGGACACGAGACGATGAACGGCGTGCTCGTCGTCGGATGAACGCCGACCAGGCGGCGGCGCTCCTCAAGGTGATTCGCCGCTCCAGTAGCCGGGCCGCGCATACACCTCCTTGAGGTAGTCGATGAAATACCGCACCCGCGCCGGCACGTAGCGCTGCTGCGGATACACCGCGAGGATGTCGTAGTCGGGCAGCGCGTACTCGTCGAGCACGGTTTCGAGTTCGCCGCGCGCGAGCTGCGCGTCGATCTCCCACGTCGAGCGCCAGCCGAGCCCGAGCCCTTCCGCGGCCCAGCGGTGCAGCAGTTCGCCGTCGTTGCAGTCGAGCGTTCCGCCCACGCGCACCGTCACGAGCTTGCCGTTGCGCCGGAAATACCAGCCGCGGTTCTGCCCGCCCTGCAGGTTGAACGCGAGACAGTTGTGGTTCGGCAGGTCTTCGAGCGTCGTCGGCCTGCCGTGCTTGCGGAAGTAACCGGGCGTCCCGCACACCACGCGCCGGTTCGACGCCAGCTTCACGGCGACGAAGTTCGGATCGACCGAGCCGCCGATGCGGATCGACAGGTCGTAGCCCTCGCGCACGAGATCGACGACGCGGTCGGTCAGGTTGAACGACATCTGGAGTTCAGGCTTGTCGGCGAGAAACGCGGGCGCGAGCGGCGCGACGTGCTTGCGCCCGAAGGCCGCCGGCGCCGACACGATCAGATGCCCGTTCACGACGCGGCGCCCGGCCGCCAGTTCGTTTTCCGCCTGCTCCCATTCGGCGAGCAGGCCGCGACAGCGTTCGAGAAACGCGCCGCCCTCTTCGCTCACGACAAGCCGCCGCGTCGAGCGGTACAGGAGCTTCACGCCGAGCCGCTTCTCCAGCGCGTCGATCCGGCGCCCGAGGATGACCGGCGACACGCCCTCTTCGAGCGCCGCCGCCGCGAGGCTGCCGGCCTGAACGACGCGCACGAAGGTTTCGATCTGTTTGAAGCGGTCCATGGTGTCTACCTCCCTGGTCATTCCATACTTTTAGTTTCGAAATAAGCGACCTGAACGGATCTTATCAAACCTTTCCTGCGTGACTAAAGTCCCTCTTAACAGTTCGTCAATGATGCAGTTCGGGATATTGAGGAGACAGTCATGGCAAGGATGAGAGCCGTCGACGCCGCAGCACTGGTGCTCGAAAAAGAAGGGATCGACACCGCCTTCGGCGTGCCGGGTGCCGCCATCAATCCGTTCTATTCGGCGCTCAAGCAGGCCGGCGGCATCACGCACGTGCTCGCGCGCCACGTCGAGGGCGCCTCGCACATGGCGGAGGGCTTCACGCGCGCGGCGCCCGGCAACATCGGCGTGTGCATCGGCACTTCGGGCCCCGCGGGCACCGACATGATCACGGGCCTCTACTCCGCCTCGGCCGACTCGATCCCGATCCTCGCGATCACGGGCCAGGCGCCGCGCGCGCGTCTCTACAAGGAAGACTTCCAGGCCGTCGATATCGAGTCGATCGCGAAGCCCGTCACGAAGTGGGCCGTTACCGTGCGCGAGCCCGCGCTCGTGCCGCGCGTGTTCCAGCAGGCGTTCCACCTGATGCGCTCGGGCCGTCCGGGGCCCGTCCTCGTCGATCTGCCGATCGACGTGCAGCTCGCCGAAATCGAATTCGACATCGACCTCTACGAGCCGCTGCCCGTCTACAAGCCGAAGGCGACGCGCAAGCAGATCGAAGCCGCCCTCACGCTGCTCAACGCGAGCGAAAAGCCGCTGATCGTCTCCGGCGGCGGCGTGATCAACGCGGCGGCCGAAGACCTGCTCGTGAAGTTCGCCGAAACGGTGGGCGTGCCCGTCGTCCCGACGCTGATGTCCTGGGGCGCCATCGCCGACGATCACCCGCTCATGGCCGGCATGGTCGGCCTGCAGACGTCACATCGCTACGGCAACGCGACGATGCTCGCCTCCGACTTCGTGCTCGGCATCGGCAACCGCTGGGCGAACCGTCACACGGGCAGCGTCGAGGTCTATACGAAGGGCCGCAAGTTCGTGCACGTCGACATCGAACCGACGCAGATCGGCCGCGTGTTCGGCCCCGATCTCGGCATCGTGTCGGACGCGTTGGCCGCGCTCGAACTCTTCGTCGAAGTCGCGCGGGAATGGAAAGCGGCCGGCAAGCTCAAGGACCGCGCTGCGTGGGTCGCGGACTGCCAGGAACGCAAGCGCACGATGCACCGCAAGACGCACTTCGACAACACGCCGATCAAGCCGCAGCGCGTGTACGAAGAGATGAACAAGGTGTTTGGGCGCGATACATGCTACGTGAGCACGATCGGTCTTTCGCAGATCGCCGGCGCGCAGTTCCTGCACGTCTACAAGGCGCGCAACTGGATCAACTGCGGCCAGGCGGGCCCGCTCGGCTGGACGATTCCGGCGGCGCTCGGCGTGCGCGCGGCCGATCCGACCCGACCGATCGTCGCGCTCTCCGGCGACTACGACTTCCAGTTCCTCATCGAGGAGCTTGCCGTCGGTGCACAATTCAAGATGCCGTACGTGCATGTCGTCGTGAACAACTCGTACCTCGGGCTCATTCGCCAGGCGCAGCGCCAGTTCGACATGGACTTCTGCGTGCAACTCGCGTTCGAGAACATCAACGCGCCCGAAGTGAACGGCTATGGCGTCGATCACGTCGCGGTCGTCGAGGGTCTCGGCTGCAAGGCGCTGCGCGTCTTCAAGCCCGAAGAGATCGCACCGGCGCTTAAGGCAGCACAGTCGATGGCCGCCGAGTTCAGCGTGCCGGTCGTGGTCGAGGTGATTCTGGAGCGCGTGACCAACATTTCGATGGGCGCTGAAATCGACGCGATCAACGAGTTCGAAGAACTGGCCGAAAAGTCCGAGCACGCACCGACCGCGATCGCCGTGCCGGGCGACGCCTGAGCATCACCGCATCGCTTCCCGCGTTGCGGCGCGCAGCCCCTGCATGCCGCAACGCCGATTCATCCACTGACCGACCAGCGAGACCCGCACCATGCCGAAATTCGCCGCAAACCTCACCATGCTGTTCAACGAAGCGCCGTTCCTCGACCGCTTTGCCGCGGCCGCCGAGGCGGGCTTCGACGCCGTGGAATTCCTGTTCCCGTATCCGTTCCAGGCGGGCGAACTGGCCGAACGCCTCGACGCCCACAAGCTCAAGCTCGTGCTGCACAACCTGCCCGCCGGCAACTGGGAAGCAGGCGAGCGCGGCATCGCCTGCCTGCCCGGCCGCAAGGGCGAGTTCCAGGAAGGCGTCGGCCGCGCGATCGAGTACGCCAAGACGCTAAAGGTGCCGCAACTGAACTGCCTCGTCGGCATCCCGACGGCCGGCGTGTCGCGCGACGCGGCGCTTGCCAACATCGTCGACAACCTGACCTTCGCCGCGGCTGCGCTCAAGCGCGAAGGCATCCGCCTGCTCGTGGAGCCGTGCAACTCGTACGACATTCCGGGATTTGCGCTCAACCGGTCGGCCGAAGCGCTCGACGTGATCGAGAAGACGGGTTCGGATAACGTCTTCCTGCAGTACGACATCTATCACATGCAACGCATGGAAGGCGAGCTCGCGGCGACGATCCGCAAGCACTTCGCGAAGATCGCGCACATCCAGCTCGCCGACAACCCGGGCCGCAACGAACCGGGCACGGGTGAAATCAACTACCCGTTCCTGTTCGATCTGCTCGACACGCTCGGCTACGAAGGCCATATCGGCTGCGAGTACAAACCGCGCGCGACGACCGTCGAAGGTCTCGGCTGGCTGCGCAGCGCGCGGCAACGCTCGGCCGCGCTCGCGTAAACGCGCCGCGTTCAATCGCACGCAATCGCACGCGGTCGCACCCAATCGTACGCAATCGCCTTCAATCGAATTCACAAGGTTTAACGGAGAAACGCAAGATGGCAAAGATCGGCTTCATTGGCCTCGGCATCATGGGCTCGCACATGGCGCGCAACCTCATCAAGGCCGGCCACTCGCTCACCGTCAACGGCAAGTATCCGGTGCCGGACGATCTGCGTGAGCAGACCCGGGTCGTCGCCGATTCGACGGCCGTCGCTCAAGCCGCGGACATCGTCATCGTGATGGTGCCGGACACGCCTGACGTGGCGAACGTCCTGTTCGCCGACGACGGTGTCGCCAGGGGTCTCTCGGCCGGCAAGCTCGTGATCGACATGAGTTCGATCTCGCCGCTCGACACGCAGCAGTTCGCAAAGCAGATCAACGCGCTCGGCTGCGACTACCTCGACGCGCCGGTCTCGGGCGGCGAAGTCGGCGCGCGCGAAGCGACGCTCACGATCATGGTCGGCGGCCCGCAGAAGGCGTTCGACACGGCGAAACCGCTCTTCGAACTGATGGGCAAGAACATTTCGCTGATCGGCGATAACGGCGCGGGACAGACCTGCAAGGTCGCGAACCAGATCATCGTCGCGCTGAACATCGAAGCCGTGGCCGAAGCGCTGCTGTTCGCCGCGCGCTCGGGCGCCGATCCGGAGCGCGTGCGCCGTGCGCTGATGGGCGGCTTCGCTTCGTCGCGCATTCTCGAAGTGCACGGCGAGCGCATGACGAAACGCACGTTCAATCCGGGCTTTCGCATCGAGCTGCATCAGAAGGACCTGAATCTCGCGCTCGATGGCGCGCGCAAGCTCGGCATTTCGCTGCCCCACACGGCGAGCGCGCAGCAGCTCTTCAGCTCGTGCGCCGCGAACGGCGGCAAGGCGTGGGATCACTCGGCGATGATCCGCGCGCTGGAAATCATGGCGAACTTCGAGATCGCCGAAGCACAGTAGGCTCGGGCGCTGCCCGAAGCATGAGGTTAGCCGGGCGGCGCTGCGCCGCCCGGCGCGGTGAATTGCGTGGACGTGCGCCCAGGATAGCGCACCCCGCCACCGCGAATGAATACGGCAATCGCTGACGAATTCCGGCCGGCGCGCGCAAGGCGCGACGGCCGCTGGTGGGGCGCTTCGCGGCGGCGGCAACCGTCGCGGGGCAAATCGGGGCCGCTCTGGGCTGAGGGCGGCCTGTGGGGTCCGCAGCGGCGCCCGGTGACGGCGGGGAAGCCTTGGTCGGTCAGACGTCGTCATCGGGTGTCCGCCTGTCGGATTGGCTCGCACCGCTTTTGCAACCCGCATTGCAGTCCGCATTACGGCACACACCTCACGCGCCGCACATCTTTCACACTTGTTGAATCTTCGAAGGGCTTCGGCGGCGCATCGCGCGGCGCTTTGCATTTTTGCGCCTGAAAAAACGATCAGTACGTATCGAACACGCGCTGCAATTCGCCACGCCCGGTGATTCCACCCGCCAGCGCAAGCGCCAAAAGCACGCGCGCCTTGTACGGATTGAGCGAGCCCGCGCTGACGAAACCGAGCGCGTCGTCCTTCGCCGCGCCGTTGTGCATCACGTGACCCGAGCCCGCGCGCGACGCGCGCACGACGGCCACGCCCTTCGCCACCGCCTCGGCGAGCGCCTGCTGCAACGTCGCGTGAATCGAGCCGTTGCCGGTGCCCGCCACGACGATCCCGCTCACTCCGGCCGCGACGAGCGCATCGACAGCAATGCGCGACACGCCCGCATAGCTCGCGACGATCTCGACAGGCAGCCACGGCGCATCCGCGGTAAACGGCGAATCGACCGTATGCGGACGCAGCGCCCGGCGCTGGAATTCCACGCGCCCATCCTGCACCCACCCAAGCGCGCCGATTTCGGGCGACTGGAACGCATCGACCGCATACGTGCTGATCTTCGTGACATCGCGCGCGCAGTGAATGCGGTTGTTGAACGCAACGAGCACGCCCTGTCCCGCCGCCGCGCCGCTCGCCGCGAGCGTCACCGCGTTCAGCAGATTCAGCGGACCGTCGGCCGAGAGCGCCGTCGCGGGCCGCATCGCCGCCGTCATCACGACAGGTTTCATGCTTTTCACCGTGAGGTGCAGCAGCCAGGCGGTCTCTTCGAGCGTGTCGGTGCCGTGCGTGACGACGACGCCGTCGATGTCGTCGCGCGCGAGCACCGCGTTCACGCGCTGCGCGAGCGTCGTCCACAGCACGAGCGTCATGTCCTTGCTGTCGATGCTCGCGACCTGTTCAGCCTCGATCTGCGCGATGGCGTCGAGACCCGGCACGACCGCCAGCAGTTGCGCGACGCCGATCACGCCCGCCTGGTAGCCGGCTGTGTTCGCCGATTCGGGCGCGGCGCCCGCGATAGTGCCGCCGGTGGCGAACACGGCGATGCGCGGCAACGGCGTCGCCGTCGGGGAAGAGGAAGTCGAAACGGAGGTATTCATGGCGGCGATTTTAAGCGATCCGCCGCAGCGTGCCACCTGGCCGGATGGCCAGCCGCGCACGCGAACGCGCGCGGCATGGCGGCCCGCGTCACACGGTCATCACGCCGAATCGCGCAACTGGCTCGCGATCTGCTGCTCGGTCAGGTGCGGCGCGAACATCTCGATCAGGCGGTACGCGTACTGGCGCAGGAACGCGCCCTTGCGCAGACCGACGCGCGTCGTGCTCGCGTCGAAAAGATGCTGCGTGTCGAGCGCGACGAGTCCCGTGTCGCGCTTCGGCTCGTAGGCCATCGCCGCCACCACGCCCACGCCCATGCCGAGTTCGACGTAGGTCTTGATGACGTCCGCGTCGATCGCCGTGAGCACGACGTCGGGCACCGCGCCCGCCTTCGCGAACGCCTGATCGATGTGCGAGCGCCCCGTGAAATCGTGGTCGTACGTGATGACCGGATACTCGGCGATCTCTTCGAGCGTGAGGTTCTCGCGCCCCACGAGCGGATGCGACTTCGGCACGACCACGACGTGATGCCACGAATAACACGGGAACGTCACGATGTCCGGATAGCGGTCGAGCGCCTCGGTCGAGATGCCGATGTCGGCCTCGCCGTTGACGATCTGCTGCGCGATCTGCTGCGGATTGCCCTGGCGCAGCGCGAGATGCACCTTCGGGAAGACCTCCCGGAACTGATGCACGACTTTCGGCAGCGCATAGCGCGCCTGCGTGTGGGTCGTCGCGACGACGAGGTGACCGCTGTCCTGGTCGGCGAACTGGCGCGCGACGCGCCGCAGGTTCTCGGAGTCGAGCAGCATGCGCTCGATGAGCTGATGCACGGCCTTGCCCGGCTCGGTCAAGCCGGTGAGACGCTTGCCGCGCCGGATGAAAATGTCGACGCCGAGTTCGTCCTCCAGATCCTTGATCTGCTTCGAGACGCCCGACTGTGAGGTATAGAGCACGTTCGCCACTTCGGTGAGGTTCATGTTCTGGCGAACGGCTTCGCGCACGTAGCGCAACTGCTGGAAATTCATGTTGTTGTCTCCGGCACTGCTGGTGGAATCCGGTTTAGCGCGCTTCTGCGTTGCTTATTGTGTCGCTCGATGCGCCGCTCATTGCGCCGCTCATCGCGCCGGAAATACGCGCAGCCCGCGCGGCACGGCCGTCGTGTTGTCGCCGACCGAAAGGCTCAGCGCACGCCACGTCTCGCGGTCGAGTTCGGCTTCGAGCGCGCCGCCGCCCGCGCGGCTTTCCAGCTCGACGCGCACCGACCCGCCGAGCGTCACCACGCGGCGCACGTCCACGACGATGCCGTCGCGATGCGCGGTCTGCCGCGGATACAGCACGAGATCGTGCGGCCTCACGTACGCGAGCGCCGGGCCCTCGAAACCCGCCTCGACGGCGATCGGCTGCGCCGCGCCGTCCGCGACGAAACCCTGCGCCTCCACGCGCCCGCGCAGACGGTTCGCCGCGCCGAGGAACTCGTAGACGAACGCCGTCTGCGGATGATCGTAGACGTCCTGCGGACGGCCCACCTGCTCGACGTGTCCGCGATTGAGCACGACGATGCGGTCGGCCACTTCGAGCGCCTCCTCCTGATCGTGCGTGACGAAGATCGTCGAAATATGCAGATCGTCGTGCAGGCGGCGCAGCCAGTTGCGCAGTTCCTTGCGCACCTTCGCGTCGAGCGCGCCGAACGGCTCGTCGAGCAGCAGCACCTTCGGCTCGACCGCGAGCGCGCGGGCGAGCGCGATGCGCTGGCGCTGCCCGCCCGAAAGTTCGGAAGGATAGCGCTGCGCGAGCCAGTCGAGTTGAACGAGCTTCAGGAGTTCGTGCACCTTCTCGCGGATCGCGGCCTCGGACGGCCGCTCGTTGCGCGGCTTCACGCGCAGCCCGAACGCGACGTTTTCGAACACCGTCATGTGGCGAAACAACGCGTAATGCTGGAACACGAAACCCACCTGACGCTCGCGCGCGCCCGCGCCGCCAACGTCCTCGCCTTGCAGCACGACCTGGCCCGCGTCCGCGTAGTCGAGGCCCGCGATCACGCGCAGGAGCGTGGTTTTGCCGCAGCCCGACGGCCCGAGCAGCGCCACGAGTTCGCCGGGAGGAAAGTCGAGCGAAACGTTGTCGAGCGCGGTGAAGTCGCCGAAGCGCTTTTGCAGATTGCGAACGATGATGCCCATGATTTACCGATCCTTGTATCGGCCAGAGCCGGGCCTTTTGCCCCGCTCCCAGCCCCATCCATGACGATGACTATTCGAGCGCCTGCCGGGCAGCGCCCGGCCGCGCGTTGCGTGATTCGGTGTGCGCTGCGGCATGTTGCGCATCGGCGCCGGCCGCATGCGCGCCCGCCGGTGCGCGCGGCGGCCCCGCATACGCCGGCACGGCTTCCGCGTTCTTCTGCTCGTTCGAAAGATGACGCTCGGCGAGCAGCTTGAGCCCGAGCGTCACGAGCGCGAGCAGCGCCAGCAGCGACGCCACGGCAAACGCCGCCGCGAAGTTGTATTCGTTGTAGAGAATCTCGACGTGCAGCGGCATCGTGTCGGTCTGCCCGCGAATGTGCCCCGACACCACCGACACCGCGCCGAACTCGCCCATCGCGCGCGCGTTGCAGAGAATCACGCCGTAGAGCAGGCCCCAGCGGATGTTCGGCAGCGTGACGCGGCGGAACATCTGCCAGCCGGACGCGCCGAGCACGTGCGCGGCTTCTTCCTCGTCGTTGCCCTGGGCCTGCATCAGCGGGATCAGTTCGCGCGCGACGAACGGGAACGTGACGAAGACCGTCGCGAGCACGATACCGGGCACGGCGAAGATGATCTGCACGTCGTGGTCCGCGAGCCACGGGCCGAACCAGCCCTGCGCGCCGAACAGCAGCACGTAGATGAGACCCGAGATCACGGGCGACACCGAGAACGGCAGGTCGATCAGCGTCGTGAGCAGCGCTTTGCCGCGGAACTCGAACTTCGCGATCGCCCACGACGCCGCGAGGCCGAACACGAGATTGAGCGGCACGGCGATCGCCGCGGTGATCAGGGTGAGCTTGATCGCGGAAACGGCGTCGGGATCGGTGAGCGAGGCGAAGTACACGCCGACGCCCTTTGACAACGCCTGCCAGAACACCGCGACGAGCGGCACCACGAGAAAGAGTGCGAGAAAGACGAGCGCGATGCCCGTGAGGAGCCAGCGCACCCACGGCGCTTCGATCACCGGATCGGGACCGCGCGGCGCGCGCGGCTGTCGTGCGGACGTGCTCATTGAGCACCTCCCGCGACTGCGCCTGCGGCAGCGTCGCCGCCGGGCACGGCCGGCGAAGCGGAGGAAGCACCGCGACTCGTGCGGCGCTGCAGATACCACTGCAGCGAGTTGATCAGAAGCAGCATGACGAACGACACGCACAGCATCACGACGGCGAGCGCCGTCGCGCCCGCGTAATCGTACTGTTCGAGCTTGGTGATGATGAGGAGCGACGTGATCTCGGACTTCATCGGCACGTTGCCCGCGATGAAGATCACCGAGCCGTACTCGCCGAGCGCGCGCGCAAACGCGAGCGCGAAGCCCGTGAGCAGCGCGGGCAGCGCGGCGGGCAGGACGACGCGGCGGAACGTGAACCAGCGCGACGCGCCGAGGCACGCGGCCGCCTCTTCCTGCTCGCGCTCGAAATCTTCAAGCACGGGCTGCACGGTCCGCACGACGAACGGCAGTCCGATGAACGTGAGCGCGACGAGCACGCCGAGCGGCGTGAACGCGACCTTGATCCCGAGCGGCTGGAGGAACTGGCCGATCCAGCCGTTGCCCGCATACACGGCCGCGAGCGAAATACCCGCGACCGACGTCGGCAACGCGAACGGCAGATCGACGAGCGCATCGACGACGCGTTTGAACGGGAACGGATAGCGCACGAGCACCCACGCGAGCAGGAACCCGAATACGGCGTTGATGAGGGCCCCGCCAAGCGCGGCGAAAAACGTGAGCCGGTACGATGCGATCACGCGCGGCGATGCGACGGCGCGCACGAACTGGTCCCAGTCGAGCGTCGCGGTCTTGAGGAAGGTCGACGCAAGCGGAATCAGCACCACGAGGCTCAGATAAGCCACCGTGATGCCGAGCGTCAGGCCGAAACCGGGCAGCGCCCCCGGTTTGCGTAGTCGAAACGTAGTCATGCCTGTTACTCTTTCCTTTCGTTAGCGGTTGAACCGCGATGGGTCAACCGCGGATTAATTGCGGATTGACTGCGGCGCCATGCACCAAAAGCGCGCCCTCTTCGGGCGCGCTTCGCGCGGTGTTGCCGCCTGTGTCGACGCGTTCACTGCGGCTGGTAGATCGAATCGAACACGCCGCCATCCGCGAAATGCGTCTTCTGCGCGTTCGCCCAGCCGCCGAACGAATCGTCGACCGTATAGAGCTTCAGCTTCGGAAACTTCGCCGTGAGCGCCGCCGGGACCTTGTCCGAACGCGGACGGTAGAAGTTCTTCGCCCCGATCTCCTGGCCCTCCTCCGTGTAGAGGAACTGCAGATAGGCCTCGGCCACCTTGCGCGTGCCGCGCTTGTCGACGACCTTGTCGACCACGGCGACGGGCGGCTCCGCGAGAATGCTCACCGACGGCACCACGATCTCGAACTTGTCCGGACCGAACTCCTTGAGCGAGAGGAACGCTTCGTTTTCCCAGGCGATCAGCACGTCGCCGATGCCGCGCTGCACGAAGCTCGTCGTCGCGCCGCGCGCGCCCTGGTCGAGCACGCCGGCGTTCTTGTAGAGTTTCGTGACGAACGCCTTCGCCTTCTGATCGTTGCCGCCCGGCTGGTGCTCGGCATAGGCCCACGCCGCGAGGTAGTTCCAGCGCGCGCCGCCCGAGGTCTTCGGGTTCGGCGTGACGATCGAGACGCCGGGCTTCACGAGGTCGTCCCAGTCCTTGATGTGCTTCGGGTTGCCCTTGCGCACGAGAAACACGATGGTCGAGGTGTACGGCGACGCGTTGTCAGGCAGGCGCTTTTGCCAGCCGGGGTTCACGAGGCCCTTGTTCGCGAGCGCGTCGATGTCCCAGGCGAGCGCGAGCGTCACGACATCGGCCTGCAGTCCGTCGAGCACCGAGCGCGCCTGGGCGCCCGAGCCGCCGTGCGACTGCCGGATCGTCAGCGTCTCGCCGGTCTTCGCCTTCCACTCCTTGCCGAAAGCCTCGTTGATGTCCTGGTACAGCTCGCGCGTCGGGTCGTAGGAGACGTTCAGCAGCGACGTGTCCGCGTGGGCGGCCGGCACGAGCGCCGTCATGCCGAGCAGCGGCGCCGCACCGATGACCAGCCGCGCCGCCAGCTTCGTCAGGGCCGTCCGCCAGCCCGCCTTCCCCGTGTTCCTGTTGCCCATCCGCTGTTCTCCGTGTTGTCGCGCCGCGTTGCGGCATCAGTGAGAGGCAGTCTAACGATCGGCTTAAATCATTAAAAATAATGTTTCCTCATTTTTTAATGCGTAAAAGTGGTAAAGACGGGCCAGCGGCCCTGCGGGCGCGTTTTCGCCGGCTGGAGGGCTCGGGAGTGGCGCGATGACATCGGCCGGATGGAGAACTTCAAGTAACACTTGAAAAGTGCCCGATACTGTATAAAAATACAGTCACCTGTCTATCCATACAGTGGCGCCATGACCAAACTCACCGCACGACAGCAGCAGGTTTTCGATCTGATCCGGCGCGCGATCGAGCGCTCGGGTTTCCCGCCCACGCGCGCCGAGATCGCGGCCGAACTCGGCTTCAGCTCCGCCAACTCGGCGGAAGAGCATCTACGCGCGCTGGCGCGCAAAGGCGTGATTGAACTGGCTGCCGGCGCGTCGCGCGGCATCCGCCTCATGCCCGGCCCGGACGACCTCCCGCACCAGTTCACGCTGCCGCACGCGAGCATCATGCAGCTCTCGCTGCCGCTCGTCGGGCGGGTCGCGGCGGGCAGCCCGATCCTCGCGCAGGAGCACATCTCGCAGCACTACGCGTGCGACCCGGCGCTCTTTTCGAGCAAGCCCGACTATCTGCTGAAGGTGCGCGGCCTCTCGATGCGCGATGCAGGCATCCTGGACGGCGACCTGCTCGCGGTGCAGAAGAAAAGCGAGGCGAAGGACGGCCAGATCATCATTGCGCGCCTCGGCGACGACGTCACCGTGAAGCGCCTGAAGCGCCGGCCCAACGGCCTCGAACTGATCGCGGAGAACCCCGACTACGACAACATCTTCGTCGAGGCGGGCAGCGCGGAATTCGCTCTCGAAGGTATCGCCGTCGGCCTGATCCGCCCCACCGAATTCTGACCATCTGAACGTTGTCTGGAGGGAGTCATGGAACGCTTTGCCCGTCTGTTGCCCTTTCGTCAATTCGGCCGCCTGCGGCACCTGCGCGGTCTCGCCAGTTGCGCCGCGCGCAACGCGCGCGCGTCGGCCGGGGCGCTGTCCGGCTCGCTCTTCGACGGTCTCCCCGACGTCGCCCCTGGCCCGGCTTCCGGCCAGGTCGAGCTGCCGCCGCTGCCGTCCGCGCAACCCGCGTTCGCGCACGTCTCGCTCAACAGCGCGCTGAATCACGCCGATCCAGAACGCCGTGCGCCGGTGCGCGTGTACCACGGGCCATCGCGGCTCATCATGGTCGGCACGGTCGACGCGGTCTGCCGGATGATCGACCGCTGCATCGCCGAGCAGCACGCGGATCTGTCGGCGGCTCTCACGAAGTAACGGCCGTCCCTGAATCGTTCGGGATAGTTTTTGCGCGTGCGCGGTCCACACTTAGTGTGCCTACGACGACCCGAACCTGAAGATGACCGAATCCGCCTCGACCCGCTCCCCGCAATCGCCCACGTCAACCCGGCGCTGGATGAAACCTGTCGCCGTCGCGCTTGCCGCGCTGTTGATCGTGATGATGGTGGCCTACAGCTACGCGTCGCCGTATGTGGCGCTGAAGCGGCTGAGGGCCGCCGCCGATGCGCGCGACGCCGCCACGCTCAACGAGTACGTTGACTATCCGGCGTTGCGCATCAGTCTCAAGGAAGAGGCCGGCGAGATGCTGAAGCGCCGTATCGGCGCGGAGCACAGCAGCAATCCGCTGCTGCTGTTCGGCGCGGCGATCGGCGCGGCGCTGATCGGCCCGCTCGTGGATGCGTATGCGACACCCGAAGGCGTCGCCGCACTGCTCAACGGGATGCCGCCCAGCGGCCAACCCGGCGAAGTGCCGCCGCCCGTGGGGCCTGTGGGTTCTGCGGATACTGGCGGCACCGCGCCGTCGCTGGCGCCGGATAACGCGCCGGATAACGCGCCGGCTCATTCAAGCGCGCCGCCTGTTTCTGCTGACAGCGGGCAACCCCACCCGCAATCGACAGCGGGCTATCGCAGCCCGAACGAATTCGTCGTGACGTGGCAGCGCAGTGCGAACGGCGAACGCTATTCCGCCATCCTGCGGCGCCATGGCCTGTTTTCGTGGAAACTCGCAGGGGTCGCGCTGAACGAGCCGGCCCAACCACCCCAACCCACCCAGTAACGCGCCATCAAACGTTACCGGCAGGCGCCGCGCTCACGCCGCCGCCTGCTCCTGCTTCTGCTCGGCCGCCGACGAGCACGCCACGAGAATGCTGCAGGACACGCGGTCGAGCAGCGGCGTGTTGCCCGCGCCCATCCACCAGCGCGAGAGCCCGGTGCGGCAGCGATGGCCGACCACGACGAGATCCACCTGCAACTGGTTGGCAAGATTCGCGATCTCGTCGATCGGATGCCCGAAGGCGAAATGGCCCTGCGCACGCACGCCGCGCCCGGTCAGCCAGTCCACGCCTTCCTGGAGGATTTCGCGCGCCGTCTCCTCGAAGCGGCCGCAGGCCACGTCGGTCAGGAGACCGGCGCTCTGCGCAATCGTCGAACGCATGTCGACAACCGAGAGCAGGTGTGTTTCAGCGTGCAGGTCCAGCGCAAGATCCGCGCCGCAGCGCAGCGCCTTGCGGCCTTCGCGCGAGCCGTCATAACAAAGCAGGATTTTCTTGTAGCTCGCCATGATGATTTCTCCCCGGTCCACGCGGGTCGCGGGCCGTGCAATCTCATGATGGTGCGCCGCAAATCCACATGCAAGGGCTGGAAAACGCCAGGTCCGATCCCGGCGACGATGCGCTTCGTCTTGCACCGCAGCGGTGCCTGCGCATTACCCTTGCCTTGCACTCGCGTTGCCCTTGAACACCCTGCCCGGCAGGGTTCGCCGCCAGCCGCGCGCGCGGCATTGTTCTAAAATGGACCGCCTCGTGGTGCACCACGTGTGTGTCACGCAACCCGACTCAGCGCAGGCGCTCCATGACCGAAACCGCCATCGAATTCGAGCAGGTCATCAAACACTACGGAGACAGGGCGGTCGTCAACGGCCTGTCGTTCGATGTCGTCCCCGGCGAATGTTTCGGGCTCCTCGGACCCAACGGCGCCGGCAAGACCACGACGCTGCGCATGCTGCTCGGCATCGTCGCGCCCGACGCCGGACGCATCAGCCTTTGCGGCGAACCCGTGCCGGCGCGCGCTCGCCAGGCCCGCACGCGTGTCGGCGTCGTGCCGCAGTTCGACAACCTCGACCCCGACTTCACCGTCCGCGAAAACCTGCTCGTGTTCGGCCGCTACTTTGGGCTGTCGGCAGCCGAGACGCAGGCGCTCGTCACGCCGCTGCTCGAATTCGCGCGGCTGGAAAGCAAGGCGAATGCGCGTGTCGGCGAGCTGTCCGGCGGCATGCGGCGGCGCCTCACGCTCGCGCGCGCGCTCGTCAACGATCCCGACGTGCTCGTCATGGACGAGCCGACCACCGGCCTCGACCCGCAGGCGCGCCATCTGATCTGGGAGCGGCTGCGCTCGCTGCTCGCACGCGGCAAAACGATCCTGCTCACGACGCATTTCATGGAGGAGGCCGAACGGCTGTGCAACCGCGTCTGCGTGATCGAGGAAGGACGCAAGATCGCCGAGGGCGCGCCGCATGCGCTGATTCAATCGGAGATCGGCTATGACGTGGTCGAGGTCTACGGAAGCGATCCGGCCACGCTGCGCGACGAGCTGGCACCCTTCGCCGAGCGCACGGAAATCAGCGGCGAAACGCTGTTCTGCTACGTCGACGACGCGCAGCCCATTCATCAACGGCTGCGGCATCGCGCGGATCTGCGCTACCTGCACCGGCCCGCGAATCTCGAGGACGTGTTCCTCAGGCTGACCGGCCGCGAGATGCAGGACTAAACGCGGCAGGATTAAACGCGGCAAGACCCAACCCGCAGTCCACCCACGAGACGCCATGGACGCACGCACCGAAAACCCGCCGCCGACACGCCCGGCCAGCACGCCGCACAGCGATCCGCGCGCCGCGCTGCCGTCGAACGCGACGAACTGGATCGCCGTCTGGCGCCGCAACTATCTCGTGTGGCGCAAGCTCGCCATCGCGTCGATGTTCGGCAACCTCGCCGATCCGATGATCTATCTGTTCGGCCTCGGCTTCGGGCTCGGGCTGATGGTCGGGCACGTCGAGGGCGTCTCGTACATCGCGTTCCTCGCGGCGGGCACGGTGTCGTCGTCGGTGATGATGTCGGCGAGCTTCGAGTCGATGTATTCGGGTTTCTCGCGCATGCACGTCCAGCGCACGTGGGAGGCGATCATGCATACGCCGCTCTCGCTCGGCGACATCGTGCTCGGCGAGATCGTCTGGGCCGCCAGCAAATCGATGCTCTCGGGCGCGGCGATCATGCTCGTTGCGGGCGCGCTCGGCTACGCGAGCTTTCCGTCGATGCTGCTCGCGCTGCCGGTGATCGCGCTGGCCGGCCTCGCGTTCGCGAGCTGCGCGATGATCGTAACGTCGCTCGCGCCGTCCTACGACTTCTTCATGTTCTACCAGACGCTCGTGCTCACGCCGATGCTGCTGCTCTCCGGCGTGTTCTTCCCGATCACGCAGTTGCCTGCGGCCGCGCAGCACGTCACGCTGATGCTGCCGCTCGCGCACGCGGTCGCACTAATCCGCCCGGCGATGCTCGGGCGCCCCGTCGAGAACGCGGGGCTGCATCTATTCGTGCTGGTGGTCTATGTGGCGGTGCCGTTCGCGGTCGCGACGGTCCTGTTCCGCAGGCGCATGATGCGCTGAGGGCGTGACGGGCAGTGGCGGGCAGCGGCGGGACGCGCTGCCCGGATGAGGCCTGTGAAGACCGCGAATCAGTCCTCGTCGTCGCCCCAGGGAATATCGACGTCCGAAATGAACGCGACCGTCGCGAAGGGACCGCCCTCCTGTCGGCCGATCTTGCCGTCGGCGCGATGCCATTCGACGCGGAACGTCGTCGCCGAGGCTTGCGAAAGGAGCCGCACGGTGCGGACTTCCTCGGGATCGGAATCCTCGACCGGACCATCGAGCGACACCAGCAACGACTGCGGCCACAGACCATCGGCGGGATCGTAGATGCGGTCGCCGTCGGGGATCGTCGTCGACGCCTCGACGCCGATCGTCGCCGACGCCTCCACGATCATCTTGCCGAGCGCCCGCAGAACGGCCGTCGCGCGCGCCGAGTTTGCCTGCCGGATGGCGAGGTCGCCGCGCGTCAATGCCTGTTCGAGTTTCGGATTCGTCTTTTGCTGTGCCATGCTGATTTCAGGGCCGCGGCCCCCTCCGGTGCGGACGGACACGCGAGCGTCCGCCGTTGATGCGTCATTCATGCGCCGCGCGGTCATTCCGTCGCGAGCGTGGCGCAAGTCCCGTAAGCCCAATTCGGCAGGTAGGCGCTAAAAACCGAGCGCAAGCGCTGCCAGCCCCCCGACGATGCCGAACAGCACCACCGCCGCAGCGACGAGTGCCAGCACGCGCGCACGGAACGAGCCCGCCAGCATCGCGAACGACGGCACGCTCACGGGCGGCAGCGTCATCAGCAACGCGCCCGCGGGACCGACGCCCATGCCGAGCGAAAGCATTGCCTGGATGATGGGCACCTCGCCCGCGGTCGGGATCACAAACAGCATGCCCGCCACGGCGAAGGCGACGATCCAGCCGAGGCTGCTCGTCACGTCCGGGCCGATATGCGGAAAGAGCCAGGCGCGCGCGGTGCCGAGCAGCAGCACGAGCACGACGTATTCGGGAATCAGCCGCACCGCCATGCGCAAGAAAAGCTGGAGCCAGCGCACGAACAGGTTGCCGCCGTTCGCCTGCTCGCGTGCGAGCTGGGCGAGGCGATCGTCGGCGGCGCGCGCCTCGTCGGGTGTCACGAGCCGGTTCGCGAGCCAGCCGAGGCCAAACACCATCAGCACCCCGAGCACGAGACGCAGCGCGCTCCATTGCCAGCCGAGCACGAAGCCCATGAAAACGAGCGTGGCGGGATTGAGCACGGAGTTGCCGAGCCAGAACGCAATCGCCCCGCCCGCCGAGGCGTGGCGCGAGCGCAGTCCGGCGACGACGGGCGCGGCGCAGCATGTGCACATCATGCCGGGCAAGGCGAGCAGCCCGCCCGCGGCCACGCTGCCGAAACCGTGCCGACCGAGAAGTCGCGCGACCCATTGCACGGGCAGCAGCACCTGAACGGCCGAGCCGAGCAGGAGGCCCAGCACCATCGCCTGCCAGATCGCCTTGCCGTAGGCCCACGCGTAATCGAGCGCGGCGGCGAGCGATGGTGCGGGCGGGCTCGCATCGGCGCCCATCAGGATCGATTTGCCGATCGAATGCGTCGCCTCGGCCGTGAAGGCGCGGTGGTAATACGGGAACCACTTCACGTAAAAAAGACCGGCGATCGCCAGCAGAAAAAAGGTGGGCCAGGCCGACGAAGGCGTCGTTTGCGCATCGCGTGCGGTCGTCATTGTGAAGAAACTCCGGGAAATAGGCGCGCCGGCCGACGGGGTCGCATCGTTTAATGCGGTCCGGGCAGCGCAAGCTGGATCGTAGTGTATGGCTCGCGAATCGCCAACGGCTTTCGCCGAGGCGGCGGTCGGTGCAGGACACGCGGCGTCCGATGGAGGACGGCGCGCGCCAGGACCGCAGGATACACGCACCGCCGTTGCGGCGGCGCGTGCGGATGCTTCTGATGCTTCGGAGACGCGTATGGCTTACGGCGCCGGATTCGGCTGCAGCTCGTGCAGCGCGTCGATCCCGGCGAGCACCTCGGGCGAGAGCTTCACGTCGATGCTGGCGATGTTCTCCTTCAACTGCGCCATCGACGTCGCGCCGATCAGGTTGCTCGTCACGAACGGCCGGCGGTTGACGAACGCAAGCGCGAGCTGGGCCGGCGTGATGCCGTGCTCCTTCGCGAGCGCCACGTAGCGCGAAATCGCCGCGACCGCCTCGGGTTTGCTGTAACGTCCGAAGCGCTCGAACATCGTGATGCGCGCGCCCGCGGGCCGCGCCCCGCCCTCGTACTTGCCGGAGAGCCAGCCAAATGCCAACGGCGAATAGGCGAGCAGACCAATGCCTTCGCGGTGCGTGAATTCCGAAAGCCCGCTCTCGAACGTGCGGTTCACGAGGCTGTACGGATTCTGGATGCTGACGATGCGCGGCAGGCCGAGCTTTTCCGAGGCGTGCAGGAATTGCGCGACACCCCACGGCGTCTCGTTCGACACGCCGATGTGGCGCACCTTGCCCGCCTTGACGAACTCCGCGAGCACGGCCAGCGTTTCTTCGACCGGCACGGTGTACGCGTCGTCGATCCACGGGTAGACGTTGCGCCCGAACGTCATCGTGCTGCGGTCGGGCCAGTGCAGCTGGTAGAGGTCGACGTAATCGGTCTGCAGACGCTTCAGGCTGCCGTCGAGCGCCTCGGTCAGGTTCTTGCGGTCGAACTGGTTCGACTCGCCGCGAATATGCCGCGGATTGTGCGGCTGGCGCGCAGGCCCCGCGATCTTGGTCGCCAGCACGATGCGCTCGCGCGCGGCCGGATGCTTCGCGAGCCACGTCCCGATGTAGCGCTCGGTCAAACCCTGCGTCTCGGGGCGCGGCGGCACGGGGTACATCTCGGCGGCATCGACCAGCGTGACGCCGTGATCGAGCGCGTAGTCGAGCTGCTCGTGCGCGTCGTGCTCGGTGTTCTGCTCGCCCCACGTCATGGTGCCAAGACCGATCAGGCTCACCTTGACGTTCGTGTCGCCGAGTGTGCGGTATTCCATCGAAGCGTATTCCATTGTCTGTTGAGGGGGAGCCCGAAACTAACACGGCACGCCGGATTTTTCAGAGGACAGACCCGCGCCCTTCCCGGACTCACGCAAAAAAGCCGGAGCCGGCATGGCCGGTCCGGCTGCGTACGGTGCAAGCGGTACGTATAGCTCATGCCGCAACGAGGCGGCATGAAGCTACGTGAAACGTCGAGACTTGTTACGGCCCGACCCGCTCCACGGTCCAGTTCGAGCTGCGCACAAGATAGTACCGGCCCGCCAGCCCGACCCAGTGATAGCCGCGCGGCGGCGGCTGCAGATGGTGCTGGCGCCAGTCGTCGACCACGAATTGACGATTGCGGAATTCGGGACCCACGCGGTCGCCCCTCTGCAATTCTGGCGGCATATCGCCGGGCGGCATGTGGGTCGGCGGCGACCCGCCGCGATAGGTTTCCCCGGGGCGCGGCTGCTGCGCGAACGTCGGGATCGACGCCAGCATGGCCGGAAGGACCAGCATGGCGAGAAGCACGATACGTCTATCCATCGTTCACCTCCTGTTTTGCCTGTGACGGCCTGGCGTTGCGGTGTAAGCCCGTGCGGCTCGCCGCGCGGGCGCCCTTCGCTGGTCATGCTGGTCATCTTAGTACAGGGCGCGAGAGGACCGGCTCGACCTGCGCGAGTGCGCGCGCAGTGCGAAGCGTCGAACACCGAAGACGTGCCAGAATCGGACACGCCCGGGAAGGAGATCACGCGATGGAAAACCAACGCGCCTACGAATACATGGGATTCGACATGATCGCCGGCGTCGACGGCGACCACGAGCACGGCTTTTTCATCTCGTCGCAGACGATCCGCAGCCTCACCGAAGACCTGAGCGCCGAGGTGCCGATCGACGGCATCGCCGCCGGCCGCTTCCCGACCCAGGACAACGCGTTGGACGCGTCGTTCGACCGGATCCGCGACGCCATCGACAGGCGGGTGGCCGCAAAGCGCTGACAACGCGCTGAACCCGCACGCCCAGAAAGCAAAACGCCGGGTGTCTTGTGGACACCCGGCGTGCGCGCCGCCCGAAAAGCTGGGCGGCGAGGAGGATCGGCGAGATTTACTGGCCGAAGAACACCGACTGCGAGCCGGCGCCACCCTTTGCGTGGCTGCCCGACTGCGACGCGGTCGCGGCGACACCGCCGTACGCAACGTCACCTTGTTGCTGGGCGCGCTCGGCGGTAACGGTCTGGTCGCTCACGCCGCGTTGCGACGCGGGAGCGCCGACGTCCGGGCGATAGAACGGTGCCGGGCCATAGCCGCTGGCGAACGCCGGAGCGGCAACAGAAGCGGAAGCTGCGACCAGCAGCGCTGCGATGAATTTGGTCTTCATGGAGGACTCCAATATCAGGTTCAGGTTTCGGTTCCGAATGGCGCCGCGCCTGGGAGGTCTGAGCCCATGAGCTGCGTCAACGAGACCTAGTGTATACACCTACTATTGGAAAATAATGACGATAATCCGAATTTACTATTCCACATTCGGAAACAATCCCGACAGCCAATCCTGAAGCGGCTGAGCGACGAACAGACCCTAAAAGAGCCCCTCAAAAAAATCTTGCGACGCACAAAACGGCACGCGGATTACATACCGTGACCAGGGTTTTTACGCAATCGGCCCTTATTGCAAGGGCTCGCGGGAGCGCTTCGGCCAGTTTGCACTGTGCGCAATGCGTTTGGGCGCATGAGTTAAAATGTCGGGTTGTCTACGTCACCAGCCAGCTGCTCCGTTATGTCTGCCAACCGTATTACCAGCCCCCGCCGCGTCTCGGTTGCTCCGATGATGGACTGGACGGATCGTCACTGCCGTTCGCTGCACCGGTTCATCTCCCGGCACACGTGGCTGTACACGGAGATGGTGACGACAGGCGCCCTGCTCCACGGCGACGTGCCACGTCATCTCGCATTCACGCCCGCCGAAGCGCCCGTGGCGCTGCAACTGGGCGGCAGCGAGCCCGACGATCTGGCGCGCTCGGCGAAGCTCGGCGAACAATGGGGCTACGACGAGATCAATCTGAACTGCGGCTGCCCATCCGAGCGCGTGCAGCGCGGCGCATTCGGCGCATGCCTCATGAACGAGCCGCAACTCGTGGCCGATTGCGTGAAGGCGATGCGCGACGCCGTCTCCGTGCCGGTAACTGTGAAGCATCGCGTTGGCGTCGATAGCGTCGAGGCGTACTCGTTCGTGCGCGACTTCGTCGGCACGATCGCCGACGCGGGCTGCGAGGTGTTCATCGTCCACGCGCGCAACGCGATTCTCAAGGGACTGAGCCCGAAGGAGAACCGCGAGATCCCCCCGCTCAAATACGACTACGCGCATCAACTCAAGCGCGACTTTCCGCAGCTCGAGATCATCATCAATGGCGGGGTCAAGACGCTCGACGAGGTTCAGGCGCATCTGGAACATGTCGACGGCGTGATGCTCGGCCGCGAGGCGTATCACAATCCGTACGTGCTGGCCGACGTCGACGCGCGTTTCTACGGCTCGACCGAACCCGCGCTCACGCGTGAAGCGGTCGAAGCCAGGCTCATCGAATACTGCGCACACGAAATCGCGCGCGGCACGTATCTGGGCGCCATTACACGCCACGCGCTGGGGCTCTATCGCGGTGAATCCGGTGCACGCGGCTGGCGGCGCGTGCTCTCGGACAACCGCAAGCTCGCGAAAGCCGATCTCGCCATCTTCGACGAGGCACGCGAACATCTGCACGCATCTTTGGCTACGGACGTGGAAATGCCTGCCGAAATAATTGAATGAAAGGCTAGGCAAGCGCATTAGAGTGTGTATATAATCTTGTTTCTCGATATCTACTGCATATCGCTTCTGCAGATATTGGGAAAGTTGGTCAGTGGTGGCTGTAGCTCAGTTGGTAGAGTCCAGGATTGTGATTCCTGTCGTCGTGGGTTCGAGTCCCATCAGCCACCCCAAAGAATTCAAGCACTTAGCCCGGTTCGTTGAACTGGGCTTTTTGCTTTCTGGAGTCCGTGTAACCATGGTGTAACCGGATTTCGTCAATCGCGACTTTCAGTGTAGCGTCGCGCGCGATTTGGCATCGTTTTGCGCCTGATTTGTCACCCGGCCACTAACGCCCTTCGCGCTCGTATTGGCACTAGAACAGGCCGCCCATCACCTGCGGCTCCCAGTTCGTAATCACCAGTTCCCCGCTAGTCGACGGCCGGCCGTGGCTATTGGCTACCGAATAGCGGATATCGAGCGTCAGCATAGGAAGGCCGGCGAACGCGGCCCGGATGTCCGGGTGGTCGTTGATCGACACCATGATCTTCCCGCGCGCCCCACGCATCAGTGCCGCCATCGCCTCATATTCCTCAAAGCCAAACGGGACGCCATATCCTTCGGTCTGCCAGTACGGCGGGTCGAGATAGATGAATGTGTGCTCCCGATCGTACCTGCTGATGCACTCCTGCCACGGCAGGTTTTCGACATGCGTGCCGGCGAGGCGAAGGTGGGCCGCCGACAGGGACTCTTCGATGCGAAGCAGGTTGACCGAGGGAGTGGTAGTGGCAGTTCCGAACGTCTGGCCAGCGACCTTGCCGCCGAAGGCGTGGTGCTGCAGATAGTAGAACCGCGCAGCGCGCTGGATATCCGTCAACGTCTCCGGGCGTGTCATCTGCTGCCACTTGAACACCTGCCGGCTGCTGATCGCCCATTTGAACTGGCGCACGAACTCTTCGAGATGGTGCTGCACGACACGATAGAGGTTCACCAGCTCGCCGTTGACGTCGTTGATGACCTCGACAGGGGCCGGCACCGGTCTCAGGAAGTACAGCGCGGCACCTCCGCAGAATGCCTCGACGTAACACTCGTGCGGCGGAAATAGCGGGATGAGCTTGTCGGCCAGGCGGCGCTTGCCGCCGAGCCACGGAATGATCGGTGTTGGTTGTTGCATCACTTGGCTATTGGCGTCCGGCCGTGTTAGCCTTCGTCCGCCTCTGCAGGGGCGACGTGGCCTTGCCGGATTCGCAGTGACCGCTGCGGGTACGGGACGTGCGCGGTGCTCTAACACCGCGCACGTCGCCGCGTCCTCTATCAAACGCTCGCGACGACCTGCCCGACTTTGGTCGTGGCGTTCGCCAGACAGTGTCCCTTCCCGAAAATCGCGTCGATCAGCGGTGCCACAATCTTGGCCCAGCGCTTGCCCTCTATCAGCATGTTACCGGTCCGCGTCGAGATAGTTTCCGTTGCGGAGCCACCGAATAGCGCGTTTCCGCACTCGTCGTACGCGACGGCCATGCTCTTTGCCCGGATCTCGGCACCGAAGCTGGCTTGCACCAGCATGGCGGCGAGGAGAACCGGCGTAACCAAGAGACACATCAACCACAGACCCACGAGTTGCAGTCGACTCATTGCGCGACTCCTTGAAGGATGGATGGAATACGGTCAGCGGTAATAACCTGGGGCGTCGGCGATGTCGGGCTGGCGAGGTATTCCAGCGCCTCCCGAATCGATGGAAGGTTCGGGTCCACGTTCGCCTTTGCGTCGACCGCCATCTGATATGGTCGCCCAAAACTCGGAGATGATCGGGTCTACGGGGATCGGGTTCGGCGTCGAATTGAGCGCACTATTCGCCGGAATTCCAGCCGTCAGGGCCTTTAGCAGCATGCGCTCGTTCGTCTTGAACGCGAGATAGAACTGCATTGGCGTGAGCAGCGCGTAGGTCTGCGTTGTCGGCGCGGTAAAGGCTGGCACGCCATTCGTGACAAGGCATGTCCAGCCCACGCCGACCGGGTTGCTGTCATCAACGACATATTCCGTGGCATCCGGATCAACAGATGAGACCGAGGCATTCATGCTGCGGTCCGGCACCCAGCCGCTTCCGACCACGACACCATTCACTACGAAAACTGTTTTCATTAGGAGTTTTCCTCAATCGCAGTAACGATCGCGGAACTGTTTGCTCCGGTCGTCACCGTCGCGGTCTGCCCCGCGCCGACGTAGAACGTCCCTTGCGAGGTTGCAGCGACCGCGCCAACGCCATTGACGACTGCGCCGCCAGTACCCGCAGCGACGATCATCTTTGCGTTGGATGCCGGCGTATATGTAAGCGTCCCGCTCGCCCCAAGCGTCCCAACAATTCCAGTTGCCATGTCTTTTCCTTAGTTGATGTTGCGGTTCGGAGTCGCGCCCTGTATGCCATTCATGATCGCGAGATTGCCGACTAGATTCATGCGTTGGCCGTAACTGCTTCGTGCGTCAATCGCGTAGGGCTTCGCGAACGTGAGGCGCGTAGCAGCAGCGCCAAGCACTTGAACAGTTGCCGTTTGACCCTGCGCGTAAGCTGCATTAGACACACCGATCGGAGCGCACTGCTGGACCTGGAAAGCGTACGTGTTAAACGTGGCGGCGGGCGAACCGCTCATGTTCGTCGACAAGATGGAGAAGCAATTGCCTATAGCCAAGTTGCTGGGCGCCGGGAAAACATTCGCGTAAGCGACAGGAACGGTTGTAGATGACCCGATGCTTGCAATCGGGTATGGCTGAGACAAAGAGCTATTCAGATAAAGAACCGCGATGTAATACGGGCTCGCGCTGCCTGAAAAACCAAAGAGCATCACGCCATTGTCTGGCGTCCACAACAGATTGGCGGTAGTGCTTGGTGCTAGGTTGGTTTGAAAAGTGCTGCCGACCCGAACACCGCTCGCGCTAAATTTCGCGATTCGGAAGTAGCTCCCGTACTGCGCCACATTGCCAGCCCAGCACGCGAACACGCCGCCGTCCGTTTGGCTCGCAGCCAGAAGTACCGGAACAAGTTGCGGAGCAAAGCCGGGATCAAGGGTAATGATGGACCCTTGCAGCACACCGCTGGCATTGTAAATCGCAACACTTGCGCCAGTCGTGGATGAAACAGTTGCGTAAGCAGCGACGGCAAATCCGCCGCCTGATAGCCCAGCCGCATTGATTCCCCCCACACTCGTTGTCGGAGTTATCGAAGCCGTTTGCGCGACTACGACACTGCCCGTATTCGAGTAAATCGTGAACCATGTGGCCGCCGTGGAACCAGCATAGTAGGCGACAAATCCGCCGCCAGAGAGCGCCGCCAACGACGAATAGGTGTAGGTGGACCCCACAACTGCAAAGGCAGAAACGACAGTACACGACACGCTGAGAACGCCAATATACAGCCCACCGCTCGCGTTGAAGCTGGCAGCGAAACTACCATTGCTCAACGGGACGAGGCAATACGGATTGCCCCATGTCGCCGTAATGCCTGTGACCGTATAGCTCCCAACCAATGCACCAGCGCTGGAATAAACAGCGTATGCGTATTGCACGCTCGCGTTGACATATACAACCGCGAAACCGCCGCCAGTCAACGCGCAGACATTCCACCCGGTATTGACGTTATCGGTGGTTGCGATAGCCGTAGTCGGGACTACGACTGATCCGGTCGGAGAGATGATTGAGAAGTTGGATTGATACGTCGAAGTCACCCAGACGACGACAATGTTTCCGTTCGTCAAAACGGCTGTCGTCCGCATCTGCGGTGCAGAGGTCGAGCTGCTTCCATACGGCGGGTTGATAGACGATAGGGTCAACGGAACAGCGCCGCCCTGCACAATGCCATACGCCGAACTTGCCTGCAACATCGGACGCCACGAAGCAAAAGTGGACGCAGGGTCGTTAGCCCAGTACGCGTTACCATCAGCCGCCTGCACGACAAGATCGCCCTGCGCGATAGCTTCGCCCGCGTTGAGTCCTGTGGCTGCGGTCGAAAGACCGTAAGAGGCGCTTGCGCCGCCCGCGACAAAATCGGTGAGTTTCAAACAAGCCTCCAGTCAGCGCCGTTGTACCAGATAGAAAATTTCTGGTCGCTCAAATTGACGGTCAGATCAGCCGCCTGACCCATGATCGTTTTGCCGTTGCGGCCGAGCGTCCAGGTGTTGACGCCCCACGTTGCGGCAGCGTCCGCGAAGGTAATCACGCCCCCCTTCGTCGGGTTTTGAGGCAGCGTGAGCGCGAAGCTGCCGGCTGACGTGTCGACGATGTAGTCGCCCCATGCGAGATTCGAGGCGGCGTTGACGTATTTCGGTCCGGTAAGTGCGAGACCGTTGTTCGTGTCAAGGTACAGTCCCGAGCCAAGGTTAACCTGAAGGTTACCGCTGCCATCGAATCCAAGCGGAGCATCGGCCCTTAGCGTCAGGTTGTTATATCCGTCGTTCTTGAGACCTTTCCCCAGATTGATCGTCAGGTTTCCTTCGCCATCGTTGCCGAGAAGTGCCCCGAGCAGCAGCGTCAATGCACCAGCGTTATCGGAAAAGTAGGCGCCAATACCTAACTGAGCAAGCGCGCCGAGCTGCGACAGCACGATGCTGTTCACGAGGAACGCATTGGCTGCCGTGTCATAGGTGGCGGTGATGATCGCGTTCTGCTCGATGTCAGCAGGCCGCAGCGGCGCGCCATCGTCACGAAGCAACGGCACCCCGTTGAGTGTGCTCGCGGCTGTGTTTGCATGCTGCGCGCGGAACCTGATTTCGAGACCGTTCGGGAACTGGGTGACGGGCGGATTGAGCGTAACCGCGTAGGCATTCGCAGCTCCGGTATCGATCAGGTAGTTGCCGGCACGCGCCTCGATGAGCGTTTCAATTGCCGTGAGCAACTGGTTGTTTTTTGTTGGGTCAAGCGTGAACCCGAGTCCCTCGATGACACCCGCCACTTCCTCCTGCATGGAGTTGAGCCACACAGCTCTGACGATCGTGCCGAGAATCTTGTTGAAGGGATCGCCGTCGGCGAAAAGCCCGTCCGGCGTACCGATACGCTGCATGTCAGTCTCCGACTGTAAAAATGGTTCCGGCCGCAACAAGGCTGGTCAGATACGCGGTCAACGTGTCGAGTTCGGTCTGACTTAACGGCGTTCCATCTGCATGCCGCACGCGAAACCGTGTGTAGAACGTGACGGCCGCAGGATCAAAGAGCGTGTCACCCGCGCAGTTCACGCCTGCCTGGAAGCCACGTGGCTCGTCGATGACGACCTCGTAGCCCATGCTCGTCAGCAGGTTCTCGAAATACCCGATCGACAGTCCGCCCGTTGCATTGATGCGCGCGAGCACAATGGCCTGCCGCTGCGCGACGGTCGCACCATCAGGTGGCGTGATCTGGTACAGCCGCTCCCAGTCGGCAAGAAACACCTCGCCTCCGAAGAGCCACGGATCTGGCGACAGGATGACGTCCCCGCTGACCAGCGCCGCGTCCAGCGCGTTGCCGTCGCCAGTTAGCTGGGCGGTCAGTCTTGGCCCGGTCGTGTCGTAGCTGACCGGCGGCAGCAGACGGGCGAGCAGATCGGCGTGACTCATAGCGGAACGACCTGTACGGACCCGAGTTGCAACCACTCGATGGTCTCCCCGCTGTTTTGGGGAATCACGTTAGTGGTGGGTGTCTGGATGGCGCGATCGACGACGCCATTCAACGTGCTGATAAGTGCCTCGGCCTGACTGCGGATCATCGGGTCGGCCGGGCGGAAGGTCGCCATCCAGTTGCCCAGCGTTGTCTGCACGTTCGGCTGCATGTCCTCGGGAGTGCCGCTGGAAACCTGCAGCGCGACGACAAAATCGACGGGGCGAATTACAGGACCACCGACCCATACGTCTGCGATGCCGGCCGGACGCAGCGTGTCGATGTGACTTTGCACAGCGCTGATCACCGAAGCCGAAGGCAGACCGCTACCCGACGTGATCAGCACGTCCACCGTGCCCGGTCCGCGTCGCAACGGATAGACGTAGGCCGCCGTCACGCCGCTCACGTCCATCGCCCAGCGGCGATAGTCGTAGGCATTCCCGCCGGCAGGCGGATTGCGTAGCACGTCGAGAAGACGGTCCAGAAGTTGATCGATGGTTTCCGCGTCTGTGCCGCCCACCATCGAGACGACGCTGGCCACGCTGGAGAAGTTTGCCGGGGGCGCTGCAAGCGCGAGCGCGGTGCCGGTGGCGAGATTGCCCGCGCTACCCGCGACGACTGCGATCGCCGCAACGCTCACGGTTCCATCTGCGCCGATCGTGGCCACGGCCGTCGTCTGATACTGCGTACCGTCAGAGTACAGCGCGATAAGGCCCGCGTCGGCCGATGCATTCGGCACGCCGTTGAGCAGGATCGAGCCCTCGGCGCCTACGGCCTGCTTGAGTGACAGGCCGCGCTGTTGCGCGTGACGCAGGACCATGTCCGGGTCGGCTGTGTCCGGGAAGATCTGGCGCGCGATCCACTGCTGATGATCGTAGAGACCTTCGATCGCGCTCGCCGTGGCCGCCGCGCGAACGCCGTTATCCGAGTCGGTCGAGGTATCCGCGTCAGGGTCCTGGTTCGCGATGTCGCGCAGGATATTTGACTCGACCGTTTCGAGGTCTGGAACCGGATAGGTCATCAGATCACCTTCACCGGATGCTGGAATGTTTGCGTGTCGCCAGCAGGATCGACAACGTCGATGGAAAGCGTCAACCAGCCAGGATTCGGCTGGCTTGCGGTTACCGTGATGGACTGTGCGCGACCGTTGTCAAGGAGAGGCTGAAGCGCCTGCTCGGCGTATTGCTGCGCAAGCATGGCGATGCGCGGAACGTCTTTCGATCGCTTGAGGGTATAGAGCAGTGATCCGACTGCCGGATCGCGCCAGTATGAACCGAGTGGCGTCTGCAGGCGCAAATATACGGCATTCGCGAGCGTTGTCGTTCGCGTGCCGGCGTAGTCGCCAGTGTAGGGGTCGAGAAGCGCGTCCATGCGTTGATTGTCTGTGCATGGACGCTGGTAATTCTAAGTGGCGTGCGTCAGTATCCCGCGCCCAATGGCAGGATTCCTCGCGCGCGCAGCTCGTCTAGGTAGTCGTAGCCCTTCCACGTCATACGACTCACGAATACCTTCACCGGATCAGCCTTCGGATCGACATGCCCGATCACGAATTTCTCCTCCAGGAGAAGCTGGTAGTGGAGCTGGACAACTTCGGGATCGATCTTGTCCACGCCGCCCAGGCGACGCTCGTGATTTTCATTCCATTTGATGCTGGTTTCAGCCTCGATCGCCACAAGCAGCGACATCATCAACCGCAGGTTTCTCTTTCCGTTCATATTGGCCCCTTCGTTGTGGAGGCACCATTATGCCTACAACGGCGGGCTCGTCGTTCCGCCCTGGCTGTCGCGGTGGTCGTGACCGACCAGACTCTTGCCGCCCGCAACGACGTCTTCGGTAACGCGCACCGTGCCTGCAATCTGGCCCGCATCTCCACCGGACGCACCGGGCGTGGCCGAGAAACCACCGTTAAGGGCGGTAGCTCCATTAACGGTCACGTTTTCGCTTGCGGTCAACTGCGGCGTGGTCGCGTTGACGGCCGATGACGCTTCGATCGTCATGGTCTTCGTCGTGATATTCACAGCCTCTTCGGCATTGATGTTCAGCGTTTTCGTGGTGACGTTGATGACGCGGCCACGGTTGAGAACGATCGAATCGCCTTCATCGGAATAGATCGCCAGCTCGCCGGTCGCGAGCAACTTCGCGCGATAGCTCGCATGCTCGGTTGCGATGACGATGCTGTGCGCGGTCCTGCCCCCGACCGGTACAACGATCTTCATCGCGCCGTCCGGCGGATTCGACGTGAAGCCGTAATGCTGGAACATTTCCGCAGCTTCAATCGCTTCGCCGTTCAGGCCCGTCCCGGTCACAAGCTGGACACCACCACTGCTGTCAACCGAGGAAATAACGCCCCGGAATGGGAGCCGGATGCGCGCGAGCGCGCGATTGATATACGCCTCAACCTTGTGCCACATCGACGATCTCCTCGGGCGCGTTATTCTTGCCACGTCGGTGCTTCTTCTGGTGCGGATGCGCGTCGAGCGTCCACACACCATCTTCCTTGAGGGTGAGCGTGGTCGTGGTCCCCATGCCACCGCGCCCCTTCGAAAACCGCCTGCCCATCAAAAAGAAAATGCCGTCGATGTTATGCGGCTCGGAGATGACGTGAACGCGCTGTCCGGGTTTCCACAGCACACCATCGGATGTGCGGTGGCCACGCACCTGCGCCGTTAGCGTCAAGCCCTTCAGGCGTGAATCCATTAGCAGCTTGCGCGCCCGTGACTGCGCGATCGCAGCGCTGTCGCACTCGTGGTCGACCACGATATGCGGCCGGTAGACGCTCACGCTGCTGTCGGTGGCCGTAGCCTTGATCGCATTGCGTCCGCTTTCGACCGACGTTCCGTGCGCCTGGCCGAGCACGGTGACCTGCGAGTACCGCTCGGCCATGCTCCGGTTGCGACGCAGACTGATCACGTTATTGCCCTTGCCATCGAGACGCAGGATCAGCGTGGCCACCGGGGGCGTCGTGTAGTCCGGGCCACCGATGACGAGCGTGCCATCGGGATCGCACCACGGCCACAGGCCGTTCGCTTCGGCGACGTTGGCCAGTACGTGCCACGCGGTATCGCCCGGTTCTACGTTGATTTTGTCGCTCGCGTATGTCGTGTCGGCATCGACGCGGATCTTCGTGAGCCCGAGTGGCCGTACCACGTTGGCCATGACCTGTTCGAGCGAGACCTGACGCGAGACGAAAACCGGTGCGCTGCAATCCACGAGAATCGCGGCATTGTCCCGGCCGGTGAGTGCCAGCGTATCGCGATCCTTGCCAACGTCTTCGTCGATCGTGTCGATGCGTCCTACGAGCACCGTGTCCGTTCCGAGTCGCAGTTCGATCGTTGCGCCCTCGACGACCTCCGAAGGAAGTGTGCCGTGCGGATGCGCGAGGTCAACGCGCCACGCGTCGGCCGGCGTAAGCAGATCGGAGTCGACCTCGTAGCTTGTCCAGTCGCTGTGGACATGGCCACCGACCAGCAGGCTTACCTTGTCGTTGGTGCTGGTCGGAATATCTTTTGAGGGCGGCGCAGGAGCGTAAGCGCTATCTGGCGGAATGTAGTTGTTGCCGTTCCCGTCTCCATGCGCGACACCATCCCCCAGATTGATGGCGGTACTTGTCCAGCCGCCCGAAACCGGATCTTGATTAGCTGACGTAGGCATTGAGTACTGTTCCGGGAAGCACGAAATTCGGGTTGCGGATCGAAGGGTTCAGGCGCGCGAGTTCGTCCGCGCGGGTGTAGTCGCCGTACCACCGAAACGCGATCAGCGTCAGATTGGACAGTGAGCCGACCATGCGCGTGGTCAGTGCCGGCCGCGCCTCGATAGCGTTGGCACCGGCCGTTTGCACGGCGAGCGCGATGCTTTTTAACGCATCAACGATCGGCAATGCAGTCGGCGAGTCGTAGACCGCACGATGCTGGGTGATCGTCGCCTCGATTGCCGTGCGCGTGTCGTCAACGATCTGCTCGATATCCGGTGGCGACAGCGTCGGATCGCCGTATTCGGCGGTGAGGATGTCCGAAGCGGTTTGCGCGAGCTGCAGGGCAGTTGCGAGCCGGACGACGGTTTCGACCAGCGTCACATCGTCTGGATTGGCGCCTGCCGGTGTGAACGACGCTGGCACCGTGGAGGCGGCGTCAAACCCGCTCGTGCCCGTAACGACCACAGCGGCTGGCACGAGCGGCATGGGCGTGCCACCGGCAATGCTGTTGCCCGGCGTCGCACCGCTGCCGGATGAGCCACCGCTGGACGAACTACCACCCGACGTGCCGCCACCTGACGAACCACCACCCGACGAGCCGGACCCTGACGTCGAAGTCGACGGGCCGCCGACGCCGACGCTCACGACACCGGTGGCGGTGTCGATCGCGGCAGTACCATTGTTGATGCTCGTCGGTAGTTCGACGATGTTCGAAAACTGGCTGGCCAGACCTTTCCATTCCGAAGCGATCGTGCCAGGGGCGAAGTCGCGCAGATCGACAATGCCGGACAGGCAGCTCATGACGTCGGCCGCAAACGCCTGCGGGAAGTTGATCAGATCGAGCGCTGTCCCGATCACACCCTGCACCTGATTGCGGATTGCCCCGAGTGTGCCGGTCACGACAGAGCGCAACGCATTCAGCTCTTTCATCCCGCTCTTGAGTGCGGAGATGGCGTTACCGAAGGCCGAGAAGGCCCCGGACTGGGCAGTCGTGGCGAGAGCGCTGATCGACTGCGCCTGCTGCGCGGGCAGTTGCTTGACGAAGAATGGATTGCTCGGCGTCGACTCTTCGAACCGCAGTTGCACGAGGCAATGATCGGGCTCATTCGCGTCGTGCTCGATGTCGTAGTCGTCGAGCTGGGCCTTCGGGATGCTCCCGTAGACGGGATGGATCAACTCGCCGGAGCCGCCCTGGTCAAGCACCGCAATGAAAGCGCGCAGGCGATCGTCGTAGTCGTCACCCCAGAAAACGGCAGAGAGCGAAAAACTCCGTGCGCCTGCGCCGAGATCCTCAATGTCGGCACCGTCGATATAGGGATACTCGTGGCGAGCCGTCGAGCGTCGGCGTCCGTCACGCGTACGCATGACGTCAAACTGCACGCCGCGAAACGAGGCTACCTGCAGGTTATTCGCCCAGCTCATCAGTGCCTCCGCGCCGCTTCAAGCGAGATCTGGTTGAGGCTTTCGTAGATCTGGCGGCCGTCCAGCTCAACCTTCACGCTGACGTTCGCGGGCTGTGGCGCGGGCTTTGCAGCCTCCGCCTTGAAGATGGCGTCGCCGAGCATCTTGCCGAGCCTGTCGCCGAGGAAGTCGCCACCGAGCCCACCGAGCAGCCCGCCGATGATGCCGCCGGCAGCCGTGCCGACGACAGGCACAGCCGAGCCAATTGCGGCGCCGGTTGCCGCACCACCGAGCCAGCCGCCGAATCCACCGGCAGTGTGCGCAGCGATGCGCGTGTACTCGCTTTTCTTTTCGTTGCTGGAGAGCGAGTCGTTGCCGGCCGTCTGGTACGCTTCGGCGCCGCCGATCAGTAGCGAGAGCGCGGCGGACCCGGCTGGTTTCAGGAAGCGGGCGAGCAGGCCGCCTTCACCGGCAGCACCGCGAGCAACCGAGCCAAGCACCGACGAACCGGCTTTCGCCGCACCGCGCTCGGCGGCGCCCGCGCCGTGGCCGGTGACAAAGCGCAGCAGCCCAATGGTCCCCAGTACGGTGGTCAAGCCATCGAATGCGACCTTGGTGCCCATGATGGCGGACATCAGGCCGGGATACTTCTGCGCGTACTCGGTGACCTTGTCGGCGGCATTGCCTACCACCTTGTCGAAGCCACGAAGCGAATCGAATTCGCCCAGCTCGGCCAGCGACTTCGCACGCTCGGTCTTGAACGAATCGGTACTCTCCATCACCTGGGCATCCGCTTCGCCCATGCCGCGCGCGTTGAGCACAGACGACTTGATCTGGTTGTAGCGGTCGCGATTATTCAGGTAACCCATCATGGCCAGCATTTCCTGCCGGTTGTGGATCACCTTGCCGATCGCAGAGCCCGAGATCACCTGCTCCATGCGCTCGTAGAGCTGACGCTTCTCGCCGTCGTCTTTCGTCGATGCAATACGTTTCTGGAGAATCTGGTAGTTCTTGTCCTTCGCCATCACCTGGTTGATCAGGCCGGCGAATGCCTCCAGCGGCCCCTGACCGTGTTCGATGGCGTTGGCGTATCGCACCGAGAGCGTCGCGCCGAGTTCCTTGTGGATCTTGCGCGCCGTGTCCTGGGCATTCAGATGCTGCAGCAGGTCCAGCGTATTGTTACCGGCCTCGTCGGCGGTACCGGCCGTTGTCATCGACACTTCATTGAGCGCGATGAGCGAGGCGATGCCGTCCATGCCCGTCATGCCGGCGTTCTTAGCCGAGGCCATCTGCTGTGGCAACCACTTCGCCATCTGTCGAAGGTGGAAGCCACCCATGTGGCCACCCTTGATCGACGCGTCGAGCACATCCTGAATCTGGTCTTCGCGGATGCCGAACGTCTGGATGCTGCGCATGGCGACGTCGCCCAGCTCGGTTGTATCCGAGCCGGTGCCGGTGGCATAGCGCTGCAGCAGCGGCATGAGGCGGAAGACGGATTCGTGTGAGATCGCGTTCTGGCCGAGCATCTGCGTCATCGCCTGGACAACCTCTTCGGGCGAGCCGCCGCCGGCCGCGATGGTCCTTTTAACGACCTCGTTTAACTCTTTCATGCCGCGAATGCGGCCTGCTGTGCCTTCCTCGTTATAGGCCGTGTTGGCCATCAGCGCCAGACTGCGGTCGTAGCTCATCGCACGGCCTGCCGGACCAGCGACGACGTGCGTGGCGGCAGCACCCGCGAGCGCAAGTTCGCCGACACCGACCACGGCGCCACCAATACGCTGGCCGAAGTGGATACCGCGCTCGGTACGCGAAAGGCGGCCCATTTCGGTGTTCAGTTCCGCCACGGTCGTGCGCATACTCTGGAACGCGCGGGCCTGTTCCTCTGCGGAGAGCTGGCCTGACTCGGCAAGGCGTTCGTAGGCGCGTTGCGTGCGCTCGATCTCGCGCTGTATCTCGTGCTCGGTGCGAATGTTCAGCGTGCGCAGCGCCTCATTGAACTCGGTCTGCGCGCGCAGGCGCTCGTCGATCGCGCGATTGGCCTCGCGTGCGATCGCGCGCTCGGCGCCCACCGCAGTCTTCTCTTTCTCCGAGTAAGCCGCAACGGATTCCGAGATGCCGCGCTGGATGGCTCGCTCGGCCTGGGTGGTTGCCTGCGCGCGTGTCGATGCGCCGCGAACGCCTGCATCCGTGACAGCGTCAACGCTGCGCGTAGCTTCACGGCTTTGCTCGACCACGCCGCCGAGCGTGCGGCGCATCGGGCCAGATAGCTCGTCGCGCTGCTTGAGCAGGAGGGAGACTGAGAGATCGCCGGACATGACCTATTTCTGTTTGCGCCGGCGCTGGGACTTGATCCGGCGTTGCTTGATATCGAACTGGCCACCGCCGTTCGCGCCCGCCGTACTGCGGAGGGTCACGAGGCGCTGGACTGCCGCTACGTAACCCTCCAGTTCGACCAGCGTCAGGCCGACGATGCGGGACTCGTCGAATCCGTGGCTGGTGAGGAAGGCGACGGTGAGCCGGTATCCTGCGAGGGCTGATTCGATGCCTTCCGCTTTTTTTTAAGCTCTTTCTCTGCGGCGGCGAGCACGTCGAAATCGTCGTCGACCAGATTCTTCGAGAGGAAGTCGTAGGTCATCGCCTCGGCCGGGATCGTGCCGATGCGCACGATGGTGTGCGCCAGCATCGCCGCGTGCAGCTTCAGGGTCGAGGCCGCACCGACCTCTTCCAATGCGGCGATGTTGTCGCCGATCATCGGCAGGCGCAGCTCGAAGTCGGTATGCGTCGCGCCGTCGTAGTCGATGCCGAACGTCAGCTTTCCGGTTTCGGTAATCATTCGGCGATCTCCCGCAGGGCGTTCATCTTGATGTCACGGCGACCTTCATTGTCGACCGTGTACTTGGCGCCGACGCTCGTGGTAAAGCAGTCCTGATAGGTGGTTCGCTGGCCACCGGGCGCACTCGGATAGACGGTGATCTTCGAGCCTTCGATGCTGCCCCAGTCGAGGTCGCCGGTCAGGGGGATCACGACCGTGACCGACAGCTCGATCTCCGGCACGCCCTTCGAAAAGCCCTTCGGGCGGCCGGTGCTGTTCATCGTCTTGACGAGCTTGCGGCCGGTCTTCGTCTGGACGTCGATATCGGTCACCTCGACTTCAGTGCCGTCGACCTCCATCACGATGGCGCCAGCGTATTCTTCCAATGCCATTTCGGTTCTCCGGTGGCTGCGTTAGAGGATCAGGTCGATCACGGCCGCGAAGACGTGCAGACCTGGCACGATGTTGCACGGCAGCTTCGCGTCGAGGCGCGTGGGGTCCTGCAGATCCTGCTCAACGAGGAACTGATTCTTGTACTGGTCGACGTTCTGGATAATCTCCGCGTCTTCCGCCTTGTAGGCCACGTCGAGCAGCTCGGAGCGCACCTTGTCGGCCGTTTTTGCGTCGTTTTTGGCACGCGGGAAACGCAGTGCGATGCGCTGGCGCCACGCCTCGCGCATGTAGTCGAGCGTGCGGATCGTCGTGATGTCGAGCAGCGACGGATCGGACACGCCCTGCGCGTTGACCGTATAGGTCGAGATCGCGCGCACGATCTGCACCACATTGCCCGGTCCGACCTCGAACGGGGACACGCCGTTCCAGAGCGCGCTCTCCTGTTCCGTGCGGCCCGGTCGCAGCGTTACGTCGGTGGCATCGAGACCGGTAAGCGGCAGAGTATCGAGCGGCATCGACGGGTCCTGCTCGGAGGCGACCTCGGCGGCGTAGGCGGCGGCAATCTGCCATGCCGGCAGCGTCGAGCCGTTGTGCCAGCCGAGAGAGATACGACCGCTGTTGATGGCCGTCGCCAGCGTGGTCGCGGTTGCCAGCGTGCCGGGCCAGCCCGCAAAGCCGAGCGCACCGCGCTGTTCCATCGGGCTGGACACCGCGTCGAGGTGTGTTCGCAGCGCGGTGAGCGCGGTGGCCGTCGAGAACGGGCTCGCGATGATGTCGTGGCCAGCACCGAATACGGCAGCAAGCGCATCGCTGATATCCGGGTCGTTCTGGCCACCGGACATCGTGGTGACCGTGCCGCTCACGCCATCGGCCTGCGATGCGAACGCAATCGTGATGCCGTTGCTGGCAGCGCCCTTGTTGCGCGCGGAGATAGTGATCTTTCCCGGCGTCTGTGCGTCGACGCTGGCCGTCACGGGCAGGTTCGGCTGATTGCCAATCTGCGCGACGAGCGCCGTGGCGATCGCAGCGGCCGTGTCGCCGCTATTCACGGCGACCGTTGCCGCAACGTTCGCTATCGAGATGCTCACCGAGCCGTTGGCCGTCGCCGCGCCATCGAGGAGCAACGCGCCGGTCGCGAGCACGCCGGCCGCGTCGTCGTCGACGGCGATCATTGTGAGGGCCACATAGTTGTTCGCGGTGAGTCCCGCCATCGCCATCTGGTGGGCGATCGAGCCGCGGCCGAAATACGTCGCAGCGTCCTCATCCGAGAACACCGACACGGCCTGCAGCGCGGGAACGGTGCCCGTCGTCAGGCGTTGCCCGATGAAGAGCACGAGCTGGGGATTGCCCGGCAGCGCGTTGACCGCGCCCGTCGTATTGAATTCGAAATAGTCACCCGGCTTGCGCGTGCTCGCCGGGATGCTGCTAAAACTGATGTTCGGACTGTTCATGTCAGCTCCTTTTTAACGGCGAACTGCGATCACGCTTCGGACGCGACGCCGCGCGCTACGGCCGGCGTACCCGTCGCGCCCGACGACTTTCCGGCGGCCGGCTTCGCGTCGACGACAACCAGATCGCCCTCGGCCACGCGGCGACGGTAGTAGGCCGACGCGGGCACTTCCTGCTCCTGCGCGTCGGTGATGTATTTGCGCGGGGTTCCCTCCATCGGGACCATCACGCCAGCAGCTGCCTTGACTTTCATTGCGACTCCTGTGAGGGGGGCAAGGTGACGATGTCCTGCGCCTGCGGCAAGCCCGACTCGGGCGCGTTATTGACAAACGTGTTGAGTTCGACCGACTTGAGATCGGGGGTGGCCGGGTCGAGCTGGCCGTGATACAGGGCGAAGAGCGCGTCGAGTCCGGACGTCGGGTCGCTCGCGTCGACAGTGGCCGGATCGACCGGCTGCGGATACGTGCGACCGACCAGCGCCTCTTCAATCCACGCGGTGTGGAACTCCAGAGCGAACACCGAGAAGGCGTCACGCTGGAGCTTTGTGTTGAACAGCGTGCGAACAGCACCGGGCTCTAACTCGCGGATCGGCAACGCGAGATCCTGCCGCGTGACGAGCCGCGTCACGGCCCAGATCAGCATGTTGGCGCCGACCTCGGCGAGGCTCGCACCGCCCTGGCGGCTCGCGGCCTCGCTGCGCACGCTGCGGTCACCGACCATGACGACGAACGTGGCGTCGCGCTTCCACTTCCGTTTGCTTTTGTCGACCGGCTCCGACTTGCGGATGCCGCCGAAAGTGACCCATGCGGCCGGCAGGTTACGCACGACATCAGCGAGCCCGTCGTCGTCGAACTCACCCCCGTAAGTGCTCACCCTGCGCACCATCTGGCCAAGGCCGCGCGTAAGGCGATCGACGATCGCGTTCTCGACGGCAGTGATGATCGGCACGGGCGCGGCCATCAGTACGCTCCGCGATCGCTACGGCTGAAGATCTTCGTGCCGGTGTTGAATTCGATCGTGCTCGACGTCTGCACCTGACCGGCCGGTGTGAGGCCAAGGGTGACCTTGCCGCTCGAAGCCAGTTCAAGAAAGCGCACGGCATCCTTGTAGCGCGTCTCGATCTCCTCGCTGCCACGCGTGCTGCCCACGCACAGGTTGTAGCGCGCGATATCGCAGCACACCGTCACGAGGAACTTCGGCACGATCTGCAACGGCAGCGCGTAGCGACCCGACAGATACGTGTCGATCTGCGCGCTGGCCGTATCGAGCGCCTGCCCGAGCACGGTCGGATCGATCACCCCGGCCTGGCTGCGATCGGTCAGGGCGACCACTTCGTCATTGCCGAAGCGGGCGACCATATCGGTCTGCGCTGCGTAGTCCATCGCTTACTTCCGGCCGTGCGGCTTGGTGGTCGAGATGCCCGCTTGCGACTGTGCGGCGTCGGCCGCAGTAGCGCGCAGCGTTTCGACCTCGGTGGACAGCGACGACGCGCGCTCGGTCTGGACGCGCAGTTGCGTCTGCAGATTCGCGATGTATTCGACCGGGCTTTCGGTCCACACGAAGTCGGCCGGCAGCGCCGCGATCAATTCATCGACGATCGCTTCCTTGCGGCGCATCTCCAACAGATCCGCAGCGCTTGGGGTGTCCAGCTCGACCTCGCACACCGAGAGCATGCGATCGTGCTCCAGCTCCTTGATCTGGTGCTTCGTAAGCGTCGATACCGGGATGTTGACGGCGGATTCGCCGAAGAGCAGACCGGCGCGACGGTAGCCGTTGCGCTTTGCCTCAACGACCAGAACCTTGGTTTTTTCCGACACAGGTGACTCCTGGGTGATGTACTGGAATTACACCGCTGCCCAGACATTGCCCGGCGGGCAGCGGACGATCCTTCCTCCGCGCTTACCGGCTCGCGCGGCAGTTCTCGCTCACGGGGTATGCGTTACTGAGCGGGGGCGCCGGCCGGCGCGGTCGTGCCAGTCGAGCCCCACGCGAGCTGCCAGAAGCCATAGGCTCCAGCCGCGCGCGCTTCGGCACCGAACTTGAACTTCTTGCGCGTGAACACGCCTTCAGCTTCCGGCTCGGTCTGCTGCACGAACACGGGCGCCTTGCGTTGCTGGTAGATGAACGGCTTGACCGGCTTGGTCGTATCCAGCACGAACCATGCGCTGTCCGAGGTCAGGCGCGCGTCGCAGATGACCTTCATCGTCCCCTTGTACGGGTTCGGCATGCCGTCGTTCAGACGGTCGTTGATCATCAGCGCGTTGGCGGTGTCTTCGAGTGCCGGCGGCACGAGCAGGATGTTCGGGTTGATGTTCAGCGGCCGGCCTTCGTTGTCGGCCACCTTGCGCAGCTGCGTGCGCGCCACGCCGAGACTGTTCATCGCCTGCGCCTGACCTGCGATCGACAACTGCACGTTGCCGAGGTTGGACCACGGTTCGCCCTGGACCGGATGTGCGCCCGAGAAAAACGGCTGACCGTCGTAGCACGGGTTCTCGAAGGCACCATTGACGACGCCCAGCACGATCTCGTCGGGCAATTGCTTCGCCGAGTAGCCGGCCGACTGCGCCATCGGCGCGTAGATGCCGAGGTTGTCGTCCTCGATGTCGTTGCGGTCGACTTCGACGGTCGCTTCCCAGTCCTGGTTGACCACCGTGTAGCCGTGGGCGATCAGCGCCTTGACGTCCTTTTCGCCGATCCACTGGCGCATGCGCGGGAAATTTTCGAGCCACGCATAGACGTTCTCGCGGGAACCCGACGGCGAGAGCATCGCAATCTGATCCCACATGACGGGCGCCCCCTCGAACGCGTTGTTGAAGCTCGCGTTCAGGTTCAGGAAGACGGCCTGGATGGTACTGGCATTGACGAGCATGTATTAGCTCCCTCTATATGTGAATGTCGCCGGGCTGCTGGCTCGTTACAGGACCCAGACGCCGCTGGCGTCCACGCCGTACACGTAGCCAGCGGGCGAACGGGTATTGCCACCGTTCGTCGCCGCGACCGTCTGGTTGTCCTCGACGTAGCAGGGTTTGCCGAGCAGCGCCTGCGTCACCGGATCGTCGGCAGCATTGGCCCACTGGAACATCAGGCCGCGCCGCACCTGCACGACAACAGCGCCAGCTGCGCCGCCGGTGTTGTCGACGGACGCCTCCGAGCGGCCCAGATACGTGAGGTTCTCGGCGGTGCTACCTTCGACGGCGTCGCCCTGGGCGTTCACGCACACGATCACGCCCGCACGGATGACGGTGTTGGCTGCAACCGGTACGGCGATGATTTCGCCGTCCTTCAGCGGTGTATTACGGTCAGTGGTCGTGGCGGTCATTGTTCAGCTCCCGACGCGGACTTGATGACGTCAGCCGGTTTGTTGCCGAACATCCGGCACACGGCGACGAGCGTGGGGTCGGTGGTCACGAGCTGCCCGACATCGGTGTCGCCGGCCGGAGCACGCCCGCCGGTCTGCTGGCTCGTGAGTGCTGCGATCTTCGGCGCCGATTCGACGTAGCTCTTGAGCGCAGCGAGATTGCTCTTGCCGAGGTCGCGTGCCCACGTTTCCTGGGCGGGCAGCAGCTTGCCGGCCGACAGTGCAGCCTGGACCACCTCCTCGACTTCGCGACCGGTTTGCTGGGCGGAAAGCGCGGCAACCTGTTTCTGCAGGTCGGACACGACGGCGATCGGGACGTATTGCGCCGGGTCCGGTTTGCCGGCAGCAGCGGTGAGCGCCGCGATCTGCGCGGTGTCGTTAGCCTTCTGGGCGGTAAGGGCGGCCACCTGATCGGCGTCGCTCTTCGCTTTCGCGAGGTGCGCGTTCAAGGCGGTGGTCGCCTGGTCTTCAGACGCCCGCACGTCGAGCCCGAGGGCCGTGAGCAGTGCCTGCAGCAGCTTGTTCATCTGCGGCTCCTGGGTTGAGGGGAAAAAAGCGGAAAGTGCAACGGTCTGCATGCCGTCCAGACCGGGGTTGTTTGTGAGTGCAGCCATACGCATGCGCTGCACGTCACCGGTCTGGGCGTTGAACTCGAATACGGGAGAGATGAAGCGGTACTCGCCATCCGCGATGGCGCGTGCGGCGGCCGGTGTCCACTCGACATCGGTTGCGAAGAGCCCCTGGCCTTCGCGCCATTCGAGGTTCTTGAACCAGCCAGCGGCCGGCGCGGGCTGGCCGTTCTGTTGACTGCTCAGGGTCTGGTGCTCATAGTCGATCACCATCGGATTGGATTGCTGCGCGGCGAGGGCCACGACGGATGCCGCCTGATCCGGGCCGCACACCCACTGGCTGCATGTCGCGACGGATGCCGGCCGCCCGTCGATGGACGAGAAGCGGCCCGCCGGTAGCAGCTGGATCGACTTGCCGGTGCGGTCGGTGATTTCGACGGTCAGGGCGGCGATCGCCGAGCCCGATGTGCGTTTCGTAGCCATGCCGTCATTCTGTTGACCGGCACGGCAAGAAAAGAGTGGAACGGTGTCAGTTCGGAGGCGTCACCCGGCTATCGGGTGAGCATGCGGAACCGGAAGGATGATCCGGCGCGTTTTAACGGGGGTTTAACGGGGTCGCCGGGGGCAACGATAGGGTACGGCGCGTAGCAACCCCGCCAACGGCTCCCAGCGCCCGATTTCGGAACTGGTCATCCGACCACGTTGCGCAGGTAGTTTGCCATCGCTTCCTCGATCGCGATACCGTCCGAAGTCGTGATGGCGAGAAACGGTCGCGCGGGGATTTTCGAGCCGGGGTGATTGACCTGTTTCGCGAAGATGCCGCCGAAGTGAAGCGCCTTGGCGTTCTTCGGACGGATCACGTGCGGTTTCGTCGTGCCGCCGAACTGGTGGATCGCCGCATAGACGACGTTAGTGCCCACGCGCGCGCTCGTGGCGTCGTAGCTCGGCGTGATACTGGAGGCAAGTCGCCCGGACGCCTGCAGGATCTTGATCGAGCGGGCAACACGCTGCCCGACCTGCAGGCTCCATGCGCCGGACTTCAGCACGCCGCGCCCCTTGCCGAGCTGGCTGCCGACGCGCTGCTGCAGCGTCGATGGCTTCAGCCCGAGCCAGCGCGGCCGGCCCTGCTGCGCGAAATTTTCCTCGACGGCGTCCCACATGATGTCGCCAATCTGCCGCATCACCGGACTGGCGTCGGCGACAGCAGCGACGAGGCGTTCGAGGGTCGCTTCCAGCCCGCTGGTGTCAATTGCGATTTCGATCATGTGCTATTCTCCAGTTACCCCGATTGCAGTCGCACAGGCTCCCGACTGGCGCGTCCAAAGGAACTGCACGGTGGCCCGCAACGAGTCGGCGTCGCGGGCCTTTCTATTTCCGGTATGCCAGAAAGCCATCGCGCTGCTTCTGGATATAACGACGCCGCGCATCCGGGCCGCGATCCGCATTCGACATCATTGACGTCGAAGCCGACCAGCCGTCCTGCCCGAATTCGAACACGCTCAACCCGTATTGCGGCCCCTGCTGTCCGTCGACAAGCCACGACTTGATATAGCGGCGCTTGAGCAGCCACTTGTCGGGCTGGTCGCGGCTTTGCTCCCAGCGCAACCAGATTTCGTCCGGCGCCTGCACTGCACGGGCGAGCAGCGCCATGTACGGGCCGCGACCATCCTTATCCGCCTTCCAGCTGCCGTCGCCCGCCTTGAACAGATCGTCGGAGATGGCCAGCCGGGAATGGGCGACGTCCTCGTAGACTTTCGTCTGGCCAGGCTGGATGCCGAACTCGTGGAGAAACGCCTGCGCGTACTGCTCGGGCGCGAGGTTCGACGGCAGCAGGCTCGATGCCGGTACCGTTGTCGGCATGGGTAGCTCCGGCAGATCGACACCAACCGGAAACGTGCGCGGGAGCGTGTCGAGCGGCGGCGGCGTGAACGGCCGCTGCCACTCGCGGCCAGGATTGAATCCAAAGCCGGGGTCGGGCAGCACCTTTTTTCCCGTCGCCGGATCGGAGTACGCAAGCGCCGGCCGCCTTATGCCGGTGCGATCGACGATCTCGACTTCGACAATGTGCCCGTCGCTGTTCCGTACCGGCACGCCGTTTTGTTCGACCCAGGCTCGTGCGCGCGTGCGGACGCGGCACCGGCAGTTGTACCCGTTCGGCGGGTAGAACGTCGCCCAGAACGGGTCGTCGTACCGGTAGATCGAACCGGACAGCGCCGCGTGCGCCGGCCGCGTTCGATTGTCGAGCACCGCGACGTATTCCCAGTACGGCCGCTCGCCGACGCTCTCCATCTGCGAGGCGAAGCGCCCGGCCATGTACGCCGACTGCATGTTCGTCTGGAAGATCGTGTTGAGCCGGCGCGGCGTGAGACGCCGCCCCTGTATCTCGCCCGTGTCGCCGTCGACGACGTCGCCGCGCCCAAGCCATCCCTTCTTCTGCAAGACGGGCATCAGCTCGTCTTTAAACTGCGCGAGCGTCTTGCCGTTTTTTAACGCATCCGTGAGCGCTTGCCGGATGTCCTGCAGCACATCGACCTTCATCACGCCCGCGACCGTGAATGCGCGGGCATGCGCCTCGGCCCACACGTCCTGCCATTTGAATCCGAGCTGGTATCCCTTTGATTCGAAGAACCGGATTGCCTGCTCGGGCGGCAGGCCGATCGCATACTGCAGGTCAATTCCCGCCATTGACGCGACCCCAGATGTCGGCGACGAACATGGCGCGCGCGAGCAGCTCGGCGAGCGTGGTCTCATCCATGTCCGGCTGCGCCGTCAGCAACGCCTCGATCGCGCTGTCGGGTGTCTCGCCGTTCCTGATCGCCTGGATCACCGGCGCGAGCAGCTTGTCCATGCCGGCCGCGAGAGGTGCAGACGGCAGCCCGTCGATCGTATCGTCGAGCTGGGCCTGATCCGGATAGACCGTCTCGCCGCGCCGGTTGGTGAGCACGGCGCGATACGTCATCTGCGCCTGCTTCACGGGCGGCTGTGCGTCGGGCGCGGGTGCCGGCCGGAACTCGGGCGGAAGTGCCTGCAGCGGCTGAGGGATCGAGAGGATCGGCTCATCACCGTCAGCGGCCGGGATGGAGAGTTTCTCGCGCGCCCAGCCCACCGGAATTGGCAGGCCCATCGCTACGAGCTTCGGCAGGGAGTCCGCGTACAGCTTCAGATCCTCCGGCTCGCGCGTTTCGAACGTGAGGCGCGGCAGACGCCGGATGTCGATCACACCTTTGTTGAGCGCGACGATCGGATAGATCAGGTCGCGCGTGAGCGTCGATTCGAGCTGCCGTGCGTCCGACACCATGAGGTCGTGGCGCACCTCGTTATGCACGTTGCCGAGCGCGTGCGTCGACGACTTGCCGTCCGCCTGACTCGTGAGCGTGCCGCCCAGAATCACCTTGGACTGCGTGCGCTCCATATAGTCGACGAGCGCGAGGTGCGGACTGTGGCCCGACGTGCTCGCGGCTTCCTTGAACTCGATCAGCATCTCCTGCGGGATGATGCCGGCCGCGTTGTGGCCGATGCCGGTGACGGCGCGCAGCAGCGCAGCCTTCTCGTCATCGGTTGCGCCGCCCGGATAGCGGCCCACGCGCAGCGGGATGCCGTAGATTTCAAGCAGCTCCATCAGGTCGCGCACGCCGTAGTTCTTGAAGAGGTACGGCCACGCGAGAATGCGGTGCAGGCCGCTGCGCGCCACATAGCCCGACTTGGCGCGGTGCTTGTGCAACACCCACCCGAACGGCCACAGCGGCGTACCCATCACCTCCATGCCGCGCAGACGGATGTTGTCGCGATCGTCCCACGGCGTCATGAACCACCGCTGCGGCCGGCGCGTGAGTGCAGTTGGAAGCCACATGTTCTCGATGCGGCTCCAGGTGATTTCAAGCGCAGAGAACCCGTGGCCGATAGCGTCGAGCGCATCGAGCAGCATGTCCTCGAAGAACGTCATATCCTGCAGCGTCTCGCGCACCCACGCCGCGAGCTTGCGCTCAGTCGCCGATGCGTCGCGCGGCGGCAGCACATCCCAGTCAAGCGTGAGCAGCACGCGCTTGCGCTTGCTCATCTCGGCGAAGATATGACCGTCCTTTTCCTCCATGTCCGTGAACAGGTCGGACTGTGGCAACAGGTAGCCGAGTTCGGCCGCCTCCATGATCTGGTAGAGCTTCTGTGGCGTGAGCCGCAGTGACGGGTGCTCCTCGTAGCTCGACTTTAGCCAGCCGAGCTGGGCAGTCTGCTGCTCGCGCAGCACCTGCGACTGGATCGGGTTGCCGTTCACATCGACGATCTGGGGCATCTCTTTTCCTTACCAGGCACCGCAGTCAAAACTGCTTGCCTCATCATCGTTTTGATCACCATTTCGCGCGTGTTTTGACACGGGCGTGTATTCGAACTTCGCGCCGCCGCGCGATACGGCGATCGCCCACAGGAGGTGCAGACCGCACAGTCCGTCGTAGTGGTGACCGCTCTGCGGCTCCGGCCACGCATCCAGCTCGGCCAGCAGCGCCGTGAGCGACGGGTGCATGAGGATCGACGGCGCGAGCCGGTCCGTGATGAACGGCTCCAGCGAATCGATGCGTACCTCCTGCGGCACCGTCGCCGTCACGCCGACGAGCGGCAGCGCGACGCCGACGGCGAGCCCGGCCCTGATGAAACTCTGGCGCGAATGCTCATACGCGTTGTTGTTCTCGAACGCGATCGAGAGGCACCGGAACTCGCGCTGCAGCGTGATCAGGTCGGATTCCAGCTTCGACGGCACGCGGCGCTTGATCTCCGCGTGCATGACGTGCAGCTTCTTCGCGACCGTGTCCCACCCGCCGACGAGGAGCGAGGACGGGTCGGAGCTTTCGCCCCGGCCCATCGACGGGTCGCACGCGCCGAAGATGCGCCAGTATTGCGAGCGCTGCGCCCAGTACGTGATGTGCCCGAACACGCGGTCTTCGTCCGCGCGCGGGTCGCCCTGCATCTCGGTGGCGAACGCGCGCGGCGACTTCGCACGCTGGCGCATGAGCCAGTAAAGCGATCGCACGCTCGGCCACGACGTCACGGCACCTTCGTCCATCTCTGCGGCGTGCTGGATGTAGAAGCGGTGCGATGGCAGTGCGGTGTCGGGCACGACTTCGCCGCGCGCCGCCGCATCGCTGATCGCGTCCTTGTCCGCGTTCAGCATCAGCGCCTCGCACTGTTCCCACAGATCCATGTGCGTGGGCATCGCCTCGATCGCGCGGAAGTGATGCACGACGTGCCCGATGCTGCGCTTCGCGCGCGAGATCGGATCATCCTTGTCGAGCACCGTGCCGACGCCGACATACTTCACGGTGCCGTCCGGCGGCCCGAGATAGTCGATCGCTTTTTCCAGCCACGTCCAGCGGTTCTGCCGTTCGGTCGGACTCTTGGCTTCCGCGTCAGTGATCAGATCGTCGCCGAACAGAACCTTCGGACGGCTTGCGCCGTGGAACGTGCCGCGAATGGCCTGCTCGGCACCGAATGGCTCGACCTTCACGCCCGTGCGCGAGATGAACTCGCCAACCTTCCACATCGGCCCCTTTCCGCACACCTCGGGAAAGTCGAGCGCGAGTGCGGCGTTAGCCGTCAGCTCCGTTTTAACGACTTCGAGCAGCTTCGTCGGCAGCGATGTTTCGGCGCCGAGCAGGATCAGGTAGTCGAGGAACGGCGGCGTCTCGCCAGTCCATCCGATCTCGCGGCGCACTTCCTCACGCTGCAGGAGCGCCTGCACGATGATGTACACCGGGCCGATCTTCGTCGTGAGCGACGACTTCGCCTCGCCGCGAGGCGCGACCCACCACTCGCGCGTGCCGCCGGACTGGCGCAGCAGCTTCGCGAAGCGGTTGCAGAAGTGCGCCTGGAAGAGCGACGGCGTGCCACGGATGTGATGCGGGAAATACGTGTAGGCGAAGAACTGATAGTCGCCGTCGACGAGCACGCGACGGCGACGAGCGAGCCGGGCCTCTGGCGACGGATCGAGGCCGGTTGCGTGGGCATCGATATCGCGCCGCAGCTGCGCGGCCAGTTCGGCCAGCTCGTCGCGGAAATCCTTCTCGGTGAACTTCTGGCTCATATCACCCGGCTTGCGCAGCGAGAATCTGGTCGAGCGCCTCGTAGGCGTCAAAACCATCGAAACAGTGCCGCGTATCACGAACGCGAATGGTGCGGCCGGTCACCAGCTCCACGACAAGCACCGTATCGCCGTAGCTGTCGATGTAGGCATGAACGACGTGCTGTGCGTTCACGACCTCGTGTCTGCCGAGCTTGATCATCATTTCGAGTCGCCCTCCGGTTTGCCGATACGCAGCACGACATGCCGCGAGCCACAACCCATCAGCGCGCAGTCGTGATCGCGCGGCAGATCGGCGTCGCTGTCCGCGCAGATGACAATCTGGGACGGCGTGTCATACGCCGTCCCGAGCTTGCTGATGCCGCTGCCGAGCGTCCACCAGTTAGCCATATGCCGTCGCCAGTTCGTCGCCGAACGGTCCGAGGATCTCCGCGAACGTCACGATATGGTCGGGATGGCGTTCCTTGATAAACGCCGCGAGCCGCTGCACCACGCCCATCGCGACGGCCAGTTCGTTCGTCTCGGGCAGCACGCGCTTGGACGCGTTGATCGTCTTGTTGTACGCGTCCGCAAGACTTGCGAGCATCGACACCTTGTCGGCCGGATTGATCTCGGCCGTTTCGAGCCGGTCGATCGTCGCCTGATACTGCGTGATCATGCCGGCGAGCATCTGGCGCGCGGCGCTTTCGATGCCGCCGCCGGCCATCAGTTGCGCGGCCTGCGCCTTCTCCCAGTTGTCGCCGTTCGCGAGCGCGTCATCCTTCCATCGCCGTGCAGTCGAGTACGAGATACCGTGTAGCGAAGCAGCGATTTCGACGGACAGGCGATCGAAGACGAACGATCGCCTGACCTTGTCGCGGAGTTCCTTCGGATGCGCCATGTGTCCTTTACAGGCCGAGCTTCGTGCGCGCGAACGAGATACCAGCGGCGACGATGCCGCCCGCGACGCCGCCGGCCACCCCGCCGGCCACGGCACCGTTGCGGATCGCCGTTTTCTTGATCGCCGAAATTTGCGTGGACAGGTCCGTCACGTTGGCGTCGATCTTCTTGAGCAGCGCGAGCGACTCGCTATCGCTGCCCGTCGCCGCTGCTGCGACCAGAGCATTGCCGCTGTCGCCCGAGGTCGCGGACGCCGTGCCCGAAACCGATACCGTCACCGTACCGGCGAGCGCGGGTGTCGGTACGGGTGCCGGGGCACCAGCGCTGCCAGCTGCTGCCGGATTGCCGGTCGGCGCCGCCGCGCCCGACGTCGCGTCAGCGGTAGCTGTCGTCGCGTCGGCGCCGGCAGCCGGCGTGGCCGACGCTGCCGCAACGCCCGTCGTGGTCGTGGCGGTGGTGACCGCAGCGGTGGTCGCGGGCTGGTTCTGACCGCTGAGTGCGTTCGCCGCAGCCATCAGGATCGCGGCCATCTGCTCCGGCGGCATCGCATTGCTGGTGTTGCTCGTGTTGGTCGTGTCGCTCATGGGGTTTTCGCCTTCATCAGGTAGGCTTGCAATGCATTGATCTTCGCGTCGATCTGCTGGAACAGCTTGCGCGTCTCTTCGCGTTCGTCCTTCACTTCGTCGCGGCTTGCACATCCTTTTGCCACGGCCTCGCGGAAGTCAGCGAGATCCTGCGATAGCTTCGCGATCGCCTTGCGATCTTCCTTCGCGTCGCTCTGCACGCGGGCCACCCAGATGCCGCATGCGGCAAATGCGACGGCCCATAGCGCACAAACGACCGCGGTGACGATCGTGGTCCCGTCAAGGGTGAATTGCATATCCGAGTCGTAGTCGTTTTTCGCGCCGCGTTTGGCACTCGATGCAGAACTGGCATCCGGGTACCGCGTCGCGCCGCGCCTGGGGAATTTCCACGCCGCATCCGTCGTCGGCGCAGTACTGTGCAGATACGGCCGGCGTGGACTGGACCCGACGTGTACCTGCTGCGATCACGAGTTCGCGGAACAGCTCTTCGATGGCGCTCGCGTGATCGAAATCGTCTGGCATAGATCTCCCTGCTAACGGGTGGCCGGTGTTGCGCCGGCCGCTTGCGATGCTGCCTGCGACTGAAGGCTGCGGATCGCCTTCAGTTTGTCTTCGGTGCCGTGGGCGCGGTTGGCGTAATCGACAAACCAGTCGAGGACGTCGGCCTGTGATACCCCGGAGTCAACGGCGGCATCGGCGCCGGATCGGCCAGCAGCGCTGCCGGAATCGGTGCCGGCCTGCAGGGCTGCGTCACTATCGTCGGCAATGCCGGCTGCTGCGTTCCACAGCCGTACAAAACCGCGAGAAAACACACAGTCATAGGCAGTAGCAGCAGGCGCAGCAACCACGCCTGAGCCCGTGCGCGGTACCGGCGCAATGCGCGGCTGAGAGACGTCATCGATTTGCTCCTTGAGCGCGGTAGCGCGTGTAGCGCCGTTGGTCTGGTCGTTGAGAAAACCCGATTCGGCCGCCTGCCCGAGTGCGACGTTGGCGGCGTACCGCCCGAACGCATCGTTCGCAGCGGACGCGGATGCCTGCTGGATCGAAGCCTTGTAGTTGGAGAGATTCTTCTCGCCGATGACCTGGGCGTTGTGGTACCCGAAGTCGTAGGTCTTCGTGAAGGCGAACGCCACCACGATGGCGATCACGATCGCGGTGCCCACCTTGATGTAGGTGGTGAGGCCAGAGAACGGATTCATTCCGGTGCTCCTTGCGGACGGCCACGCCATACGCCGATGGCCTGAATGACGGCCGAGTAGCCGCCGACACACCCGAGATAGGCGAGCCACACATCGAACGAGAGCTGACCTTTCATGCCCTCGTAAATGAACATGCCCGTCGAGACTGCCGAGGCGACGTTCGGCCAGAGCTTCGAGTGCGAGAGCTTGCCGTCGACGCCAGTGATGAGATCGCGAAGCGCCATCATTTACCTCGGGCACCGTTGCGGCGCTTCGCGGCTGCGCGACGCGCGGCGCTAACACCGGTGGGTTTGCGGCCCGGCGCGGCGGGACGACTGGGACCGGTGAACACCGGATCGGCTACGGGTGGCCACGACTTCCCGAACAGGAGCGCGGCAGCAGCAAGCAGGGAAAATCGCCCCATTACGCCACCGCCACGGTGCCGCCTGCAGCCTGATACGCAGCGACGAGCATCGACGCCGCGTTCTGGTGCTGACCGTAGCCGTTGCCCGGCAGCGATGCCCAGATGTTCGAGCAGGCGGCGACGGCTGCCGTGATATGGCCGTCGAGAATCAGCGGGATTGCCTTGCGCTCGCGGATTTGCTGGATTGCGATGAGGTCCTGCGAGAGCGGGCTGAAATCGTCGAGGTGCAGCAGTTGGGCATACGCCACGTACCAGTGATGGAGCAACTGGTAACGACCGGCAGCGGTCGAGTCCAGCGCGTGATTCAGGACGTTCGGGTGCGTGGCATAGGACGAGAACAGAAGAGGCTTGTCAGCCGTGGCCCCGACGAGCACGTTATAGCCGTCGTCGCTCGCGTTGAGCAGCGGCGAGCCAATCTCGCTCGCCGCGATCATGTCCAGAAACGCGATCACGTTCTGGCCGCCTGCCTGTACTGCGCTGATTCGCGCCATCTACTCCTCCGAAAACCGTATCACTCGATGAGAACGATCTTCGCGGATGAAGCGTGAATGCCTAAGCTGGAGGGTGTCAGTATCCAAAGCAGAACGCCCCGCACAAGGCGGGGCGTTCGAGATAGAGGCGGGTAGTCTACAGCAGGGTGTTAAAAAAGCGCGGCCTGATTTCCTGCGTGAGCCTCGACATCGTTCTTCTTGAGAATGCGCCAGATCTGCCGGTCAGACAGGCGGTATTTCGTGACCAGCGCAACCACTGCATAGATCGCGCTGTGCTCGCGGGTGATGCGATCGAACTCCGCGCGGATCTCGCGATACATCAGCTCACGCAGCGCCGTTTTGCACAATGGGATGTACAGCATATCGCCGCCGAAGTGCTTCGTGAGCACGTCGGCCGCCTCAGCGCCTATCACCTCGGCCAGCGCCTCGTAACGGATCTCGCCGAGGCGGGATCTGCGCAGCGCAACCGGGAAGGTCGTGCCGCCCAGCTCGTCGACCAGCTTCATGGTCGAGGCCATCCCGATCAGGCTGACGATCGTCTGCACGACTTCAGGCAGCAGGTGCTCAACGGCGCAGATCTTCATGCGCGTGCCCTCCTGCGGTTGGCGTCGATCTGAAGCGCGGCAATCAGTCTGGCCAGCATCTCGCTATCGCAGAACTCGATCGCATCAACCTTGCAGACGCGTTTAACCATGCCGTTAACGTATTCCCACGGACGGCCAGCGTCGGCGAGCAGCGCCTCGATCTTGCCCAACTGCGCGGCACGACTGCCCGCTACGCGAGGGCGGTGGCCACCACCTTTCGGCTGAAAGCCACAACGCTCAAGGTGGCGCAGTACCTGCGCCGCGCTGCGGGCGTCCAGATCCTTTGCCGACTCGACGCCGCCCACCGAGCGCAGCATGGCACGGTAGCTGTCATCGTCCATCACGAGCTGTTGCTTCGCGATGTGGATCTTCGCAAGGGTTGATTTCGAGATTTTCATTGCGGCCTCCACCAGCGCTGCAGCCTCCTTCGGCACAGATAGAGAAGGAAAGCGATGCCGTTCGAGATGACATAAAAGTCAGGCATGGCCAAGCCTCGCGATCTCGGGCGCCGTACCAAGTCCCTTGCTCACGTTCGCACGTTTCCCGGACGCGTATCCGGACATGCGATCGCCGAAACTGTCACGACGCCCACCGACCTCACGCCTTGTCGGCGAGAGGCTGGACGTAGCCGCGCAGTTCGCCCGCATGTATGCATCGACGAGAGCATCCTGTGCGCCGCTGCGCTGCGCCGGCTGGATCGACTGCCGGACAGCACGCACCCAGCCTTCACAGAACTCGTCGGCACGTGCAGTCTTGTTCTTCGGTCCGCATCGACGCAGCTTTGACCGGATGTAGTCGCGCCGCGGCGCGCGCAACTGCCGCGCGAGCACGTCGAACGTGTACGACGCCACTTCCGGGCCGGGATCGATGCCGATGAACGAATAGCCACCCTCGATGTCGGAATGCGCCCGATTTAGACGCCGGGTAAAAACGAGTTCGCACCCGTACGCATCGGCGACGGTACTCACGAGTGCCACCTCGTAGCGTACCGGGCGGCTTGCCGCAGCGCTTTTCGACCACTCCTCGGAGACGCCGGCCACGAGCGGCTCGGGATGCTCGATACCGAACTGCTCGATCAGCTTCTGGGCCTGACGCATCGCGGCCGCTGCCTCATGTGGCTCGCTGGACTTCGCGAGCGCGAGGCACTTCCTGATTTTTCCGATCGCAGTTTGTTTGTCCACGTTTCCTCCCGTGTCAGCGTTGATCTTCGATCGCTGGTGCGCTGGTCGGCATGACGACCTCGGATGCCGACACCATCGCCATTTCCAGCCGGGGAGTACGCCCGGCGATGTACCGATAGCTGCCGCCGAGGAAATCCTTCTGGCACTCGACTGCTTTCCGGAAAATCCTCATCAACTGCATCGCATCGTCCGCATCAATCAGGTAATCGCTGAAGCCGATCGAGACACACGCGACGTCGCGCGCACGGGGCGCGTTCTTTTTGGTCGCCATGATCAGATCGCCGCGAGATCGAGACTGATCGGCCGGTACTCCTCGGTCTCCTTGATGCGCTCATAGAAGCGCACATATGGCTTCGAACCCGTGACACGGATGCTGTCGACGATCGCGCGCATGGCGGTGGCCCACTTGGGGTCCTCGATCGCGAGGCGGCGCAGGCCGAGGATGCGACCGGTATTCACGTTGCCTTCCTTGTCGACCTGGAATGCTTCGTTGATCAGCGCACGGATCTTGTCGCTGCTGCCTGCCGTCCATTCGCGGATGCACTCGTCGATCAGCTCCTTCGCAGCCTGCAGGCGTTCGTCGAACTGGATACGTTCTGCAATCTGGCGGACGATCTTGTACCGGCCGTCGAACGTGATCAGCGAGATGTTTCCCTTGTTTCCACCAACTCGCACGCCATACTCTTCGTTGCTCGTTTCGATGAATGCCGCAATGTCGGTGAAAGTGCGCGTCTTGAACTCGACCATCTGCGCTTGCAGGCGTTTCGCTTCCTCGATCAAACCGGCGATGGTCTGGTCGCGCAGCTGGTCGATCGGCTTGACCATTTCCTTCGGAACGAGGCGACCGCGTGCGTCGAGAACGTAGCCTTCGGGAATGTGTTGCTTAGTCATGGATCTTTCCTGTCGTTGAGAATGCGTTCATTTCTTTCGTGATGCGCCGGATGGCACCAAGTGCCTCGGCGGCACCGGCAGTGACTTGCCGTTCGGCATCGGTACGTGCCGGCGGCGGTTCAATGGTGGGCGGTGGCGACGCACGGGCATTCGGCGTGCCGAGCCCGGAATGCCCCTGACGTTGCCGTTCGGTGTGCATCTCGGCGCGCGACTCGGCACGATCGATCAGGCCCACGAGCACTTCGAGCAGATAGCCGTGGCTCTTCAACGGCAGGTTCAGACGTCCCTCGTCGCGCGTGGTCAGCATGTGTTCGAAGCCCGCGCGCCACACGTCGATCGGGCACACCCAGACACGGCCATTGCGCTCGAACTGGGCGGTGCGGATCATGGGCGACAGCTCATTGATCAGCGCTGCCACGCGCGAATGGCTCATCTGGCTTTTAGCCGGCGCGAAGAGTCCGATGTAGCGCAGCATCGGGCGGATGAACGAATCGCCGGCCGGGTGAGCCGCGACGATCGCATTCAGCGCTTCGCGCGGCGCGTCGTCGGCCAACACCACGTCGAGGCTCATGACCGCACGGCAGTTCGGGCAGCAGATCTGCGGCAGCGGCATCAGTGGATTGCTCCGGCCGTGGTTCGCTCGTCGTTGACGATTACGTGGCGTGCACAGAAATCGTCGAGCAGCGACTTAACGGCGCTCCCGTCTTCGAGTTTGTGGGCCACGATGATCCGACTGAATTCGCCAGCCATCGACTTGAGGACGCCATCAATGGAATTCCGGTCGGCAGTGATCCGCTTGATCGTCTCGGCCTGATCCGCAATCATCCCCTGTGCAGCGCGCAGCTCCCGGCGCAGAGTCTGCACGTCGTCGATCCGGTCGGGATCGGTGCTGCGCTCGATTTGCGCTTTGGCCCGCGAAACCCATTGGGCAATCTCTTCAGGCGTGCGGCTTGCCGTAGCAATTCTGGCGGCTTCGATGACGCGCTCTGCCGTGTCGGCTCGCCCAACACGAAAGCCCGTCTCGACGTGGGAGACGACGAACCCATCCCGGTCGCCGAAGACATCGCGATGGACCGCGAATGCGCCAGCCGGGGAATTCGGAAGATCAATCGGCTCACCTTCGACCTCGATACGGCGCATGCGGCCTTCGCTGGAACACGTGACGTTAAATTTCATATTAGTAGTACTTATCTGAAAGGATGTTTTTTTGTGGAACTTTTGGCACAATCCGAATCAGTGAGCGGCTTCGACCCAGATCACGCGGACGCCGTGCACGTGGAACTGACCTTTACGGTGGCGACCCAGGCCATTGCCTCCCTCGTAGAAGTAGGTGGCGTCACCGGCTTCGATCAGACGATTGCACTGCTCGGAGGGCTGCACCTGAACGGTCGGAGCGGCCGAGCCGGAATACTCCATGCCGGTCACGACAAAGCCGTCGTCGGACAGCATCGCAATCGCATTGGCCATACGGGCAGCGCCGAGCCACATCTTCTGGTTGATCGGAGCCGGCTCGTGGGCGACGGCGTTAAAAGCGTGGGTCATTGCTTATCTCCTTTAACGGGGCGGAGCGCGCACGTGCGGCACGCGCGCCAGTGGCTCAATTCGAGCGGATTGTTCAGGGGAGCGCGCCGATTGGCATAGGACACGCATACCGCCAACTGGACTAGCTGCCCGGTATGGGTGCACTTCACCTGGCCGAAAACGCGCAGCACGCGGTCGGCAACTCGATCGGTCTTGCCCGGATACTTGTCGGCGAGCACAAGCGAAACCGTGGTGCGGGATACGCCGAGCCGTTCGGCCACAGCGGTCTGAGACGACGCGTCGACAGCCTCGCGAAGCATCCGCATCCAGTCGGCGTTAGCAGGCGTCATGGTCGGGTTCCTCCTGCCAGACGATCTTCGCGAGATTCGGGTCGTAGACGCACTTGGTGCGCTGGATCATCGGTGGGCGCGGGCCGGTGTACTTCGACGGCAGCAGGCAGTAGCGCGTCTGCCGCGCCCCCTTGCCGGGGACGAACGCGCGCCCTTCTTCGAGCACCTTGAGATACCCGGCCGTGGTCAGCGCCTTCAGGTACGCTTTCGCTGTGGCCTCCGCGACCTTCGTGATGGCGGTCGATGCGTGGATAACGAGTTCGGCGGCGGTGAAGCCGTCTCTCATGATGCGCATCGTGCGCCACATGTTCTCGTTCGCGAGACCCTGCGTGACCGGTGTGCCGTCTTCCTTGATGCGTGGCGCAAACGCGCCGACATCACGCACGAGATCCCAGCGCTTCTCTTCGCCCACGGCCACAGCAGATGCTTCGACATAGCCGCCGCGCGCGAGCGATCGCAGGTACACCCGGATGGGGTCGATTTCGATCTTGGTCGCGCGCGAAATGTCCGCGACCGACATTGCCGTGCGACGTGCGCGCAGCGCTTCCCAGATCCGCTGACGCGGACCGCGGCCACCAGCCATTTCGAGGTGTGCGGGCTTACGTGACATCACACCCTCCGCTTCGGCGCTTCGCCGGTGTACAGCTCGCGCTTGCCCCATGCAGCCAGGCTCACCACGTCTTCACCGGCAACCAGCGCTTCTTCCTTGATCTGTGCGAGATTCACGCACACGCGTCGCACGGAACCATGGGCCAGCTCGACCAGCCGCGCGAGCAGATCGTCTTTGACGCTGATGCCGGGGCAGTAGAAAGATGCAAGCCGGCGCGCGTCGTCCAGCGTGACCGGCTGCGCTGGTACCCACGCCAGCACACGGCCATGCATACGCTCCCACTGCTTCAGTTTTGCCGGCAGACCTTCTTCGCCGATCATCAGGATTGCGGCCTGACTGGATTCGTACAGATCGCGTACCAGCTCGACCGCGTTACGATCGACGAGGTGGTCCATCTCGTCGATGATTAGCGGCCGGCTGCTCGTGGCCAGCTCCTCGGCCACCTGATCGGCCATCTCCGCAATCGTCCCCGCCGGCTTGATGCCCATCTCAAACAGCACGGCCTTCAGGAAGTGCTTCTTCGTCCAGACCGACTTGGCCTGCACGTAGCGCGCACGGCGGAAATTCGCGACATAGTTCGCGGCCATGCTCTTGCCGTAGCCTGACGGCCCATAGAAGCACACGAGGCCCGGCAGGTTGGCGCCGCGCGAGAGCGCGCGGTCGATCGCGATATCGCACAGACCGAGATTCGTGATCTGGGCAATGCCCGCAGAATCGGATTTGAGCGACAGTTCCTGTTGTGTCATCATTCGCCTTGTCAAGTTATGGTTGTGGTTCACCGGCTGGCGAGTTGCTGCTCGCCAGCCTCTTCAATGCGCCGCTTCATCGACGCAAACTGGCTGCTCTTCGGGTACATCGCGTAGAATTTCAACGCACTCGTCTCGGGTACACCTCCCTCAGAAATCAGTTGATCCAGGGCCTGCCACCGGGCGAACGTCTGCTCGGGCGTTTCCTTGCGTTCCGGCATTTCGTGGACGGTCGCCATCGGCGCGGCTGCGATCGGACGCACGGCCTCGCTTGGCTCGACCAATGTCGCCATGTCGATGACGCGTGAATCGAGTGCGGCGCGCGGGATCTGGCCGAATCCGGCGATCTCCAGCACTTCAGGCGTGTCGAGCGTGAGCGCGCGCTGACCACGACGCTCGGCCTCGACCTCGTCGAGCTTCGCTTCCAGTCGCTTCACACGACCGTCCGCGCGCTTCTCGCGGGCCTGCTCAATGGCCGACGCAGGCATGTAGTCGCGCTCGTTCGCGCCCGCCTCGGCGCGGCAGATGAACCGGCCATCGAGGGTATAAACCGATACGAACCGCGCATCGTGGATGTCGTAGGCAACCTGCACTTCGTCGCCGTGGTGCTCCGTGAGCGCATCGCAGAAATAGCGGTGATTGAGCAGGCGCACCTCGGCGCGCTGTACCGTGCGCGTCTCGCGCGGACGGAACACCAGCTGAGCGTCATGCACATCGAGCATGTCAGCCTGGAAGCCCTTCGCGACATGCGCGTCCCATGCCTCGTTCGGCGACATGTGCCGGCGACGTCCGGTGACCGGGTCGTTAATGAACGGCAGCGAACCGTGCGGCGTGCTGTTATATTCGTCGATGCGCTCATGACAGAACTGGATGAAATCGTCCCAGCCCATCATGGGCATCACGCCATCCTGTTTGAGTGCCTTGCGCGTGATCTTGTGCGCGACGTTGCGCGCCTCCCGATCCATGTCGGCGCCCATATAGGACGGCAGTTTTTTAGCGGCGTCCACCCACACCGTCTGGTGGAAACGCTCGATCACGCCGCGCGCCTGGGAGTTGTACGGAAGCGAATGCATCACCTCGAAGCCAAGACGGCCAGCCACACCGACGCCCTCATCCTTGAGTAGCGCGTTGTGATATCCCGAGCCGTTATCGACATAGAAGGTTGCCAGCACGCCGTGGTTCAGCACCGCCGCGCTCAGCGCATCGAGCACGGCGAATGAAGACTCGGCCAGATCGAGCGAGAAGCCCACGCCCTTGCGCGTCGCAATGTCGACGATCGACGTGATTTCCGGGCGGAATGGCCGACCATGCAGCGGATGCTGGACCTCGGCATCGAACGTGTGACCGTCGGCCGACCAGACATCGTTCGGCTGCAGCCCGCCAAAGGTGCGTCGGATGAACGGCAGCAGGCTCTTCAGTTCGCGCGAGCCCATGCGACCAGACTGCAGCGTGACCGCACCGAGCTTGCCAAGGAAGCGGCGCACTGCATGGACAGATGGGACCTCATACGCCACGCGCTGCTCGACACACGCCTTCTCGAAGTCGCGATGCGCAGACTCAACCGAGGGCTTTTGGGGCTGCTGATAGAAACCAAGGAACAGCGCCGCCCACTCCGGCACGATGAAGCTCGCGCGCGGCTTCTTCGGTGCGAGTGAACCCTGTTTCGCGAGACCGAGATAGCGCTTGAGCGTGCGGATGCTGGGGAAGTCGTCTCCCTTGCGGCCCCGTTCATCTCGGGCCGCGCGCAACATGGCGGCGAGATGATCGTCGAGCGTTCCCATGCGAGCCTGTGTGAGCAGCGCATTCATCGCTGCCTCGCGCGAGACGCGGCACTGGACCATGATGCGATCGAGCGCGGACAGGATGCCTTTGCGCGCGTCGGCACGCAGGCGTTGCGTGTCGGTTTCCATAAGCTGCAGCTGCTGCTCGCGGCGAATGATCGCGGTAGATTTGACCGGTGTGGACTCGACAGCGATCAACGACGCTGTGGCACGGCAGCGAAGCTCTGCCTGAGCTTCGGCCGGCAGACTATCAAGATCGTATTCGACTCCGCCGCCACGGCCTGCACGCTTACGGAATGCCCATCTATCAGACTTCGCGCGCAGACTGATCCCTTGCACCGTACCAGGCATCCGAGGTAGGCCAAGTGACGCCAGCTCAAGCGCTGTGTAGTGCGACTTGACGATAGTCCGCGTCATGCCCGAGTCTCCTCAAATGGCAGCTCCGGCGCGCGATCCTTCGTGACGTTCTCCCGGTGGAACGCAGCTTGCGTCATGGCGGTCGTAAGTGATGCGATCACTGCGTCGCGCTCTTCGCCGGATTCGTAATAGCGGCACAGCGCTGCGGCCGCGTCGGCGAACATGCATTGCAACTGCGCAATGTCAATGATGCGCGGTCGGCGCCCGGTCGGAATGTCGATCACGACGCGTCGACCATCGGCCACGCACAGGTATTCGCTGATATGGCTGGCGCCACAGAATTCCTCGAACTGCCGCAGGCGATTCAGCGGCATGGAGTTTTCGGACATCCAGCGGTAGTACGTCTTCAACTCGACTCCCATCAGCTCGGACATGACCTTCGCCGGCCGACGGCGCTTGGCGGCCGCCTCGACGCACATCTCGATCGCGTCGCTCAGCGTGCTCGCGTGCAAGGATTTTTTTCCCATCGTCTCGTTACCTCTCGTGAGAATCGCGGTGGTGGCGTGCGGGACGCTCGACGACTACGATTCAACCCATCGCCACGAAGAGCTGACGCTCGCGGCGCGGCACACAGACAGGCGTGGACGGTGACAAAACGGGCGTAAAATTCCGTTTCTCGTATCGACTTGGCCAGATTGTTTCGGGGGCAACCCCGATAGCGTTCGCAATAATGCGTTCGGCCTTTGGGTATGGCTTCATGGTTGCGTTGCGAAGGGCTGCGCTACCTGCGTATCCGGTTGCCTTGGCGAGAGACGACCAGTTCCAACCGGCCTCATTGAGGGCGTACCTGATCTTGTGGGCGCTCCAGTCACCGCCGGTGTTTTTTTGCTGCGCTTCTGTGCTCATTTGTTTACTCCTAAGTGTGAGCGTTTGCGGTCACTTTAACCTCAAATGCTTTCGTGCTCAACCCCTTTCAAGTTATTTCATCTTCTTTTGTTGCCCAACCCAATCACAAAAGAGATCAAAACCTTTCAAATCAAAGATATAGGCGAACATGAAAGAGGATGACTCCCCACCCAAACAGCTTTCAAGTTCAGAGAATGAACCTGAAAGCGAATTTCATGCGCGTTTGAGGTTGATTTTGGGGCGCTGGCACGGCAGCGAAGCCTCGTTCGCGCGTGCCGCAAAGGTGTCTCAGACGGGATTGAACCGAATCGTTCAAGGCGGGTTTCCGACCCTTCCGGTTCTGGTTTCAATAGCTGAAACAGCTGGCGTCCCGGTTGGCTGGCTCGCGGCAGGCGAGGGAGGCGACCCTTTTTCGGCTGGAGTGGTAAGCATTTACCCCATTCCGAAACGGCCAGACTGCGTGGATACGCTCGGTAACGAGGTTGATGTTTCAGAGTTTGTATTCATTCCCCGCTACGACGTGAAAGCAGCTGCGGGGCACGGCCAAGCTGTAACAAACGAGGCGCCCACCCACACGATGGCGTTCCGTCGGTACTGGGTGGAGAACTACCTGCACGCAAACCCGCTTGATCTATCCGTGCTATCCGTGAAGGGGGATTCTCAGCAGGGGGTGCTGAATGATCGAGATGTGATCCTGATTGACCGGAGCCAGACAAGCGGCACCGCTGGACTGTATGTCCTCCGGATCGACGGTGACATCATCGTTAAAACACTGCAGCGCTTGCCTGGCGGCATTCTCAAGGTAAGCAGCGCGAATGCGGCCTACGAACCGTTTGAAGTAAGCATGGGCCAGCCACCCAACGATTTCGCGATCATCGGCCGTGTGGTGTGGTTTGGGCGGCAGGTTTAACCGGGAATCCGACTCTTCTCGGCTGGACTCATGAAATCGAGGCCCGATGATACTTTCAGCCCTTTAGCCTCTAGGTCCTGCTGAGTCAGATGACGGAAACGGCAACCACACCCAGAGTGGATCGGCGTTAGCTTCGTCCAAATTGGATCAGTGTGGTGAAATACCTTCCCGTCGCGGGCAGCGCATCGGCAGCGGGCGTCGCTATGCGCGCACGCTCCACCGCAAAGCCACTGCCAATAAGGCCACTTTTCCGCTACTGACTTGGCAGAGTTGAAGCGTTTTTCCGCGTAGCCGCGCATCTCGGCGTTCCATTTCCGCTGATCTTCCGGCGTCATTTTCCACTCCATGCTTAGTTTTCGCTGATTCTAATGTCAAAAAAAGCGCGAAACCTACCGATTTCGCGCTAATTTTTACCAGATTTTTTTGCGGCGTTTTTAGTGCTCGAAAATCGCGTGTCGCCTTGTCTGGCGTGGACTTCGAGCTTTTTTTGTTTTGGCCTTACTCAGTGTCAAATCGAGCACCACCCCACATTCAGCGCTTCCCGACTAGTCGCGATGGAACAGCGAGCAATCCGGGTTGGTTGAACTGTAGAGCCCGGAGCATTCGGCCCGCCAGTCGGAAATAGCGTCCACCGCTGCATCGTGGGCGATTCGCCGGATATGCTCATCCTCCGACAGGCAGTTCCCGTCTGGGTCCTTGTAGATGCAAACGAGCCTCTCACGCCACGCCACGAAATCGGCCATGTAATAGGCCCGCACGGCGACCAGAGCGACAATGACCCAGAATACGACGCTCCCGATTTTCTTCATGTTGTATTCCCCGTTTCGCCAGCCGGCGCCAGAATACCCTGGAAGTCGGACAGCTCCGCCAGCCTGCATGACTCTTCTCTAACGTCGGAGAGGTCGCCTAGAGCGCCTTGTCCGCAGCCTTCGTCTTCGCTTTCGTCGCCACGTCATTCTCTGCGGCCGTCAAAGCCTTCCAACCTCTACGACAATTGCCGGCGTGAGCCAGTCGCTCCGAAGGCCGCACCGGCAGACCGTTCACCGTTTGACAAATACCTCGAACAGCAACCAGCAGGCGCGAAGCAGATTGACCCGTTTGCAGAACCCTGCGCGGGCACCGATAGGCCTCCGAAGCAGTTTGCTCAAAAGCAGGCTCAACAGCGCGACGATTCGATAGCAACGGTAAAGCGCGCCGCAGTTGGGGCGTCGTTTCGATAGTTGCTGCGTGGGCGGAACGGTAGGTGCGCGCTTCCTCGCGGTCGGATGGATTCGCCGTGGATTTCGCAGGAAGGTGCAGCGATAACTGAGCCTCGCGAGCGCGCGCGTATTGGTGTCGAAATGCGGTTCGTGGCGGTTTGCCTATCGTATCGGGCCGTTACTTCGGGGCCGATTTCGACCATTACCTTTTGGCGTCACGACGGCATCTACCGGCTATTCACCGATAACTTATCGTCTCCTTGCGTGAGCCCTCGCGCGCGTATCTGTCCGAAAATCCGTCCGCCCCATCGAGCTAACCGATTGATGCTGCACGCGCACCGATGGCCGACTCCCGGTGCTTGATTTCCCTTGGTTACTTTCAAAGGTAATGGCGTCTATCCCTTTTTAGGGGGCTGCTCCACCGCGTTCGCTGTTTTTTGGTTGTTAGCTGCCGACACGTACTCGTAGACGTCAACGCCGATTGAATCCTGACCCCGCGGAATTGCCCCTGTGCGTACCACCGAATTTTGGGACACGTCCAATGGTAACCGGATTGCCAATCCAGGAGAATTCTTTCAGGCACCGTAAAAAGAACTCCTCGGAGAGTGCGAATGGAAGTGCAAGCCGCTTTGCATCGAGTTCTCTAGCGGCGTTCACGTGGATCTGCTGGTAGATCTGATTTTTTTTGACTATTTAGGAATCTTAAGATCATGAGAGGGAAACTCATTTCGGTGCTCTTCGTTGGCGGCGCGGTTTTTGCATCGGCTGGCGCGCACGCGACGGACGGCACAATCACCTTCACCGGCGACGTGACGGCGCAAACGTGCACCATCACTGGTAACGGCGGAGCGGCCAACTTCACGGTTGCGCTGCCGACTGTGTCGGCCTCGTCGCTGGCAAGCGCAGGCGCGACCGCCGGCCGCACGCCGTTCAACATCATGCTGACCAACTGCACACCGTCCTCGGGCACGGTTCACACGTTCTTTGAACAGGGCCCGACGATCGATACTACAACCGGCGACCTGATCTTGAATGCAGGCGGTGCGGCGGGCGTCGAGATCCAGTTGCAAAACCAGGACCTTTCGGCGATCGCGCTGAACCAGTCTGATGCTTCGCAGAATTCGCTGCCGGCCACCATCAACAGCGGGTCGGCCACGCTCAACTACTACGCCCAGTACATCGCCACTGGCGCTGTCACTGCTGGCGCAGCCGATTCGAGCGTGATGTACACGATGACGTATCAGTAACCGCTCAAGTAAGAACCGGCACGCACCGACCCCACAGGATATTGATTCCTCTGTCTGCTATGAATGTCCAACTTGTTTTCAGATCCATGCTAGCCGCGTTGGCGTTCGTCGCGGCGATGCGTGCCGATGCATCGGTAGTGATTGCCGGTACCCGGGTGATTTATCACCAGAACGATTCCGAGGTGACCCTGCAGCTGTCCAACGTCGGCACGACGCCGTCGCTGGTCCAGGTGTGGCTTGACAAGGGTGATGCCAAGGCCTCGCCGTCTTCCGTCAACGTCCCGTTCATCGTAACGCCGCCGGTCTCGCGGATCGACCCGCAAAAAAGCCAGACGCTGCGGATCGTCTACACAGGTGACGCTCTGCCTACTGACCACGAATCGGTATTCTGGCTGAACGTGCTGGATATTCCACCCAAGGCGACCGGTGATACAGCCGGCGCAAACAAGCTGCAACTGGCCTTCCGTTCGCGCATCAAACTTTTCTATCGCCCGGCTGCCCTGAAGGGCGAGACGCAGGACGCGCCCGCACAGGTTACGTGGCATCTCACGACGCAGGACGGGCATCCTGCTCTTGAGGCCGTCAATCAGAGTGCCTACGATGTGTCGTTTACCACCGTGGAGGTGGTTGACGGTAGTCATACTGCGGTCTTCGATGACGGGGACATGATCCGGCCGGGCGAAAGCAAGGTGCTTCCGCTTAAAGGCGAGACTCCCCGTTCGCCCTCCGCAAAGGTGGATTACCACTACCTCAATGATTACGGCGGCGCCGTGGAGGGCTACGCCCCACTGCGTTAGTCCCGTCTGAAGAAGCGCCATCGCAAACGTCCCGTCTCTTGCAACAGGTTCTCTGTTTTACTATGGGTAGTTAGTTAAACTGACTAAAATTTATGGTTGTGCGACGCATATCTGTTTTACCGATACCAAAATTGCGGCCGTTGTACGCACTGACCATGCTCAGCTTTGCAACGGGACAGGCGCTGGCTGCGCCCTCCAGCGAGCAGACGGCTGAGGTTCAGTTCAATAGCGAATTCCTGCAACAGCTAGGCCCGACCGGGATCGACATCAGCCGATTCGACAAGGGCAACGTCGCCGCGCCGGGTAACTATCGCGCCGACCTGTATGTCAATCAGGTATGGCTGGGACTGGCCGGGGTCACGCTCAAGAAGACGACAGGGGACGGCGTCGAGACATGCTTTGGGCGTGAGCTGCTGGAGCGCATTGGAGTGGACCTCTCAAAGCTTTCTCCCGAGGCAACAGCGCTCCTCGGCAAGGGAAATGATGCGTGTGCACCTCTGCCACAACTGGTCAGCGATGCCACTGCCTCGTTCGACAATGGCGAGCAGCGCCTGGACGTCAGCGTGCCACAGGCCGCCCTGAACCGTCAGGCGCGGGGCTACGTTGATCCGAAATACTGGGACGAGGGGGTGCCTGCGGCGATCCTGCAGTACAACGCGAACGTCTACCGGAACGACGCACATGGCGTCGGATCGAGCCAGGCGTATGTCGGTCTGACGGCAGGTCTCAACATCGGACCGTGGCGCTTCCGTCATATGGGCAACCTGACGAGCGCCACCGGAGAAGGCACGACCTACCAGGCCATCCAGACGACCCTGGAGCGCTCGATCGCGCCGCTGAAGAGCCAGGTGGTGATTGGCGATGGCTTCACCGATGGCGCCATGTTCGACAGCGTTGGTTTTCGCGGCGTACAACTGGCAAGCGATGACCGTATGTATCCTGAGTCGCAGCGCGGGTACGCACCGACCATCCGCGGCATCGCCCAGACCAACGCACGGGTGCAGGTGCTGCAGAACGGCAACCTGCTCTACGAAACGACCGTCGCCCCCGGGCCATTCGAGATCAACGACCTGTATCCGACCGGATATGGCGGTAACCTGCAGCTGGTCGTGACGGAGGCGGACGGTACGCAGCGTACGTCACTGGTACCGTATGCCGCTGCACCGAACGCGCTGCGCCCCGGTACGACGCGTTTTAGCGCCACGGCCGGTGAGTATCGCAGCCCCTTAGTGAGCGGCAAACCGCTGCTGTTTCAGGCCACCGTCCGGCACGGGTTCACCAACCTGATCACCGGCTATGGGGGCGTGACGGCCGCGCAGGGCTACACGGCCGGCGTCATGGGCGTGGCATTGAACACGAAGCTGGGTGCGTTCGGCCTTGACGTGACGCAGGCCAATACGAGTCTACCGGCCCAGCAATCGCGCAGCGGGCAGAGCTTGCGGCTTAGCTACAGCAAATTCCTTTCGGCGACGGACACGAACATCGCTGTAGCCGCGTACCGCTTTTCAAGCGGCGGGTTCTTGTCCCTGGAAAATGCGATGGCGATCCGTGAAACGGGCAACCTGAGCCCCAGTACGTTTGGAGCCAGCACTCAGCGAAACAGCCTGCAGGTCACAATTAATCAGGCCTTGCCGCGTGGCTGGGGTTCATTTTATCTGACAGGCACCGCACAGGACTACTGGGGTCGTTCGGGCACGGACACGCAGTTCCAGGCCGGCTATAACAATAATTTCGGGCGTATCAACTACGGTGTTTCGATTTCGCGCCAGTACGAACTGACGACCAGCCAGTGGGATAACCGGGTGATGCTGACCGCCTCGGTCCCGCTTGGCATCGGCAGTCACGCGCCGTACTCGTCCACCAGCGTGCAGCACGATTCGAATGGCTCGACCAGCATTCAGCAAAGCCTGTCGGGCACGCTGGGCGTAGACAATGCGGCCAGCTACGGCGTGAACGTGGGCTACAGCAGCGGCGGCCAGACGACGGCCGCAACGAGCGCGGGCGGCAACGTGTCGTACCGCTCGCCGATGTCCACGATCACGGCCAATGCGTCCGCCAGCAGTGGCTACAGCCAGTACGGCGCAGGGATTTCGGGTAGTGTCGTCGGCTACGGCGGCGGCGTGGTGTTCTCGCCGCTCTCTGCGGACACGATGGCCATCGTCGAGGCGAAGGACGCGGCTGGCGCACGCATTGCCACGCAAAACGGGTTGCGCATTGATCCGTGGGGACACGCCCTCGTACCGGGCCTCGTGCCGTTTGCCAGCAACGAGATCGAAATCGACCCGAAGGGTCTGCCGGTCAGCGTGGAACTGGAATCCACTTCAGAGCACGTTGCGCCCACTGTGGGTGCGGTTTCGGTGGTGAAGTTCAAAACAGATAATCCGGGCGCCTCCGTGATCATCCGTACGAAGATGGTGGACGGCAAGCCTTTGCCGTTCGGTGCGGATGTGCTCGACGCCGCTGGACAGACCGTTGGCACGGTTGCGCAGAATGGCCGCGTTATCGCGCATGGCCTGAAGAACGCGACGGGTGATCTGAAAGTGCAATGGAGCGAGGGGACCAACCGGCAATCGTGCAAGCTGTCGTATTCGCTGCCGCCGACGGTCAACTCGAAGTCGACGTCCTGGACGACGATTGATTCGGACTGTATGACGCAGTGAGTGTCCAGGACCCTGTGGTGCGGACTGTCCGTTGCAGCCCGGGTCTACTCATACAGGTGCTTCTTTAGCCCTTGTATTTAGGATGAGCGAGGTAAAAGTATGTATCTCCTGGAATTACTGGATTGGCGACGTGTTATCGGCGTGCCCGCATTCGCGGCAGTGCCGATCGCGCAGGGGAAAAAACCATGGATTGCGATTCTGCGCATTTGCGCGGCGTTGCTGGTCGGTGTCTGCATGGCTTCGCCTGCTTTGGCGGATTGCACTTTCGTGTCAGGCTCGATGGGAACGGCGACGATCAGTCCGCCGTCCACTATCTCGGTACAGAAAAGCGTGGTAGTGGGGACGATCCTGTACGACAGTGGCTGGGTTGCGACCAGCGGTACCCCAAAGGTCACCTGCAGCACTGCCTCGATCATTACTGCAGGCTATACGGTTGCGATGAATCCTGTATCAAATGACTACGACGTCTTTCCGACAGGTATTCCGGGGATCGGCATCAAGGTAGGCTGGCTGAACAGTCTCTCATCTGGGGGGATTTCCGTAGAAATTGCGGCGATTGTTGGCACATCACAAAACCGCGGTACAGCCATCGCGTCGACCACTTACGGGCCGATAGGAATATTCGATGTCCAGTACATTGTCACGGGGCCTGTGTCGGCAGGTGTGTCCACGCTTCCGCTGACATTGGCGCAAGCAAGTTACGGCACCACCGTAGTGAACAGGCTGGTTCTCGCTGCACCGACTACTTTTGTCTTCGTGGCTTGCACTACGCCGAATGTGACTGTTCCGATGGGCACACACAAGGCCTCAGAGCTGAGCGGCGTGGGGACGACAACCACCGCAGTCGCGTTCAACATCAGCCTCAATAGCTGCCCAGCGGGCATGGGCACTTCCGGCCCTGCCATCCAGTATGAAATCGATCCTTCTACCACGGTCGTGAGCAGTGCCAACGCGGTCGTGTCGCTGGACAGCGGATCCACGGCCAGCGGCATAGGCGTGCAATTGTTGAATGGCTCCGGAGTTCCCGTTCCGCTGGGCACCAGGCAAACCTTCAGCGGCTATAACCCGAGCACGGGAGGCAGCTATACGATTCCGCTTCAGGCTCGCTACTACCGGACAGCCACCGTCACCCCGGGAACGGCCGATACCGAAATGACCTTCACGATGACCTATCAGTAGGCCGGTAGCGTCCCCATCATGTGATGGCGGGCCAGTCTGGCATAAGGTTTTGTATGATTTTTTAAAGCAATTCCCCCCGGCGGAACGATGCTCGATCACACTCTCGGCGCAGGAAGATACGCGCCTGTCGAGCAGTCCACGGCCATAGACGTGCCGGTCGAAATCAAGCGTGAGCGGATGCCGTCGGTGAATGACACGTTCTGAACGAAGTCGCTGCACTCCGTCGTGCAGCGACTCGTCATGCAGTCACAATGTCGTAGATTTCATCGAAGCATTGCTTCCACGTTTGTCGTTTGAACTCGTGCGGAATGCGTGCTTCGAATTGCTGGAGACGATCCGGGCTCTCGATCAGGTTTTTCATGATCTCAAATGCTTGCCTCGGATCGTAGGGATCAAAGCGAAGCTCGTCGAACGGATTGATCTCGGGAAGGCTTGACGTGTTAGAAGTAACACACACCTTGCCATAGTAGAAGCTCTCGCACGCGGGCAACCCCCAACCCTCATAGATTGCAGGAAAAGCGGTAAAGAGGCAGTTCTCGATCAGCGAAACGAGTTCGTCGTTTTCGACATCCCGTCTGATCTCGACCCGATCCTTCACCAAGGGGTCATGCGTCAGCAGGTACTCCACATCCCCCGTCAACCAGCCTGGGCGCCCGACGATGATCAGCTTCGGACACGCATGCCCGAAGTGTTGAGCGAGCAATCGCCATGCGTAGTACAGGAGGACGTGGTTCTTCCGGATCTCCATTGTTCCGATCGAAAGAATGTACGGCCGATCAATATCCGGTTTTCCGCGGTTCTCACTGGATGGAACGATGTCCCCACCCAATCGGATAACCGCGGTTTCTGCCGTCGATGACAACACATCCTTCACGTCAAACGCCGTGCTGTTCGAAATGCAGATATACCGGTCTACAACGCTCGCGGACAGCTTCAGATAGTGCGCAACAGTCGAACCAAACTCCTCCGTAAAGAAGTGTGGCCGCTTGATGGGAATCACGTCGTTCACGAGGTAATTCACATAGAGGCCGGGATGTGCCGCCTTGACCTCTTCAACGCGTGTGAAATATAGCGGGTGATACCAGGTGATGCCCGAGAAAAAGATCCTGTCGCCTGGCTGAATCTTTGATGCGAGTGGTTCGCCTTCTGGCCAGTACGAATCGTCATGTTTCTTCCGGCCGGCAGCGAGATCATGGAAGTACGAGACGTCATCGATTGCAACCAGACGCTCATCGCCCCAGTGATAGAAAAAGTAGCGGATCCCGGACTTGCGCAAGCTCTCCGTAAAGATTCCCTGGGCGACTCTTGGAATTCCGTGCGGCTGGAGTCCCCAGTGGTCATAGACCGACAACTCTATCCATACGCTCGACATTTCAGGCACCCATTCAAACGAAATCTGAAGAATATATCAACGTCAAATGGGCTCCGGCAGAGCAGCTCGCTTGAACCGCGATAACCGGAACATCACCCCTGCCCAAGCAGCCCCCGAATCCTCTTCACAACGTCCCGGTCAACCGGAGCATAAACAATCAAGCTGAGATCCGGCCGCCCATCGACCGAAAACGCCGAGTATTCCAGTTCGATGGTGCCAAGCAAGGGATGCAGCAGACGCTTCACGCCGTCGCCATCCCCGTGACCGAGCACCTCGTTGTCACGCCACATGGCATCGAACTCGGGACTCACGCTGCAGAGGTAGTGCACCAACTCCCCCACTTCCGACGCCAGGCCCGCGCGCGCCACATCCGCCCTGAACGCCCCCACTACGAAACGCGCAACGCTCTGCCAGTCGTGCTGCTTTGCACGAATGTCAGGATTGCAGAACAAAAACCGCAGGATATTCCGCTCACCGGCGGGCAACGCATCGTAGTCCGTCAATACCACAGTCGCCGCACGATTCCAGGCCACCACGTCCCAGGTGGCCGTCTTGATGATCGCCGGACTCGTCTCAAGCGAGTCGAGCAACCGCTGCAGTCTCGGACTCACGCCTTCGACGGCCTTGTAGCGGACTTCCGGCGGCCGTCCGAGCCCCAGCATGAAAAGGTGCTCGCGCTCCAGATCGGTCAGCATCAAGGCGCTGGAAATGCGTTCGAGCACGTCGGCCGACGGCGCGCCGCCCCGCCCCTGTTCGAGCCACGTGTACCAGGTCGGACTGATATTCGCGCGCTGCGCCACCTCTTCGCGGCGCAATCCCGGCGTCCGGCGGCGCCCGGCGTAGCCGAAACTCGCCGGGTCGAGGCGCGTCCTGCGGCTCTTCAGGAAATCGCCGAACGACTTCGTTACGGTCGTGGACATATCGAAGGTGTTAGTCGGTTTACCATGATGACGTCACTACTTTAACTGGATAACAAAAGACCCGATAGTGAACCGACGACAACCACCGGGAGTTCACTATGCGTCTCTTTCTTACGGGTGCGACAGGTTTTATCGGGTCGGCCCTCGTCGCTGAACTGATCGCCGCCGGCCATCAGGTGATCGGCATGACGCGTTCCGACGCCGGTGCACAAGCGCTGACCGAGGCGGGAGCCGAAGTGCATCGCGGCACGCTCGAAGATCCGGAGAGCTTGCGCGTCGGTGCGGCAAAAGCAGATGGCGTCATTCATCTGGCCTTCGATCATGACTTTTCGCGCTTCCTCGACAACTGCGAAAAGGACAAGCGCGCCATCGCCGCGCTCGGCTCGGCGCTCGCCGGGTCGGACCGCCCGCTCATCATCACCTCCGGGACCGGAATCGGTACCCGCGCGCTGGGTCAGCTCGCCATCGAGGACGTGGTCAACCTCAGCCATCCGAATCCGCGCATTGCCTCCGAAGTCGCCGGGAATCTCTTGCTGGACGCGGGTATCAACGTGTCCGTCATGCGGCTGCCGCAGGTTCACAATCCGTTCAAGCAGGGCCTCATTACGCCACGGGTCGCAGTCGCGCGCGAAAAAGGCGTCGTGGGCTATGTGGGCAACGGAGATAACCGCTGGCCGGCGTGCCATCTCTCGGACGTGGTGCGCGCTTATCGGCTTGCCGCGGAGAAAGGCGAACGCGGCGCGCGTTATCACGCGGTCGGCGAAGAAGGCGTCAGCAGCCGCGCGATTGCCGAATCGCTCGGCCGTGGCCTTCGGTTGCCGGTCGCTTCGATCGCGCCTGACGAGGCCGAAGCGCATTTCGGCTGGATGGCGATGTTCGTCGGCCTCGACATGCCGGCGTCGAGTGCGCAGACGCAAGCGCGGCTCGACTGGCACCCGACGGGCCCCACGCTGATCGCCGATCTCGACGAAGCGCGTTACGTTTAAAGCGGCGCTGCTTCGCAATGGCTTGCCGCCACCAGGCACGCGATGGCTCTCAGCGCGCCTTGATGAAGTCGATAAACGCGCGCAGCGGCGCAGGCACGAGACGCCGGCCCGGATAGTAGAGGAACGGTCCCGGGAACGACGGCCACCAGTCTTCGAGAACGGGTTCGAGAGCACCGCTTTCGAAGTGCGGACGCAGCCAGTCTTCGAAGAGGCAGACGAGCCCCGTCCCCGCAATGGCCGCATCGACGAGAAGATCGACGGCCCCGCCGACCTGAACCAGCAGCGGGCCGGCCGGTTCGACGCACACGGCTTCGCCTTGCCGCTCGTATTCCCACGGCGGCATCGACCCGCTCGCGAAACGTCCGCGAAAGCACGCGTGGCCCAGCAGTTCGCGCGGATGGGCGGGCCGCCCGCGACGGTCGAGGTAGGCCGGCGAAGCGGCAGTCGCAAAGCGCTGGACGCGTGGCCCAATCGGCACGGCGATCATGTCCTGCTCCAGCCGCTCGCCGTAACGGATGCCCGCGTCGCACCCGGCCGCCAGCACGTCGACGAAGCTTTCCTCGGCGATGACTTCCAGCTGGATCTCGGGATACGCGGTGAGAAACTCCGGCACGATGGCGGGCAGGATCAGGCGTGCTGCACTGAGCGGCACGTTGAGCCTGAGCGTGCCCGCCAGCCTGTCGCGAAAGGTGTTGACCACGTCGAGCGCCGCTTCCACTTCGCTCAAGGCGGGACGCAGACGTTCGAGCAGGCGCTCACCCGCCTCGGTGGGCGCCACGCTGCGCGTCGTGCGATGCAGCAGTCTCACGCCGAGTTGCGCTTCCAGCCGGCGGACCGCCTCGCTCAGCCCCGACGCGCTCGAACCCGTGGCGCGGGCGCCATCGCGGAAGCCCTTCGCGCGCGCCACCGCCACGAAGGCGTTCAAATCAGACAGATCGACCTGCATTGTGCGTCTCCGCGTACAACCTGTGCGGATTATGAGGGCTTATCGCCCAATGGCTCAAGTTCTAAGCTTCGGTGATCCACTGCAAGGAGAACGGCATGTCCAGCACCCCCATCCAGTCATCCGGGACGTTCAAACTCGGCGATATGAACGTCAACCGCCTCGGTTACGGCGCCATGCAACTCGCGGGCCCCGGCGTATTCGGGCCGCCGAAGGATCACGACGCCGCACTGGCGGTCCTGCGCGAGGCGGTCGAATCGGGCGTCAATCACATCGACACGAGCGACTTCTACGGTCCGCACGTGACCAATCAGCTGATTCGCGAGGCGCTGCATCCGTATCGCGACGATCTCGTCATCGTGACCAAACTCGGCGCGCGGCGCGGCGACGATGCCTCGTGGCGCCCCGCGTTCTCGCCCGACGATCTGACGCAGGCGGTGCACGACAACCTGCGCAACCTCGGCCTCGACACGCTCGACGTGGTCAATCTGCGCATCATGTTCGACGTGCACGGGCCCGCGGAGGGGTCGATCGAAGCCCCGCTCAGTGCGCTTGCCGAATTGCAGCGACAAGGGCTCGTGCGCCATGTCGGCCTGAGCAACGTCACGCGCGCGCAGATCGAGGAGGGACGCCGGATCTGCGAGATCGTCTGCGTGCAGAACCACTACAACGTCGTGCATCGCGCCGACGACGCCCTGATTGACGATCTCGCCCGCGACGGCATCCCCTACGTGCCCTACTTCCCGTTGGGCGGCTTCACACCGCTGCAGTCGACCGCGCTGTCCGACGTCGCCGCCCGCCTCGGCGCAACGCCCATGCAGGTTGCGCTCGCCTGGCTGCTGCGCCGCGCGCCGAATGTGCTGCTGATTCCCGGCACGTCGTCCGTGGCGCACCTGCGCGAGAACCTTGCCGCAGCCACGCTCGTTCTGCCCGACGATGCGCTGGCGCAGCTCGATCGACTGGGAAGCGACGGCGCGGCACGGCATGAATGACCGAAGGAGCTTAGTCATGCCAACTCAAACCGGTACGACTACCCGCGCCGGGATTGTCATCGTCACCGGCGGCAGCCGGGGGCTCGGCCGCAGCACGGTGCTCAGTCTCGCGAAGCGCGGAGTCGACTCGATCTTTACCTACCACAGCCGCGCGGGCGAGGCCGCGCAGGTTGTCGATCTCGTCGCGCGGACCGGGCGCCATGCGCTAGCCTTGCGACTCGACGCCGGCGACGTCGGCTCCTTCGACGGATTCGTCGAACGCGTGCTTGATAACCCGGAGGTGAACAGGATGGTCGCCGGCATGACACCGCTGGGCCACGCCGGTCTGCCCGAGGATATTGGTCCGATGATCGCTTCGCTGCTATCCGAAGATCATCGGCGGGTGAATGGTCAACGCATCGAGGTATCGGGAGGGATGACGACCTGATGCGTCCACCCAGGGTTCGCAGCTGGCGCGCGAGCCCGTTGCCGGACGCGCATTGACGATACAGACCGCGCGTTCATCACCTGATTCCGGCGGCGCTCAAAACGGCGGTCAAGAAAGCGACCGCGTCGAAGCTATTCGATCTCACACCGGGTGCGCGTCGATCCACGCGCGCGCCGCATCTACCGCCGCTCCGGCGGCGGCGTGCTCGGTCGGCCAGAGCCTGTCGATGTGAACAAGCTGCCAGTCCAGCACGATCGCATCGCCCTTCAGCACGCGAAAATGCGCCTTCACGCCCGTGAGCACCTGCTCGACGGCGACCTCGATGTCGTAGTCGTTGTAGTGCTCCTCGTAGTCGCCCATGTCGAGGCCCTTTGGCTCCATGATCTCGTCTCCGGCATAACTGGCGAGTTCATCGTAGCACTTCCCCGCGAGAGACAGGCAGGCTCCGCGGCGCACGGGCGCACACCGCGGCAACCACAGCCGCGATGCGCCGATATAATGGCGCACCCCCGGATAAACGGCCCCTCGGGCCGCGCGCCGTTTTGCATCGCTTGTGGCACCGCATAGCGCTTTGTGTGCCGCTTTGTGCTCCCGGTGCCGATGCATCGCACTCTCGCTCGACCAAATGCAAAAACTGATTCTGCCGTTCGTATCGGGCTTTCTCGCGTCGCTGTTCTTTCGCGAAGCAACGCTCGCGCTGCTGCATGCGGCACAGGTCGTCGACACGTCGGGTTTTTCGACGCAACCATTCGTGCCTTTCGGCCTGCCCGAGTTTCTCGTAAACGCGATCTGGAGCGCCGTCTGGGCCGTGCCGATGGCGTGGCTGATCGGCGTGTCGCCGTCGAAGCCCGCGCCGTGGGTGCAGGCGTTCGTGTTCGGCGGCGTCGTGCTGACGGCCGCGATGGTGTTCGTCGCCGATCCGCTTCGCGGCATCTGGCCGAGCGGCAACATGCTGCCGCGCCTCGCGATGGGGTTCGCGTCGAATGCGATGTGGGGATGGGGCGCGCTCATGTTCATGCGCGCATTCATGAGCGAAACCGTCGAGGACTGAACGAAGCGCGGCACGTTCCAGCGTCGCCGCGCCGCGGCCGTTTCACTCGTTCAGATCGCGCAGCGGATGGTCCTCGGCCGTCCAGGGGCTCGCGAACATGCCTTCGACGTCGGCGGCCGACACCTCCTCGATGCGCGCGAAACGCCATGTCGGGCGATTGTCCTTGTCGATGATGCGCGCGCGGATGCCTTCCATCACGTCGCCCCGCGCGAAGCTCGATCGCGTGAGATCGAGATCGCGGCGCAACACGTCCGCCATCGCCCCCTCGGCACGCGACACGACCTCCAGCGACACCGCCATCGACAGCGGCGAACGCTCGCGCAACACGCCGACGATTTGCGCCGCCCATTCCGCCTCGGGCGGCTCGGTGTGCCCGGCCTCGCGCTGCGCGGCTTCTAGCGAAGCCAGGATCGCGGGGACGTCCGCGTGCGAAAAATGCCGGTCGATCCACACACGCGCCGCGGCGAGCGCGCTGGCGTCCATGACCTCGCGCGTGGCGTCGCCCGTTGCGGCCTCGCGCCGGATACGCGCGACGATCTCCTCGCCCGACGCGAACGGCTCCGTTTCCAGCGCATCGATGAGTGCGGGCCACGCGGCTTCGTCGAGATACGCGTCGGCAAGGCCCGCGTAGAGCGCGCCCGCAGTGTCGATCGTCTCGCCGCTCACGGCGAGATAGCGGCCGAGCGCGCCAGGCGTGCGCGCGAGAAACCAGCCCATGCCCACATCGGGGAAAAGGCCGATGCGCGTCTCGGGCATCGCGAGACGCGTCGACGCCCCCGCCACGCGCAGGCCGCCCGTGCGATACGCACCCTGCGAAATGCCCATGCCGCCGCCCATCACCACGCCGTTCATGAACGCGATATACGGCTTCGGAAACGTGAATATCGCGTGATTAAGGCGATATTCATCGGAGAAAAACGTATCGAGCGCGGCCTGATCGCCGGCGCGGTACGCGTCGTAGAGAAAGCGGACATCGCCGCCCGCGCAGAATGCCCGTCTGTGACGCGAGCGCACGACCACGGCAAGCACGTCAGGATCGTCGCGCCAGCGCGAGAGCGCGCCGAGCATCGCGTGGACCATGCCGGTGTTGAGCGCGTTGAGCGCCTGCGGACGTTCGAGTTCGATGAAACCGATGCGGTTCGCTACGCGGGCCACGACGTACTGATCGGCATCGCTCGCGGTACTGCTGGCAGATGGGGCTTCCGGTGACATGGTGATCAGAGAAACTGAAAGCGCAATGAAAAGGCTCCGCGCGAATGAGCGCTCAAGCAAGGTTCAGGCGATGCTTAAAAACGAGGCTCGTTTGCTATTGAAGCGCGGCTGAGCGTGTGAGGCTATCACGTCGTCGTCGCCTTCGTTTTCTTCGTGACACGTCCTCCTGCGCGAGCCGGCGGCCTGGCGTGCGCGCCCAGCCAGGCATCGAGCGCGGCATCCACGAGTTGTTCGAGCGACGCACGCGGGAATTCAGGGCGCGTCAGCGAAAGCGCCACGATGCCATGCAACGTCGCCCAGAACGCCCCGGCGCGTGCGGTGCCATTCGTGCCGTGCAGCGCATCGAGCGCATCGGCAAACAATTCGATCATCCGTGCGTCCGGCTCGCCGTTTTTGCCCGCGCTGTTGCCTGAACATGCCGCATCGGGCACATCGATGAACACCGCCCGGTAAGTCTGCGGATGCGCGCATCCGAACGCCACGTAAACATGAGCAAGCGCGCGAAGACGCCCGCGCGGATCGGCGGTCAGCTGTGAAGCAACAATAGAGTTCGACACAAAACAATAGACTTTGACACGAGACAATAGAGTTTGACAGTATGCGGCCCATCGATGCAGTGGTGGACTGGGCAAGCCGCAAGGTACTCTCGCACCGGGTCGCCATCACGCTGGAAGCCGGGCACGCCGTCGAAGCGCTGGAAGAAGCGTTCGCCCGTCATGGGCTGCCGGACATCGTGAACACCGATCAGGGCAGCCAGTTCACGGCGGGCGCGTTCACCGACGCCGTGCTGGGCCGACAGGTCCGGTTGTCGATGGACGGCAAAGGGGCCTGGCGCGACAACGTGTTCGTCGAGCGGGTCTGGCGCAGCATCAAGTACGAGGAGGTCTACGCTGAAAGCGTACGAGTCGGTCAGCCATGCCCGGCGTTCCATCGGCGAATACATCGAGCTGTACAACCGAAAACGGCCCCATTCGAGCCTGGCGGATCGGACGCCGGAGAGGCATACTTCGCAACGCTGCCTGCGATCAAATCGGCAGCATGACTGCCTCGGACATTCCACTTAAAAATATCGAAAACCTGTCCGAACGAGCGAGGCCACCTCTATCGCTGGCTCAGGCCCCGGCCAAACCACTTATCCGAATTTGCGCAGCCACCTCTCCAGGATAGTCCACGTCCCCATCAAATCCAGGACTTTTGCAGACCTTCCTTAGCAGGTTGAGCTACTGGAATACCATGCCCTCTCCCTGGCTGCGCGGGAATATCCCTCCATTACTCAGTGAAACGCTCGCCATGATCAAACATATCGGCGCGCATCAGATCATCCCTGCCATCACAACGCATCCCAATGCACTCACACTCCCGGGCCAGCCGGCACTGAGCGCCGGCGTCCACGGCCTCCCGGACACGATATTTTGAAACCGGCCGACGGTTTCGCCTCTGGTATAACTTTTATATATATGTCCAGTATCAAATATGCATTGTTCCAAATCTTACTTTTTACTTAGGATTCCACCCGACTCCCGGTAAGTCGGTACCTCGATTGATTCGATCTCTCCGATCGAGCGTCTGCCGCGCACGACTGCCCGACTCTGCATCGTCCCCGGCTTCTTTACCGCTCCATAGTTCAGGTACCCCGCAGTGACGAATACTTCCGAAGACCAACGCGTTCCGATGGCCGGTCAACGAGAATCGCTCTGTGCGATCGTGCTGCGTCGCAGATCGCGACTACTATGCGTCGCCGTCGCAGCCTTTACACTGTCACAGCTTGCCCTGGCGGATACCAGCCAGGAGATATCGGCTGGCCGGCAAATCGCGATAGCCGGCGTTGCCGCCGGTCGCGCAAGTTGTGCCGCATGCCATCGGGCAGACGGCACCGGGCAACCGATGCATGCCATCCCGGCCCTCGCCGGACTCTCGTCCGCGTATCTGCATCGTCAACTGACCTACTTCGCTGATGGCCAACGCGAAAGCGCGATCATGGCACCGTATGCGAAGCGCCTGAACGACAGCGAGCGCCAGGCGGTAGCCGCCTACTTCGCGAGTCTTGCGCCAGTGCGGCGAGACACAACCGACCACGCGCCTTCCGGCTTGCTCACGAGGGGTAAAGCGCTATTCGAGAACGGCATCGCTCAATCCGAAATGCCCGCGTGCGTCAAATGCCATGGCGCGGACGGGCGTGGAATCGATCCGCTGAGCCCGTCTATTGCCGGCCAGTCGGCCTCTTATATTGAACGCCAGCTCTCGAGCTGGCATGCAGGAAAGCCGCGCGGACCTGCGGGAGTCTTCATGCGAGCCGAGGCGTCGCACCTTTCGAAATTCGACATCGAAGCTGTCTCCGCTTACGTAGCGGGACTTCCCGCCACACGTGAACCAGCCAGAAACGGAGATGCGCATTGAACCGGACATGCATGGCCCTGATTGCCATCGCTTCAGCGGCGGTGCTCGGCCTCGCCGGCTGGACAGCCGCTGCGATCCATCAAAAGAACCAGCGCGAAACCAACGATGCAACCGCAACCACATTCCAGCCACCGCCAGACTCCGCCATTCCGAACGATCAGTTCGGTGCAATGGTGAAGAAAGGACGTGAGATTTTTCTCGACCCGGCGAAGTTCGTGCCTGAGTATGTCGGCAACCACCTGAGCTGTGCGAGCTGTCACCTCGGTGCGGGACGACAGGCAGGCGCGGCGCCGATGTGGGCCGCTTATGTCGCCTTCCCCGCCTTCCGCAGCAAGAACGGGCACGTCAATTCGTTTGCCGAACGGCTGCAAGGGTGCTTCCGGAACAGCATGAACGGCAAGCAGCCGCCGCTTGGCGACCCGACCCTGATGGCACTGGAAAGCTATGCGAACTTCCTGGCCAAAGGCGCGCCGACCGGCCAGTCCATGCCTGGCCGAGGCTTTCCGGAACTGCCGCCGCCGCCGCAACCGGCCGACTACGCGCGCGGCGCGACCGTCTACGCGCAGAGCTGCGTGGCTTGCCACGGCGCCAACGGCGAAGGCCGAATGAACAATGGCGAACCCGTCTTTCCGCCACTGTGGGGCGCGCAGTCGTTCAACTGGGGCGCAGGCATGACCAGCATACAGTCGGCTGCGCAGTTCATTCACGCAAACATGCCGCTCGGCCTCGGAGGCACATTGAGCGCCCAGCAGGCATGGGATGTCGCGACCTATATCGACAGCCAGACGCGTCCGCAGGATCCCCGCTTCAACGGCGACGTCGCGAAGACGCGCGCGAAGTACCACAACACGAAGTACTCGATGTACGGAAAGGTTGTCGACGGCGTAGTGCTCGGAGATCCCGATCACACGCCCCCTGCCGGAACCGTGCTCGCGCAGGCACAGACACAATCCGCCGCGCCTTCCGCCAACCACGCCCAGTGATCAAAATGCACGAAGAAACAAGAAAGCCGTCCCAGAGTTCCAGCAACGATATCCGGCCGGTCGGCGGATGGGTAATCGGTGGTTTTTTGATTGCCACCATCGTGACGATATGGGTGTTGACGTCGTTCGTTTTCGTCGCCCGCAGCTAGGAGATTAGCCCGTGGCTACGAACGAATACGAGCGCGCATTTCACCACGTCGCCGAACGGCACGAGCGCATCTGGGTTTTTCTGTCCCTCGTACTACTGGCAGTCCTGCTTGCGGGATCGATGTTTTACGTGGTGATCGACTACGGTGTCGTCGTCAAGAGCGGTACCACGTCTCCTCCCCTGATTCCCGCGATCGACGAGTCGGCGTTCGAGGGCGGCAAAGTCGTGCAGACCGGGCCGAACAGCTACGCGATCTATGTCGTCGGGCGCGTCTGGTCGTGGTCTCCCGGCACCATTCATGTCAAGCAGGGGGCGCTCGTGACGTTTTACGTCACGAGCAGCGACGTGCTGCACGGCTTCGAGGTGCAGGGAACCACGATCAACGTCACTGCGATACCCGGCGCAGTAAGTAGCGTGACGTACACATTCAACCACGCCGGAATCTATCAGATCCTCTGCAACGAATTTTGCGGCATCGAGCATCAGGCCATGACCAGCAAGATCATCGTCGACCCGAAGGGATAACCATGAGTTCGCCAACTGCCGAATATCTGCAACGCAGCAGCACGGCGGATGCGGATACCGCCGCCATGCGACGCACCATGCTCGCCTTCCTGGTCTTCGGGTTTTCTGCCCTGATGATCGGTGCGTCCATAGGACCGCTCCAGGCACTGAACTACGGCGGCGTCAATCTCTACCCGCTCCTGCGGCCGCTGCTCCAGACGTACTATCAAGGGCTGACGATACACGGCGTCCTCAACGGCTACGTGTTCACATTTTTCGTGTCTTGCGGTCTTCTGGTTTACCTGTCGGCACGCGAACTCGGCCTGAAACCGAACATGACGCTGTGGCTGGGCGGGTTCGGCTGCATGGCGGCAGGAACCGCGATGCTGCTGGTCGCGATGTTCGACAACTCGTCGAGCGTGCTGTGGACCTTCTATGCGCCACTCAAGGGAAGCCCGTGGTTCTATCTCGGCATGACCCTGCTCGGCCTCGGCAGTGTTTTCCCGCTCCCCGTCCTGATCGGTCTGCGGGTTCGATGGAAGCGCCGCAATCCCGGCCAGATCACGCCGTTGATCACGTACATGAGCCTCGTGACGATGTGGATGTGGGGACTGTCGTCGATCGGAATCGTGACTGAACTCGTCGTGCAACTCGACCCCTGGGCATTGGGATACGTGAATTCGATTGACCCGTTGATCGCCAGAACGCTCTTCTGGCTCACGGGACATCCGGTCGTTTATTTCTGGTTGATGCCCGCTTACGTCTCCTGGTATGGGCTGCTTCCCCGCCAGGTCGGAGGGAAGCTGGTTTCCGATTCCATGGCGAGGCTGACGTTCCTACTACTGCTGATCTTCTCGCTGCCCGTCGGCAGCCATCACCAGTTCCAGGATCCGGGATTCTCGACCGTCTGGCGAGGCATCCTGACTGCGCTCACCATGTCGGTGGCACTGCCAAGCCTCATCACCGCATTCACGCTCGGATTGACACTCGAATACGCCGGACGTCTACGCGGCGGCCGCGGATGGATTGGCTGGTTCGCCGCATTGCCGTGGAAGGACCCGAGTGTTGCGGGCCAGGTACTCGCCGCGGTCGCCTATATCGCCGGTGGCGCGACGGGCATCGTGAACGGCAGTTGGCAGCTCGACAACATCGTTCACAACACGACGTACGTCCCGGGCCATTTCCACATGACCGTCGGAACGGTGACCGCAATGACGTTCATGTCCATCGCGTTCTGGATGCTGCCTCACCTGACTGGGAAACGGCTGTTCGCTCGCCCGCTGGCATCTGTCGCGATCGGGCTGTGGTTTACCGGCATCTCGATTTTTTCGATCGGCATGCTGGTGGCAGGCTTCTATGGCGTCCCGCGTCGGGCATGGGTTTCCGAGTTGCCGTCGTCCTCATATCACGCGCTCTATGGCGCCGCCCACGTACCCCTCGTCATGGCAGCGCTCGGCGGCGTGATCCTGTGGCTCGCGATCGTCTGCTTTTACGTGGTGTTTTTCGGCACGCTACTGGCCGGAAAACGGGAAAGCAGGCGCCAGGCGATTCCGTTCGCCACGGCGTTCGGACGACCCGCGAGCTTCGCCATCGACGTCGCCGGGTCGCAGGACGATCGTCCGTCGCCTTTCGTCAATCCCGAAGCGTCGATCCTGTCGAAGGTATTGGAACATATCGGTGCGTGGTCATTCTTCGCATTCCTGTGCATGATGGCCGCCTATCTGCCGATCTTCTGGACGCTCCTGCAACACACGACTGCAGTGCCCGGCTGGAAGGTATGGTAACGGCCAGATGATCCGCGCCTGGTGCATGGCCGTGCTGCGGTCGTCAGGCAAGGCGGTTGTCGTGAGTGCCGTGCTGTGCATAAGTCTTTACGGATATGCACGGCTCGGTGCTCAAGCGGGCTACACCGGCACCGTCGTCGCCCAAAGACCAGCACCGCCGCTCACGCTGGAAACAGATGGTGAGCGCCCGTTCTCGCTTTCCAGCCAGCGCGGACACATCGTTCTTGTCTACTTCGGCTATACGCAGTGTCCGGACGTCTGCCCCACCACGCTGGCATCCCTGTCGGCCGTGTTGGAGCAGCTCGGCCGAGAGTCGAAGAACGTTTCCGTGGTGTTCGTTACCCTCGATCCGGCACACGATACGTCGCAACGCCTCGCTGCCTACCTTGGCGCCTTCTCGCCACGACCGCTCGGACTCACGGGAACGCCGGACCAGGTGGCCGACGCGGCGCGCGCATGGGGCATCAAATGGCGCAGGACCGACGACGGCCGGTTCATCGATCACACATCGGTCATTACGGCGGTCGATCCGGGCGGAAACGTCCGCCTCCAGTATGGATTCGAGCAACTGACTCATCCCGTCGGGATAGCCAATGACCTGCGGAGAATCCTGCAGCAAAGCGGCGACGCACGATCATGAACACAGCATGGGACACTCCCGTGCTCGCCGGCTGGCTGATGGCGAGCTTCGCGATGGCAGTCGCAAGCGTCGCTGCGACCATCCGTTTCGGCTGGCCGCGTCGCCATTCGCTGTATGGCGTCCTGGCAGCGGTGCTGCTTGCCGCATCCACGCTGAGCCTGAAAGACCCGCTTGCATCGATGGCCAGCTACAGTGCCGGTCTGATGATACTCAGCCAAGGGGTGCCGCCATTGCTCCTGCTGTCCGTTCCGAATAACATCTGGAACCGCTGGAGAGGCGCGCCCGCCCCGCTTGCGGCACCGGGCCTGCACGGCTGGCTGCTGGACCCCGGCGTTGCCGGCATGGTTTTCGTGATCGTTTCTGTCGGCGTGAGCGTGCCCGGCATCTTCGAGCCAGCGCTGGCGAACGCGCTATATAGCGCGCCGCTTGGCGCGGTCGAACTGCTCTCGGGCGTTCTGTTCTGGGGGCAACTCTTTGGCACCACCCGATCCATCCCGCACGACTGGCAGGCAGGATTGTTCGCACTGATCGGCTCGATGCCGATGACGGCCGTCGCCGTCGCATGGATGACATCGCCTGACGTGTTGTACATGCCTTATCTGAACCTTGTTTGCCGGTGGGACATCCCTCCGCTGATGGACCAACATCTGGCGGGCTTCACCATGTTGCTCTTTGGACTACCACTTCAGGTGACAGGGTCGTGGCTTCTCGTGGCCGCCGGCGTGCGCCGGCCAATCGCGTCTGCGTAAATCACATGAATTTCACCCATCTCGCCGCTTTTCACGCCGTAGCAGAAACAGGAAGCGTGACGGCCGCCGCCGAGCGCATGCATATCAGCCAGCCTGCACTGACGCGCGAAATACGCGAACTGGAAGAACGGTTCGGCGTCCCGTTGTTCGATCGCATGCCACGCGGCATGCAGCCCACCGAGGCAGGACGGCTACTGCTGGAATACGCCAGGCAGATATTTCACCTCGCCGACACCGCAGAGGCCACCATCAGCGAATTTGCGGGCCTCCAGCGCGGACAGCTCATGCTAGCCTCGAGCCGGACAGGGGGAATCTACGTGCTGCCCGATCTGATCGACCGATTTTGCGATCTTTACCCTAAGGTAACGATCAACCTGGGGATTTACAACACGGAGGCCGTCAAGCAGGCCGTACTGAGTCAGGAGTGTCCGCTCGGACTCATCGAAGGGGAATACGACGAGGAGGCGTTCGATGCAATGGCATGTGGCAGCGACGAGATTATCGCCATAGCCGGACCCGGCCATCCCTACGCGAAGCGCCGAAGGCTCACCGCCGAGGCGCTCGGGCAAACCAAACTCGTTTTGCGGGAAGCAGGTTCAGGCACGCGCCGGATCGTGGAACAGGCGTACGAGGCTCGAGGTCTTTCGCTTACACCGAACGTGATCATCGGCGGCCCGGAAGTAATCAAGCGCTTGTTACGGCTCGGACGCACTGTCTCCTGGGTTTCGCGTATGTCCGTGGCGGAAGAACTGGCAGCGGGTACGCTCGTGGAGTTGCCCGTCAGCGACATACGCATCGCCCGGCAGCTCTACATGCTATGGCGCAAAGGCTATAGCCTGAGTCCGAGTGCCCGAGCGTTCAAAGCATTCATGCAGCAGTACATCGAACTCAAGAAGGCAGCCTGATTCCGCTCACGGTATGGCGCGGCCCGCCTGCTTCGCCCTCCCATATCACAGAGCTATGGTGCCTATACCATACGGGTATTTTTCACGTTCATGCAGCCTCCTTAGACTGAATGATGGAGTGTTGACTCGTTGCTCGCTCACCCAATCCGATATTTCCGGTCGATCCGCAGTCAGTCCAGTTACCCGCCTACAGGAATCCCTGTGATGAACAAGATCAAACGCCTCGCGGCTGCCGTGTTGCTCACTACCTGTGCCGTCACACCGTTTGCGGCCCACGCCGATGGCAGTGAGCCTGCCGGCTTCTGGACCACACCGACGATCCAGGGCTATGGCCCGATTCACTTTCTGCCCGATGCTGCGTTCAAACCCGACCCGGGTCACACCTACAAGGTCGTGTTTTCCTTGACGCAGGCTCCGAAAACGCCGTCGGACGCCAATCCCGCGCTCGACCACGTCGCGCGTACAGTCAACCTTTACGTAGCCGCCGGCGTACCGCTGTCGCATTTGAAGTTCGTGGCCGTCGCGTACGGCGCGGCTACGCCGCTCGCACTCGACGACGCGCATTACCGGGCAGCTTATAACGTGGCGAATCCGAATCTACGCTTGATTGCAGAACTGAAAAAGGCCGGCGTTACGGTGGCCGTCTGCGGTCAAGCGGTGGCCGAGCACCACTTCGACTACGGCTGGATCGCACAGGACGTTACGTTAGCGCTTTCGGGCCTGACGACGGTGACGACCCTGCAATCGCAGGGCTATGCCCTCATGCCGATTTAACCGGAGCCGAACGCGATGCTCACCATGACCTCACACAAAAGGACTTTACTTGCCTGTCTCCTGGGCTTGATTGCGGCGCCGGTCATATCCATCGCTCACGCGGCCGCAGCGACAGCGCCCAAGATACAAGCGTCCGCACCGCAATCCGTTTCGCCACCGTGGCAGCACGGCGCGAACGACGACGTGGCCGACCGCGGCCTCGAGTTCACCGAGCCTGACGCCGACAATCTGGCCGACTTTCACGGCGACCCCGTTCATCCGGCGCTAGCACTTTATGTAGGCGGTAACTACTTCTTCGCGATGGCGCCGCTCGTCCATGCGTTCGAAGAACAGTACCCGCAATATCGCGGCCACCTGTACTGGGAAACGATTCCGCCTGGGTTGCTCGTGCGGCAAATGGACCATGGCGGCACAGTCACGGTCGGCAACATGACGTGGACCGTGAAGCCCGACGTCTATCTCGCGGGCCTGAATGCGGTGCGCAAGCAGATCGACCGCGGTAACCTGAAAGCCCCCGCCGTACCTTACGTGACGAACACGCTCACGATTATGGTGCCGAAGGACAACCCCGCACACATCACGGGTTTATCGGACTTCGAAAATCCGGACGTTCGTCTGGCCATGCCGAATCCCGAATTCGAGGGAATTGCCAGGCAAATCAAGGTATCACTCGCGAAGGCAGGTGGCGATGCGCTCGTCGATTCGGTGTACGGTTCGAAGGTGGCAGACGGTTCGACCCAGCTGACACACATTCACCATCGGCAAACACCGTTGTGGATCATGCAGGGCAAGGTGCAAGCTGGTGTGACGTGGCAGTCCGAAGCGACGTTCCAAGAGCAGGTTGGACATCCCGTCAGCCACGTGGACATTCCGGCCTCGCAGAATACGATCGCGATCTACGCCGCCGCGATGGCGGCACACGCGCCTCACCCCGAGGCCGCGCAACACTGGCTGGCGTTCATTCGTTCGCCACAGGCGCTGAAGATTTTCGAGCAGTACGGCTTCAAGCCCTATGTTGCATCGGCCCGATGATGGGCTGAAATAGAAAAATCCCCGTAAGCCATTGAACGTACGGGAAATTCTTGCCGCCCCCCAGCAGAAACGGAGGAGTTCGAACTGAACCGCACCGGATTTTGTGGAGGCTCCAACTCTTGAGAGAATGGAGCCATGAAAAGGAAGGCAACCGGGTTTTCCGCGCAAGTGCGTGAACGCGTTCGGCGCTCCGCACGATGATCACTGTCACCTATGAGCGGCAAAGAGGGGGGGCTACCGGAAAGGAAGCGCCTCCAACCATGGAAACGTCTGTTATCTGCACGTCAGCGCGGCGCTAACTCCTTTATGGCGTGTTCACACTAACTGCGATTGATCGTATACTCTGGTGATGGAAATCACTGAAGCCCAATATCAACGGATCGAGCATTGCCTGCCGCGACAACGCGGCAACGTGAGCCTGACGAACCTGCAAGTGCTCAATGCGATTCTTTATGTAGCCGGGCATGGTTGCAAATGGCGCGGGTTGCCGAAGCGTTTCGGCCGATGGCATACGATTTACACGCGGATGAATCGCTGGTCCAGAAGTGGCGTGCTGGATCGCGTCTTCAGGGAATTGCAGCGTGCGCAGATCATTCGCGTCAGGATCGAGGCGGTCTCGCTTGATAGCACGATGGTGAAGGTTCATCCCGACGGCACCGGTGCGCTAAAAAAAACGGACCTCAAGCAATCGGAAAATCTCGAGGCGGATGGACCACAAAGATTCATATGGTTGCCGCGGATGCTCGAACAGCCATAACGTTCGCCTTGTCTCCGGGCCAGGCTGGTGACGCGCCACAGGGACGCGAGTTGCTCAAGAGCCTGGGACCGACCAGCCGACCGCTGCACCTGTTAATGGACAAAGCATATGAGGGCGACGAGGCCCGGCAACTGGCGCTCGATCTGGGATTCATTCCCGTGGTCCCACCAAAAAGCACGCGCCTCCAGCCTTGGGAATACGATCGTGAAATGTACAAGCGCCGTAACGAGGTTGAACGACTGTTCAGGCGACTCAAAGGCTTTCGCTGGATCTTTTCTCGATTCAACAAACTGGACATCATGTTTGTCGCCTTTATCAACTTCGCACTCATCGTCGATGGCCTTAGATAGTGTGAACTCGCCTTGGCAGATCTGGATGAGGCCATGGCCCACGCGATCATGTGCTACGCCCGTGCAGTTCAGAACTTCCAAGGCGTTATCCTGATGTCCGAACATGGCGCGATCACGGAGGCTCGCATCTTGCTACGGGCGCTGGCTGAGACGCTGTTTTTGGCCCTTGGCATGTTTGAGAAACCCGACATGCTTGCGCTTCTCCAGGAGGACGCCGCAGCACATCGCAAGGGTGTTGCGAACGCGGTTATCCAAATGAATATCGCTGGCCGGACCGGCGCGGATCTGCCCCACTTCGAGCAGGTCGTAAATGACGTCGTGGCACAGTACGGCGACAAGCCTCGATCCATTAAGTGATCGGCACTGGCGTACGAGGTCGGCGTCGGCGACATACACGAAGCCGCCTACCGGTTCACGTCTGGAGACGCCGCCCATGCAACATTGGAGTCGCTGAATCGGCATGTGCAAGCAAAAGAGGGCGAGGATTTGCATCAGTTCATCTTCAACCCCACGGATGATGACTTAGGTTGGACGTTTCGCGCTGGGCTGGCTTCAATGGTTAAGCTCATGGAACTAGCCGTGACCAAGTTGGGGGCGAACCAGTTCGAGCAAGACCTTCAGAACCTGACTCTCGAACTGCGCGTGTATTGCGAGGCAATCTAGAGTCCGTCTGGAAAAAGCCTGCCTTATTTGCGAGTCGATCTGTTTCAGGGCTAAAGCAGCCATTTACTCCCACCGAACGGCATGCAAACCAGTCCGCGACCAAAAGACGTGGATGACCGCTGAGGGTGGCGGATTCATCCGGCATGGGCGCGCCCGCATGCCCAACAGGTTGTGTCAATCTCTTTTGTCGCGAGATGTCTTCGCAAATCCGGTTTGATTGTGTTTGTGTCGAACTCTATTTCGTCGGGACGTGATCATGGGCCTCGCCAAGTATATGATTTTGCTGGATGCGTTGTGTCAAACTCTGATATCCGTTCACATCTGCACGAGCGGTTCGAGCTGCGCAAGCAGTTGCTCATGGCCCTCGTGACCGAGGGCACGCGCGATCTCGTCGCGGTTTTCGAAGTAGAGATAGAGCGACGCCGGCGAGTAACCGATCGCATCCGCGATCTTGCGCATCGAGAGCGCCGCGTAACCGTCGCGCGTCACGATGCGCTGTGCGCCGTCGAGAATTCGCTTGCGCAGCGCCTGTCGCAATGCCGGCAGCCGGGCGGAATATGAGCGGCCTTTTCGTTCGGGGGTTCCCATTGCGGCGATTGTCATTGCCGCGGGCAAAAATGTCGAGGCATCCGGGCAGCGTTACGAGCCGAGCTGCCCAGGCGGAAAATGCCCGCTCTTGAGCAGGACCGGCGTGCCGTTGCTGAGTTCAAGGTGTGCGCGGGCCACTTGTTCGATGTGCTCGCGGCCCGCGTCGAAAGCCTGCATCGACGCATCGCGGCTCGCGGCCAGCGCGCCGAAATGATCCTCGAGCGCCTCCACGGTAATCGCGCACGGCACGCGCGCGCCATCGACGAGCGCCGCGAACACGACGGTCAGATTCGAATCGCGATAGAGCGGCGCGTCGGAGGAAAAGCAGATGTCCATCTCTAGCCTCGTCGGGCAATTCATCGGAGGTAAATCCGCGCCGGTGGGCGGCACGAATAGCCGATCATGTTACGCCCTGCTCCGGTGCGCCGTCGCGAACGTGCGTGCTGGTGCGCGCAGGGCGTTGCGGACATCGCGAAGGTCGACAAACGCCCCCTGGCCCTGCAACACTTCAACCCGAAACTGCCCGGCCGCGGATGGCCCCGCACCCTGCTTTCCTTACTGCCAGACGACTGATGGATCCCCACCTCGGCGGCCGATATTTCGTCGACGAACAGGAAGTCCCCGAGCCGCAGGCCGCGAACCGCTGGTTCGGCTATGTGCAGGAGCACGATATCGACATCGCGCGCGCGATCAGCCTCTGGGAAGACGCCGCGACGCCCGGCGGCGAACAGAGCCGCAGCACGATCGCCGCGGCAGGCATCCGGATCGTGGCGTCGGCGCGCTGAGGGGACTGCCATCGCAACGACGTCGCGGTTCACGTCCGCTCAATGCGCTTCCATCTTCGAGAACAGATTGAGCACCACGACGCCCGCCACGATCAGCCCGAGGCCGAGCACGGCGGGCAGATCGGGCACCTGTCGGTAGAGCACCATCGCGACGATCGTGATGAGCACGATGCCCACGCCCGACCACACCGCGTAGACGATGCCGACCGGAATGCTCCGCAGCGTGAGCCCGAGCCCGTAGAACGCGAGCGCGTAGCCCGCGACGACGATCACGGACGGCACGAGGCGCGTGAAGCCGTTCGATGCGCGCAGCGCGGATGTCGCGATAACTTCAGCGATGATGGCGATGACGAGCCAGTTCCAGGTATTCAACCGCATAGATCAGGCCGTGCCGAGCGCGAGCGAGCGATAGTCGGCGCCGATCTGCGCGCACAGCGCCTCGACGACGAGTTCGTGATCGGAACGCTGCGGCAACCCCGACACCGTCACCGAGCCGATCACGCCCGCCCCCGCGACGATCAGCGGAAACGAGCCGCCATGAGGCGCATAGTCGGAGACCGGCAGACCGTGCTTCTCGGTGAGCGTCGTGCCCGCCTGCTGCATGCGCAGGCCGATCGCATAGGAGCTGCGCCGGAAGTGCTCGACGACGCGCGACTTGCGGCGCACCCAGTCGACGTTGTCGGGCGTCGTGCCGTCGAGCGCGCTGAAGAAGAGCGGTTGCCCGAACGTACGCACGTCGATGGCGACGGCAAGCGAGCGTGCCAGCGCGAGTTCGTGCAGAAGCGAGCCGAGCGCCCACGCGCGGCCTGCGTCGAAACTGGGGAAGACGAGCGCCTGCTCCTGCGCGGCGATCGATTGCAGATCGTGTGCGATGTCCATGGAGACGAACCGTGTTGGCGACGGCGCCGCGGCAACGCGAGGGGCGTGGCGGCAGGCGCCGACTGGGGTTCCGATTCTAGCCTGGCCCCGCGCTTCGCTCTGCCGGCAAGCATTCTGCAAACGGCTCGAAGGCCAATCGTTATTGGGGGTTGCGGTGCGGCGCCAAAGGTCGTATAATCTTTTCTTCGACGGACGCGGGGTGGAGCAGTCTGGCAGCTCGTCGGGCTCATAACCCGAAGGTCGTAGGTTCAAATCCTACCCCCGCAACCAATTTTCAAGCGAAAGCCTTGATTTCATAACGAAATCGAGGCTTTTTGCTTTTCGGGCGGTGCGACACGTGGAGCTGGTCCTTGCGCACCTGCAGCCAAACGCACAATCGTGCGGCGCGCCTTATACGCGGGCCGGCTTTCCCCGGTTGTACGTCTCACGCCACGGCGCTTTCTACTGGCATGAGCGTAACCCCGCTGGCGGAGCCTCTGACCTGCCTGCCGGATACACGCAGAATCCGTGCGCATTCAGCGCGGCGAACGCCACGAACTACCACGGCCGCAATCCAGAGTGGTTTCGCTGGTGAGGTCGCATACGCGGACCCGATACGAGACCGGAGCGTTGCCTTACCAGGCAGGACCACGCTGCTGCGTTGCCAGCCAAGGGACAACCCGACAGAATCGACGCCGCCTTTGCGGCGAGCGCCGCTTCACATCAGGCGGAAAAGCATGCGCGTAGTCCACATTTCGAATACCCCGGTCGCTGACGCTCCGGGCAACATCGTTGCCGCACTTAACCAATACACCGATATCAAAGCTCGTCACATCGTTTGTAATCCAGACGCATATGGACGACGAGCTTTCGCGGTTGACATCGACTGGCGCACCCAGCGCGACGAAGCATTTTCGACAATCGACGCCGCTGACGTGATCCACATTCACCAGCCCTTCAACTTTACGGATATTTTTGGCGAGGATCTGTCGCTGCGCTTCGGCAAGCGCAAAGTAATCCGTCAGTTTCATTCAGCTCCGTCGCTGTGGGCAAAGAACGACCGGGAACATCTCAAGCGCATTATCAACGAACCGATACCACAACTCGTCACCGCGCAAGGGCCGGAGCGCTTTTATCCGCGTGCGCGCGTAGTGCCGAACATCGTTCCGATTCGCGATCCCCGCTACCTGCCTCAGCCCGAGGTCGAAGACGGACCGCCGATCATTGCGTATTCGCCGAGCGGCGGTGCAAGCGCATGGAAAACACGCTGGGAAACGAAAGGCGCTCCACAGACCCGTTCACTGCTGCGCCGTCTTGAACGCGCCGGACTGTGTCGCGTCGCGTCGAGACGATTGTCGACACGCCGCACGACGTGTGCCTGCAACTGAAACAGCGTGCGGCGATCGTCGTAGATGAGTGCGTGACTGGCAACTATCACCTGAGCGGGCAGATTGGTGCGGCATCACGCAAGTGGATAGAGACCTATTACGACGATTGCACGCTGGTTGAGTACTACCGTCAGGCTTATCACGATCTGTTTGACGCCCCTGAGACCTTCGGCATCTCACGCTTTCGCGATGAGGGCCAGGAGTGGGCCGCCATCGCGCTGCATGATCATGTCTGGCGTCAACGGCGACGTTCAGAAATGGGATGGTTGCGCCATGCCGTTGATGCCGTGAAGCGCAACGTCAAGCGCAACTCCGGACCGGTTTGAGTGCATCGCTGGCTCGTTTTTCTGGTCGAGATCCCAATGTCGCCCTCATTACAGGGCGAGGTCGTTACGCATCCCGGCGGGCCGCCTGGCGCCTGCACCCGGCGCTACACCCCTCCCCCCGCAACCAGACAGTGTTGTCGAACGAAGAAGCAAGCAATCAAGGGTTACAACGCATCGGCGTGTAGCCTTTTTTTGTTTTTGGCAATCGTGTAACCCGGGTGTATCCGGCGCCAAACGGTGAGGAGCCGCCGGGCGTACAACCGGCGCGGCGATGGTCGCCGTGCGCTACTGCGCGTCGCGCCGCTGGATGACGTGCTGCTCCTGCACGCCGCTGGTTTCACTGGGTAATGACTGTTCGAACGCGCCCAATTAACTAAGGAATGCTAATGAAATAGTAAGCAGCTTCACGTGGTAACGCATTCTTCTTTTCCCGTGTCCCAGGTCTATCGTGATGCCCTAAAGTCCCGGCCGAGGTGCAGTGTGGCCTGGAATCCAGACCCATTCTGTGCCGCTCCATTTCCAGTAACCCATGACCCAGAACGTACCGGGTAGAACAGCCTGCATTTCAGACCTGGGCGGCGGCATGGGAGGTGCATCGGGCGGCACGTTTTGACAGGCCGCGAGCAGCGCGATCATTACTAACAGGCCTATGCAGGTCTTATTCATCATCCCCCCATCGTTTTCGTGATGCCGTTCCCCCTACAAAATCAAGAGGCATCAGAAACACTCCGCAGAAAAAGCAGAGAACGCCAATCACAGCAATCCCAACCCCGACCTTGAGATTGAAAAAAATGAAATTAGCGTCAGCCGGCGGGCCGACGCCGCGGTCCGTCTGCCCGTTCTCCGTCAAACCCAGCTGCGCCATCCGCTCTTCGAGCTGCCGGGTCGTGTACAACAGGTACGTAAAAGCGGCGTGTCGCTGTCATCGAGAAAGGGGCGCAGGCGCGGCTTGCCGTACGCCGCCTGGCTGATTTCGCCACATTTCGCACGGCGCCCGGCGGTTAAGGTGAGCGTGTCGCCCTTTTTGTTTTTTTGCCCCCCCCCCCCGCGCGGCAGCCAATTCTGATACCTCGCGGCGAACGGTACCCGCAACCGCCCGCCCCAGGCCGCCCCACCCGGCTTCCCCCGGCGCGGTGATACACTCGCATCACCCTTTCCCCCATCGTGCTCATGAAATTCTGCTCGACTTGCGGTCAGGCGGTCAGCCTGCTCGTGCCGCCCGGCGACAATCGCGAACGCTTCGTCTGCTCGGCCTGCGGTACCGTGCATTACCAGAATCCGCGCAACGTGGTCGGCACCGTCCCCGTCTGGGAAGACAAGGTGCTGCTGTGCCGCCGGGCGATCGAGCCGCGCTACGGCTACTGGACGCTGCCGGCCGGTTTCATGGAAATCGGTGAGACGACTGCCGAAGGCGCTGTGCGCGAGACGCTCGAAGAAGCCGGCGCCCGCGTCGAAGTGCAGAATCTCTTTTCGCTCCTGAACGTGCCGCACGTGCATCAGGTCCACCTCTTCTATCTCGCGCGCCTGCTCGACACCGACATCGCCGCGGGCGAGGAAAGCCTGGAGGTGCAGCTCTTCGAAGAGCACGAGATTCCGTGGGACGACATCGCGTTCCCCACGGTCGGGCAGACGCTCAAGTTCTTCTTCGCCGACCGTCAGTCCGGGAGCTACGGTCTGCACACCGGCGACGTGCTGCGCTCGATGCGCGAACCCTGACTTTCGTCCTCCGATGGTTCCCTGGCTCGGGCCCGAAGACCCGTTCCCCAGCGTCGAGCGCGCGCTCGGCACGAACAGCGGCGCGCCCGGCCTGCTCGCGGCGAGCGCCGACTTGCTGCCGTCGCGCCTCATCGACGCCTACCGTCACGGCATCTTCCCCTGGTATTCGGTCGGCCAGCCCGTGCTCTGGTGGAGCCCCGATCCGCGCATGATCCTGCGCCCCGACGAGTTCAAGGTGTCGCCGTCGCTGAAAAAGACGCTCAAGCGCGTGCTGCGCGACGACGCCTGGGAGATCCGCGTCGACGCCAACTTCGCCGACGTGATGCGCGCGTGCGCGAACGCGCCGCGCCGCGGCCAGCACGGCACCTGGATCACCGCCGACGTGATCGACGCCTACTCGACCCTGCACCGCATCGGCGACGCGCACAGCGTCGAAGCCTGGCGCGACGGCGTGCGCGTGGGCGGACTCTATGGCGTATCGCTCGGCACGATGTTTTTCGGCGAATCGATGTTCGCGTCCGTCACCGACGCCTCGAAGATCGCGCTCGGGGCGCTCATCGCGCATCTGCGGCGGCACGGCGTCGCGCTGATCGACTGCCAGCAGAACACGGCGCACCTCGCGTCGCTCGGCGCACACGAGATCGCGCGCAGCGCCTTCCTCACGCACGTGCGCGCAACGGTGGACGCGCCGCGCATTCCATGGCGCTTCGACAAACACGTCCTCGCCGATCTCATCGCAAGCGGCGGCGAGGTCCCGGCGACCTGAAAAAGCGGCCCGGCAAGGCGTTGCGCGCGCGGTGCAACGCGGCGTAATTCGATGGATTCGAGTTCGCCGTCGATGTTAGACTGAACTTTGAACACGTCGCCTGAGCGCCTTGCGCACGTTACGCGCCGATATGCACGACCCGCACGACACGCGCGACACGCTTGCCACAAGCCGCATGCGCCCCTCGCGCGGCGATCCGAACCGTCATGAGAACTGCCAACGTGACGCACCCCAACGAGCTGCCGCTTTCACCCCTTTCCGCGCTGCAATTCTATGCAACGGCGCCCTATCCATGCAGTTATCTGGCGGGGCGTATCGCGCGCTCGCAAGTCGCGACGCCGAGCCACCTGATCAACTCGGACGTCTACACCGATCTCGTGAAGGCAGGCTTCCGGCGCTCGGGCGTCTTCACCTATCGCCCATACTGCGACGGCTGCCGCGCCTGCGTGCCGGTGCGCGTCCCGGTCGAGCGCTTCACGCCGAACCGCACGCAGCGCCGCGTCTGGCGCCGTCACGAGGCGCTCGTGGCCACGGTCGCACCGCTGCACTACGACGAGGCGCACTACGCGCTCTACATGCGGTATCAGGCGGCGCGCCACGCAGGCGGCGGCATGGATCGCGACAGCCGCGACCAGTACGAGCAGTTCCTCCTGCAAAGCCGCATCAACTCGCGTCTCGTGGAGTTCCGCGAACCCAATGCACAGAACCCCGACAGTCCCGGCCTGCTGCGCATGGTGAGCATGATCGACATCCTCGGTGACGGGCTTTCTTCGGTTTACACGTTCTTCGAGCCCGACGCACCGCACACGAGCTACGGCACCTACAACATCCTGTGGCAGATCGAGCAGGCGCGCAGTCTCCAGCTACCGTACGTCTACCTCGGCTACTGGATCCGCGAGAGCCCCAAAATGGCCTATAAGGCGCGCTTCAGGCCGCTCGAAGGGCTGTTCGACGGCGTGTGGTCCACGCTCGATCCCGAACTGGCGGAACAGGTTCGCTAAAGGCACACGGCAGGCGCGCACGAACGCGCGCAAACTTGCACGCGCAATGCCGGTAAAATAGCGGGTTCTCATTTTCCGGCGCCCGCGCCCGCTTCCCGTGTTCAGCTCCCTCTATCCGTTCCTGCGCAACCAGCTCTTTCGCCTCGACGCCGAAGACGCCCACCATCTGACGCTGCGCGCCATCGGCGCGGCCGGCCGCACCGGTCTGGCCGGGCTGTGCGCGCCGCGTGTCTCCGATGCGCCGCGCACCGTGATGGGCCTCACGTTCCGCAATCCGGTCGGGCTGGCGGCGGGGCTCGACAAGGAAGGCGCGGCCATCGACGGGTTCGCCGCACTCGGCTTCGGCTTCATCGAGGTGGGCACCGTGACGCCGCGTCCGCAGCCGGGCAATCCGCGTCCGCGCATTTTCCGGCTGCCTGAAGCGGGCGGCATCATCAACCGCATGGGTTTCAACAACCACGGCGTCGAGCAGTTCGTGAAGAACGTGCAGGCCGCGCGCTATCGCGGCATCCTCGGTCTGAACATCGGCAAGAACGCCGATACGCCGATCGAGCGCGCCGCCGACGATTACCTCTTCTGCCTCGAACGCGTCTATCCGTTCGCGAGCTACGTGACGATCAACATCTCGTCGCCGAACACGAAGAATCTGCGCCAGTTGCAGGGCGCGGGCGAACTCGACGCGCTGCTCGCGGCGCTCAAGGACAAGCAGCAGCGTCTCGCCGACCTGCACGGCAAGCTCGTGCCGCTCGCGCTGAAGATCGCGCCGGACCTCGACGACGAGCAGATCGAGGAGATCGCCGGCACGCTCCTGCGCCACAAGATCGAAGGCGTGATCGCGACCAACACGACGCTCTCGCGCGCCGCCGTGCAGGGCCTGCCGCATGCGGGCGAGACGGGCGGCCTCTCGGGGCGGCCCGTGTTCGAGGCGTCGAATGCCGTGATCCGCAAGCTGCGCGCCGAACTCGGCACCGACGTGCCGATCATCGGCGTGGGCGGCATCTTCTCGGGCGAGGACGCGCGCGCGAAGATCGACGCGGGCGCTTCGCTCGTGCAGCTGTACACGGGCTTCATCTACCGCGGTCCCCCGCTCGTCGCCGAATGCGTGCGCGCACTGGCCTCGGGCCGCGCCTGACGATATAGTCTCAGGCGATACGCAGCACGCATGCCGCGTCGACCGGAAACCGCGGTGCAACAAAAGGAAAAAGAGGAAAACGATGAAACTGGACCTGTTGAAGAAACTGCTTGCCGCCGCGCTGATCGGCGCTTCGTTCGTATCGGCTGGCGCGCACGCCGACGACCTGCTCGACCAGGCGAAAGCGCGCGGCACGCTGCGCGTCGGTCTCGAAGGCACGTTCCCGCCGTTCAACTCGAAGGCGCCGGACGGCCAGCTCGTCGGCTACGACGTGGACATCGCGAAGGCCGTCGCCGCGAAGCTCGGCCTGAAGCCCGAGTTCATCACGACCGAATGGAGCGGCATCATCGCAGGTCTGCAGGCCGGCAAGTTCGACGTGATCGTCAATCAGGTGGGCGTCACCGACCAGCGCAAGGCCGTGCTCGACTTCTCGCCGGCCTATACGTACTCGGCCGCGCAGCTCATCCAGCGCAACGACGACACGCGCCAGTTCAAGTCGCTCGACGACCTCAAGGGCAAGAAGCTCGGCGTCGGCCTCGGGACCAACTACATGGACATGGCGAAGTCCGTGCCCGGTATCGACGTGAAGACCTATCCGGGCGCGCCCGAATATCTTCGCGATCTCGCGGCCGGGCGCCTCGACGCCGCGCTCAACGACCGCCTGATGCTCGCGTATCTGCTGAAGAATTCGCAGCTGCCGCTGCGCACGGGTGCGATCGTCGGCAGCGGCAACCCGTCGGCGATCCCGTTCAAGAAGGGCAATCCGAAGTTCGCGAAGGCCATCGGCGACGCGATGACCCAGCTCGAGGCCGACGGCACGTTCACGAAGATCTCGGAGAAGTGGTTCGGCATCGACGTGAGCAAGCCGGTCACGCAATGAGCGTCGCCGCAAGCTGACGCGCGGGGCGGCATCGCACGATGCCGCCCCTTGCTTTTTGGACGGCCTGAACGGCCTGCTTCGAGATCCTCCCTCAACCCTGATCCGTATCGCCCATGCCCATCACTACGCTCATCATCCAGTCGCTGCCGGTGCTCGCGCAGGGCGCGGTGCTGACCGTCAAGTTCGCCGTGCTCTCCATGATCTTCGGCCTCGCCGGCGGCATCGTGCTCGCGCTGATGGGCATCAGCAGCAGCCGTGCGTTGCCGCGCATCGCGCGCGTCTACGTGAGCCTCATGCGCGGCACGCCGTTGCTCGTGCAGATCTTCGTCATCTACTACGGACTGCCGAGCATCGGCATCTCGCTCGATCCGACGCCGGCCGGCGTGATCGCGCTGTCCGCGAACGTGGCCGCGTATCTGTCCGAGAGCATGCGCGGCGCGATCCTCGGCATCCATCGCGGACAGTGGCTCGCGGCGTACAGCCTCGGCCTTTCGCGGCGCCAGACGCTGCGCTTCGTGATCGCGCCGCAGGCGCTGCGCATCGCGGTGCCGAGTCTCTCGAACAGCCTCATCAGCCTCATCAAGGACACCTCGCTCGTCTCGGTGATCACCGTGACCGAGCTGTTGCGCAGCGCTCAGGAAATCATTGCATCGACGTATCAGCCGCTGCCGCTCTACCTCGCGGCGGCCGCCGTGTACTGGGTGCTGTGCCAGGTGCTGGAATGGGTCCAGCACTGGTTCGAGAAGCGCCTCGCGCTGCCTGCGCGGCACTGAGGATCAACGGCCGCGCGCGGCGCCTGCTCCGTGTCCACGCAGTGCCCGGATACACGCGCGAAAGCGGCTCGCGCGGCGCGTCGCAACGACGCTGCCACGCAAAGCCGCTCACAAGCCGCTCAAGCCGTTCACGCAGGCCCGCTCAACGCTGCACGGCAGGCTCCGGCGACAGCGCCCGCATCAGTTCATCAGCGGTGAATTCGATCATCGCCGTCGCAGCCGCCTCGGCTTCCTTCGCCTCGCGCCGCGCGATCGCATCGACGACACGTCCATGCGCCTGCACGATGTTGCGCCACCCGTCCTCGCGTTCGTTGAGGATCGGGTTCACGAGCGAAAGCGCGCCGCGAATGATCGCCGCCATCTGCTGATAAAACTGATTGCCGCTCGCGGCAAGAATGCGCATGTGCAGCAGCGTGTCGGCGGCCTGGCAGCCCGAGTCGCCGGGACTCGTCTGGCTCAGCGCCTCGAACGCATCGCGAATGCCGACGATATCCGCCGCACTCGCGCGCGTCGCCGCCATAGCGCAGGCAGCCGGCTCGATCAGCGCACGAAACTCGATCACGTCGCGCAGAAACGTCTTGTCCGGTTTCGCGCGAAAGCGCCAGCTCACGACGTCCTCGTCGATCATGCGCCAGTCGCGCATCGGCCGTATGCGCGTGCCGATCTTCGGCCGCACGTCGAGCATGTGCCGTGCGAGCAGCATCGACAGCGCCTCGCGCATCACGGTGCGGCTCACGTCGAACTCCTTGGACAGCACATCCTGCGGCGGCAGAACAGCGCCATAGCGATCCTCGACGATGCCTGCAATCAGGCCGTCCATGACCTTGCTGACCAGCGAGCGTTCCTTGTTCCCCAGTTCCATGAAGACTCCCCCCGATTCAGCGGTACTGCCCCTGTTTGCCATTTACTGCGCGCCCTCGTACGTCGTTTAACTTAACCGGTACGTTGCATGCAACTTGCATCGTTCACCAGCCAGGATATCTCCTGACAAGACTTTTTGCCCGACAAACATTCCATTCGTGGAAGCCCTTTCGTCGTGCCATACCGTGGCCGGGCCCGAATTCAAGTGCAATGCGTAGCCGCATTAATGTATGCAATGCTTACTTATTCGATGCCGCGCTTGCCCCGCCGTGCGTACGGGACCTCAGCGCCGATCATCGTCGCGCGGCGTTCGTTATGTTCCCGCCGTGGTCATCGGTACGTCCGTACTGATCGTCGAAGCGGACGATGTCGTCTTCGCCGAGGTAGCAGCCGGACTGCACCTCGATGATCTCCAGCGCGGTCTTCCCGGGATTCTCCAGACGATGTTTCACGCCCAGTGGAATATAGGTGGATTCGTTCTCGGAAAGCAAAAAGACTTCGTCGCCGCGCGTGACGCGCGCGGTTCCGCGCACGACGACCCAGTGCTCCGCGCGATGGTGATGCATCTGCAAGGAAAGGCGTCCGCCCGGCTTCACGACGATGCGCTTCACCTGAAACCGCTCGCCGCGATCGATCGAGTCGTAACAACCCCAAGGCCGTTCGACGCGCCGATGGTGTTGCGCCTCCTCGCCTCGCTGGTCCTTCAATTTGCCGACGATCGCTTTCACGTTCTGTACGCGATCCTTCGCCGCGACGAGCACGGCATCGGCCGTCTCGACGACCACGACGCCGCTCACGCCGACGCACGCGACGAGCCGTCCGTCCGAATGCGCGAAGGTATCGGTCACGTCCTCGAACAGCACGCGACCGCGCGCGACGTTGCCGTTCGAGTCCTTGTTCGATACCTGCCAGACCGCATCCCATGCGCCGATGTCCGACCAGCCCGCCACGAGCGGCACGACGACGCCCGTGAGGCCCGCATCGGCACCGACCGATTCCATCACCGCGTAGTCGATCGAATCGGATGGACAGGCGGCCAGCGCGGCCGCATCGAGATGAAGGCTGCCGTCGGCGTCGAGCGTCGCGCGCTCGAACGCGGCCGCGCACTGCGCCGCAATCGCGGGACGCCGCTGCCCGATGGCCGCGAGCCACACCGACGCGCGCACGACGAAGATTCCGCTGTTCCACCAGAAGTCGCCTGAAGCGACGTAGCGGGCCGCGAGTTCGGCGTCGGGTTTTTCGACGAAGCGTTCGATCGCGCGCGCGCCGTTCGCGTCGATCAACGCGCCCACGCCGATATAGCCATAACCGGTTTCCGCGCGCTGCGGCGGCACGCCGAGCGTCACGATCGCGCCGCGCGCCGCGTGGACGACGGCTTCTTTGAGCGCGCGGCCGAAGGCGCTGCGATCGGCGACCAGATGGTCGGCCGGCATCACGACGAGCACGGGATCGTGGCCCGTGGCGGCGACGCCGCCCAGATCGCATTCATGGCGCGCAGCGAGTGCGGCGACCGTCAACGCAGGCGCCGTATTGCGCGCGACCGGCTCCAGCACGATGCGCGCGGGCATGCCGCTGCGGCCGAGCCGGTCGACGGTCAGGAGGCGCAGTTCCTCGCTGCTCACGACGAGCGGCGTGGCCTTTTGCACTGCCGATACCAGCGGAACGGTCGCCGGCGCCTGCGTAAAAACACATTCAAGCCGCCGCACGGTGGTCTCGAGCAACGACTCGCCGTCGAGCAGATCGATCAACTGCTTGGGGCAATGTTCACGCGACAGCGGCCACAGACGCGTGCCCGAGCCGCCCGCCAGCACCACGGGTTGCACGACAAGCGCCTCGACTCCCTGCGCCGCGGCGATCAGGCCCACAGGTGGCACAACCTGGTTCATGCTCGCTGCCCCCGTCAAGATAGGTGTGCGGTGCGTACCGCCCGGGCCGTCACGGCACGGCCGAACGCGCGCCCTTGGACACCATTGGAGCAAACACGGCGACGCGAATCTGTACGCATGCACACACTGTTCGTGCACTGTTTCGCAGACGCATCGTTCGTCTGCGTAACGTGGCGGCGAATGATACGAGGTATGTGTCAGCGCAGAGCGGCATGGCGCACATCAAGCTGTGCCGCGGTCCGCGCTCAATCTTGACGGGGAATTTCTCCGGAAAGCCGATACGGGCACGAGGCGCGAACGAGGGCATGTTTCAGCAGGGAGTCATATTCGCGCATGGGCTTTCCGCATAAAAATAACCCCGTTCAATCAACAAGTTGCATCGATAAAATATCGTCTGACGGGCGTGCGGAGCGGTACAGCCATCGTGCAGAACTGAAACAAAAATGCCCCGATTTTTCGGGCGGTGACGCACACACCGCCGGGAGACACACGCGCCGTGAAGATTGCGGCAATCTGGCACACACCCTGCTATAGACCAGTCGCCACACCAGCGCGAACACCTGAAGCTGACTTGACCTGCCTGGGAGCATCTGGAACTGCCTGGCACTGCAAGGGTGGAAGCGCTCGAGACGATGGGGCTGGCACGACGAACGGACAGCCGTACGGGAAACGGCACATAACGACGGATTCGGCGGCCGGACTGACATAACAACGAGGCAGCGCGAGCAGCCTCAGTCGAGGACCAAATCATGTTGACCCTTCAATCCGATCTGCACGGCAATCATCTGCTGGGCGCGTTACCGTCGCACGAATGGCAGGCGCTCGCTCCGCATCTCGAACTCGTTCACCTGCGCACCGAACAACTGCTTTGCGATTCCGGCCAGCGCATTCATCACGTCTATTTTCCGACCACCGCCATCATCTCGATGCTCTCGACGATGGAAGACGGCAGCTCGGTCGAAATCGCCGCAGTCGGGCGCGAGGGCATGACCGGCGTGCCCGTGCTCACCGGAGGCGAAACCATGCCGAACCGCGTGCAGGTGCAGTCCGCGGGCTTCGCGTATCGCATGAGCGCACAGAGCCTGCGGCAGCAGTTCGGGCGCTCGGACTTCCTGCGCCGGCTCATGCTGCTCTACATGCACGCCCTGCTCACGCAGGTTGCGCAGACGGCCGCGTGCAACCGCCATCACTCGCTCAGCAAGCAGTTGTGCCGGTGGCTCCTCATCGAAGTGGATCGCGTGGCGTCGAACGAACTCACGGTTACGCAGCAACTGATCGCCGATATGCTCGGCGTGCGCCGCGAAGGCATCACGGAAGCGGCCGGCAAGCTCCATGACGAAGGCTTGATCCACCATAGCCGCGGGCACATCCGCGTGCTGGACCGCGAGGGACTCGAATCGCGCGCCTGCGAATGCTACGGCCTCGTGCGGCGCGAGTTCGACCGGCTGCTGCCGCGTCTGCGTCAGGCGGAAACGGTGGAGTGAAGCACCGCGCGGGGCGCCCCCCGCGCGCGTTTCTTTCATTTCCGGGCGGCCGGTGCGCCTTGCTTCGGGTCGACTCACACGCGGTACATGCGGACGGGAAGCGCCTCTCGCATAACAAGAGGATTACTGATCATTAATCGGGGAATCGATGCATTGATGCATCGGTAGAAGCGGACACGATTGACCTTTCCCGTAAAGGGCGTAAAGGGCGTAAGGGGCATAACGGGCGGCACGCGCGATTCAGCGCACGCCGCTCGTGCGAGCGTCAGCGCTTCGGATAGTCGATGCGTTCGACGCCCGTTTCCGCGCCCAGCAGGCACAGGTTGGCGCCGCGCTCCGCGAACAGACCCACGGTCACGACACCCGGCCACGCATTGACGAGCGCTTCGAACGCGCACGGATCGGTGATGCGCAGGCCCTTCACATCGATGATCTCGTTGCCGTTGTCCGTGACATAGGGCGAGCCGTCCTTCTGCACGCGCAGCACGGGCACGCAGCCGAGCGCGCTCAGGCGCCGGCCGATCGCCGTGCGCGCCATCGGCACGACTTCGACCGGCAGCGGGAACTGGCCAAGCACGTCGACGCGCTTGCTCGCATCGGCGATGCACACGAACACGTCGGCCACCGACGCGACGATTTTCTCGCGCGTGAGCGCCCCGCCGCCGCCCTTGATCATCGCGCCTTGCGCATCGATTTCGTCGGCGCCGTCGACGTAGACGGGCAGCGATTCGATGTCGTTGAGATCGAAAATGCGGAACCCGTGCGACTGCAGCCGCGCAGTGGTCGCCACCGAACTGGACACGGCGCCGAGGTAGCGGTCCTTGCTCGCGGCGAGCGCATCGATGAAGCAGTTCGCCGTGGAGCCGGTGCCGACGCCGATCACGGCGCCCTGCGGCACGTTTGCGTTCACGTAGTCGGCGGCGGCCTGGCCGACCAGTTGCTTGAGTTCGTCTTGAGTCATGGGGAAACTGCCCGAGGAAAGGGAAAAGGCGGAAAGCACATAGTTTACCGGAGGCGCCGGACATGGCCGGCGCAACCGGGACAACCGCGCTGGCCGCTCAACGCGTGAGATCGGTGTCGCCGGGCTGCGCGGGCATGTACTTGTCGAGCAGCGCCTGCGCGATTGCATCGGTTTCGGCGTCGGGCGTGCCCGAATAATCGCGTGGGCGGAAATGCATCTGGAACGCCGCGATCACGCGACGCGTGCGATCGTCGAGCACGCCGTCGGTTGCCACGTCGTAGCCGTAGCGCGCGAGCTTGATCTGCAGACCGCGCACGTCGGCGGGCGCGTCGGGCGCGCGGCCCGCGAGATCGGCCTGCACGGTGGCGTCGTCCGGCCAGGCGCCCACGCCCGCATCGTAGAGTTGCTTCCACGGAAAGAGCGGACCCGGATCGATCTTGCGCTGAGGCGCGATATCGCTGTGACCGACCACGCGCGTCGGCAAGATGCCATCACGCGCGACGATATCCTTCGCAAGCCGGATGATCGCATCGACCTGGGCAGGCGGCCACGGCTGCCAAACCCGGCCCTGCGGCGTATCGCGCGGCCCGAGGTTCACGTTCTCGATGCCGATCGACGCGGCGTTCAGTTCGGTTGCACCCTGCCACTCGCTCACGCCCGCATGCCACGCGCGCTGCGATTCCGGCACAAGCTGCCACACGACGGGCTTGCCGTTTTCGATCGGCGGATTTTCAGGGATGAGGTAATGCGCGCTGACCGCTTCGGTCGTGAGCACCTTGAGCGAATCGGCTTCGTCGAGTTCGGTGTAGTGCATCACGAGAAAGCGGATGCGCGAATCGGCACTCTGCGCGTGGTGGCGCGTGTCGGCGACGTACATGCCGCGATCGACCATCGTGATGCTCGCGCAGGCCGCAAGCGCAAGCGTCAATGCAAGCGAACCGGCACGCAGGGCCAGGCGATAAAACGACATGCTTGCCCGCTTATTGCGCGACCGCCCGCTGGCGAACGGCCTCGAAGAGGCAGACGCCCGACGCGACAGAAACGTTCAGGCTCTCGACCGTCCCCGCCATCGGAATGTTCATGACTTCGTCGCAGGTTTCGCGCGTGAGGCGGCGCATGCCCTCGCCTTCGGCGCCCATCACGAGCGCGACCGGGCCGTCGAGCTTCGTCTGATAGAGATTCGCGCTCGCATCGTCCGCCGTGCCGACGATCCACACGCCCGCATCCTTCAGCTCGCGCAGTGCGCGCGCGAGATTCGTCACGGTGATGTACGGCACGGTATCGGCAGCGCCGCTCGCGACTTTCGCGGCGGTCGCGTTGAGGCCCACTGCGCGATCGCGCGGCGCGATCACCGCGTGCGCGCCGGCCGCGTCGGCGACGCGCAGACACGCGCCGAGGTTATGCGGGTCCGTTACGCCGTCGAGCACGAGCAGCAGCGGCGAACCCGCGATGCCGTCGAGCAGTTCCGCGAGGTTCTGCGCGAGCGGCAGATCGTGGACGCGCGCGACCACGCCCTGATGGCGCTCCGTGTGCGCGAGGCCCCAGAGCCGCGTTTCGTCGGCGGCGATCACGCGCGCGCCGGCATCCTTTGCGGCGTGCAGGAAATCCTGCATGCGGCGATCGCGCCGCGTCGGATCGTAGTAGACGTCCTCGACCGACGACGCATCGTGCCGCAAACGCGCGGTCACCGCGTGAAACCCGTAAAGAACCTTGAGACGTGACATGACTGAGACAACCCCTGATAAACGGCCCATGATGCATCGCGTGCATCGCGCACATCACGGGCAAATGTAATTCCCGCGGCCGCCGCGCGAACAATACCGACGACGCAGCGCGGGTCGCGCGACGCCGCCCGCTGCGGGCGAACGCCGCGCCGGCGGCACGCTCAGCGCTTCTTGCGCGCGGCCGCCTTCTTCGCCGCCGTGTTGGGCCCGGCGCGCTTCTTCGCCGTCTTGGCCGCGCTGCGCGCGGCACGCGCCTCCTTCACGGCGTCGCTCGGCGCGGGTGCGGCCTTCTTGCGGCGCGGCTCGCCCGGAGGCAGCGAGCGCAGGCGCGGACCGCCTTCGGCCGTGCCCCGGTCGGACGGCGCCGGACGATTGCCCCCGGACTTGACCGGCGTATCGCGCACGAGACGGAAATCGATCTTGCGCGCATCGAGATCGACGCGGCTGACCTGCACGCGCACGCGGTCCGAAAGCCGGTAGCGGATGCCGGTGCGCTCGCCGCGCAGTTCGTTCTTGATCTCGTCGTACTGGAAGTAGTCGGCGCCGAGTTCGGTCACATGCACGAGACCTTCGATGAAGAGCGCGTCGAGCTGCACGAAAATGCCGAACGACGTCACGCCGCTCACCATGCCGCCATACTCCTCGCCGAGCTTGTCGCGCATGAAGTAGCACTTGAGCCAGGCTTCGACGTCGCGCGACGCTTCATCGGCGCGGCGCTCGTTGGCCGAGCAGTGCAGGCCCAGTTCTTCCCAGATGGCTGTGTTGCCGGAGCGCGCACGCTTGCCGCGCTTTTCCGCGTCCTCGGCCTGCAGCGCGCGGGCGCGCGGCGAGAGCGCCGTATTCAGCGCCACCCCTTGCGGCGCCTGCGGCTGATACTTCTTGCCCTGCAGGATCGCGTAGATCGCGCGGTGCGTGAGCAGGTCAGGATAGCGGCGGATCGGGCTCGTGAAGTGCGCGTAGGCTTCGTACGCGAGACCGAAGTGGCCGATGTTGTCGGGACTGTAGACGGCCTGCTGCATCGAGCGCAGCAGCATCGTCTGCAGCATCTGCGCGTCGGGCCGGTCGCGGATGTGCGCCATCAACGCGGCGTAGTCGCTCGCGTGCGGCGTGTCGCCGCCGCCGAGCGAGAGGCCCATGCCGCGCAGGAACGTGCGCAGATTCTCCAGCTTCTCGGCGGTCGGGCCCGCGTGCACGCGATACAGGCCAGGATGCTTGTTGCGCTTCAGAAAATCCGCGGCGCAGACGTTGGCCGCGAGCATGCACTCTTCGATCAGCTTGTGCGCGTCGTTGCGCTGGCGCGGCACGATCTGCTCGATCTTGCCCTGCGCGTTGCACACGATGTACGTCTCGGTCGTGTCGAAGTCGATCGCGCCGCGCTTCTGGCGCGCCGCGAAAAGCGCCTTGTACACGCCATAAAGGTGCTGCAGCTGCGGCAGCAGCACGCCGCGGCGCATCGCCTCGGGGCCCTTCGTGTTCTTGAGCACCGCGGCGACTTCGGTATACGTGAGACGGGCCGCCGAATGCATCACGCCCGGATAGAACTGATACGCCTTGATCTCGCCGCGCGCGGTAATCATCATGTCGCACACGAGGACGCAGCGATCGACGTGCGGATTGAGCGAACACAGCCCGTTCGAGAGCTTTTCGGGCAGCATCGGAATCACGCGGCGCGGGAAATACACCGACGTGCTGCGCTCGATCGCATCGACGTCGAGGCCGCTCGCGGGCAACACATAGTGCGAGACGTCGGCAATCGCGACGATCAGGCGGAAGCCGTCGCCGCGGCCGACCTGCACCGGCTCGCAATAGACGGCGTCGTCGAAGTCGCGCGCGTCCTCGCCGTCGATCGTCACGAGCGGCACATCGCGCAGATCCACGCGATAGCGGATATCGGCCGGACGCACGGCATCGGGCAGCTTCGCGGCTTCGGCGAGCGCGGCATCGCTGAATTCGTGCGGCACGCCGTACTTGCGCACGGCAATCTCGATCTCCATGCCGGGATCGTCGATGTCGCCGAGCACCTCGACCACGCGGCCGAGCGGCTGCGAATGGCGGCTCGGGAAGTCGGTCAGTTCAACCACGACGACCTGGCCAACCTTCGCCTTCTTCGTGTTCTGCGAAACGAGAATGTCGTGGCCGATGCGCTTGTCCTCGGGTGCGACGATCAGCGCGCCGCTCTCGTTCAGGAGACGCCCGATCACGCGACGGTTCGCGCGGTCGGTGACCTCGACGATGTGCCCTTCGGGACGCCCGCGCCGGTCGTAACCGACGATGCGCGCGAGCACGCGGTCGTTGTGCATGACCTTCTGCATCTCGCCTTGCGGCAGGAACAGATCATCCTGACCGTCGTCGCGCACGAGAAAACCGTAACCGTCGCGATGGCCCTGCACGCGGCCGGCGACGAAGCTGGATGGATGGGCAAGCTGATAGTGGCCGCGCGCGTCGAGCCGGATCTGAGCGTCGCGCTCCATCGCGGCGATCCGCCTGAAGAACCCCTCGCGCTCCTGGCGCTTGATGGACAGCGCCTCGGCGATATCGTTCGCGGTGCAGGGCGAGTCGCTGGTCCGCAGCACGCCGAGGATCTCTTCGCGGCTGGGAATCGGGTACGGATATTTGCTCAAGGGCTTGTCGATGGTTGTTCTCGTTGCGTCGATATCGGACTGTTGCGTCGCCCGGCGAAATCCGGGCGGCGCCCCGTTCTTCGAGTGCCGCAGCCTGGGCCCGGCCACCGGCGAGTTCCGGCGGACCGCTCACATCGCATGGGCCATATGTGTGACGGGCCTGCTGCGAGGCATTCTAACACCCGCATTGCGCCCGACAGACGCCGCGAGAGCGTTTGCGCGCCCGCCGCGCCGGCAATGGCGGCTTCGCGGCGCCATATAAGTGCGCGATCCGGCCGGCTTCACGAGCAACTTGACAACTCCGTCGAGCCCGCTATAATGTTCGTCTTTGCTGCACGACGCAACGTTCAGCAAACGACACCTTGCCCAGGTGGCGGAATTGGTAGACGCACCAGGTTCAGGTCCTGGCGGTGGCAACACTGTGGAGGTTCGAGTCCTCTCCTGGGCACCAGAAACTCTTTCCATCGACGTAGCGGAAAGCAGTTCATCAGCAAGACCCCGCATAGCGAATTCGCCTGCGGGGTTTTTGTTTTTGCGCTCCCGCTTTTTGTGCTCCTCCTCGGTCGATTGCGGATCGGCGAGCGAGCCGCTCTCGTTTCTCGTTCGTCATTCATTCGAGTGCGACGCCACACTGCGACCCGTGCACGCTCACGATTCACCCGCTGCCCTGCTCTGGAGAAAATTCTTAAAACGTCTGTTGACAGGTTTCATCGGCCCGCTATAATTGCCGCCTAGCTTGAAGACGTGCCCAGGTGGCGGAATTGGTAGACGCACCAGGTTCAGGTCCTGGCGGTGGCAACACTGTGGAGGTTCGAGTCCTCTCCTGGGCACCACGCTCTTCAACGCAGAATTAAAAAAGCCCGCAAATTGCGGGCTTTTTGTTTTCTACCGCGGTTTCCCGCGGCACGGCTTACGCCGCTTCAAGCTGCCTCAGTAGCGCATCGACGCTGCCCTTCGCGTCGCCGAACAGCATCCGGGTGTTGTCCTTGTAGAAGAGCGGGTTGTCGACGCCCGCATAACCCGTCGCCATACTGCGCTTCGATACGACCACGGTGCGCGCCTTCCACACTTCGAGCACCGGCATCCCGGCGATCGGACTCCCCGCATCTTCCTGCGCGCCCGGATTCACGATATCGTTCGCACCGATCACGAGCACGACGTCGGTGCTCGTGAAATCCTCGTTGATCTCGTCCATCTCGAGCACGATGTCGTACGGGACTTTCGCTTCCGCCAGCAGCACGTTCATGTGTCCCGGCAGACGCCCCGCGACCGGATGAATCGCGAAACGCACGCGCACGCCAGCCGCGCGCAAACGCCGCGTGATCTCGCTGATCGTCCCCTGCGCCTGCGCGACCGCCATACCGTAGCCCGGCACGATCACGACTTCGCTCGCGTCGCGCAGCAGCGAACCCACTTCGTCGACGTTCGTCGCCACGACCTCGCCCTGCGGCGCCGAACTCGCCGTCGAAGCCGTTGCGCCGAAGCCGCCGAGAATCACCGAGACGAAGCTGCGGTTCATCGCCCGGCACATGATGTAGCTGAGGATGGCGCCGCTCGAACCGACAAGCGCTCCGGTCGTGACGAGCAGATCGTTGTCGAGCATGAAGCCCGTCGCCGCCGCGGCCCAGCCGGAGTAGCTGTTGAGCATCGACACCACGACAGGCATGTCGGCGCCGCCGATCGCCATCACGAGATGCACACCGAGCGCCGCCGCGAGCACGCACATGACGAGCAGAGCGGAGAGACCGTCACCGCCCGCGGGCGCGCTCACGAAGCGATAGCCGAGCGCGATGCACGCGATCACGACGACCAGGTTCAGCAGATGCCGCGCCGGCAGCACGAGCGGCTTGCCGCTGAGCGTCCCCTGCAGCTTCAGGAACGCGACGATCGATCCGGTGAAGGTCACGGTGCCGATGAACGCGCCGACGTAGATTTCCGTGTTGTGGATCGCACGTTCGGCGCCGCCCAGCGATGCGCCGGCAGACAAATAGTTCGCAATGCTGATCAACGTCGCAGCCAGGCCGACGAAGCTGTGCAGCACGGCGACGAGCTGCGGCATCTGCGTCATCTCCACGCGCTTCGCGAGCACGGCGCCGAGCCCGCCGCCCACTACCGCGGCGATGAGCGCGATCTGCAACCCCGCGCCAGCCGTAACGAGCAGCGTGGCGAGCACCGCGATCAGCATGCCCGTCACGCCATAGAGGTTGCCGCGTCGCGCGCTCGCGGGATGACTGAGGCCGCGCAGGCTCAGGATGAAGAGCGTCGCCGCGCCGAGCCACGCCATGTTTCCGATTCCGTTCAGCATGACGTCTCCTCAAGTACGCTGGAACATTTTCAACATGCGCTGGGTCACGAGAAATCCGCCCGCGATGTTGATCGTCGCCACCACGAGCGCGACGCCCGAGAGCACGCTCACGATCGTGCTGGACCCGCCGGGATGCAGCAGCGCGCCGATCACGATGATGCCGCTGATCGCGTTCGTCACGCTCATCAGCGGCGTGTGCAACGCGGGCGTCACGTTCCAGACGACCTGATAGCCGACGAACACGGCCAGCACGAACACCGTGAAATGCGCGACGAACGCGGCCGGTGCGACAGCGCCGAGCGCGAGCAGCAGCAACGCGGCGACCGTGAGCACAGCGAGCGACCACACGCCGTGGCGGCGCGCGGCGTGGGCACCGGCTGCGTCGGGCGTCGTCGTCGCCACAGCCTTCGCGGGCACCTGCGCGTGCGCGTGCGCGGGCGAAGGCGTCACGGCAGGCGCCGGCCAGCACAACATGCCGTGCCGCATGACCGTCGTACCGCGCTGCACGACGTCGTCCATGTCGAGTTGCAGCTCGCCGTCCTTCGCGGGCGTGATATCGGTGAGCAGATGGCGCACGTTGGTCGCGTAAAGCTGGCTCGACTGGTTCGCCATGCGGCTCGGCAGATCCGTATAGCCGATCACCGTCACGCCGTTCGCGTTCACCACTTCGCCGGGGACCGTCGCTTCGCAATTGCCGCCCTGCTCCGCAGCCATGTCGACGATCACGCTGCCCGCGCGCATGCACGCCACGGTCCGCGCGTCGATGAGCTTCGGCGCGGGCTTGCCCGGAATGAGCGCCGTCGTGATGATGATGTCGACCTCGCGCGCCTGGGCTTCGAAGAGCGCCATTTCCGCTTCGATGAACTTCGCGCTCATCTGCTTCGCGTAGCCGCCCGCGCCGCCGCCCTCCTCGTCGATGTCGATGCCGAGGAACTCCGCGCCCATGCTCTCGACCTGCTGCGCCACCTCCGGCCGCGTGTCGAACGCGCGCACGATCGCGCCGAGCCCGCGCGCGGCGCCGATCGCCGCCAGTCCGGCGACGCCCGCACCGATCACGAGCACTTTCGCGGGCGGCATCTTCCCGGCCGCCGTGATCTGCCCGGTGAAAACGCGCCCGAAATGCTGCGCCGCCTCGATCACGGCGCGATAACCGGCCATGTTCGCCATCGAACTCAACGCGTCGAGTTTCTGCGCGCGCGAGATGCGCGGCACACAATCCATCGCGAGCACGGTTGCGCCGCGCGTAGCGAGCACATCGAGCAACGCGGCGTTTTGCGCGGGCCAGACGAAACTGATGAGCGTCGCACCGGGCTTGAGCAGTCGTGCTTCGTCGAGCGACGGCGCTCGCACCTTGATCACGATATCGGCGTCTGTCCAGAGCGTGACCGCCTCGGCGACGATCCGTGCGCCCGCCTCGCCATACGACGCGTCATCGAATGATGCGAGCGCGCCCGCACGCGATTCGACATCGACCGCGTAACCCAGCTTGATTAGTTCTGCGACGCTTTTAGGAGTCGCCGCCACGCGACGCTCGCCCGCGTGCGTTTCGCGCGGCACCGCAATGGTCATTACCATGGGGCCCCTCCGCACGGTTGAATCGCGATGTCGCGGGCACAACAGATCGGCGGCGCGCCGAAGGGCCTGGCGCGCCGAATGCGTAGCCATGACTTCATGAAACGTCTCCTGCTCGATGTTGGAATTCTGCGTGTGCCGCGGCCCGGCGGCGACCGTCGCCCAGCGCCGCGCGAAGCTCTCGCTTACGGCTACTGATTCGACATCCTGATGAATTCGAGCGCGGCTTCGCGCGCGCCTGCAATGGCGGCCGCTTCGCTTGCGAATACGGCCCCGTCGAGCATGCCGGGCATGGGGGATGCGGCTTGAGCCTCGTCGTGTGCTTCGTTTTGCGCGTCGTCACCGGGCGCATGAATGGCGGCAAAGGCGGCCCAGCCGCCGTTGTGTATCAGTTGACGTGCCGAGAGTTCGACGTCGTAGTGACCGAGTCTTTCGGTTTGCATCGAAGGCTCCTCCCTGCACTCAGGCTTGTTGCGTGAGCGTTTTACGTTGCGCGGCGAGGCGCCGTGAACAGGCGGCGCGCGGCGCGCCTCGCGGCCGCAGCACACCTCGTTTCTGCGTGGTTATTCGAGGACCGGCACGGCGCACGCCGTGCCGGCTGACGACATTACACCGCGCGCCCTTCGTGCAGCGCCGCGATCTGCTGCGGCGTGTAGCCGAGGCCGGCGAGGACTTCGTCGGTGTGCTCGCCGAGGAGCGGCGAAGCGGTCACTTCCGGCTTCAAGTCCGAGAACTTGATCGGGCTGCCGATGGTGAAGTAGCTGCCGCGCACCTTGTGCGGAACTTCGACGATCGAACCGCTCTTGCGCAGCGACTCGTCGTGCAGCAGGTCCTTCATCGACAGCACCGGCGCGCACGGGATGTCGAACTTGCGGAAGATGTTGACCGCTTCGAATTTGGTCTTGTCCTTGATAGCGTCCTCAATCGTGGCGAAGATCTCGTCGATGTGGGGCTGGCGCGCGCTCGGCGTGGTGTAGCGCGGATCGGTCTTCCACTCCGGCTTGCCGAGCGCGTCGCAGATCGGTTCCCACGCATGGCCCTGCACGGTGAAGTAGATATAGGCATTCGGGTCGGTCTCCCAGCCCTTGCACTTCAGGATCCAGCCCGGCTGGCCGCCGCCACCGGCGTTACCGCCGCGAGGCACCGCCCCGTCCTTGAAATATTCCATTTCGTGCGGGTACTGCGGGTATTCCTCGAGGTAGCCGACGCGATCGAGGCGCTGCTGGTCACGCATCTTGACGCGGCACAGGTTAAGCACGGCGTCCTGCATCGACACGGCGACCTTCTGACCCTTGCCGGTCTTCAGGCGGCCGAGATAAGCCGTCAGGATGCCGATTGCGAGGTGCATGCCGGTGTTGGTGTCGCCGAGCGCCGCTGCCGAGATCGTCGGGCTGGAGTTCTCGCCTTGCCACCAGCCGGTGGTCGAAGCGGCGCCGCCCGCGCACTGCGCGACGTTCTCGTAGACCTTGAGGTCTTCGTAATGGTGGCCTTCGGAGAAGCCCTTGACCGAGGCGAGGATCATGCCCGGGTTCAGTTCCTGAATGCGCTCCCAGGTGAAGCCCATGCGGTCGAGCGCGCCGGGGCCGAAGTTTTCGACCATCACGTCCGATTCGCGGATCAGCTTTTCAAGCACTTCCTTGCCTTCGGACTTCTTCGTGTCCAGCGTCAGCGAACGCTTGTTGCTGTTGAGCATCGTGAAGTACAGCGCGTCAGCGTCGGGCATGTCGCGCAACTGGTTGCGCGTGACGTCGCCCGCACCCGGACGCTCCACCTTGATCACATCGGCACCGAACCATGCGAGCATCTGCGTGCAGGCAGGACCCGCCTGCACGTGCGTGAAGTCGATGATCTTGATGCCCTCGAGGGGTTTGCTCATTGCTAATCTCCTGGTTCCTGACCGGTAGGTTTTATTTCTTCATTGCCGCGCTTTGCGGATTCAGATTCGTGAGGCGGCCGCTTTCCGTGCCGGCCGATTCGTCGATAACGGCATTGATCACCGTGGGCTTGCCGGATGCGATCGCTTCGAGCAGCGCAGCCGTGAGTTCGTCGGGCGTGGTCGCCTGGCGGCCTTCACCGCCGAATGCCTCCATCATCTTGTCGTAGCGCGCGTTCTTCACGAACGCCGTCGGCGCCATATCCGAACTGCCGCCCTGATTGACATCGGTGCCGCGATACACGCCGTTGTTGTTGAAGACGATCGTGCAAACGGGCAGGTTGTAGCGGCAGATGGTTTCGAGTTCCATGCCGCTGAAACCGAATGCGCTGTCGCCTTCGATCGCGACGACCTGGGTCCCGCTCGTCACGGCCGCGCCGACCGCGAAGCCCATGCCGATGCCCATGATTCCCCACGTGCCCGAGTCGAAGCGCTTGCGCGGCTGGTACATGTCGATGATGCTGCGCGCGTAGTCGAGCGTGTTCGCGCCTTCGTTCACGACGTTGATGTCGGGCCGCGTCTTCAGCACGTCGCGAATCGCGCGCAACGCGCTGTGGAAGTTCATCGGCGTCGGGCTCTTCTCCAGCGTCGCCGCCATCTTCGCGAGGTTCTTGTTCTTGCGCTCCGCGACGGCGTCGAGCCATTCGGCGGGGGGCTGCGGGAAGTGATCGCCGGCACCTTCGAGCAGCGCCTCGACGCACGAGCCGATATCGCCGATCACCGGTGCTTCGATCGCGACGTTGCTGTCGATTTCGGTCGGCGCGATGTCGATCTGGATGAACTGCTTCGGCTGCGGTGCGCCCCACGTCTTGCCCTTGCCGTGCGAGAGCAGCCAGTTCAGGCGCGCGCCGATCAGCAGCACGACATCCGACTCCGCGAGCACGTACGAACGCGCCGCCGACGCCGACTGCTCGTGCGTATCGGGCAGAAGACCCTTGGCCATCGACATCGGCAGATACGGAATGCCCGTCTTCTCGACGAGCGCGCGAATCTGCGCGTCGGCCTGCGCATACGCCGCGCCCTTGCCGAGCAGGATCAGCGGACGCTTCGCGCCCTTGAGCACGTCGAGCGCGCGCTGGACCGAATCAGGCGCCGGAATCTGGCGCGGCGCGGCATCGACGACCTTCACGAGCGATTTCTGGCCCTTCACGGCATCGATCGTCTGCGCGAGCAGCTTCGCCGGCAGGTCGAGATACACGCCGCCCGGACGGCCCGACACGGCAGCGCGAATCGCGCGCGCCACGCCGATGCCGATGTCCTCCGCATGCAGCACGCGATACGCGGCCTTCGCATAGGGCTTCGCCGCGTTGAGCTGGTCCATCTCCTCGTAATCGCCCTGCTGCAGGTCGACGATCTCGCGCTCGCTCGAACCGCTGATGAGGATCATCGGGAAGCAGTTCGTCGTGGCGTTCGCGAGCGCGGTGAGACCGTTCAGGAAACCCGGTGCCGACACCGTGAGGCAGACGCCCGGCTTCTTCGTCATATAGCCCGCGACGGCGGCCGCGTTACCGGCGTTCTGCTCGTGACGAAAACCGATGAAGCGCATGCCTTCGGCTTGCGCGAGCCGGGCGAGGTCGGTGATGGGAATGCCGACCAGTCCGAAGATGGTGTCGATATCGTTCAGTTTCAGCGCGTCGATGACGAGATGAAAGCCGTCCGTCGTTTGCTGTGCTTCCGGCGCAGGACTGTTCTGCGCTTCGTTGATGCCTGCTTCTGCCATGACGTCTCCTCTTTGGCGGGGCGTTGTGCTGCTCGTGATATACAATATTCCACACACAGTATTAGTCAAGTGCGTTTTTTCCCCGATCTCGCGTTTGCTTCGCCGCACGCGGGACCGGGAGCCTGCGTGGTGCCGTACAGGCCCAACCAGACGGCTTCCAGATTCGCGAAAAACTTACGCAGTCCGAACTGATTGTTCGCCACTTCCGCGCTGTAATCGAGACGATTCAGACGGAAGCGTTATCGACCGATGCGTTGCTCAGTCGAGAAAATCACAATTCGCATCGACGAAAAGCGCGAGGTCGATCGAGTGCTGCCGCACCAGCTGCTCGACACGCTCGGTGTCGCGTTCCTCCAGCGCCTCGATGATCCGCATGTGGTCCACGATCGAGCGCGACGCGCGATCGCTCTGCGCGATCGTCATGCGCCGGATCGCGCGGACGTGCATGAATATGTTCTTGATGGTCTCGACGATGATCGGCGACTTCGACAGCTCCACCAGCGACTGGTGGAACATGATGTTCGCCTCCGAGTATTCCTCGATGTGATCGGAGGGTGTCGTGTCGCCGAAATCAGCGAACATGTGCCGCAGGCGCGCGATGTCGCCGTCGGAGGCGCGCAGCGTCGCGAGCCTCGCGGCCATGCTTTCGAGCGCCGCCCACATATAGATCATCTCGACGATTTCCCCGCGCGTCTTGCGCAGGATATAGACGCCGCGTCGCGGCACCGTGCGCAGGAAGCCTTCCTGCTCCAGCAGCGTCATCGCTTCGCGAACAGGCGTACGGCTCACACCGAGCTTCTCGGTCAGCTCTTTTTCATCCAGACGGATTTCGTCTCGCGAGCGGTAGATATCGGTTTCCGCGATGGCCTGTTTCAGCCTCGCATACGCCTGGTCACGCAGCGACGCCGCGGCATTGATGGGTTCGAGCGTCAGGGTGAGCGGGGCGGCCCCGGCAACGGCTTGTTTATCGGCGGACATCGGCGGTTTGTCTCCAGCTGTCTCCAACATTGTGATTTGCCGGCGCTACTCGGTAAATTTCATATTTCCAATACAATATATCAGATACTCGGGCACAGCTACGGCGGGTTTACACGCACCGCGTTCACAAACCCGCCTACCCTCCTCGTTCGATAAATGTTGACTTATACAAATCACAAAAAACTTTAACTATCGTTTATCCATCGCCGATCCTACGCTTCGGTCACGCCAATCGACATTCAGGAGACTGACATGAGCCATTCGCAAGCCGGCCAACCCACCGCCGAACGCGACAGCCACCTCGACACGCATCTCTGCGCGTTCAATTCGGCCTTCGCGGAACTGGGCCTGCGGTTTCGCTGGGACGCCCAGACGCTCCATTCGCTCGCCTCGATCGACAGTGAGCACGCCCGCGTCGCCGCCTATATCGAAGCGCACCATCCGCACCTGCTGAACGCCTACAGCATCGACTTCCTGTGCGATGCGATCCTCGCGATCAAGCGCGTCTGGGCACCGGGGGAATGGTTCGCGGGACACCCTGCGCAACAGGGCACGTCGAAGGAGCGGCCCGCGCCCGCTTCCCGCTGGACGCAGGAGTGGCGCGACCCCGGCCTTGGGGTGCCGGCACTGGCCGGCGCATAAGGGATGAACGATGAAGCGCGCGCGGGCGCCGGAAATCAGGTGCCTGCGCCCGCCTCGTCTTCCTGAAGCTTGCGCCACTGGATCTTGCCGCTGCCCGATTTCGGCAGCGAGTCGACGAACTGCACGATGCGCGGCACCTTGTAGGCCGCCATGTTCTCGTGCGCCCACGCGATGATGTCGTCCTCGCTGACGGTGCCGGTCCGCTGCGGATCGAGCACGACATAAGCCTTCACGGTCTCGCCGCGCCGTTCGTCCCGCGTGCCGATGACGCACGCCTCCTTGATCGCCGGATGGCGGTACATCGTCGCTTCGACTTCCGCCGGCCACACCTTGAAGCCCGCCGCGTTGATCATGCGTTTGAGGCGGTCGGTCATGAAGTAATAGCCTTCCGCGTCGCGCCGCACGAGATCGCCCGTGCGCAGGAAGCGCTTGCCGTCGCGCTCGATGAACGCGACGCGCGTCGCCTCCGGATTGCGCCAGTAGCCAAGCATGACCTGTGGCCCGTGCATGATCAGCTCGCCCGGCTCGCCGTCCGGCACGTAGTCGAGCGTGTCGGGATCGATCACGCGCGCGTCCACGTCGAACACCGGAATGCCGAGGCACTGCGGCTTCGGACGCTGCGGCGGATTGATGTGCGTGGCCGCCATCGTCTCGGACATGCCGTAGCCCTCGACGTACTCCAGTCCCGTGAGGTCGCGCAGCTTCCTGACGACGGCGTCGGGCATCGCGGCACCGCCGCCGCGCATCCACGCGAGGCTCGACAGATCGTATTCGCCGATGCGCGGATTCGAAATGAAATCGACCACCATCGTCGCAATCGCCTGCCAGCCGGTGATGCGATGGCGCTCGATCGCGCGGGCCGCGGCATCGCGGTCCCAGCGCGGCAGGATGACGATCGACGCGCCGGTGTAGAGCGGGCTGTTCATGCCGCCCTGCATCCCGGTGACGTGAAAGAACGGCAGCACGGCCAGCATCACGGCGTTCTGGTTACTGCCGAACCAGTTGCAGCCGCCCACCGCCGTGCTCATCACGCTGCGGTGCGTATGCATGCAGCCGCGCGGCTTGCCTGTCGTGCCCGACGTGTAGGGCATCACGCAGAGGTCGTCCGCGCCGGCGGTCAGCGGGCCGGGCGCGCAGCGGGCATCGAGCACGTCGGCCCAGTGGACGACGCCCGGCCCGTCGACGTCGCGCGGCGCGCTTACGAACGGCGGCAGCGGCGATGACGGCTCGCACTTCAGGTAATCGCCATAGGTCGCGACCACGAGGTGTTGCAGCGCCGCTTCGGACTGCCCGCCAGCCCCCTCGCCCACGAGCGGCGCGATGCGCGGATACAGATCCTGCGCGACGAATGCAGTCGTTGCGCCGCTGTCCTCGATGTAATGCGCGAGTTCGTCGGTGAGGTTCATCGGATTCACGGGCACGACCACGGCATTGGCGCGCAGGATGGCGTAGTACGCGATGACCCATTGCGGGCTGTTCTGCATGTAAAGCAGCACGCGGTCGGCCGCCTTTACGCCGCAGTGCTGTTGCAGATAGCCGGCGACATGCTCGGCCTCGTCCTTGAACTGCGCGAACGTGACCGGCGTGTCGTAGAAGTCGATGAACGGTTTGTCGGGAAAGCGCGCCGCCGAGACTTCGACGTTATAGAACAGGTTCGTGGCCGGAATCGCGAGATGCGGCGAAAGATGCCGCGGCCAGTGCGGTGACGACGCGGATACGACCGGCGATCGGGCTCGCTCAGCAGCTTGTGAAGCGGATTGGGCTGACGTGGACATGGCGGGCTCCGTCTCGTTGAACGCGCGCCGCGGCCGCGGCGCGCGTGGAGTGTAATCGATGCGTGCAACGTCGATAACGCGACGCACCCACGCACCGGCTACGATCAAGCGTCAGACAATGCTCGCACCGCCGTCGACAGCCAGGTACTGCCCCGTGATATGGCGCGCGGCGGCGCTCGCGAGGAACACGACGGCGCCCTTGAGGTCATCGTCGTCGCCGAGGCGGTGCAGCGGCGTGTGATCGACGACGTCCTGGCCGAACTTGTCGAGCAGCCCCGCCGACATCTTCGACGGAAAGAAGCCCGGGCAGATCGCGTTGACGTTGATGCCGTACTTGCCCCATTCGGCGGCGAGCGCGCGCGTGAAGTTGATCGCCGCGGCCTTCGACGTGTTGTACGCGATGGTCTGCATCGGGCCGAGCGAACCCTTCAAGCCCGCGATCGACGCGACGTTGATGATCCTGCCGCTCCCGCGAGGGATCATGCAGCGCTTGCCGACTTCGCGCGCAAGGAAAAACGGCACGGTGACGTTCAGGTTCATGACCTTGTGCCACGCTTCGTCGGGATAGTCCTCGGCGGGCGCGCCCCACGTTGCGCCCGCGTTGTTCACGAGGATGTCGATTTTGCCGTGCGCCGCGAGCGTTTCGTCGACGAGCGGCGCGATGTTCTCCGCGCGCTGGAGATCGGTGACGACGGCCATCGCGTCGATGCCGAGGTCCCGCAGACGATGCTGCGCCTGCGCGAGTTCGTCGGCCTTGCGCGCGGTGATCACGATGCGGCACCCCATCTCGCCGAGCGCCTCGGCCATCTGCAGCCCAAGGCCGCGCGAGCCGCCCGTGACGAGCGCCACCTGACCGCCCAGTTCGAACATGTCCCTGACGTGCATGCTTCCCCTCCCTGATCTCGCGGCCCGCGCGCAGCGCGGCCGATTTCGTTCGACGGATCCTTTGCGATGGGGATCGATTCTAGCGACGCCTTCGCGTGAGGCAAACCAGGAAAAGCACGGTCGTTCATCGAGCATGATCCGGAAGGGCAAACCCACGCTCTCCACTCACGCCAGATATGGCATACATCAATTTATGCATTTCTCAAATTACACATTAATTACCATCGCCTCGAAATGACTTTCATCTGGAAAGCCGTTACCCAGGGATTAGCCTGAGTTTGGTCGCCGCATTCATGCAAATGTTTAATGCCGGGCGTACACTGCGCCAAGCCCGTCAGGCCGGACATGCTTGATGCAAACGGGCCACGCGCAATATCGCCGCAACAGATGGCGTTGTAATGGAATATCAGGAGAACAATCACATGAGCTGGACGCGGGAACAGAAAAACGTCACGATCGCCGCCTATCTCGGCTGGACGCTAGACGCGTTCGATTTCTTTCTAACGGTTTTCGTTCTGAAAGATATTGCGGCCGAATTCAACACGAAAATTCCGGCAGTCGCATTCGCGATCACGCTCACGCTGGCCATGCGCCCGCTCGGCGCACTGATCTTCGGCCGCCTCGCCGACAAGTACGGCCGCCGCCCCACGCTGATGATCAACATCGCGTGCTATTCGCTGCTTGAAATGCTCACCGGCTTCTCGCCGAACCTCATGACGTTCCTCGTCCTGCGCGCGCTGTTCGGCATCGCGATGGGCGGCGAATGGGGCGTGGGCTCCGCGCTCACGATGGAAACCATTCCGCCGAAGTCGCGCGGCGTGGTGTCGGGCCTGCTGCAGGCCGGTTATCCGAGCGGCTATCTGCTCGCCTCGATCGTGTTCGGCCTGCTGTTCCAGCACGTGGGCTGGCGCGGCATGTTCTTCATCGGCGTGGCGCCGGCGCTGCTCGTGCTCTATATCCGCTCCAGCGTGCCGGAATCGCCGGCATGGAAGGAAATGAAGAAGCACGCGCGTCCGAGCCTGCTCTCGACGCTCAAGCACAATCTCGGCCTTTCGATCTACGCGATCGTGCTGATGACCTGCTTCAACTTCTTCTCGCACGGCACGCAGGATCTGTATCCGACGTTCCTGCGCGAACAGCATCACTTCGATCCGCATACGGTCGCGATCATCACGATCGTGCTGAACATCGGCGCGATCGTCGGCGGTCTGTTCTTCGGTTCGGTGTCGGAGAAGATCGGCCGCCGCAAGGCGATCTCGATCGCCGCGCTGATCGCGCTGCCGGTGCTGCCGCTGTGGGCGTTCTCGAGCGGCCCGGTGCTGCTCGCAATCGGCGCGTTCCTCATGCAGATCTCGGTGCAAGGCGCGTGGGGCGTGATCCCGGTGCACCTGAACGAAATCTCGCCTGACGAAGTCCGCGCGACGTTCCCGGGTCTCGTCTACCAGCTCGGCAATCTGTTCGCGTCGGTCAACGCGACGATGCAGGCCTCGTTCGCGGCCACGCACGACGACAACTACGGACTCGCGATGGCCGTCGTGGCCGGTGTCGTGGCGGTCATCATCGCCGTGATGATCCACTTCAGCCGCGAGCGCCGAGGGATCGATATGACGCAGTCGGCGAAGGCCGTGTCGAGCGCCTGATCGCCCGCATGGAGCGGCTTCGCGCCGCTGCGCAGCGACCGCAGCAACATCAGGCCGCGCCGGAGTCACATCCGCGCGGCCTTTTCTTTTGCTCGCGACATGTTGCGCGCTTTCGCGCCGTGCGGCGGCATGGCACGATTCGGTCTGTCGAATGGCTGTCGTCGGGGGAAATACCCGCTGCCGTTCGCGCGACGCCCCATGCATGATGGGCGCGCGACATACCTGAAAAACGCCGTCCGGAGAGACCTCATGACCGACACGCCCCGTTCGCCCTCGACCGTCTGCGGCACCACGGCATCGACCGAACCCGCCGCGCCCGACACCGACGGCACCTGGTACGCGTCGTATCCCGCCAGCGTCCCGCGCGAAGTCGACGTGCACCGCTACGCGTCGCTCACGCAGTTCTTCGACGACTGCACGGCACGCTACGGTGAGCGCGTGGCCTACGTGAGCGCCGGTTCGCCGATGACCTACGCCGCGCTCGCGCGCCGCGCCGCCGCGTTCGCGTCGTGGCTGCAGGGCACGGGCGTGAAGCCCGGCGATCGCGTCGCGATCATGCTGCCCAACACGCTGCAATATCCGGTCGCGCTGTTCGGCGCGTTGAAGGCAGGCGCCATCGTCGTCAACGTGAACCCGCTGTACACCGCGCGTGAACTCGCGCATCAGTTGAAGGACAGCGGCGCGCAAACCATCGTCGTGTTCGAAAACTTCGCAAAGACGCTCGAAACCGCGTTGCCTGGCACGCAGGTCAAGAACATCGTCGTGACGGCGCTCGGCGATCTGCTCGGCGAGGGCTTCAACCTCAAAGGCCGCTTCATCAATTTCATGCTGCGGCACGTCAAGAAGCTCGTGCCCGCGTACCAGCTGCCGCACGCCGTGAAGCTCCTCGACGCGCTCGCGCAAGGCGCGCGGCGCCCCATCGCGCCGGTCAACGTCAAGAGCGGCGATCTCGCATTCCTGCAATACACGGGCGGCACGACGGGCGTCGCGAAAGGCGCGATGCTCACGCACGGCAACATGGTCGCGAACCTGATTCAGGCGAAGACGTGGACCGCGGGCCAGCTCGACGCCGACCAGGAAACCGTGCTCACGCCGCTGCCGCTCTATCACATCTATTCGCTGACCGTGAACGCGATGGTCTTCATGGCGCTCGGCGGCCGCAACATCCTGATTGCGAATCCGCGCGACATCAAACGCGTGATGAAGACGATCCGCCACGAGACGTTCAGTTGCATCTCGGCCGTGAATACGCTCTACAACGCCCTGCTCGACAACGAGGAATTCCGCCAGCGCGACTTCTCGGGCCTCAAGCTCGCGATGGCGGGCGGCATGGCCACGCAGCGCGCCATCGCCGAACGCTTCAAGGCCGTGACGGGCCAGCCGATCGTCGAGGGCTACGGCCTCACCGAATGCTCGCCGATCGTGACGATGAATCCCGTCGATATCGGTCAGCAGCACGATTTCGACGGGATGATCGGGCTGCCCGCGCCGTCGACGCGGGTGCGCATGCGCCGCGACGACGGCACGTGGGCGAACGTCGGCGAGGCCGGCGAACTCTGCGTCAAGGGTCCGCAGGTGATGCAGGGCTACTGGAACCGGCCCGACGAGACCGCCCGTGTCCTCGGCGCCGATGGCTGGCTCGCGACCGGCGACATCGGCGTGATGGACGCGCAAGGCTACGTGCGGCTCATCGACCGCAAGAAGGACATGATCATCGTCTCGGGTTTCAACGTGTACCCGAACGAGATCGAAGACGTGATCGTCGGGCATCCCGGCGTGAGCGAAGTGGCGGCGATCGGCGTGCCCGATCCCGTGCAGGGCGAGCGCGTGAAGGTGTTCGTCGTGCGCCGCGACCCGACGCTCACCGAGGACGCGCTGATCGACTACTGCCGCCAGCAGCTCACCGGCTACAAGGTGCCGCGCAGCGTCGAGTTCCGCAATGTGCTGCCGCAGTCGAACATCGGCAAGATCCTGCGCCGCGAGCTGCGCGACGAGGAAGTCGGGAAGAAAGCGGCGGTCTGATTCGTTGATGCGGTGTCGATGCCGGATCGATGCAGTCTTGAGGCCGCGTCGATGCAGTACTGGTGAATTCGTGGAGCGTGCCGCCGATGAGGTTCCGCACAACGCCGCCTGTCTGTCTCGTGACCGTCTGCGCCGCGCTCGCCCTGCCTTGCGCGAGCGCGCAATCGCTTCCCGCCGACGCTGGCGGCGACTACACCGCAATCTCAACGCAAGCCGACGAATCCGTTGCAAACGTCGCACACCTCTCGCTCGACGATCAGGTCCGCTGGCTGCAACGCGCCGCGCACGAAGGCGTGCTCGCCGGGCTCGACAACGCGCAGCTCATCGCCCTCTTCTCGTCGCTCAATCCGCGCACGCTGCCGCGCTACATCGCGGCGGGTCCGAAAGGCTATCCGTCGTGCGAGTTCGTGATGCTGCGCCGCGAGCGCATCCGCGGACGCTGGCCCGACGAACCCGATCACATGCTCGTGCGAATCGCGCACGATCCGCTGCGCATCTACGCGAAATGGCTGCCGGACGGCGCCCATGCGGGCCAGGAAGTGCTCTACGACGCCGCGCGCCGCAGCGATGAAATGTACGGCCACACCGGCGGGCTGTTCCGCATGGTGTCGCTCTGGACGCAGCTCGACGGCTCGTTCGCGCACGCGCAGTCGCGTCATCTGCTGACCGACCTCGGCACCGAATACATCGCGCGCCGCTTCGTCGACGAGGACGCGCGGCTCGAACAGGCCGGTCTCGTGCGGCCCGCGCAGATCAGCGTGAAGACCGTGGACGGTGTGCGCGTCGTCGCATTCACGTGGGAGGCGCCGCAAGGCGTGGACCGGCTCTATGCGAGCAAGGAGACGCTCGGGCTGGACCTGCGCCATCCGTGGTTCCGCACGGCGCAGTCGTACGACAGCGAAGGCCGCCTTTTCGAAGAGGTCGTGTTCGAGCGGATCGGGCCGAAGTCGTTCGATGCCCTCACGTTCGATTCCAGGAATCCGGATTACCGGTTTTAGCCTGCGCTTCCCGCTTCGGGGTCGAATGCCCTCACGACCGCGCCGCGCGATGCCGCGAGGCGCGTCAGGACGAACTGGTCGGAGGGACGTAGCGCCGCGATCATCGGCGTGCCCGGCCCGGCGCGCCGCGCGATCTGTACGTGCCAGAGCATGCCGATGTCGTCGGCGGCCGCCCACGCGTCGATGCGCTCGCGCGCCGCGTGATACGCGAGCGCCCTACCGTGCGCCAGCGCCGGATCGAACACCGCGATACACGTGAGCGCATGCGCCGCGGCGCCTCGCGCAGCCGGAACGTTGCAGGCGGCGCCGAGCAGCGCGCCGCCCGTCTCGCACAGGAATGTCCGCCGGTCCATCTGTCCTCCTGCCCGCTAGCGCACGCGCTTACGCACGCGCTTACGTATAGCCGCGCTTGTGATGCCACACCGCCGGCCATACGCCCTGCTTGCCCGGCGACAGCACGCCCTGCGGATCGAGCGCGTCTTTCAGCGTCTCGGCAAGACGCAGCAACGCGCCGTCGTTGAAGCTGTATTGTGCAGCGGCGTAGTCCATGTACAGCAGATGCGACCGGTACACGCCATAGCCGGCCGCGCGCGCGTCGCTCATCAGCGCGCGCAGCAGATCGCCCGCGCGTTCGGCATCCTCGCGCCGCTCGCGCGCGAAGATCGCCGCGAAGATATGGTGCAGATACCGTCCGCCCGCCGTGAAGCCGCCGTAATAGTCGAAGCCGTATTCGGCCGCGCGCGTCTTCACTAGCGTGTACTGACGCAGGGCGTCGCGGCCGTCGGCGGGACACAGCGGCGAGAAGTCGACGTGCGCCCCCATGCCGCCGCGCCAGTCGAGCATGCGAAACGCGCTCATCGTCGGGATCCCCGCGAGATTGCGGTCGGCGCCCCCTCGCGGCTCGTCGCCCGCTGCATAGCGTGTCGCTGCGATGCGCGCACCCGGTACCGCCGCGAACGCGCGCTCGACCACGCGCCGCTCGGCATCGATCACGTCCGGCGCACCGTAGAGCCCGAAGTGCAGATTCCAGCGCCCGATCCCGAGATCGCGCTGCATCACCGACACGGCGGACTCGGGCATCGGCCCCTCGCCGTCGAACCATCGCGAACGCGGCGCGATACCCGCCGCGCGCCGGATGGCACCTTCGATCGCCGCGTGATTGCGGATCGTGCCGCCGAGTTGCAGCACGCGCAGGGCATCGACGAGCGCGGCCAGGTCAGCTTCGTTCGGCACCTGCACCTCGCCGAGCAGATACGCCTGCGGCGCGGGCATCAGCCAGACGCCCATCTTCGTGACGACGCCGTAGTTCGACTGGGTAAAAAGCGCGTCGAAAGCGGGACCGTAGCCCGAGCGATAAAGCTGCCATGCGGTGCCCGTTTCGATCGCGCCCATGCCGGTGCGCACGAGGTCGCCATTCGCGAGCACGATTTCCATGCCGCACTGCGTCGATGCGTGATCGCCGTACGGTGTCGTGCCGAAGCCGCGTTCGAGCGTGTTGCCGATCACGCTGCCCCACCCGGCCGCGGGCGGATCGACCCAGAGTCGATAGCCGCCATCTCGCAGGTGCGCGTACAGATCGAAATAGCTGACGCCGGGTTCGACGAGCGCCCAGGCGAGCCGCTCGTCGACGGCGAGAATGCGGTTCATGCGCTGCAGGTCCAGCACGACCGATCCGGACAGACGCGGCGCCGCGCCGCCATAGGCGAAGTTGCGTCCCGTCGAGACGGTCCAGAGCGGCACTCGCGTCTCGTTCGCGACGCGCAGGATCGCGCGGACCTCGTCGACGTTCGCCGGCCGCAGCGCCGCTGACGGCGCGAACGCGCGCGGGTCCGCGGCCGGCACGAACGGATCGAGATACGGTTCAAGCGCCGCGCCGCCCCGGCACACGTTGGGCACGCCGACGATCGCCTCGAACGCCGCCAGCGCACGCTCGAAGCGTGTTTCGGTCATGCCCGGCGGCAGGGTGCGCGCGGTGTCGGGCATCGTGCCGCCCGTCACCCGTCTGAGGACCGCTGCGAAGACCACTGCGAGGGCTTGCCGCCCAGCGCGCCGCAGACTTCATAGGCGATGTTGCGCAGTTCGCCCTCAGTGGGCGGGCCGGACAACGCGTAGCCCGTGCGGTCGGTGGTCCAGTAGAACGTGCGGCGATTGCCGTCGCTCAAGAGGCGCACTGCGCCGCTGCGCTTGCCCGACGTACCGACGTAGAGCGTGAGCCGCTCGCCCGCATCGTTCTCGTACATGAACTGCGCCGCCGGTCCCGAGGTGCCGGGCAGCAGCCGTCCCCCAACGAGCGCGTAGCCGTATTCCTGCAGCGACGGTATCGAAAGCGGCTTGCCGAGACGCTTCGAGAGCCACGCGACGAGATGCGCCTTATCGGCCGCGCCGACCTCGACCGGATGACGCTGCTCGGGCGTATAGACCGCGTAGGCGACGTCCGCGTGGCGCGCGAAGGCATCGGGTTCGTCCGCGGCGAAGAAACCGACCGCACCACCGCCGCTTGAATCGCCCGAGCCACCTGCTCCCACGTGCGGCACGAGCGCGGCCGCTGCGAGCGCGACACCCGCGCCCGCCACGCACCACCCGGCCGCCATGCCGAAGCGCCACCACCACGGGTCGCGCGCCCGCAATACGAGATATGGAGCCGGCGCCGGGTCCGCAGCGCTCGCGCGACACAACGCCCGCAATGCCGACTTCTGCGCGCAATACGCGAAAACGCGCTTCGCGGCGAGCGGATCGTCCGCGAGCTTTGCGTGCACTGCGCTCTCGTCGCCGGGCAGCAGCTCGCCGTCCACGAATGCCGAAAGCGCCATGAGATCCGTGTCAGGAAGACCGCCGCAGCCGTCAGCCGCCGCGTCCCGGGCATGATCGCGATCCGGTTCGATGTTGTCGTCGTGATTCATCGCGTAGTCCCCACCACCCTCAGCGATGCGGTGCGCCGCCCGGGCTCCTGGCCGAGCAGCACCCGCAGATGTTCGCGCGCGCGCGAAAGGCGCGACATCACGGTGCCGGACGGCACGCCCAGCACCGCCGACGCTTCCTGATAACTGAGTTCCTCCACACACACGAGCAGCAACACCTCGCGCTGCGCGGCGGGCAGCAGATAGAGCGCGCGCTGCAGGTCGCGCAGATCGAGCCCGTCGACTTCACCGTGCGGCGCTTCGAGCGTGCGCCATGGCGCGCTGTCGTCATCGACGGCGATCTCGCGGCGCCCGCGCAGCTGGTCGATATACAGGTGGCGCAGGATCGTCAGCAGCCACGCGCGCAGATTGCTGTCCGGCCGAAACGAATTCCAGCGCGATAGCGCGCGCTCCGCGGCGTCCTGCACGAGATCGTCGGCCCAGGCGGCGTCGCCGGTCAGCGAGCGCGCATAGCGCCGCAGTGGCGCGAGCTGCGCCACGACTTGCGCCTCGAACTCCCTCGACGGAGGGCGCGGCACGCCATCCGCCCGTCAGTAGCCGCCACTGCTCGAGCCGCTGCCCGAACTTCCCGTCGACGAACTACCCGAGTTCATGTCGCTGCACGCGGCCACCCCCGCTCCGGAGACGACAGCCAGCACGAGCAACACAAGAAACTTGCGAAACCGCTTCATTGTCATCTCCATTGCAGAATGAGGACGCGCCTCGCCGCTTTGCCTGGGATACCTTGCAAAGCGTGCGCCCACGCGCCGCGAGTGCGGACTAACGGATAAACGCGTCAGAGCACCTCGTTATTCCCGTCGCGTGTTTCGTTTTTGTTTGCGTGGCCGTCGTACGGCTTTGCTTTACGCGCCGTATCCATGCGGCCGTGACGCGTGTGCGGCAGCGCACGGAAACATTGGGGCTCGAGCGGCGAGAATCGCGCGTGGCGCAAGAAGCAACAGTGCATCGGCTACGGGCGAAAATGCGTGAAAAACCGCTGGAGAATCGGTCGTGCACCGGCTACCGCTTTGCACTACGCTCTTAGAGCATAGGTCGCGATTGTGGCGTACCGACGCAGTTCGAGCGTGGATCGTGTATCGTGTGCCGAATGTGCCTTTTACCCGAAATCAGCCGCATCGCACCGGCATCCTGCCGCCGCCGACGAAGAGGGACGCAACGATGAGCACAACCCGCCAGTCCGTCAGCGCCGCGTCGAGCCAGTACAGCACGGCTGTGGTATGTGGTCATGCACGCGCGTCTCGTCGACACAAGGTAGAATCCCGGCGAGCAAACGTTTCCAACTGAATGCGGCTTCGAGCCGCCAGGTCATATTCCGTCCATGCCTTCCGCAGAATCGCATCCGCAAAACGACTTCATGAATGCCGCGCGCAAGGAACGCAAGCGCGTCGAAATCTATCTGGTCAACGGCATTCGCCTGACCGGATGCATCGAGTCGTTCGATCAGTACCTCGTGATGCTGCGCACGCCTGTCGGCCTGCAAGGTATCTACAAGCGGGCCATCTCCACGATCCAGCTCGATACCGGCACGCGGCCGGGTCCGCGCCCGGCACGTCCGGCGCACACCGGCGAGCACACGAATCGCGGCGTGCACGGCACCCACGGCGGTCACGGACCGCGCGAGCAGAGAGAACCCCGTGAGCCGAGGGAGCCTCGCGAATCGTGGTCCGCGCCCGCTCCGTCCGGCGACCGTCCCTCGCAGGACGGCCCGGTGGTCGTCACGCGCCGCCGCCGCCTCTATGGCTCCGTTAATAACGGCGGCAGCAACGGCGGCGGTGACGACTCCGGCAACACCTGAGCCGCACGCGCTCGTCCAGGCCGCGACACGAACCCGCAGACCGGACCCGGCGGCGCCATGCGCCCGCCGCGGCGGTTCGCGGCGGCGCGTCTGCCCCACGTTGTCCCCTATTCGTCTCAGGACCGCAGTGCTGCTGCGACCCTCGACCCTGCTGCGCTCATGGCTTGTCCGTTGCGATATGCTGAGATACATGATTCCCGCCACGGAGAACATCATGAGCTCGTCGAAGAAAACCCCCACGCAACCGCCACGCGATCCGCTCGACGAAGCGCTTGAGGAAACCTTCCCGGCAAGCGACCCGATCGCGGTCGATCCCCCGCCCCAAAAGCACGCCCACAGCAACGACGCAAAGAAAAAAGGACACGAAGCTCACCACCATGGCGGCAAGCATTAACGGTGTCGCACGACGCGCGCGGCCGCTTTCTAGGCGAGCCGCTCGATGTCCCAGTCGGCCCCATGGCCGAGGCGAATGGTGCACCGACGGACGACGTCATCCCTTACCGCACGGCGCACGGCGCACGGCATGAGCGATTCGCGTAACACGTGAGAAGAGGTGCCAGAACGAGGCGGCCAAAGCCACCAGGGCAAAAAGAAGCTCACTGGCCGCCGGATGCTGCGGCCATATGACGCAAACGCCAAAAAGCGAAAACGGGACTCCACAGCGGAGCCCCGCAAGTGGCCAAATCAGAATCGGCGGAGCGTCGGCGACGCCCGCCAGTCCTGTCACCACGACAGTTCACGCCGCCGCGCGCTGCGGCGGCACGATGCTTACTGCGTCGGCAAGCCGCCTTCGACCTGACGTTGCAGTTCGCGTACCTGACGCTGCACCGTGCGCAGTTGGCCCTGTGCCGCCGTCTTCTGGGCCTGCAGCGCATTCGCCTGGTCGCGCGTTTCCCTCTGGCGATCCGCCACGAGCGCCTGTTGCTGACGCGCGATCGAAAGGTCCGCCTGAAGCCGGTTTGCGTGGTCCTGCGTCAGCGCGATCATGCGATCCGTGAACGCCTTCTGCGCCTCGAGGCGAGTTCGACGAATTTCCACTTCCGCGAGCTGCTGCGTCTTCAGCACGAAGTCGCGGTAGATGGCTTCTGCGCGAGTTTCGTCGCTCGTCTTGATGACGCGCCAGAACGTCTTGTCCTGGAACAGGGTGACGTAGTACGTCATCTCCTTGGCGTAGAACAGCAGACTCGCACCGTACGAACCGTTATAGGTCGTGCGAAGCTCATTGAGATCCGAACCGCGGATCAACTGCTGAAGCTCGGCCACGTTGCCTGCCGGGCTTTGCTGCGCTTCGTCCGTTGTGAGCACAATCGTCTGGCCCGGGGCCGCTGCCTGAGCACCCGCCTGGACTGCCACCGACGACGCCGCTACGGCCGGCTGGGCCGCGTTCGCCGCATCGGCACTTTGGGTTTCTTGCTGGGTGGTCGGCCCAGCGGATTGCGGTATCGACTGCGCACAGCCCGCCTGCATACCCCCGAGCAGCACCAATACTGCCAGTGCCGCCTGTCGAACTCTCCGGTTGTAGTCCATGTAGTTCCTGCTTTGAACAGTTCTAGTTTTGGCAAAACCGTCTAATTATTACTCACTTTCCTGGATTTCGGGCTCCCCGTCGAAAATTTGATGCGTGCGTCCCTTTTCTCGCCACACTTTGTTGCTCATGCTCCCCGCAAACCACAGTGCACTTTCTCTTCCCGACCGCTGTGCTCTCGTGCAGCCTCACTGCACGTTAGCTGAGAAACGCATGGCTGCGCTATAGCGTTGACCGCGCGCGAAGCAACTCGGGGCGCGCGGCCAGCGCCTGCCAGAAACAGACGATGCGTCCGATCGCCGCGCATGCCGGCGAAGACCAGCCACAGCGCATAGCCACGGTAATCGATCTCGTCCCGTTCGACGAACGGTTGCCCATCTACACGCTGCCTCCAGGGGGACATGGCAACGCCACTCAACTGAAGGCGCACGAAGTAGCGCCGATCGCAAGTGACGGCCTCATGGAGAAGGCCAACACCACGCACGGCCACAAGAACCCTGTTCGTAACCTGGACCCGCCCTCCGAGACTAACGCACGGTGACCGGCGACTGACCCGCGGACTCGTGCCCGTATCCGATGTGGCCCGGTAGCATGCACAGTTCACACTATCTCGCAGCCGAATGATCAGGATACCTACTCATCATGCCGAACAACATGAAGTACGGTACGCACCCACAGATGTGCTTGTTAAAACTTGCGATGACCGACGCCCGAATACAGCCGGACCCTATGCGTAAAAAAGCGTCGGCATGGCGAAGGCACGCCCCGCACACCGGACGACTAGAGCGCCTCCTCTCCAACGAACGGGACGCTTTCGCGTATGCTGCCCACTCTGGCGTGCGCCCGTCGCGCGGCGCGCACAGCCTGCCAGACCATGACAACCAGATTGGAGACGAGACATGACCCTGATCCCCGGACGCACCGCTGCTTTCGCTGCGCGCGCGGCCGCCCGGCTGGCGCTCGCGAGCGCCCTGCTCGGCGGCGCAATCGCCGTGTACGCCCAGACCGATACGCCAGTCGGCACGTGGAAGACCATCGACGATCACACAGGCAAGCCGAAGGCACTCGTCCAGATCAGCGACGACGGCAGTGGCCAGCTCAGCGGCAAGATCATCGACGGGCTCAATCCCAACGACAAACCGAACCGCAAATGCACGGCGTGCACGGACGCGCGCAAGGATCAGCCGCTTCTCGGCATGACGATCATTGACGGGATGAAGAAGGACGATGACGGTTGGGATGGCGGCCACATCCTGGACCCCGAGAACGGCAGGATTTACCGCTGCAAGATGCACCTCGAAGATGGCGGCACAAAACTCGTGGTGCGCGGCTATCTGGGCATTGCGCTGCTCGGCCGCTCGCAAACGTGGATTCGCGAGCAATAAACGTCGGCGACCGAAGCAGATGAGGTATTGAGATGCACGGCAGGGCGGGTATGCGGAATTTCGTCTCATCCCGTCTGCATGTGCACCCTGGCGAGCAACCACGCCCGGCACACTCAGCGCACTCAGGCGGTGTGACGGAACAACGAGCGAGGATAGGAGAACGGCTGCGGCACGGAGGGCGTAACAGAAGGAGAAGGCGTAGCTGAGGGCGTAACAACGCCAAACCGCGGACTTGTCGGCAGCGACACAGACTGCTGCCCGTTGAGTATCGCCTTTTCCGCTCGCGTCAGATGTTTGCGCATGCGCGTCTCAATGGAATCGCAAAGTGCGGCGCCTTTCTCGCCGAACAGTTCGGCCATCACACGCTTGAGCACGCCTTCGTCATACCACGCCTTGAAGCGGCGATGGCACGTCTGGTACGACGGATAACGACGCGGCATGGCCGACCACGTGGCACCGCTATACATGACCCACAACACGCCATTGAGCACCGACCGCGTATTGGCGAGCGGCCGGCCGCGCAGTTCGGAACGAGGCCGCAATTCCGGAAGCAGCGGCATGACGCGCTGCCACTCTTCCTCGGTGATATCGCGATGCGGGGTCATGATCTTCTCCTTTGTCAGAACCGTATCCGACAAACGATATCGACTTGACCAAACGGCGAATATCAGATGAGTCCGAATCCCGAAAAAACGGATCGGCCTTGTTTTCGCGATGGCACGCGACGCGCGGCGCCCTTCAGGTAAGAGACGTATCGACGATCCGTCGAGGCGCTTCGAGGTACTCCTTCGACTGCATTTCGACGATCCGCGAAACCGTTCGCGTGAATTCGTTCGCCATCGGCCCCTCGACGTACAGATCCTCCGGCCGCACCGCCGCCGACATCAGCAGCTTCACCTTGTGGTCGTAGAACACATCGATGAGCCACGTGAAGCGGCGCGCTTCGGACTGCATGCGCGGCGTCATCTGCGGTATACCGGACAGAATCACGGCGTGGAAGCGGCTCGCCAGCTCCAGATAATCGTTCTGCGATCGCGGTCCGCCGCACAGCGTCGCAAAATCGAACCAGACGACGCCATCGGCGCGGCGCAACGCCTTCAGCTCGCGCTTCTCGATATGCAGAATCGGGCTTTCGTCGGGCACGGCGGCCAGTTGCGAGAACGAGTGGCGTAGCGCGCGGTCGGCCTCGGCGCCGAGCGGCGTATGGTAGACCTCGACTTGCGCGAGCGTGCGCTGCCGGTAGTCGATGCCCGCGTCGACGTTGAGCACGTCGAGCTTGTCCTTCAGCAGCGCGATCGCGGGCAGCACGCGATCACGGTGCAGCCCGTCGGGATAGAGCGTATCGGGGTCGTAGTTGGACGTCATCACGAACTGCACGCCGTTCGTGAACAGACGGTCGAGCAATCGATACAGGATCATCGCGTCCGCGATGTCCGAGACGTGGAATTCATCGAAGCAGATCAGACGATAGCGCTTCGCAATGCGCAGTGCGAGTTCGTCAAGCGGATCGGCCTGGCCCTTGAGTTCTTCCAGTTCGCGATGCACCTCGCGCATGAACTCGTGGAAATGCAGACGCGTCTTGCGCTGCACGGGCACCACCGCGTAGAAGCTGTCCATCAGGAAGCTCTTGCCGCGGCCCACGCCGCCCCACATGTACACGCCGAGCGGCAGATCGGGGTGAATGATGAGCTTCTTGAACGCGTTCGAGCGCCGCGCCTTGTACGCGACCCACTCGTCATAACATCGCTGCAGCCGGTCGATCGCGGCGCGCTGGGCCGCATCGGGTTGGTATCCCCGGCTTTGCAGTTCTTTCTCGTAGTATTCGGCGACGTTCATTACACGAACCACAAATGAGTAAAGGCGGGAGGGATCGAACCCACCCGCCTCTTTGTCGTGATGCAAGGTACAACGCGACAGGACGCCCGCAAAAACCGGGCGCCCTGCCCGCGCGCATTACATGTTGAGTGCGCGCTTGTCGGTGGCGAGCGCGGCCTCGCGCATGACTTCGGAGAGCGACGGGTGCGGATGGCAGATGCGGCCGATGTCTTCGGCAGCCGCCTTGAACTCCATCGCCACCACGGCTTCCGCGATCAGGTCCGACGCATTCGCCGAGATGATGTGCACGCCGAGCAGTTCGTCGGTCTTCGCGTCAGCGATCATCTTCACAAAGCCGTCGGCCTTGTTGATGCCGAGCGCGCGGCCGTTCGCCATGAACGGGAACTGGCCCGTCTTGATATCACGGCCTTCCGCCTTGAGCTGCTGCTCCGTCTTGCCGACCCATGCGATTTCCGGTTCGGTGTAGATCACCCACGGAATGCAGTTGTAGTCGATGTGCGGCTTCTGCCCGTCGATGATTTCGGCCACCAGCACGCCTTCGTCTTCGGCCTTGTGCGCGAGCATCGGGCCTCGCACCACGTCGCCGATCGCGTAGACGTTCGGCACGCTCGTCGCGCAGTGGTCGTCGATGTCGATGAAGCCGCGCTCGTTCGCCTTCAGGCCGATCGCTTCGAGGCCGAGGTTGTCGGTGTTCGGCACGCGGCCGACCGACACGATCAGGCGGTCGGCTTCGAGCGTCTGCGCGTTGCCGTCCTTGTCCGTGTAGTTGATCGTGACGTTCTTGTCCGTCGCCTTGACTTCGCCGACCTTCACGCCGACTTGAATGTCGAGACCCTGCTTCTTGAGGAGCTTGGCGGCTTCCTTCGAGAGCGCCTGGTCAGCGGCGCCGAGGAATTCCGGCAGCGCTTCGAGGACCGTGACGTCGGCACCGAGACGGCGCCACACCGAGCCGAGTTCCAGGCCGATCACGCCCGCGCCGATGACGGCGAGCGTCTTCGGCACGGTGTCGAACGAGAGCGCGCCTTCGTTGTCGGCGACGATCTTGTTGTCGACCGGAACGCCCGGCAGGTGACGCGCCTTCGAGCCGGTCGCAATGATGACGTTCCTGCCCGTTACGACTTCGGTTTCGCCTTCGCCGCTCACTTCGACCTGCACGCCGGCGTCGTTCTTGCCGACGAACTTGCCGTGACCCTTGAGCCACGTGATCTTGTTCTTGCGGAACAGGAACTCGATACCCTTCGTCATCTTTTCGACGATGGCGTCCTTGCGGCCCATCATCTTCGAGACGTCGATCTTGACGTCCGAAACGCTGATGCCGTGGTCGCCGAGGTGATGCTGGGCGTTCTCGAACTGCTCCGACGACGCGAGCAGCGCCTTCGACGGAATGCAGCCGACGTTCAGGCAGGTACCGCCGAGCTTCAGCGTGCCGGCCGGGTTCTTCCAGTTTTCGATACACGCAACGGACTTGCCGAGCTGCGCCGCGCGAATCGCCGCGATATAGCCGCCAGGGCCGGCGCCGATCACGACGACGTCAAATTCTTTGGACATGGTTATCCTTTTCAAGACCTGGGCGCGGCGCGCGGGCGGCGGTTTCCGCCACCCGCGCGCGCTACGCCCGGAGTAAGACTTGATTTTGGTACGAAGCAGCCGATTACAAGTCGAGCAGCAGGCGAGCCGGATCTTCCAGCGCGTCCTTCATCGCGACCAGCGACAGGACGGCTTCGCGGCCGTCGATGATGCGGTGGTCGTACGACATCGCGAGGTAGTTCATCGGACGGATCACGATCTGGCCGTTCTCGACGACCGCACGTTCCTTCGTCGCATGCACGCCGAGGATTGCCGACTGCGGCGGGTTGATGATCGGGGTCGAGAGCATCGAGCCGAACACGCCGCCGTTCGAGATCGAGAACGTACCGCCCGTCATTTCTTCGATCGACAGCTTGCCGTCCTTCGCCTTCTGGCCGAATTCCGCAATCTTCTTTTCGATGTCGGCGAGGCTCATCTGGTCTGCGTTGCGCAGGATCGGCACGACGAGACCGCGCGGCGAGCCAACGGCGATACCGATGTCGAAGTAGCCGTGATAGACGATGTCGTTACCGTCAATCGACGCGTTCACGAGCGGGAACTTCTTCAGCGCGTGAACAGCCGCCTTCACGAAGAACGACATGAAGCCGAGCTTCACGCCGTGTTCCTTCTCGAACTTGTCCTTGTACTTGTTGCGCAGGTCCATGACCGGCGCCATGTTCACTTCGTTGAACGTCGTGAGGATGGCGTTGGTTTGCTGCGACTCGAGCAGACGTTCGGCGATACGCGCACGCAGACGCGACATCGGCACGCGCTGCTCCGGACGGTCGTTCAGCCAGTTGGCGGCCGATGCGGGCGCGCCGACTTGCGGCAGCGACGGGCGCGCTGCGGCGGGCTTCGCAGCCGGTGCGGCCGCGGGAGCGGCCTTCGGCGCGCCGGCGCCGAGCACGTCCTGCTTCGTGATGCGACCGTCGCGGCCCGTGCCGGCGACGTCCGAACCCGACAGGCTCTTCTCGGCCATCAGCTTCGAAGCGGCGGGCGAGGCGACGGTGCTGCTCGCGCCCGATGCAGCGGCCGCAGCAGCAGCCGGTGCGGCGGCGGCCGGTGCAGCGGCGGCTGCAGCGGCCGGAGCGGCGGCGGCGGCCTTGGCTTCCGTGTCGATCTTCGCGATCACCTGTTCGGCGACGACGGTGTCACCGTCGTTGGCGAGGATCTCGGCCAGCACGCCGGCGGCCGGCGCGGGCACTTCGAGGACGACCTTGTCGGTCTCGAGTTCGATGAGGATTTCGTCCTGGGCGACAGCTTCGCCCGGCTTCTTCTTCCACTGCAGCATGGTGGCTTCCGAAACCGACTCCGAAAGCTGCGGGACCTTGACTTCAACAATAGCCATGTGATTTTCCTGAATACGTGTCTGGAACGAACCGGATCGCGCACTTGAGCGCGGGAAAGCGGGCTTCCATCGGTGCCCGCCTTCCCGGTTCGATTTGCTCTAAAGCGTGCTTACCTCGGCTTACTTCGCGACCTGCGCGCCCTTCAGGCGGCCGAACGCACCTTCGATCAGCGACTTCTGCTGCTCGTAGTGCTTCGCGTAGTAGCCGACGGCCGGCGAGGCGGAAGCGGGACGGCCGCTGTACGCGAGCTTCTGTCCTTCCTTCATGCCTTCCTTCAGGTGGTGCTCGATGTAGAACCACGGGCCCTGATTCTGCGGCTCGTCCTGCACCCAGACCACTTCGGTCGCGTTGTCGTACTTCTTCATTTCCGCTTCGAACTGCTTGTGCGCGAACGGATAGAGCTGCTCGATACGGATGATCGCGACGTCGTTCGCGCTCGCCTCGCGGCGGTGAGCGACGAGGTCGTAGTACACGCGGCCCGAGCAGGCCACCACGCGCTTGACCTTCTTCGGATCGATCGAGTCGTCCGTTTCGCTGATGACCGGCTGGAACGAGCCCTTCGCCAGTTCCGACAGGTCCGACACGGCTTCCTTGTGACGCAGCAGCGACTTCGGCGTGAAGACGATGAGCGGCTTGCGGAAGAGGCGGATCATCTGGCGGCGCAGCAGGTGGAACATCTGCGCGGGCGTGGTCGGCTGGACGACCTGCATGTTGTGATCTGCGCACAGCTGCAGGAAACGTTCGATACGCGCCGACGAGTGCTCCGGACCCTGGCCTTCATAGCCGTGCGGCAGCAGCATCGTGAGACCCGAGACGCGGCCCCACTTCACTTCGCCCGACGAGATGAACTGGTCGATCACGACCTGCGCACCATTGACGAAGTCGCCGAACTGGCCTTCCCACGCGACGAGCGTGTTCGGCTCGGCGGTCGAGTAGCCGTATTCGAAACCGAGCACGGCTTCTTCCGACAGCACCGAGTCGATCACCGTGAACGATGCCTGGTTCTCGCCGATGTTCTGCAGCGGAATGTATGTGCCGTCGTTCCAGCGCTCGCGGTTCTGGTCGTGCAGCACCGCATGACGGTGCGTGAACGTGCCGCGGCCCGAGTCCTGGCCGGTCAGACGCACGGTGTAGCCGGAAGCAACCAGCGATGCGAAAGCGAGGTGCTCGCCCATGCCCCAGTCGAGCTTCGCGTCGCCCTGACCCATCACGCGACGGTCCTTGATGACGCGCTCGACGAGCGGGTGAACCTTGAAGTTCTCGGGAATCGTCGTGATCCGTTCGGCGAGGCGCTTGAGTTCCGCGAGCGGCACGGCCGTATCGGCGGCGTCGGTCCACTTGCGGTTCAGGAACGGCACCCAGTCCACCGCGTACTTGCTCTTGTAGTTCGAGAGCACGGGGTCGATCGTGTGGTGGCCTTCGTCCATCGCGGCGCGGTAGGCCTTGGCGAAACCATCGGCGTCGTCAGCCGTGATGATGCCTTGCTGCACAAGCTTCTCGGCGTACAGCGCACGGGTGCCCGGGTGCTGCGCGATCTTCTTGTACATGAGCGGCTGCGTGACCGCCGGCGTGTCCTGCTCGTTGTGGCCGAGTTTGCGGAAGCACACGATGTCGACGACGACATCCTTGTGGAACTGCATGCGGAAATCGACCGCGAGCTGGATCGCCAGCACGACCGCTTCCGGATCGTCGCCGTTCACGTGCAGCACCGGCGCTTCGATCATCTTGACGACGTCGGTGCAATACAGCGTCGAGCGCGCATCGCGCGGATCCGACGTCGTGAAGCCGATCTGGTTGTTGATGACGATGTGCAGCGTGCCGTGCGTGCCGTAACCGCGCGTCTGCGCGAGATTCAGCGTTTCCATCACGACGCCCTGGCCCGCGAAGGCCGCGTCGCCGTGGATCTGAACCGGCAGCACCTGCAGGCCGTTGTCGTCGCCGCGGCGGTCCATGCGGGCCTTCGCCGAGCCTTCCACGACCGGGTTGACGATTTCGAGGTGCGACGGGTTGAACGCGAGCGACAGGTGGACCGGACCGCCTTCGGTCGCGACGTCCGACGAGAAGCCCTTGTGGTACTTCACGTCGCCTGCCGGCAGGTCGTCGACGTGCTTGCCTTCGAATTCGGCGAAGAGGTCGGCCGGCATCTTGCCGAGCGTGTTGACCAGCACGTTCAGACGGCCGCGGTGGGCCATGCCGATGACGATTTCCTGCACGCCCTTCGCGCCGGCGTGACGGACGACTTCGTCCATCGCGGCGATGAAGCTCTCGCCGCCTTCGAGCGAGAAGCGCTTCTGGCCGACGTACTTGGTGTGCAGGAAGCGCTCGAGGCCTTCGGCGGCCGTCAGGCGCTGCAGGATGTGCTTCTTCTTGTCATTGGAGAAGTTCGGGGTCGAGCGGATCGACTCCAGACGCTCCTTCCACCAGCGCTTCTGTTCCGGATCGCTGATGTACATGTACTCGGCGCCGATCGTGCCGCAGTACGTATCGCGCAGCGCCTTGACGATCTCGCGCAGCGTCGCGCGCTCGAGACCGAAGTACAGGTTGGTCGTGCTGAACGTCTGGTCCATGTCGGCTTCGGTGAAGTCGTAGAACGCAGGTTCAAGCTCGGGGATATTCGGACGTTCGCGGCGCTTGAGCGGATCGAGGTTGGCCCATTGCGAGCCGAGGAAGCGATACGCGCCAATCAGCGACTGAACGTAGACTTGCTTGCGCGCCGTGGCGAGATCTTCGCCGCCTCCGCGCGGAATGAACGCGTTGGCCTTGGCACGCTGGGCAAACGACTCGACGATCGGCCCGTGAGCGACGTCGCTGTCTGCGGAACCGGTCGACGACGGCACGTTTTGCAGTGCGTCGAAGTATTCGCGCCAGGTGTCCGGAACGGACGCGGGGTTATCAAGGTATGCTTCGTATAACTCTTCGACATACGGAGCATTACCGCCGAACAGGTAGGAGTTCAGCTGGAACTGCTTCATCGTTTCCGACATTTACGCTCACCTTTCTTCGAGTTTCTCGAGAAATAGCGGGTTACTCAACCTTCCGCGCCACGGCCTGACCGTTTAGCGGATTGCGAATCAAGTCTGCTTGGAAGGACCTAAATCATGCACCCGCGGAGGATATCACATAAGTGATATCCCCCGTAGGAAGCAATGTGGCACAGGATCGCACGCAAACCCTTGCTGCACGGGCTTTTGCGGCGCCTGGAACACACTCTTGTTGCACTGCAATGCAATTGCCGCCGGACGCAAAAAAGCCGCCCGCATAGGGGCGGCTTCCTGGTTGCTTCCTTACTCGCATTGCAGTGCGCAAAACGGCGGGCCGGTTTATTCAGCAGCGGTTTCGCGGCTCGCGCGACGGCGCTCGTGTTCCTTCAGGTGGCGCTTGCGCAGGCGGATCGACTGCGGCGTCACTTCCACGAGTTCGTCGTCGTCGATGAATTCGACGGCGTATTCAAGCGACATCTGGATCGGCGGCACGAGGCGCACGGCTTCGTCGGTGCCCGACGCGCGCACGTTCGTCAGTTGCTTGCCCTTGATCGGGTTCACGACGAGGTCGTTGTCGCGGCTGTGGATGCCGATGATCATGCCTTCATACAGCGCGTCACCCGGCTTCACGAACATGCGGCCGCGATCCTGCAGCTTCCACAGCGCGTAGGCGACGGCCGCGCCGTCATCCTGCGAGATCAGCACGCCGTTGCGGCGCTCGCCGAGCGAGCCGTCCTTGATGGGACCGTATTCGTCGAACACGTGGCTCATGAGACCCGTGCCGCGCGTGAGCGTCATGAACTCGCCCTGGAAGCCGATCAGGCCACGGGCCGGAATGCGGTATTCGAGGCGCGTGCGGCCGCGGCTGTCCGAGGCCATGTCGAGCATTTCGCCCTTGCGGCGGCCCAGCTCTTCCATCACGCCGCCCTGGTGGCCGTCTTCGACGTCCACGGTCAGCAGCTCGTACGGCTCCTGCTTCACGCCGTCGACTTCGTGCAGCACCACGCGCGGACGCGACACGGCCAGCTCGTAGCCTTCGCGGCGCATGTTTTCGATCAGGATCGTCAGATGCAGCTCGCCGCGGCCCGACACTTCGAACGTGGTTTCGTCACCGGTGTCCTTTACGCGCAGCGCGACATTGTGGTTCAGCTCCTTCGTGAGACGGTCGCGGATCTGGCGGCTCGTCACGAACTTGCCTTCCTTGCCCGCGAGCGGCGACGAATTCACGAGGAAGTTCATCGTGAGCGTCGGCTCGTCCACCGTAATCATCGGCAGCGCTTCGGGCGTGTCGATCGCGCAGATCGTGGCGCCGATACCGATGTCCTCGATGCCGTTGATCAGCACGATGTCGCCGGCTTCAGCCGATTCGACCTGCACGCGCTCGAGACCGCTGAACGACAGCACCTGGTTGATCTTGCGGTTCATCACCTCGCCATCCGGGCCGAAACGCAGCGCCACCGACTGGCCCGGCTTGATGCGGCCGCGCTTGATGCGGCCCACGCCGATACGGCCGACATAGGTCGAGAAGTCAAGCGACGTGATCTGGAGCTGGAGCGGGCCTTCCGGATCGGCGTCGCGCACCGGCACGTGTTCGAGGATCGCTTCGAACAGCGGGCGCATGTCGCCCTCGCGGGCATCGGCGGCCAGCGACGCGTAGCCGTTCAGGCCCGACGCGTACACCACCGGGAAATCGAGCTGTTCTTCGGTTGCGCCGAGCTTGTCGAAGAGATCGAAAGTCTGGTTGATGACCCAGTCGATACGCGCACCCGGGCGGTCGATCTTGTTGACGACGACGATCGGCTTCAGGCCGAGCGCAAGCGCCTTCTTCGTGACGAAGCGCGTCTGCGGCATCGGGCCCTCGACGGCGTCGACGAGCAGCAGCACCGAGTCGACCATCGACAGCACGCGCTCCACTTCGCCGCCGAAGTCGGCGTGGCCCGGGGTGTCGACGATGTTGATGTGGGTGCCTTCGTACTCCACCGCGCAGTTCTTCGCGAGAATCGTGATCCCGCGCTCTTTTTCAATGTCGTTCGAGTCCATGACGCGTTCGGCGATCTGCTGGTTGTCGCGGAAGGTGCCGGACTGGCGCAGCAGTTGGTCGACGAGCGTAGTCTTGCCGTGGTCGACGTGGGCAATGATGGCGATGTTGCGAAGGGCGCGGGACATAGGAACCTGGATACAGTTAGGTGCGCTTGGGGCGTTGGGCATCAGTCCGGCATCGACGTCCGGGGGCCTACCCCGGGTGCTTTTGCCCCTCGCTGCTGCCGCGTTACCACCCCAGTCGTCTGTCACCGCTGGCCGGTTCCGGACGAACCGGCACGGCACCACGGCAAAGCGCACTCTTGGGAACCTGAAATTATAGCATGCTCGGATGACGTTCCCCGACACATATCCTCGTCGTGCCGTACACGGCCGCTGCGCAAGGCTATTTCCGGAGCCGCCCGGACAAAAAAAAGGGGCCGGAATTTTCGCATGCGACCCCAAAGGGATTAACCCGCGATCCAGCAACAGTTTCTCGGTAAACGCAGAATTGACACTTGCCGCGTCAACTAACCGCACACTATAATCCCTGCCTGGTCAACCATTGCAAGCGCAGCAGAATCATGACGGAACCGTCCCCCACACCGCCATCCGAAATCGTCGATTACGACTTTGGAGAAAGCGTCGGTTACCTCATCGCTCGCGTGAAGTCGTCCATGTCGAACATGGTCAACCAGCGCACCGTCGCCGAACTGGGCGTCACGGGGCAGCAGGCGAGCGTGCTGTTCATGGTCGCGAGCGGCAAGTGCGTGCTGGCCGCGGAACTCGCCCGCGAGTACGGGATCGACGCGAGCGCGGTCACGCGCCTCGTCGACCGCCTGGAGAAGCGTGGGCTGCTCAAGCGCGTGCGCAGTTCCGAAGACCGCCGCGCCGTGCGGCTTGCGCTCACGCCCGAAGGTCGGGCTATCGCGCTACGCTTGCCGGCGATCTTCACGAGCATCAGCGGCACGCTCATGAACGGCCTCTCGCCCGAGGAAGTCGGGTTTCTGAAGAGCATGCTGCGGCGGGTGCTCGCGAATGGCTGCGCCGCCAATGGGTGCGGCGCGGCTGGCTTTGAATCGCCCCAAAACCAGGCGGGCCGGAACCCGCCCGCCAATCCATGACGGGGCAACAAAATTCGAACGTGTCGCAAAACAAAATAGCTGCATCGTCCAGTATCACCCTTACCTCTCAGGCATCGAGACGAGCAATGAACTCCCCTTCCATGTCCCGGCCGCAGTCCCGGCCCCTGTCGTGCCGGGCGGCCGTCACCGCCGCCGTCGCGGCGCTGGCGCTTTCGGGATGCGTGAACTACTTCGGCATCAGGAGCGACAAGACCATCGCCCAGCCGCAGCAGTTCGAGACCTCGCAGAGCATCCCCGCGCAGGGTGGCCAGTGGCCCTCGCTCGACTGGGCCAACCAGTTCGGCGACCCGCAACTGCCGAAGCTGATCGACGAGGCGCTCGACGGCAACCCGACCATCGCGCAGGCGCAGGCGCACATCGCGAAGGCGTCGTCGTACATCGAGACGTCGAGGTCGGCGCTGCTGCCGAAGGCCAACCTGAGCTACACGTGGACCCGCGAGCTGTACTCGGCCAACGCGCTCTTTCCGCCGCCCTTCGGCGGCGCCTGGTATAGCGAGAACAACGTTCTGGCGAGCGCGTCGTGGGACCTCGACCTGTGGGGCAAGAACCGCCAGCGCCTCGCGCAGGCCGTCTCCACGCAGCGGGCGACCATGGCCGACCTGCAGCAGGCGCGCATCACGCTCGCCGCGTCGGTCGCACGCACCTACAACCAGCTCGCGCAGCTCTACGCGCTGCGCGAAATCGCGGTACGCGAGATCGACAACCGCAAGACGATCGGCACGATCACCAACGGGCGCGTCGTCGCCGGCCTCGACACCAACGTCGAGCGTCAGACCGCGAACGGCAACATCGCGACGAGCCAGGCGAATCTCTCGCAGATCGACGGCCAGATCGAGACGGTGCGCTTCCAGCTCGGCGCGCTGCTCGGCAAGGGCCCGGACCGCGGCCTGCAGATCGCGCAGCCCGTGCTGAATCCCCCCGCCCACGTCACGCTGCCCGACAACCTGCCCGCCGACCTCGTGGCGCGCCGCCCGGACATCGTCACGGCACGCTGGCAGGTCGAAGCCGCGATGCACGACGTCAAGGAAGCCAAGGCCGAGTTCTATCCCGACGTGAACCTCGCGGCGGGCTTCGGTTTCGACGCGTTCGGCTGGGGCCGCTTCCTGAACACCACGAGCCGCCAGATGCAGCTCGGGCCGGCGGTCCATCTGCCGATTTTCGACGCGGGCGCGCTGCGCGCGCAACTGAAGGGCCGTTACGCCGACTTCGATCTCGACGTGGCGAACTACAACCAGGCGCTCATCGGCGCGTTCCAGGACGTCGCGACCCAGGTGGCGTCGATCCGCTCGGCCGACCGGCAGCTCGTCGACGCACAGCGTGCGCTCGACGCCTCGACGAATGCGTTCCAGCTCGCCGTGATCCGCTACAAGGCAGGTCTTTCGGAGCAGCTTCAGGTGCTCAACGCCGACCAGAACCGCCTCGCCGCGGAACAGACGGTGGCGAACCTGAAGGCGCAGCGCAGCGACGACCAGATGGCGCTCATCAAGGCGCTCGGCGGCGGCTTCGACGCGCAGGACGCGGGCCTCGTGCCGCCGGCCGACATCGGCAGCGACGCGAAAGGAGCGAACGGTCAGCCGTGGAACGGCACGACGGTGCCCGCCCCGAGCGTAGCGGTAAGCGCTGCGCCAGCGTCGAACTGAAACCGCGCCGGCACGCATACGTCAGCCTTGATCGAATCATCGAACGAACAGCAAGAGAGAACCCGGAGATCACTTCCATGAGCACCCCCCAGCAACCGGCAGCCAATCCGCAGCCGAGCGCGAGCAACGGCAAGCGCCGACGCATGATGACGCTGCTTGTCCTCGTGATCGCGATTGCAGCCATTGCCTACGGCCTCTATTACTTCCTCGTCGCGCGCTTCTCGGAAAGCACCGACGACGCCTATGTGAACGGCAACGTCGTGCAGATCACGCCGCAGGTTACGGGCACGGTCATCGCGGTGAAGGCGGACGACACGCAGACCGTCAACATCGGCGATCCGCTCGTGGTGCTCGACCCCGCCGACGCGCGCGTCGCGCTGCAGCAGTCCGAAGCGAACCTCGCGCAGACGGTGCGTCAGGTACGCGGCCTCTTCGCCGACGACAGCCAGTACGAAGCGCAAGTCGCGGTGCGCCAGGCCGATCTCTCGCGCGCGCAGGACGACCTGCGCCGCCGCATGCAGGTCGCGCAGACGGGCGCCGTCTCGCAGGAAGAAATCTCGCACGCACGCGACACCGCGAAGAGCGCCGAAGCCGCGCTCGAAGCCGCGCAGCAGCAGCTCGCCGCGAATCGCGCGCTGACCGCGAACACGACCATCTCCACGCATCCGAACGTCGAGTCCGCCGCCGCGAAGGTCCGCGATGCTTACCTCGCGAATGCGCGCAACACGCTGCCCGCGCCGGTCACGGGCTACGTCGCGAAGCGCTCGGTGCAGGTGGGCCAGCGCGTCTCGCCGGGCACGCCGCTCATGTCGGTCGTGCCGCTGAACGCCCTGTGGATCGACGCGAACTTCAAGGAAGTGCAGCTCAAGCACATGCGCGTCGGCCAGCCGGTCGAGATGAGCGCCGACGTGTACGGCTCGTCGGTCGTCTATCACGGCAAGGTGGTGGGCTTCTCGGCAGGCACGGGCTCCGCCTTCTCGCTGCTGCCCGCGCAGAACGCGACGGGCAACTGGATCAAGGTCGTGCAGCGTCTGCCGGTGCGCATCTCGCTCGATCCCGCCGACCTCGAAAAACACCCGCTGCGTATCGGCCTCTCGATGCAAGTGAACGTGAATATCCGCAACGATTCGGGCAGCCAGCTCGGCAATGCGCAGAACACGGTCCTCGAAACCGACGTGTTCGCGAAGTACGGCAAGGAAGCCGACGACGAAATCGCCCGCATCATCGCCGAGAACGCCGGTGCCAATGCATCGAACAAAAGCGCAGGCAAGGCGGCGGTGTCTTCGGCGAACCTGCGCACGGCCCGCCCCGCCAAAAAACTGATGTAATCGGCGCGGGCCTGGAAGAAACGAATTAATGGCAGAACACCAGAACGTAGTCCATCCGCCGCTGAAGGGCGCGCAACTCGTGTTCGGCACCATCGCGGTGTCGCTCGCGGTTTTCATGAACGTGCTGGACACCTCGATCGCGAACGTGTCGATTCCGTCGATCTCGGGCGATCTCGGGGTATCGTCCGACCAGGGTACGTGGGTCATCACGTCGTTCGCGGTCGCGAACGCGATCTCCGTGCCGCTCACGGGATGGCTCACCGACCGCATCGGCCAGGTGCGCCTTTTCATGGCGTCGATCATCCTGTTCGTGATCTCGTCGTGGATGTGCGGCCTCGCGCCGACGCTGCCCTTCCTGCTCGCCTCGCGCGTGCTGCAGGGCGCCGTGGCCGGCCCGATGATCCCGCTTTCGCAGACGCTCCTGCTCGCGAGCTATCCGCGCGCGAAAGCGCCCATGGCGCTGTCCATGTGGTCGATGACCACGCTCATCGCGCCCGTGGCGGGGCCGATTCTCGGCGGCTGGATCTCCGACAATATCTCGTGGCCGTGGATCTTCTACGTGAACATTCCGGTCGGCATCGTGGCCGCGTTCGCGACGTGGGCGATCTTCCGCAACCGCGACTCGGTCATCAGGAAGGCGCCGATCGACGGCGTCGGCCTTGCGCTGCTGATCATCTGGGTCGGCTCGCTCCAGGTGATGCTCGACAAGGGCAAGGACCTCGACTGGTTCTCGTCGACGACGATCGTCGTGCTCGCGCTCACCGCCGTCATCGCGTTCGCGTTCTTCGTGGTGTGGGAGCTGACCGACAAGCATCCGGTCGTCGATCTCTCGCTCTTTGCGCGGCGCAACTTTACCGGCGGCACCGTTGCGCTTGCGGTCGGCTATGGTCTCTACTTCGGCAATCTCGTGCTGCTGCCGCTGTGGCTGCAGACCGACATCGGCTACACGGCCACCGACGCGGGCCTCGTGATGGCGCCCGTCGGCTTTTTCGCGATCATGCTCTCGCCGCTCACGGGCCGCCTCCTGCCGCGCACGGATCCGCGCTACATCGCGACGTCGGCGTTCGTCGTGTTCGCGCTCTGCTTCTGGCTGCGTTCGCGCTACACGACCGAGGTGGACACGTGGGCGCTCACCTTCCCGACGCTGATCCAGGGCATCGGCATGGCGGGCCTCTTCATTCCGCTCGTGTCGATCACGCTGTCGGGGCTGCCCGGCAACCGCATTCCGGCGGCGTCGGGTCTTTCGAACTTCGTGCGGATCATGTGCGGCGGCATCGGCACGTCGATCTTCGAGACGGCGTGGGATCACCGCACGACGTTCCACCACGCGCGCCTCACCGAGCAGGCCACACCGACGAACCCGATCTTCACCCAGTCGATGCAGCAGATGCAGAACGTGGCCAGGCTCGATCAGTCGCAGGCGCATGGACTCTTCGACCGGATGCTCTCGCAGCAGGCCGCCCAGCTTGGCGTGAACGACCTGTTCTTCATTTCGTCGGTGATCTTCCTCGTGCTGATCGCGCTGATCTGGATCACGCGCCCCGAACGCGCGAGCAGCGCGGACGCGGGAGCAGCGGCTTCGGCGGCTCACTGAGGCGCCGATACCGATAGCGCAAGTCGCTGCGTACGCACATACGAAAACGGCACGCCGGTGTGAACCGGGCGTGCCGTTTTGCTTTGGGCGTCCGCGATGCAAACGCGAACGGGCCGGTTACGTCGCCGCGCTCACCACCAGCCGCTCGGGCGCGAGCACGCCGTTCGCCGCCCTCGCGACGCCCAGCAATCGCGCGTCGGCGCCATAGACGCGCACGCGCTGCGCGTCATCCCATTGCGTCCGATCAGCGGTCAGCTCGTGCAGCGGCAGGCGCTGACCGTGCAGGAAACGGCGCGACGCTTCGGCGTCGAGCGTTACGGCGGGAAACGTCGAGAGCAGCGCATCGACCGGTTGCAGCCACGCGTCGCGTGCCGCGTCGTCGGCGTCGGATAGCGCATCGAGCGTCACCGCACGGTCGAGCCTCAGCGCACCGACGCCCGTGCGCCGCAGCATCACGAGATGCGCGCCGCAGCCGAGCGCCTCGCCGATATCCTCGGCGAGCGTGCGGACATACGTGCCCTTGCTGCATGTCACGCGAAACGTCACGTCCGGTAGCGCGCACGCGATCATCTCCAGCGCGAGGATCGTCACCGAGCGCCCTTCGCGCTCGACAACCTGGCCCGCACGCGCGTATTCGTAAAGCGGCTTGCCATCGCGCTTGAGCGCGGAATACATCGGCGGCACCTGTACGATGTCGCCGACGAACTTCGTCATCGCATCGCGCACGGCGGCTTCGTCGCACGCCACCTCGCGCGTCTGGACCGCTTCGCCTTCGGCGTCGCCGGTCGACGTGCGGATGCCAAGGCGCATCGTCGCCTCGTAAGTCTTGTCGGCGTCGAGCAGATCCTGCGAGAACTTGGTCGCCTCGCCGAAGCAAAGCGGCAGGAGGCCCGAGGCGAGCGGATCGAGCGTGCCGGTATGGCCGGCCTTCTTCGCGTGATAAAGCCGCTTCGCGCGGATCAACGCGTCGTTACTGGAAAGGCCGATGGGCTTGTCGAGCAGCAGCACGCCGTCGAGCAGGCGGCGCGGGACCTTCGGTCGGGCCGCGCCCGGTTGTTGTCTGGGTGAAGTGGATGCAGTCATGTCAGGCAGAGCAGACGACCAGGTGAGGGAATCGCGGGCACCGTCGGGCGCCGCGCCATCAGGCGATGGCGGGCATCGCCGTCATGCGCCCACGTGCGCCCGGCCGGCGGCGCTCAGTCGTCCTTCGCGCGCGTCGAATTGGCCTCGTCGATGAGGCGCGACATCTCGACGGCCCGCTCGACCGTCTTGTCGTAGTGGAAATGCAGCGTCGGCACGGTGTGAATGTGCAGGCGCTTGAAGAGCAGGTTGTGCAGATGGCCCGCCGCATGGTTCAGCGCCTCCTGCGTCGCGAGCGGGTCGCCCGTGAGCGTCGTGAAGTAGACCTTCGCGTGCGCGTAGTCCGGCGTCAGCTCGACGCTCTGGATCGTGACAAGCCCGATGCGCGGGTCCTTCACTTCGCGCGACACGAGTTCGGAAAGATCGCGCTGGATCTGGTCGGCAATCTGCACGTTGCGATTCGGAGAGGAACGTTTTTTCGTCATGATGTATCCACCTTCTTTCGGCGGCTTGCAAAACGGAGGGCTCCGCAGTCGAAGCGCTCCGCACAAATACAAACGGGCGGTGCAGGCCAGCGCCCGCCCCGCCCGTCAAGCGTCGCGCCCGTGCGTTACAGCGTACGCGCGACTTCCGTGATTTCGAAGACCTCGAACTGGTCGCCCTCGACGATGTCGTTGAAGTTCTTGACCGACATACCGCACTCGAAGCCCTGCTTCACTTCCTTCACGTCGTCCTTGAAGCGCTTGAGCGAGTCGAGTTCGCCGGTGTGGATGACCACGTTGTTGCGCAGCACGCGCACCGACGACGAACGCTTGACCACACCGTCCGTGACCATACAGCCGGCCACCGCGCCGACCTTCGGCACCTTGAAGACCTGGCGCACTTCCACCATGCCGGTGACGATCTCGCGCTTCTCCGGCGCGAGCATGCCCGACATCGCCGCCTTCACCTCATCCACGGCGTCATAGATGATGTTGTAGTAGCGGATGTCGACGCCGTTGGCCTCGGCCAGCTTGCGCGCCTGAGCATCGGCACGCGTATTGAAGCCGATGATGACCGCCTTCGACGCGACCGCGAGGTTGACGTCGCTTTCGCTGATGCCGCCGACCGCGCCGTGCACGATCTGCACGCGCACTTCGTCGGTCGAGAGCTTGAGCAGCGCGTGAACCAGCGCTTCCTGCGAGCCCTGCACGTCGGCCTTGACGATGAGCGGCAGGTTTTGCACTTCGCCCTCGCCCATCTGTTCGAGCATGCTTTCGAGCTTCGCGGCCTGCTGCTTCGCGAGTTTGACGTCGCGGAACTTGCCCTGGCGGAACATCGCGATTTCGCGCGCCTTGCGCTCGTCCGCCAGCACCATGACTTCTTCGCCGGCAGCCGGCACTTCCGAGAGACCCTGGATTTCGACCGGAATCGACGGACCGGCTTCCTTCGTCGCCTTGCCCGTTTCGTCGAGCATCGCACGCACGCGGCCGTAGGCACTGCCCGCGAGCACGATGTCGCCGCGGTTCAGCGTACCCGACTGCACGAGCACCGTCGCAACCGGACCCTTGCCCTTGTCGAGCTTCGCTTCAATGACGAGGCCCTTCGCGGGTGCTTCGACCGGCGCCTTCAGTTCCAGCACTTCGGCCTGGAGCAGCACGTTTTCGAGCAGATCGTCGATGCCCTCGCCGGTCTTCGCCGACACCGCCACGAACGGCGAATCGCCGCCGTATTCTTCCGGCACGACGCCTTCCGTGACGAGTTCCTGCTTCACGCGCTCCAGATTCGCATCGGGCTTGTCGATCTTGTTGATCGCCACGACGAGCGGCACGCCGCCCGCTTTCGCGTGCGCGATCGCTTCCTTCGTCTGCGGCATCACGCCGTCGTCCGCTGCGACCACGAGAATCACGATGTCGGTAGCCTTCGCACCGCGCGCACGCATTGCCGTAAAGGCTTCGTGACCCGGCGTGTCGAGGAACGTGATGACTCCGCGCGGCGTGTCGACGTGGTAAGCGCCGATGTGCTGCGTAATGCCGCCCGCTTCGCCCGCGGCAACCTTCGCACGGCGGATGTAGTCGAGCAGCGACGTCTTGCCGTGGTCGACGTGACCCATGACCGTGACGACCGGCGGACGCGGCAGTTGCTCCGCGTTCGTCGAGGTGTCCTCGCCTCCGATCAGCAGCGCTTCCGGATCGTCGAGCTTCGCGGCAACCGCATGGTGACCGAGTTCCTCGACGATGATCATCGCCGTTTCCTGGTCGAGCATCTGGTTGATCGTGACCATCTGGCCGAGCTTCATCATCACCTTGATGACTTCCGAGGCCTTCACGGACATCTTGTGCGCGAGGTCCGCCACCGTGATGGTTTCCGGCACGTGCACTTCACGCACGATCGGCTCAGTCGGCGCCTGGAACGACGAATTGGCGTCCTGATGCTTGCCGCGGCCCTTCGGACCGCCACGCCAGCCGCGATCGACACCACCCGAGGAGTCGCCACGCGTCTTGATGCCACGACGCTTCGCAGCGTCGTCCTGCCAACCGCCCTTGCCTGCGGGCTTCTTGTTGCGGTCGCCCGCGCCGGCGCCCGGTGCGCCTGCGGCGGGTGCAGCAGCGGTAGTCGTGGCAGGCTTCTTCGCCGCCGCGCCGGCACCGCCTGCCGGACGTGCCGCACCTTCCGGACGCGCCGGCTTGTGCAGCGTGCCCTTCGCTTCGGCGGGCTTCGCCGGCTCCGGAGCCTTCGGCGGCTCGGGAACCTTTACCTGCGCCTTGCGCGGCGTGCTCATCATTTCGCGGATCGCGCGCGCTTCGGCCTCGGCGGCCGCACGGCGACGAGCGATCTCTTCCTGCTCCAGACGCGCCTTCTCGGCGGCCTCGCGCGCGGCGGCCTCGGCCTTCTGCGCGGCTTCGCGCTGCGCGGCCCGCTCGGCGGCGGCGCGCTGCTCGTCCTGTTGTTCCTTCTGGCTCGGCTGTTCCGGCTTCGCCTGCGCTTCGGCGGCGGCGCTGCGCTGCGCCTCGACCGCCTGAGCGGCCAGTTCGCGCGCGGTGGTGTCGGCAGAGGCCTTCTTCTTCGCGGCCTCTTCCTCGGCGCGGCGGCGCTCGGCTTCAGCAGCCTCTTCGCGTGCGCGGCGGTCGGCCTCCTCACGCGCGAGACGCTCCTGGCGCTCCTTCAGCTCCAGAGCCTGACGTTCGAGCAGCTCGGCCTCGCGGCGAGCTTCCTCTTCGCGGCGCTGCAGCTCCGCCTCTTCGGCGGTAGCCGCTGCGTCGGCTGCATGATTCGATGCCTCCGCCTGATCGGCGGATTCGTCACGGCGGACGAACGTGCGCTTCTTGCGCACCTCGACCTGAATGGTGCGAGCCTTACCCGTCGCGTCGGACTGCTTGATCTCCGACGTATGCCGCTTCGTCAGCGTGATCTTGCGCTTGTCCGCGTCGGTCGAACCGTGCGACTTGCGCAAGTGGTCGAGCAGGCGCGCCTTGTCGGTTTCCGACAGGACATCGTCCTCGCTCGCTTTCTGGACGCCCGCCGCCTGCAGCTGCTCGAGCAGCACGCCTGCAGGCATTTTCAGTTCCGCGGCAAATTGGGCTACGTTGTTACTCGCCATTCATTCCTCTTAATGCAAGGAGCGATTCCTTGCGGTTGACATCGGTTCATGCGGCCCTCGTGGCCCCGTTGAGTCATGCTCAACAGCGGGGCCGGCCGCGATCAGTTCAGTGGGTCATGGTCGCTTCCTGCTCGTTGCGCACTGGATTCGTCACTGAAACCAGTGTTCACGCGCCTTCATGATCAACGCCTTCGCGGCGTCCTCTTCCATTCCCGTCATTTCGACCAGCTCGTCCACGGCCAGCTCGGCGAGCTCGTCGCGGGTATGAATTTCGTGTTGCGCCAGTTTCGCGAGCAGATCTTCGTCCATGCCGTCGAGGCTCTTCAGATCCAGCACGGCGCTCTCGACCTTTTCCTCGTTCGCGATGGCCTGGGTGAGCAGCGCATCGCGCGAGCGGTTGCGCAGTTCGTGCACGGTGTCCTCGTCGAACGCCTCGATCTCGAGCATCTCGTTGAGCGGCACGTACGCGATCTCTTCGAGGCTCGTGAAGCCTTCGTCGATCAGAATGTCGGCGACTTCTTCGTCGACGTCGAGACGCGCCATGAACAGGTCGCGCAGCACCGTGCGCTCCTGATTCTGCTTCTGCGCGCTTTCGTCCGGCGTCATGATGTTGATCTGCCAGCCGGTCAGTTCGCTGGCGAGACGCACGTTCTGGCCGCTGCGGCCAATGGCGACCGCAAGCTCGCCCTCGTCGACGACGACGTCCATCGAGTGCTTTTCCTCGTCGACGACGATCGACTGCACGGATGCCGGCGCGAGCGCGCCGATCACGAACTGGGCGGGATCTTCCGACCATAGCACGATGTCGACGTTTTCGCCACCGAGCTCATTGCGCACGGCCTGCACGCGCGAGCCGCGGATGCCGACGCAGGTGCCGATCGGATCGATGCGCTTGTCGTAGGCGACGACGCCGATCTTCGCGCGCACGCCCGGATCGCGCGCGGCCGCCTTGATTTCAAGGAGACCCTGCTCGATTTCCGGCACTTCCATTTCGAAGAGCTTCATCAGGAACTCGGGCGCAGTGCGCGAGAGTTCGATCTGCGGACCGCGCGCCGTGCGGTCGACCTTGCCGATCCAGGCGCGCACGCGGTCGCCCACGCGCAGGTTTTCCTTCGGAATCAACTGATCACGGCGCAGCAGCGCTTCGACACGGCCCGATTCGACGATGAAATTGCCCTTGTCCATGCGCTTGACCGTGCCGGTCATGATGCTTTCGCCGCGCTCGAGGAAGTCGTTGAGGATCTGCTCGCGCTCGGCGTCGCGCACCTTCTGCAGGATCACCTGCTTGGCGGCTTGCGCGCCGATGCGACCGAACTCGACCGACGGCACCGGCTGCTCGATGAACTCGTCGATCTGGATGTCGGGGTTCTGCTCGCGTGCTTCGAACAGCAGGATCTCCTGATCCGGCTCCTGCAGACCGGCCTCGTCGGGGACGACGCGCCAGCGGCGGTACGTTTCATGCTCGCCGCTCTCGCGGTCGATCTGCACGCGGATGTCCGCGTCTTCGTCGAAGAGTTTCTTGGAGGCGGACGCCAGCGCCGCTTCAAGGGCGGCAAACACCACGTCCTTGTCGACATTCTTCTCGCGTGCCAGCGCGTCCACCAGCATCAACACTTCGCGACTCATTGTTTGCGGCTCCTAAAGTCAACTTTGGGAATAAGGCGAGCTTTGTCGATATCCGCGAGCGTGAAATCCAGCATCGCGGGACCCGCCTTCCCCTCGAATTCCAGACCGATGGTCTCGCCCTCGGGTGCATGCACGATGCCCCGATACGATTTCCGTCCGTCCAATGGCTTTTTCAACGTGATAACCGCCTCGCAGCCTGCGAAGCGTTCGAAGTCCGCCAGTTTCTTCAGCGGACGGTCGAGGCCGGGCGACGAAACTTCGAGTCGCTCGTAATCGATGTTCTCGACCGTCAGAACGTGCTGCAGCTGACGCGTGACCTTCTCGCAGTCCTCGATCGCGATGCCGGCAGGCTGATCGATATAGATGGTCAGCATGCCGCGCCCGGCGCGCTCGAGGTCGACCAGCTCGTAGCCGAGTCCGGTGACCGTGGTTTCAATCAGTTCCGTCAGTTGCACAATGCCCACTCCAGATATTCGCGCAGCGGGCCGGCAACTCCGGGAAAACCGGTATCGCGGGCCGCGCGCCAGATGAGCGCGCGCTCTTGCACATTGCCTGCTCCCCGGATGACGCCCCGCCTGACCAGGTCCGCTTTTCAGACGCGCTTTTCAGACACTGCTCACGTCTTCATGCTGCAAAGCGGCCGGACCAAAAAAAAATGGGCGAAACGCCCATCTTCTTTTATTGCCAAGGTGGTCGCACCTGGAGCGCAAATAAAAGCCGCACGCCCAGCGACCGCAAGATTGTAGCCTTTTTTCGGCATCAACGCAAACCGGGGCACGCTAAATGCCTGTATGGAAAGGGTTGACGCGCGTCTGGCGCGCCTGTCGGGGTATGCACTGCGAGACGACAGAAACGCCAACAATGCGGTTTTCTCCCAACTCGACGTCCGGGACGGCGCCCTCGGCTTCTGCCGCAGCGGCGCCGTGCTTTCGGTCGCGACTCAGTGACCGCTCAATGACCGCGCGTGCGATTGCGCGGCGTGCCGCGTTGACCGCCACGGTTGCCGCCCGCCGGACGGTTGCCGCCGGCGCTGGTGTTGCTTTTGCTGCCAGGAGCACCGCGGCGATTGCCGTTGGAGTTCGCGTTCGGGTTCGCGTTCGCATTGCCGCCCGCGCGCTTGCCGGCGCCAGGCGCGCGATTGCCGTCGACCTCCCGGCCACCCGTGCGATTGCCGCTGCGACCGCCGCCGAAGCCCGCGCCAGTACCAGCGCCGGCGCCGAAGCCGCCCGTCGCGCCGCCAAAGCCGCCCGCGGCGCCACGACGCCCCTGACGCTGCTGGTTCATCGCGCCGTGGGAACTCAGCACGGGTTCGCGGTTGATGAAGCCCATCGACGTCTGCATCGGGTCCGGCTGACGGCGCTCCTGCGCGTTGCCGCCACGGCCGCCCTTCTCCTCGGCCGGCGCCTTCAGGCCGACGGACGCCATGAGCGCGCGAACCTCGTTGTCCTCCAGCTCTTCCCAGCGGCCGCGCTTCAGGCCGCGCGGCAGCGCGATCGAACCGTGACGCGTGCGGATCAGGCGGCTCACCATCAGGCCCACCGTCTCGAACATGCGACGCACTTCGCGATTGCGGCCTTCGGCCAGCGCGACGTGATACCAGTGATTCGTGCCCTCGCCGCCGCCATCGCGAATGCGCAGGAAGTTCGCCGGGCCGTCGTCGAGTTCGATGCCCTTCAGCAGCTTCTGGCGGCTCCCCTCGCTCAGCTCGCCGACCACGCGCACGGCGTACTCGCGCTCGACGCTGTAGCGCGGATGCATGAAACGGTTGGCGAGATCGCCCGAAGTGGTCAGCATCAGCAGACCTTCGGTGTTGAAGTCGAGGCGGCCGACCGCGAGCCATTTCGCCGTCTTCATCGGCGGCAGGCGGTCGAAGACCGACGGACGGCCGTCCGGATCGGCGTGGCTCACGATTTCGCCGGTCGGCTTGTGGTAGAGCAGCACGCGCGGCGGCTTGTTCGCCAGCTTGCGCTTGATCGGCTTGCCGTTGATGCGGACCTGGTCGGTCGGCAGAATGCGCTGGCCGATGTGCGCGGGCTCGCCGTTCACCGAAACGCGCCCGGCGATGATTAGCTCTTCCATGTCGCGGCGCGAGCCCATGCCCGCATCAGCAAGCACCTTGTGCAGTTTCGGCGCGTCGTCGTCCGGCGTCAGCACGCGCTTAGCCTGCTGCGTGCGGCCGCGGTGCAGCATCGGCGCATGCGCGCCGGCGGCGGCGCCGGACGTGTTATCGGCGTCGAAAGCCGGCGACGTCACGTACAGGAACAGATCGTCTTGCGCACTCTCTCCGGCCGCGGACGGCGCATCTGCACGGCCCGGGCCCTGCGGCCCCTTCTGGCGCTTGCCCGCAGGTCGGCCTGCAGCACCGGCTGCACCGGCCGTCTGGTCCGCCGACGCGGCCTGGTTGCGGCGGCCCGGCTTCTTCGCCGCACCGTCCCTGCGCGGCGCGCGCGCCTGCCCGACGACCGCGCCTTCCGCCGGCGTTTCCGCAGCACCCGGCACGCCCTCGGCGGGCACGGCATCCGTGGCCTTGGCCTTCGCGCCCGCACGGCGGCGCGCGATCAGGCTGCGCGGCCCACGGCGCAAGCCGCGGCGCGGACGGTCTTCGCCCTCGCCTTCGCTACCACCGGGCGCCGGCCCCTCGGCGACGTCGCCCGCGGCTTCACGGGCGCGCGGTTCGTCGGCATGCGCGGAAGCCGCGCGGCGCGAGGATTCGGACGGGTCGGTCGAATCGGTGTCGTGGATATCAGTCAAAACAACCTCAAAATGTCAGGTTGCGCACCCCGTTGCGGGGCGCGTCAAAAATGCTTGTTGCATCAGATGCCGCGTTGAGCGGCTTCGTCATCCGTCGTCGAGACGGAATCGTCCTGCGCCGCGTCGCGGCGCTTTCCTGTTCGCTCTAGCCTTCGCGTTCGGGCGTGGCGACCGGATACGGCCAGTACGCCTTCTGCGCGGTGCGCTCGTCCTGCTGGACGCGCGATGATTCCTCGTGTCCTTCGCGTTGCGGCTCAGCGCCTGTAACGTTTGCTGCGTCGGTCTGCGCAGCCCCCCTCTCGCGCTGGTCTTCCTGCGCGGTGTCCGCCCGCGTGGGATCGGCGGCCGGAGCCGTTTCGACCGGCGCAGACTCCTGCGGTTGCGTCGAGCTCGCTTCGGCGGACTCGTGCGTATCGGCGGCCTCGGCCTCGACGATTTCGCCGGCATCCGGCGCAACGGCCTGCACCGCATGACCGGTTTCGCCAACGGCAGCCGCGAGCAATTGCGCCGCTTCGCTGTCCGGGAACTCGATGGCATGCTGCGCGAGCAACTGCTCGCCGATCCGCGATGACGGATCGTCGAGCGGCGGCAATTCGTCGAGCGACTTCAGCCCGAGATCGTCGAGAAACTGTCGCGTGGTCGCGTAGAGTGCCGGGCGGCCCGGCACGTCACGATGGCCGATCGCCTCGATCCAGCTCCGGTCCTCAAGCTGCTTGACGATCTGCGTGTTCACCGTCACCCCGCGGATTTCCTCGATGTCGCCGCGCGTCACCGGCTGACGGTACGCGATGATTGCAAGCGTTTCGAGTACCGCGCGCGAATAACGCGGCGGTTTTTCGGGATGCAGGCGATCCAGATAAGTCCGCATCGCCGGTTTGCTCTGGAAGCGCCAGCCGGACGCAAGTCCCACCAGTTCGACGCCGCGCCCCGACCATTCTTGCTTCAGGTCTTCGAGCAGGTGTCGGACCGTGTCGGCCGAAATGTCATCGACGAACAGTTTGCGCAAGTCGCCGATTTTCAACGGCTCCTGCGTGCAGATCAATGCAGTCTCGAGGACGATCTTCGCCTCTTGGGTATTCATGCAGCCAGGTCAGACCTTAAGTCGGGTTCAGGGAACCGGATCAGACAGAGACGATATGGAACTGGAGACGCGCTCGCCCGATTCTGATCGGTCATATTGATGGGAGCACGCACCGGAGGGCCGCAATTCAGGCACTAGAGCCTCGCCCAGCCGGGGAGCCGCGAAAATCCCGTAGGGAATCGCAAGACTGAGCGCCATATTACGCAAAAACACCGGGTGCGTAAAGACGCCCCCGCGCGAGACTCCGTGTCGCGGCGCGGCACCAATGCTTTACGGATAAGCCCGCCGCGCGTCCACGCGCTCAGCACCAACCCCGCGCCTTCAGATAGCCCGCGAGACGCTCGACGCCGCTATCGAGACGCACCGGATCGCACGCATAGCACCAGCGCACGAATCCCTCGCCCTCCGGACCGAACGCGCTGCCCGGCGCGAGCCCGAGGCCCGCGTCACGCACGAGCGACTTGCACAGCGCGAGGCTCAGCTGCGCGCCCGGGAGCCGGAAAAACAGGTACATGGCGCCATGCGGCACTTTCACGTCGACGCCGGGCAACTGCCCAAGCGCCGCGGCCAGATGGTCGCGCGAGGCGCGCAGATCCGCGACGAGCGAGCGCGTGAACGGCTCGCCGTGTTCGACGGCCGCGATGCCCGCCTGCTGCACGAAAGACGGCGCGCACGACGTGTTGTATTCGACCAGTTTGCCCAGATCGTCCGTCAGCGCGCGCGGGACGACCATCCAGCCGAGCCGCCAGCCCGTCATGAGCCACGCCTTCGAGAAGGAGTTCACGCAGATCACGCGCTCGTCGCGCGATGCGAGATCGAGGAACGACGGCGCGGCGCGTTCGCCCGATTCGCCGTAGTAGAGGCGTTCGTAGACCTCGTCAGCGACGATCCAGATACCGTGGCGGCGGCAGTGATCGAGCACTGCACGCTGTTCGTCGCGCGTCATCACCCAGCCAGTCGGATTGTTCGGCGAGTTGATCATCAGCAGCTTCGTGTCCGGCGTGAGCGCGGCCAGAAGGCGATCGAGGTCGAGCGTCCAGCCCTGCTCCCCATACGAGAGCGACACCGTCTCGACCGTCGCACCGAGGATCTTCGGGATCTCGACGAGGTTCGGCCACAGCGGCGTGACCGCGACCGCGCGGTCGCCCGCGCCGACCACGAGCTGCGCGGCGAGCATCAGCGCGTTCACGCCCGCGCTTGTTACGGCGACGTGCTCCGGCGATGTCGCCCCGTGCAGTCCGCTGACATACCGGGCGAGTACTCCGCGCAGCGGCGCGATGCCGAGATTGTGCGTATAGAACGTGTCGCCGCGCCCCAGAGCCTCGGCGGCGGCCTCGCGGATGAAAGGCGGCGTGACGCGGTCGGATTCGCCGAACCAGAACGGCAGCACGTCCGGCACGCCGAAGCCCGCGTTCGCGACCTCGCGGATCTGCGACGAGCGCAGCGTCCGCACGGCGTCGCGCGCGTCCGGCGAATTGAGCGTCGAGGTGACGGACGAAGACAGCACGGAATCGCTCATCGAGGGGCTTCCTGGGAGTTCGGCGGTTGCAGAAAAAAGCAGTGTAGCGCGCGTATGACACACGTGGAGCCCTGGCCAAACGGGCAGCGCTTTCACGTCGATCACGCCCGGCCCAGTTCCTCGGGACGCCCGCCGATCTCGCGGATCAAGGCCCACACCGCCTCCGCGGCCGGAGACAGCGAGCGGTCGCGGCGCCGCACCAGCTCGACGGTGCGCTCGGCACGCGGCACGAGTGGCCGTGCAAGCAGCGACGAACCGGCCGGCACGGGCAGCGCGAGCCACGGCAGCACGCTGATGCCCACGCCCGCCTCGACGAGCCCGAATACGGTCGCAGGATGCCCCAGCTCCTGCATGACGCGCGCATGCACGCCCTGCTCGCTCATCACGGTGTCGATCAGCGGACGGCTGCCCGAAGCGTAATCGAGCATCACGAGCCGTTCGCCGTCGAGCTCGCTCCAGCCCACGTGATCGCGCCCCGCGAACGCGTGATCGTCGCGCACGACGACGCAGAACGAATCGGTCGTCAGCGTTTCGGTTTCGAGGTCCTCCGCGGCGAACGGCCCGATAATCACGCCGAAATCGACCTCGCCCGAGCGGATCTTGCGCACGATGTCGCTCTGCACGTCGTCGCGCAGTCCGAGCGTGACGTAGGGATAGCGCCGCCCGCATTCGGCAACGACTTGAGGCATCATCCGGCAAGCGACGGTCGGACTCGCCGCGACGACCACGCGCCCGCGTCGTTGCTCCCCGATTTCGCGGATCTCGCGCAGGGCGTCGTCGAGGTCGTTGAGCAGCCGCCCAACACTCCCGATCAGGTTCGCGCCGACGTCCGTCAACTGGACTTCGCGCGTCGTCCGGTCAACGAGCCTGACCCCGATTTCCGCCTCCAGCTCACGCACGCAACGGCTCACCGCCGACTGCGTGAGACCGATCTCATCGCCCGCCCGGCTGAAGCTCTGCAGGCGAGCCACCTCGATGAATACCCTTAGTTGCCGCAATGTCACATTCATCAGCTCGTCTCATCAATCATGGCTTTCCATGCGATTTTATGCCACGGCACCGCTCACAGCATGCTGGCGAGCCCCGCCAGCCATTGTTCCGCGTAGTGCTGCATTGCAGCGCGAGCGCACGCCCGACGAGCCTGATTGCACAAGATTGGTGATTCTCCTGATTTTCGCCATCCGCAATTTCGAGTCTCATACGGCCCTGGCAAGCACTCGCTCGGGCTTGATGTAACGCGGCTTGGAGACGAAAGCGTACGAGCTGGCACGCTTTTCGCGTTAGAGCTGCACAGGGTCGGCGGTCGTTACGGAGCGGTTAAATCCGGTCACGCCGTCCGATCCCGCCTGGTACCCCGCCATCCTGGCCGGGCGTACCTGAAGAGTGCGCAGCGCGGGGCAGCGCACCGGAGATAGCTTCGCTGAGGTGAAACATGATGCTGTTCGACGATTTGAGAGATAACGAATGGGCGCTGGTCGAGGCGTTGTTCTGTGCGGAACCCGCGCGGAGCGAACGGCGCGGACGGCCTCGCGTCGAAGCGCGAGCAGTGGTCAACGCAGTGCTTTGGGTGCTTTCGACGGGTGAAGGCTGGTCGAAGCTGCCGGGCCGCTACCCGTCGCCACCCACCTGCCGGCGCCGTTTCGACGAGTGGCAAGCCGACGGCACGCTGGCCGAAATCGTCAAGCGCCTCGGCTCGAGTGGCCGCGAGATCTCGCTGCGCGGCCGCATCGGCGCGACGGCGACCAAGCCGCCGGCACCGCCGAGCCGCGATCGCCTGCGCGGCGCGTTCTGGACCAACCCGGAATCGTGGCGCGCCCCGGCCAAAATGGCCTGAGCAGTCAATCAAGCTCTCTCCCGCCGGGCGCCCACGCGCCCGGCAACGCTGGATTCCAGCCAGGCACACACCCGGTCGAGGCGCACTCGCGCCATGGCCCATGCCTCGTCTGCTCGCCCACAATAAACAGGCGGGCGAAACATCTCTTTACCAATGTTCACAACCGGCATTCGCGTCAGACGTTACGGTAGGTCCATGTCTATAAATGTCGACCACCCGTATTGACGGGAAACTGCCATGAAGTCCATGACACTGCTCGCCCCGGGCATCATGGTTTCGCTGTCCGCGCTCGTCCTGTTTGCGTCGATCGCGCCGGCCGGCACGGATGCCCAGCCGCAGCGGCCAGGTGCCGCGGGCTGGTCGATGCCGCGCGTCGGGGCTTCGCCGTCCGACGGCGCGCCCCTGCCGGGTGGCCCGAATCCGGCTGTGCCACGCGGCGACCTGCGCGGCGATATCGTCGATCACGCGCGCCAGCGCACTGCCCCACCGCGCCCGGAACCGCCGGAACAGCGACGCCACTGAGCGCCAGGGGTCACTTCGACGCCCAGCTCAGCCGCCTGACTCAACGCCTTCAGTTAATGACCCGCGCCGGGCGTTTGCCGCACGCGCGGCCCACCGCCGCAAGTGCAAATTGCGGGAACCACTGCACGCGTGCCCGGTCTACCCTAAGCCATCAAGCACAGCGTGGCAGCAGTAATTCCGGTAAGCCCGTATCGTCCGATACGGGCTTTTTTTTCGGGGGAACGCGCCGCCAGAGCGAGGCAGCCAGATCTTGCCGAAGGGCCTACTGACGTGTTTCCAGACCGTCTTGCGGCACGCATTGCACCGCATAGTCGGCGACGCGGTGCGCGGACCACTGGAGCGAGCGCTCGTCGCGCGCGAGACGCTCAAATTCGGCGCGACCGCGCTCGGTCAGCACGGCAATGTCGACCGGCGCGTGAAAACCGGGCGCGGGCGCGACCGTACGCTGTCTTACCGTGTCCATCAAACCAAGTTCGCGCAGGTATCCAAAAACTTCCGGACGCCGCGCCCAGGGAACCTGCCGATACTGCACCCGCCGCAACGCTTCGAGCACTGCTTCGTTGGAATACGTAATCATCTCGCTTCTTTCTTAAAATGCAGCCTTCGAGCGGTTGCGCCCGACAACGCCTGAAAGCGGAGTGGGCAGCCCGCCGTGACCGGCTGTCGATGCGCGTCCGCCGCCGGACAAGCGCGAGGCAGAGCTGCAGATCATCCGGGCCCCCGTGAGAGTGGCTGACCACTCTCCGCACCGCCCGCGCGGCGCCACGATCGCGGCGCATGAACGCATGAGTGCCACATCCCGAAAACCATACGTTACCTCATTCAAATTGATTCTATTCGTTTTCTTTGTCTCATTTATTGCGCTGCTCGTTCTATGGCGCAGCGCGCGTAAGCCCATCGCCGTCATCGCCTGCGTCGTATTCTGGCTGCTGGCTTCAGGCTGGCTGACAGGCATACTGCTCGACCTCGCTCAACCCGGGATATATCGCACTCCCTATGACCCCGCGAAGGCGCTGCCCGCGCCGTTCGGGCCGCGAACGGGCATCGTCGTGCTGGGCGGCGGTACGCGAATCGACGACGACGGCGTGCTCGTCCCACAGCGTGACGTCTACGCGCGCCTCTCGACCGTTGCCTCGCTCTATGAGCGATGCAAGCGGGCGGGCGGCGTCTGCCGGGTCATCGTGAGCGGCGGCAATCCGCAGCACCACGCCGCCACGGAGGCCGACACCTACGCGCCCTGGCTCCTGCGCGCCGGCGTCGCTCCTGCGGATCTCGTGCTGGAAAACACAAGCCTCACGACCTGGCAGAACGCGCGCAACGTGATGCGCCTGCAGCGCGCACAGCCTGACGACATACTGTTTCTCGTCACGTCGGCGTATCAGATGCCGCGCGCCATGCTCGACTTCCGGCGCTTCGGCGCAAATCCCGTGCCGGTCGTCTCGGGAATGCGTCATGCGCAGACCGGCTGGTGGCCTCGCCTCTCCAATCTCTATGGCGCGCAGACCGCGCTCCACGAATTGATCGGCATAGCCCAGTTTCATGCCTACCGGGCGATCGGATGGTTCTGACGCGATGGCTCCATCGTATCGGGCCTGACCACCTGGCGTAACAAGATGTAACGCCGTGCACGCAGAATTACGCGATGTCATCTGGAGCGTATATTTGCTGTTTAGGATGACGTTGCCACTCGCCTTGAAGGGCAACGGCCGGGTCCATTAACCGCTCCCACGGAGGTAAAGATGAAAAAAACGTCCCTCGCAGTCCTGATCTCGCTTTCCGTCCTGACGGGCGCCGCCTACGCGCAAACGGAAAACGGCATCACCATGAGCACCGATCCGCAAAAGGCTGAGCAATTCGAGCAGCACGCGCAAGAAGTGCAGGCGCAGCAGCAGGCGACTCAGTCGGCACCGATGCCGATGAAGGAGCACATGAAGATGCATCATCACCACAAGAAGCCCGCGGAGTGATCCCGCGCGCCGCCTGGTGTGACGTCGCCGGACGTAGTGTGATTTGACGCGACGCGCGCGCAAGTGTAGCGTCCGGCCCGTTCCGATGGGCAAAAAGGCCGATGCCGGAATCCCCGGCATCGGCCTTTTTTATCGCCTGCGCACGCCGTTCGCACCGTCAGCGCTCGAACAGCCGGCGCCGCGCGGTATGCTAAAGTCGCGCACCTCGACTTGACCCACCTACTGTGCGCCCCTCGCGCGGAGAACAAAATGAGCAACATTCAGCTCGAAATCGAATGGACGGAAGCCGCATCGCACAAGATCGAAAAATTGATGCCGCGCTGCAAGCAGGACGCATTCCTCGCCTTGCCGCCGATCGAATGCCTGCCCGTGGAAGGCGACGTGCTGTTCCTCGGGCCCGAAGGCAAGCAGCAGCCGTTCATCGTCGTCGAGCGCCAGTACCATCACGAAGGCGACGCCGACTGGACCATCATCCTGATCCTCGACGTGCCCGATACCGCACATTGATCCTGACGCGACCTCAGTCGAGCACGCGCCGCCGCGCCGCCTTCACCTCGCCGCGGTGCGCCTTGCTGTCGAGGCGGCGCAGCTTCGAGGCGCGCGTCGGCCGCGTCGACACGCGCGCCCTGCGCGTCACGCTCACGCTGTCGACCAGTTCGTCGAGGCGCGCAAGCGCGGCCGCGCGGTTCTGCTCCTGAGTGCGGTACTCCTGCGACTTGATGACAACCACGCCCTCGCGCGAAATGCGCCGGTCGGGTAACGCGAGCAGCCGCATCTTCACCACCTCGGGCAACGACGACGCCCGGATGTCAAAGCGCAAATGAATCGCGCTCGATACCTTGTTCACGTTCTGTCCGCCCGCGCCTTGCGCGCGCACGGCGACCAGTTCGACTTCATGCGGCGCAACGGGATGGCGGACGGTCATGTCGGGCAGCAAGTGGGGCAACGAATCGGGGGCGCACGCAAGGGTGCGCAAGGATGCGCCATGGCGCATGGGCGAGTGTCGCACAGGCTCCGGGTCGCGGATATGCTTCCGAACGTCCGGTTCAGGCATGACAGGATCGCCCACTGCGGGGCCGCTTGTGCCGCATCAGCCCCGTTTGCCGATAAGCGGCCCTTCGGCCATACTTTGCGTATCCACCCTGGAGCACGCATCCGATGAAGCTGCGCCCGGCATTTGTCGCCGAACTGGCCGTCAATCTGCTTCTGCCCTGGGTCGCCTACACGCTCGCGCATCCGCGCTATGGCGAAGTCGGCGGGCTCATCGCCTCGGCGGTGCCGCCGCTCGCCTGGAGCATCGTCGAACTCGGGCGCTTTCGGCGCGTCGATGCGCTCTCGACGATCGTGCTGCTCGGCATCGCGCTCTCGATTCTCGCGATGGCTTTCGGCGGTGGCCCGCGCGTGCTGCTCATGCGCGAATGCCTCGCGGCGGGCGCCATCGGCGTCTCTTTCCTCGTGTCGCTCTTGGCGCGACGACCGCTTGTGTTCTACCTTGCGCGCGCAACCGTCGCACGCGAGACGCCCGAAGGCGTCGCGCGCTTCGAACTGCTCTGGCGCGAACGCCCCGAGTTCGCATCGGCGATGCGTAGGCTCACGGCGGTCTGGGGCGTCGGCCTGACCGCCGATGCGGCGCTGCGCACGTGGCTCGCCGCGACGTGGCCGATCGAGCGTTTTCTCATCGTCTCGCCGATCCTCGGCTACAGCGTGTTCGGCACCCTGCTCGCGTGGACGTTCTGGTATCGCGCGCGCATGCGGCGCATCCGCGGCACGCGCGGGCTGCTCGGCGATCCGACTGCCTGACGGGCCGCGCCGCCGTTCGCCACGATCCCTGCGCAAGTGGATTGAGCGCTGTCGAAATCAGTTAGACTCACCGCCAGCCCGCGGCGCACCGTCCGCTCTCGAATCGTCACCGGCAGTCGATGCGCTACTCGGTAGAAATCCGCAAATTCCTCTATAGCCAGTACTTCTACGGCGGCCTGCGCATCGCGGTCGGCATCTCGCTTCCCGCGATCCTGTGCCTGTTCGTCCTCAACAAGAGCGAACTCGGCTTCACGATCTCGACGGGCGCGCTCGGCGCCTGCGTCGTCGACATGCCCGGCCCGCTCAAGTACAAGCGCAACGAAATGCTCGCGTGCAGCGTGATCGGTTTTCTGTCCGCTTACGCCACGGGCCTCGCGACCGTCAACGCCGTCGCGCTCTGGGCCACCGTCGTTCCGCTCACCTTCGTGCTTTCGCTCGTCGTGGTCTACGGCAACCGCTGGCCGCAGATCAGCTTCGCGACGCTCTTCATGATGGTGATGACGCTCGAAGAGCACTTCACGCCGCATCAGGCGCTCGTCAACGCGCTGTGGATCCTGCTGGGCGGGCTCTGGTACACGGCCTGGTCCACGCTCGTGAGCCGGCTGATGCTGGATCGCATCGAGCAGCAGGCGCTCGCGGAAAGCGTGTTCGCCTGCGCCGACTATCTGCTCGCGCGCGCCCAGTTCTACGACCTCGACAACGATCTCGACGAGTGCTACCGCAATCTCGTCGCGAAGCAGATCGCGGCGGTCGAGCGCCAGGACGCCGCGCGCGACATCGTGCTGCGCAACCTGCCGAAGCTGCGGCGCGGCAAGCCCGATCCGCGCCGCGCGATGCACTTCAACCTCTTCATCAACACGGTCGATCTGCACGAGCTGTTCGTGGGCGCACACACCGACTATCCGCTCGTGCGCAGCACGTTCGGCGGCGCCGACCTGCTCGTGTTCTACCGCGACCTGATCCGCAAGGCCGCCGCCGATCTCGAGGACATCGGTCTCGCCGTGCTGCAGAACCGGGTACCGCGCGCGAGCGTCAACGTGAAGGCCGAGCTGCGCGCAATCGAGTACGAACTCGAACTGCTCAAGGCGCGCGATCTGCCGGCAACGGACCCCGAAGCGTATGCGGCGATCTCGGCATCGTTCCGGCGCACCTGGAGCGCGACGCGCCTGATCGAGCGCATGCGCCGCAGTCTCACGAGCGAAGTGCCGACCACGGAAACGGAGCTGCGCATCGACGAGGCGCTGCAGCGCTTCGTGACGAGCCGCCATGTGCCGTTCATGCAGATCTTCTCGAACCTCACGATGGCCTCGCCGAGCTTTCGCCACGCGCTGCGCGTGACGATCGCCGTGGCGGTGGGATTCTGGCTTGGTCGTCTTTTGCCGCTCACGAACGCGTACTGGATCGTGATGACGAGCATCATCATCCTGAAGCCCGGCTACTCGCTCACGCGTCAGCGCAACGCGCAGCGTATCGTCGGGACGCTGATCGGCTGCGCGGCGAGCGTCGCGATGATCCTGCTCGTCAAAGATCCGCTCGTGCTGCTCGTCTCGATGTTCGCCGCGATGGTCATGAGCTACAGCCTGCTGCTCTTCAACTACACGGCGAGCGTGGTGTTCACGTCGTCCTATGTGCTGCTGATGTTCCATCTGCTCGCGCCAGGCAGCATGCGGATCATCGGGGAGCGCGCGATCGACACCGTCGTGGGCTGCATGATCGCGATCGGTGCGAGTCATCTGTTCCCGTACTGGGAATACCGGCTGATGGGCAAGCTCGTGCACAACATGATCGCCGCGATGCGCCAGTATCTCGACGCGAGCTGGTGGTGGAGCGGCGCGCGCGGGGCGCCGGGCCTTGCCGCAGTCGGCGGAGCGGCCTCGCGCGTCGGCGCGCTCGCGGGCGCCGGGGTAGCCGCAGTCGTCGATGCCGTGACGCACGCGGACGGTCCTGCCGCGGCAGTCGCGGGAATGAGCGGGCAAAACCCGGGCGTCACTGCTGCGAGTGCGAAAACAGGCGCAAAAGCAGGTGCAAACGCTGACGCGCAAGCGAGCGCATCGGCGTCTGCCGTCGAGAGCGACTACCGCTACCGCCTTGCGCGCAAGAACGTGCACGTCGCCTTCGCGAATCTCGGCCAGGCGTTCCAGCGCATGATGCTCGAGCCGAAGTCGGCGCAGAAGTTCGTCGCAGAACTAAACGATCTGCTGATCCGCAGCCATGTGCTTGCCTCGCAGATCACGGCGGCGGCGCCGCTGTTGCGCAGCGCCATGAAGCCCGCGCAAAACGCGCAGGCCGTGCCGCTCGACGCGCTGGAGCGCGCGCTCTCGTGCGTGCGCGAGAACCTCGACGCGGCCGAGACCGGCACGCCCGCCCCTGCCGACCTGATCAACACGACGAAACGGCTCACACGCGATCTCGATGCGATGGTGGTCGGTGCCGAGCGCACCCTCGGACCGTCGGCGGAATTGACGCAGGAATTGAAGCTGCTATCGCATCAATGCAAGCAGATGATCGCGGCGTCGTGGATCATCCGCAAGGACGCGGGCGTGATCCGGCTTCCGGACGAATGACGCGCCGCATGGATACACTGCGTGCTACTGCGTGGCGCCGCTCGCCGGCGGAACGGCCACGCTCGCTGCCACGCTCGCCTGCTGCGGCTGGGTGGCTTCGTCGTATGCGCGCTTGCCGCGGATTGCATTGAAGAGCACGGTGCCGATCACGAAGAGCACCACCACCACGATGAGCACGCCTATGCCGAAAGTGGGGTTCTTCTTGCGCCGATCGTTCATGGCTCGCCGGAAAGAATAAGAGGGAACGGGCATTCTACGCCGCGGCGCCTTGCAGACGGCTTGCGTCCCTGATGCCGGCTACGCCTCCCCTCACTGCCGGTTCAATCCGTGGTTGCGATCCGCACCGGCAGCGCCGTCGAATACTTGAGCTGCTCCATCGAGAAGCTCGAACTCACGTCGGAGAGCGGCACGGCGCGAATCAATTGCTTGTAGACGCGGTCGAAGTCGTCGATGTCCGAAACCACGACGCGCAGCAGGTAATCGGTCTCGCCGCTCATGCGGTACGCCTCGACGATCTCCGGAATGTCCTGCACCGCGCGCGTGAAGGTCTGCGCCCACGCCTCGGTATGCTGGTTCGTGCGTATCGCGACGAACACCGTCGTCCCGACCCCGAGCTTCCTGGCGTCGCACAACGCCACCTGCGCGCGGATCACGCCCGTCTCCTTCAGACGCTGCAGGCGCTTCCAGCACGGCGTCTGCGAGAGATTCACACGCTGGGCCAGTTCGGCGACCGGCATCGTGGCGTCCTGCTGCAACAGCTCGATGAGCTTTCTGTCGATGACGTCCATTCCTGCTCTTCCCCTCTTGTAGAAATTTATTCTATACAGAGACAGCACGGAGAAATTATATGGAAACTTTTTCTCGACGCAAGCGGCTATAAATGAGTTCATCCGAGCCCTCAAAGCCACGCCGACGATGAACTCCTCTGCCGAACCCATTTTCCTGCGCGCCGCGCACGCCGCCGCGGTCCATGAAGCGGCCGTGGCGCGTCTGCGCGCGGCGCTCGACACCGCCTTCGATACCTGCGCGACGCCCGCCGATCCGTCGCATTGCGCCGCCTTCGCGCGCGGCGTGCGCGGCGCGCTTGCGCAGGCACTCGCAGAACCGGCGCTCGTCATGGGCCCACAACGCGAAGGCAGTAACGCGAGCTATCGCCGCCACATCGTCGCCGCCGACCCGGCGGGCCGCTACACGGTCGCCGCGCTGGTCTGGCAGCCGGGCCAGGCGAGCCCGATTCACGCGCACCATACGTGGTGCGGCTACGCGGTGCTCGAAGGTACGTTGACCGAAACGCTCTATGCGTGGGACGCCATGCTCGGCGGCGCCGATGTCGTGCGAGCCCATCCGCGCGCGCGGGGCGCCGTGTCGTTCGGCGGACGCGACCGCGGCCGCGGCGGCATTCATCGGCTATCGAACGGCGGCAATGCCCAGGCCGTCTCGCTGCATGTCTATGGCGTGGACGCCACGCGCATCGCCACGCATGTCAACGATGTTGTGTCGCTCGCCGCACCGGTGCCCGCGCCGCTTGCGACACTTGAATTCCACGGTGGCGCGCACCTGTAAAACGCGCCGCCACCCACGCATCGCACACGGCTAACTTCCGCTCCCCGAGCCGCTCGCGGCCGGAATCCGCGGCGCCGGGCTAGTGACTCGCGTCCGAAGCCGAGCCCGGCGCCGACGCCGCCGTGCCGCTCGCCCACTGCTGCAGCGAACGCCCAGCCAGTTGCAACCCCGTGCCGGTGGCCGCTGCCGCATGACCCAGCATGGTCTGCGCAGCGCTCGCCGTGTCGCGCAACTGACCGCGCGCGGAAGATGCGAGTTCCGCCGTGGACGCACTCGCACCCGCCGTCTGCGACGAAGCGGCATCGATTTGCCGGTTCACGAAGCTCGCCGCCTGGTCGAGCTGCCGGGCGGCCTGTTGCGCGGCCCGCTGCGCGCCCTGCTGGACCGCCTGCTGCACGGCATCGGCGGATTGGCCCGCGCTGCCGGGCGCCGAAGCATCCTGCTGCTTGCTGCAACCGGCGACGAGCGCCGCGCAGGCCAGAACGGGCGCAGCGGCCCGGCGTATCGATGCGTGCATGAACATGGTCATCCTGAAAAATCCGCCGCGTGCAGCGGCTTGCCCAACTGGAAACGCTGCAATGGTACGCCGTCGCGCCATACCGTCTGCCCGGAAATGAGCGAGAAGCCCGCGCGCTCGAATACGGGCCGCGCGAGCGCGCTGGCGTCGGTGCCCAATACGCTCGCGCCCTTCTCGCGCGCCACCGTTTCGAGCCGCGCGAGCAACGCCGTCGCAAGTCCGCGCCGCGTCCAGCCTGGCGCGACGTAGAGCATCTCGACGTGATCGACCGGCCAGAGCTGCCCGAATCCGACGTTCACGCCATCGTGGACCGCGACGAGCGTCGTGCCGCGCGCAAGGCTCGCGCCGAACGACGCGACGTCATCGGCCGACGATGCCCACGCCGCGCGCTGCGCCGCGTCGTAGTGCCCGGCGGCGAGCGTCGTCACCGAGGCCCGGAAGAGCGCGGCAAGCACCGCCGCGTCGCGCGCCTGGACATACGGGCGCCATTCAATTGCGGGCATCGCGCAGGACATCGAGCGCGGAACAGAAACGCCAAACATGCTGAGGTAGACTGCGTGAGCATCGATCCGTTCCACTACCCAACCGAGGAGTCAGACAATGGCAGTCAAGAAGATTCTTTTCCTCACCGGCGACTTCGCCGAGGACTATGAAACGATGGTGCCGTTCCAGGCGCTGCAGGCCGTCGGGCATCGCGTCGACGCCGTATGCCCCGGCAAGAAGGCCGGCGAGCGCATCAAGACTGCCATTCACGACTTCGAGGGCGATCAGACCTACACGGAAAAACCGGGTCACCAGTTCGCGCTCAACGCAACGTTCGACGAAATCGACCCGGCCAGCTACGACGCGCTCGCCATCGCGGGCGGCCGCGCGCCCGAATACCTGCGCCTGAATCCGACAGTGATCGAACTGGTCCGCCACTTCGCCAGCGCGAACAAGCCTGTCGCGGCCATCTGCCATGCGGCGCAACTGCTCGCCGCCGCCGAGGTAATCCGCGGCAAGCGCATTTCGGCGTATCCGGCCTGCGCGCCGGAAGTGAGACTCGCGGGCGGCGAGTACGCGGAGATTCCGATCGACGGCGCCGTCACCGACGCGCCGTTCGTCACCGCTCCGGCCTGGCCCGCGCATCCTGAATGGCTGCGCCAGTTTCTCGTGCTGCTCGGCACGCGCATCGAACCCTGAAACGCCCGGCGCGGACCATGTGCAAAGCGCCGCATCGCCGCGCGGCGCTTTGAGACCGGTCCTATATCGTCCGGCAGACCTGCCACCTAAAGTGCTTCGACGCCTTTAGGGATGGTGGCCATGGAACTGACGGACTGGATCGTAATACTCGCGGTCGCCCTGGTGGCGATCGCTTTTTATTGCTCACGCTCGAACCCCGACGCCACTTTCGGCGATCGCGCACGTCATCGCCGCGGCACACGGCTGCTCGTGCAGGGCGCAATCGCGCTCTGGGTCGCGCTGCTCACGCTCGAACGCAGCTTCGTGTCGCCGGGTGGCGTGCCGTTCGGCCTGAGCTTCAGTGCCGACGCCGTGCTGGCCACGGCGCTCCTGCTCATCGTGGCCGGCTGCCGCTGGTCGATGCACGGACGCCGCCTGCTTCGGTCGCGGCAGCTTTTCGGCACCTGCTAGACGCCTCTTAACGGGCCTTTTAACAAGTCTTTTAACGGGCAGTCTGCGGGCCGTCCGCGGCCCCTCGCCCGGCGGCCAGAACACCCGGGGGCGGCGGTCCTTCGTCGCCGTCCTTCGCATCGCCGGCCTTGTCGGCCTTGTCGCCCTTGTCGCCCTCCCCGGCCGGCTCCCCCTCTCCGATGCCGTCCACGCCAGGTTCCGCCGCTGCGGCAAGCCGCTCCGCCGCACCGGGCGCGGGCGGCACGACCGCCAGCGCATCGGGCAGCGACAGATAGAACGTCGTCCCTTCGCCCTCCCTCGACTCCACCCACACGCGTCCGCCATGGCGCTCGACCACGCGCCGGACGAGCGCGAGCCCGATGCCCTCGCCCGGTGCGACGTCGCCGTGCATGCGCTGGAACGCCTGAAATAGCCGCGGCAGCGCGACTTCGGGAATGCCGAGCCCGCTGTCGCGCACGTAGAAAATCTGCAGCGACTCGACACCGGGCGGCGCAGGCGCCGTGCCGATCTCGACACGCCCGTCGCGCGACGGATCGAGGTAATTGAGCGCATTGCCGATCAGGTTCCCGAAGACCTGTTCGAGCGCCGTCGGATCGCCCCACACGGGCGGCAGCGGGCGCACGCTCACCTGCGCGCCGCGCGCGGAGATCGAGCCGTGCATCGCATCGACCACGCGCTGCACCAGTTCGCCCACGTTGACGCGCTGCCGCCGGTACTCGACGCGCCCGACGCGCGCGAGGCGCAAAAGCGCGTCGATGATGTGGGACGCGCGCAGCACGGCGGTCTGCACATAGCGCAACGCCTCGCCGATGTCCTCGTTGATCAGGTGCTCGACACGCTCGCGCGCCTCCGGTGTGAGCGACGAACCCGCGACGAGTGCGCGCAGGTCGTCGCAGGCGTGGTGCAACTCGCGCGAAAAACCCTGGAGATTGACGAGCGGCGCGCGCAGGTCGTGCGACACGCTATGGATGAACATTTCGTTTTCCTGCGTCTGCTGGCGCAGGTTTTCGTTGATGCGCGCGAGCTGGTCCGCGCGGCGCGCAAGGTCGGCCTGGAAACCGATCCGCATGCGGTCGGCTTCGATCAGACGCTGGCTGAACTGATGCAGCGTGAGATCGAGATGTGCGATTTCATCGTCGCCGCCCGTCAGCGGCGCGAGCGGCTCGTTGCCGGCGAGGCGGCTCGCGTTGTCGGAGAGCGCGTTGAGCCGGCCGCGCACGCCGCGCGTGAACAGCCACACCGACACCGCGACCAGCACGATCGACCCGATCACCGCGGTCATCACAAGCGTCTGTTGGCGGGCACGCGCGGTCTCGGCGGCCGTCACGCGCATGACGTCGAGCCGCCGCTCCTCGGACTGGAACGACGTAACCTGCGCGCGCACGCGATCGAGGATGTCGGCGCCCGTGAGCAGGCGAAAGCGCTCGGTCAGGTCGCCGTGCCGCCTCGCGCGCAGCAGATCCTCGATACGATCCGACCACTGCCGGTAGGTCTGCACCGCCTGGCGGATCTGCACCGCGCGTTCCACCTGGCCGGGATTGTCGGAGACGAGTTCGACGAGACGGTCGATGCGCCGGTCGACGTCCGTCCACGTGGATACCGGCGTCGTGAACCTCGTGTTGCCCGCCACCACGGCGCCGCGCAGCCGCACCGACTCGATCAGGACCGGTTCGAGCACGCGCCCCGCCTGCGCGAGCACGTCCTGGCTGTGCTGGCTCGCACGATCGGCCGCCTCGGCATCGGCCGCGGCCTGCACGATGCCCGACAGCAGCGTCAGTTCGAACACCGCGGGAATCGCGATCAGCAACAACCCTTTAGTCGTTAGTCGCATGCGATGAGCGGGCTCGGAGATTCCGGATGGCGGGATGAGTCGATCCGGTCATTATGTCGGCGTTTGCGCCCTATGTGCGCCCTATGTGCGGCCGGAGTACGTCCCCGCACACCTCGCGCACAGTCGGCGTGAACGGCGCGCGCATCGACCCTCATTGCGCGCGCCATCGGCGTTTTTCGATTTCCCGACACCACGCGAATAACGAAAGGTAAATCGAAATAATCGCCCCGATCCGGCGCATCACCTCCCCATGTTCGAGCGTCGGCACTGTAATTGTGCTGCCATGCCCCATCTGCGACGCCTCGCACGCATCGTCACGGCGCGACGGCGACCGCTCCGGTGCATGGCGCGGTGCACGCGCGCACCGGCTTAAAGCCGTACGCCGCCGCCCGATTCACCGCTTTGGCGCACGACTGGCCCGCATCTTGCTTACAATGCGCTCTTTTTGGGCAACGCAGGACTCCAGGATGGAAAACCTCAAGACCGGCACCGATACCCTCTTTCTGCTGCTGGGCGCCGCCATGGTGCTCGCGATGCACGCGGGGTTCGCGTTCCTCGAACTCGGCACCGTGCGCAAGAAGAACCAGGTCAACGCGCTCGTGAAGATCCTCGTCGATTTTTCGGTTTCGACGATCGCCTACTTCTTCATCGGCTACACGATCGCCTACGGCGTGCAGTTCTTCTCGCACGCCGACGTGCTCGCCGAGCACGACGGCTACGCGCTCGTGCGCTTCTTCTTCCTGCTCACGTTCGCGGCGGCGATTCCCGCGATCGTCTCGGGCGGCATCGCCGAGCGTTCGAAATTCCACCCACAGCTCTTCGCGACGTTCGTCATCGTCGGGTTCGTCTATCCGTTCTTCGAGGGCATCGTCTGGAACGGGCGGTTCGGCATCCAGAACGCCATCGCCCATGTGTTCGGCGTGCCCTTTCACGACTTCGCGGGCTCGGTGGTCGTGCATGCGTTCGGCGGCTGGATTGCCTTGCCGGCCGTGATCCTGCTCGGTGCGCGCCACGGACGCTATACGCGCGACGGACGCATCGCCGCGCACCCGCCTTCGAACATTCCTTTTCTCGCGCTCGGCGCGTGGATCCTCACGGTGGGCTGGTTCGGCTTCAACGTGATGAGCGCGCAAAGCATCGACAAGATCAGCGGGCTCGTGGCCGTCAACTCGCTCATGGCGATGGTGGGCGGCACGCTCGCGGCGTGGCTCGCGGGCCGCAACGACCCCGGCTTCACGTATAACGGGCCGCTCGCGGGGCTCGTGGCCGTGTGCGCGGGATCGGACCTCATGCATCCGCTGGGCGCGCTCGTGACGGGCGCGGTGGCGGGCGTGCTGTTCGTCTACATGTTCACGTGCGTGCAGAACCGCTGGCGCATCGACGACGTGCTCGGCGTCTGGCCGCTGCACGGCCTGTGCGGCGCATGGGGCGGCATTGCGGCGGGCATCTTCGGCATGCGCTGGGCAGGCGGCGTGGGCGGCGTGTCGTTCTGGGCGCAGGTCGTGGGGACGCTCGGCGGCATCGTCGTGGCGACGCTCGGCGGGACGATCGTATACGGCACGCTCAAACGGGTCGTCGGACTGCGCCTCGATCAGGAAGAGGAATACAACGGCGCCGATCTCTCCATTCACAAGATCACTTCGACGCCGGAGCGGGAAACCGTCGTTTGATCGTCTGAACCGGGTGGTATGGGCCCGCGAACACGCGAGCCCACCGGAAACGTATTGACGCGCTCGCCGCCTGCCTGTCTCGCGCCGATACGCGAAAGACGAGCGGACAACATCGTTCGAAGCCAATTCAAGCCGCCGCGTCGCGGCTTTCGTCGTTGTGGAGTCGCGGCGCGACTGGACAGTTCGCCACGAGCACAGCGCACGCTGATCTCGAATACCGTCGGACACGCACAAAGTGATCGTCATGCCTGGCGGCGCGGAGATGGCGCGTTTTTGATAAGGATATCGAAATAGCGTGTGACCTGGTCATCGAACCACGGCGCGCGCATTAATCGAATGCGCGGAAAGTCCAACGTCACAACCTTAGGAAATTCTGAAGATTCCGATGACAGCATCGCGAAACGAAAACGTACCTGAGGATTTGCTGAATTTTGGAGGACTGGTGGTCATTACTTCCACATGACAATTCGCTCAGTGAATTCCCTGACCGAAGGTGCCTTAGAAGACAATCGCTCCGCCAGCGATGCTCGCATCACTTTACGTTTTCCTTTATCTCTCTCGTGAAGAAGTTCCGGCTGCGCGCTGACCGGCGCGGAGCATCCGATGCCGGTGCAAGCCTGCCTACACGGTGTGTTCACGCATTCGCGAAGACCATCTGCACGAGACACCTGGTCGCTGCGCGGCGACCCGATCATAAGCGTTAATCATTTAAACCGCTTTCAAGCATAAGCCACCCTTTATCGTCCGCATAAATTTATTCGATTGTCCTTAAGCCAGGCGCGCCGTCACAGTTCGATCCGGGGCAGCTGATACCGGTCGACAGCGTTCGAAGCGAACGCCATCACAGTCTGCTGGACATGGCAGCCGGAGTGCGCCTGGAACGCCACCGTCCCCGCCCAGGCAATCGATCATCAATCAATAATCAAGGGCCTGGTAATTAGCATTACAAATTATTGATGGCTCAAGGAGAGGATGTGAGAATTTCCCGGTACAAAACGGCTTCTATTTCGGTTCTGGCGGTCATGACGTCGACCGCGGCACATGCACAGAGCAGCGTCACGCTATACGGTTCGCTCGATGAAGCGATGGCCTACTACAACAACGCCGGCGGCCATTCCCTCGTCGCGATGCAAAACGGAGACAACGCAGCGACGTATTGGGGACTCAAAGGCAAGGAAGAGCTCGGCGGCGGTCTGAACGCCATCTTCACCCTGGAAAGCTCCTTCGACATCACGAACGGCAAGTCGTCGGGAAATCGCGTCTTCGCCCACCAGGCCACAGTCGGTCTCTCCCACGACACCTACGGGACGATAACGATGGGCCGGCAGTTCGATCCGACGATCGACCTGATCCAGCCGATTACCGGCGACAGCTTTGCCGGCCCCGCCTTCACGACACCGGGCGACGCCGACAACAACGACAACTCGGTGTGGATCAACAACTCGATCAAGTACGCGAGCCCGACGTACGCCGGCTTCCAGTACGAGTTGATGTACGGTTTCGGCGGGCTTGCCGGCAATACGTCCGGCGGCCATTCGTATTCGGCTGCTGCGGCTTACAGCAACGGCGGGCTGACGCTTGCCACCGGTTACCTGTTCTCGAAGAACGACGTGAACGGCACCGGCGCGGCAGACCTTACCCAGAACAACTCGGTGACGCCGCTTTTCGGCGCCACGCCGATGTTCGGCTCGCGGCAGATCATCCAGGCCGCCGCGCAGTACGTCATCGGCAGCCTGACCGCCAACATCCGTTATAGCAACGCCCAGTACAAGCCGTACATGGACTACGGCGCGTTCAACCGCACGCAAACGTTCAACATCGGCGCCGCCGCACTCCAATACCAGTTCACCCCGGCATTGTCCGGCGCGCTCAGTTACGTGTACACCCGCTCGACCGGTGCGTCGTCCGCGAAGTACCACAACTTCGGCGCGAATACGACCTACTCGTTGAGCAAGCGCACGAGCTTTTACGCCGATGTCGCGTATTCCCGCGCGAGCGGCACGACGTTCAGCGAAGACGGTTCAACACTCGTCGCCGCGGGCGGCACGGTCGGCGATCTTACGTCGAGTTCGAGCACCCGTTCGCAGTTCGTGGCAATCGTCGGCATCACGCACAAATTCTGATCGCAGATTCAACGCAGTCCATGGAAGTTCAATAAAACACGTTCATTTCCAAGGAGACAACATGGCTTTTCTCAAACACAAAGCGTTGACGGTGTGCCTCGCAACGCTGGGGCTCGTCTCGGCCGCTGCGTCCGCGCAGACGTCGCAGTACCAGCTCGTCAAGACGATCGACCTGCCCGGTGCGAAAGGAGGCCACGGAGACTGGGTGGCCTACGACAAGGACACACACGCGGTCTGGCTCGCTCAATCGCCGAATCACAACGTCATCGTGATCGACGCGAAAACCATGGCGATCAAGAAGACGATCCCTGGTGTCGATTCCGGAAACGGCATCGATTTCGACGCCGAACACGCCTACGTCACGGACGCAACGACCGGCAAGCTGATCATTTACGACAAGCACTCGCTCGCGAGGATTGCCGAAGTCGACAGCGGCGGCAAGACACCCGACGGCGTGAATGTCGATACGCGATCGGGCGCGATTCTGCTCGCGAACGACGACAGCAATAACGAAGTCGTCTTCGAGCCGAAGTCACCGTACAAGCGCGCGACGACGTTCAAGCTGAAGCCGGAAGACGACAAGGACGGACCGGACGTCGCACTTTACGTCGCCTCCACCGATCGCCTGTATCAGCCGGTCGGCACGAAGATCGACGTGATCAATCCGAACACTTATGCAATCGAAGCGGTGTGGGATTTCGGTTTGAAGAGTTCCGCCAAGGGCGGAGTCTACGACGGCAAGACGAAGCACCTGATCATCGGCACCGGTGACAAGAAGATGCTCGTGATCGATCCGGAAACGGGCAAGCTCGTCACGACGATCAGCGTCGCGGGCGCCGTCGACCAGACTGCGATCGACGCCGACAAGCGCCGGGCGTTCATCGGCGACAAGACCGGCAATCTCGAAGTGGTCGATCTGGATTCGAATCAGATCGTCGATCACATTCACACCGAACCGAAGGTCCACACCTTGACGGTCGATACGGCAACGCACCGCGTCTACGTCTATCTCAACGAGAGCAACAAGGTCGGGATATACGAGCAGAAGTCCTGATATCGCACGCTGTTCCGGGCGGGCAGGAGCAGGGTCTCCTGCCCTGCCCGAATGACGCTCATGTTGCATCACGCGGGGCGCGGCGTGTCATATCGCGCAGCCCCCCCCGTCGCCCGATATTTAATTTTGGGGAGAAGTAGTCATGTCATCCGCTGCCCTGACGGCGCGTCATTCGTTCGCAAGAAACCGGTGGACTCAACTATTCATCGGAATTGCCTGCATGGCGCTCGTCGCGAACCTGCAATATGCGTGGACGCTGTTCGTCATCCCGATGAAAACCGAAAACCTCTGGAGCACGACGGCGATCCAGATGGCGTTCTCCCTCTTCATTCTGATCGAAACGTGGCTCGTCCCGATCGAGGGCTGGCTCGTCGATCGCTTCGGCCCGCGCCCCGTCGTCATGGGCGGTGCGATATTGGTCGGCCTGAGCTGGGTGATGGATTCCTTTGCCACGACGCTGCCCATGCTCTACACGGCGTCGGTCATCGCCGGCCTGGGAGCGGGTTGCGTATACGGGACGTGCGTCGGAAATGCGCTGAAGTGGTTCCCGGACCGGCGCGGCCTCGCCGCCGGTCTGACCGCAGCGGGCTTCGGCGCCGGCGCC